>WNFD01008100.1_pt1 | contig 12742 bp, 15 predicted proteins | sample 5400491 | NCBI WGS metagenome assembly WNFD01 (sample SAMN13153343, study PRJNA577476) | soil metagenome | isolation source: 120 cm saprolite under Douglas fir tree site 2 hole 2 replicate 2 | place: USA:California | collected 2015-04-18 | reverse complement strand
CCCACGAGTTACGCAACGAGATCATAGGAAATAGGTAAAGCGGGCACCCATGTGCCTTCTTATCAGGGAAGGATACAGAAATTCCCCTGATAAGGAGGACACATGAGTAGTATCGCTGATACCGCCGTCGTCATCCAGAGTTCTGCGCAATCTGTCCCATCCACGCCATCCTGGTTGGGAGAAGCGACTCTGATAGCCCACTACCTGAAACGCCTGGGTGTGCTTGCTGCCATAGCAGAGCGCGTGCGTTTCGCTCGCCGCCGTGTGGGCCATTACGACCTCATCGACTTTGTGGCCGTTCTGCTGGGCTATGCCATCAGCGGCGAACCCACTCTCAAAGCGTTCTACGAGCGTCTGCTCCCGTTTGCCACTCCATTCATGGCCTTGTTTGAACGCGACCGACTCCCTACTCGCTCGACCCTGAGTCGTTTTCTCGCCGCTCTGGACCAAGCCAGCGTCGAAGCCTTGCGGACCATGTTCTTGCAAGATCTGCTGGCCCGACCTCTGACGAAGGAACCACCAGGTGGCGTTTGCGATCGGTGCGGCGGGCAGTGGCTCGTCTTCGATGTCGATGGGACACGTCAAGCAGCCCGCCAACGCGCCCTGCCGCAGACGTCGGACCGACCTGTGCCACAGCGACGCTTGCTGGGAGTGTGCGCCCCTGGCTATCGCGGACGCAAGCGCGGTGAGATCGTCCGGACGCGCACCACCGTTTTGCAAGCCCATACGCACCAGTGGCTGGCCACCATCGGTTCCGCCGGCAACGGGGACTATCGAGGGGAACTGCGCCGCGCCCTTTCGATGATCCAGAGTTACCTGAAGGCGCAAGGCCTCCCACCATCAATGGCCCTCATTCGTCTCGATGGCCAATATGGCAATGGAGCGGTCATTGACGATCTGACAGATCTGCCCTTTGTGATGCGGGGCAGAAACGACAGCCTCCTCGATCGGGCAGAAGTGCAGGCGCGCCTCCGGCTTCCCCCAGATCGAGCCTCCGATCCATCCTGAAAGCGGAACAGCACGTCTGCTCTACGACTGTCCTGAGCTCGTCATCACCCCAAAGGGCTCCTGCTGCCGGGTCGTGATTGCCACTCATCCCGCCGGAGCGGTGAGGAGTCGCGTCGGAAGCACCCGTGAAGGAGTGGTCTACGAACTCTTCTTTACCGTACTGCCACAAGGCGCATTTACGGCTGCTGATGTGCTGGCTCTCTACCTCCACCGTGGCGCTTTCGAAACCGTGCTCGCCGATGAGGACGTGGAACAGGACCCCGACCGTTGGTGTTCGCAGACGCCTTGGGGCCAGGAGTTTTGGCAGGTGATCAGCCAATGGGTGTGGAATCTGCGCCTGGAACTGGGTCACCAGCTTCATCCGGCTCCCCTGCGCACTACCGAATTTGCAGAAGCCCACTCGCCTTCGCCACAGCTGATGAAGAGTCTGCTCCCTGTCCTGCCCAGCTCAGGCACGCCATCAGTGGTCCGAACCGCGCGCATGGGGTGCTTGCCCGGAAGCGAGTTTCCTCTGCAAGCAGATGGGACGCTGCGCTGTCCGGCAGGCCATCATCTCACGGCGCAAGAACGACGAAACGAGCCAGGGGGCATCGTGCGAATCGTGTATGCGGCCAGCATCGCTCATTGTCGTCCCTGCCCACTGCGAGAAGCTTGCCAGGGCTACGGGGCCAACACCTCGAAGCCGCGCCGGGTGAGTGCCATCCTCCGTCCATCGGCCTCACCCGATCGCTCGATCGAGACTACGGCTCCTCTCACCGGAACTGCACCGCTCCTGTGGCGAGACTGGAGCCGATGCCAGACGCGACGAGAGTGGATGCGGCTTTTGCGCAGCCAACGTGTTGATCTCCTGGCGCATCCAGAGCTCGTGGGTTCTCCCCCCGCGAAGCCTTCGCTCTTTTCCCGCGCCCAGCGCGCTCATTGGCGGATGTCGTGGCAGGAACGCCTGGCTCGTAACGCTCGTGCTCCCACTGCCCCGGCTGTGATCATTACGCTCTTTGGTCTGCCTCCTGCTTTTCCTCCTGCTTCGTTGTTTCCTTCTCAAGCCAACTGTATCTCACGTTTTCCTGTCACGCGATGAGGGCAAACCCTTTGTTCATACCCCTTAGCAGGCTCTTTTTCAGCACTTTCTCTATCTCGTTGCGTAACTCGTGGGAAGTGGGTCGTCTTGGGTGGGTCTATCGCGGCCGTCCTGGTGATCGTGCTGAATGTGCCTAATCTGATCTTGCCGTTGACCAGCCAGACTGGCTTATTCTACAGGTTGTTCGTCAGCGGGCCAGATGTCTTGGCCATCCTCCTCATCGCACTCTCCTTTAGCTTCGCCATTTTGCGCTATCGCCTCTACGATATAGACCTCCTCATCAATCGCACCCTGGTCTATGGCACGCTCACGGTCATCCTGACCGTGGTGTATGCTGGTCTGATTATTGGCCTCGCTGCTCTGCTGCGCGGTGTTATCAGCCAAGACAACAGCGTCGCCATCGTCATCTCCACCATCGTCATCTATGCTCTTTCCCAGCCCCTGCGCAAGCGTATCCAGGGGATCATTGATCGCCGCTTTTACCGTCGCAAGTATGATGCAGCACGTACACTGGCGGCTTTCAGTGCTACCTTGCGCACTGAGGTGGAGTTGAGCGAGTTACGTGAGCACCTGGTAGTAGTCGTGCGAGAGACCATGCAGCCTACCCATGTTTCGTTGTGGTTACGCACACCTGAACACACTGCAAAACAGCGGGCTCCTTGGAGAGCCACTCCTCCAGTTTCCTCTGAGGGAAGCTGAAGAGGTGCAAGGGTTCCTGGCTTCTCTCTATTTCCGTTTCTAAACAGGAAAGGTGACTGCTATGATGGGCCAGAAAGAGCTGTACTGGCTACGTGCGCCGTGTCACGCACGATGAGATCGCTGACGCAGTCAGCTAGAACTTGAGGGAGGTTCTAGGAACACCGGCTAACCTAACTCCGAAAGGAGGAGGGAACAACAGCATGCCGAGAAAGCGGGCAAAAAAGCCAAAGCGTTGTAGCTTGAGGCTCGCAAGTTCCGCGCAATACGGTGAGAGCAGGATTGCTCGAACCTCAATCACCGATGATGGAAGCACACGTCCTCTGGCAGAACGCTTGAAGCCAGAGCCTTTCTGTATCCAGGATGAAGTAGCCGTCCTGGATACCCTCGCGGAAAGGATGGGGACCAATGAGGTCTCAGGAAGGTGATGTGTGGGGCACCTACGTTGCGCTCGAGACGTCTTGTATGACTTCCCTACCTCGTAAGCGGCCCTGTTTCCCAACATCATATTAGGGCGAGGAGGAGCCGAGCGGGCGATTCCGTCGCTTCTGCAAAGCGAGCAGGCGCTGCTGTGTGGAGGCCTCCTGCTGCATGAGTTCGACATAGTCCTGATAGGACAGAGAGCGCTGATGCAAGCCTTTGAGCGGTAAGCTGCGACGGTATTCCTGGGGATGGACGACTTGCAAACAGCGCTCCGCAGCATTGATACGCAAGGTCACAGCTTGCCCCGCGAGCTTGCTGGAGACGTAGTACGTCCGCAAATCGACTTTCACGAAGCCCTGGCGGTTCACCTGGCGCACGACATGCTCGCCATCGACCCAGGCGAGCCAGGCATCAGCATTGACGACATCTGGCACCCGTGGTAAGGCGGGCAGCTCCGGGTGTGCTACCCGTGGGGGCCGATTGCCACACGCGATGCCTTGATGCGGTCGCTGCCAGTTGTAGTGCTCCACGAAGGCCTCCGTCACCTCGCAGACCTGCGAGAGTGTGGTAGGCCGATGGATCGAGAGGCACTCCTCTTGGTACGTTCTGTGGTATCTCTCCACAAAGCCATTTTGTTGGGGGTGGCGCGGATCACAGAGCACCACCACGATCCCCACAGAGTGACAGAAGCGGATCAGGGCGACAGGGAAGTCACTGCCTTGCGGAGCCCCGACCCAACGGGTGTCCCGATCCAGGGTGATGGACTGGGGTCGTCCGTGTGAGGCAAAGGTCTCTGCCACCGCTTGCAGAGCCGTTTCTGCGGTAAAATCGGAGCGGGTATGACTGGCGATGAGCACGGAAGTGCCCATGTCGATGATGTTAAGCGTTTCGACCACATGTTGCTGTTTGCCCTCGGGGTCGGCTGGCACGCTGGAAGCATCCTTAAAGTCGAGTTGCCAGTGCTCCATCGGCTTGGGACGCTCGATGGGATCAGGCAGGTGAGGCAGACGAGGAGCAATGCGTCCATGTTCTCGCAGCAGCCGATGAATGGTGCGCGTGGAGCGCGGCAAGCGGAACCCTGTCTGCTGGAAGCTTTCGTCACGAGGCAGATAGTAGAGAATGGCCTTGGGACCTGGGATCCGACCTAACCCTTCGGGAGGCCGGTCCCGGATTTCCAGCACCCTATCCACGACCTGCTCATCGAGCCGAGGGTGCGGAGAATGAGGAGCACGGGAGAGACCATGCAGGACTGCTTCATCACTGGGAGGAGCGCTGGCGAGGCGTTTCTTCCATTTGCTGACCCAGCCCTGTGACATGCCAGTGGCTTGCGCCAACTGGGCTCGTGTCCAGGTGGGATGGAGCTGGAGTAGGCGACGTAAATTCCCGCGAGCTGCGTAGTAGACGGCTTCCATGACAGCGGACTCCTTTCTCTGAGAAATCGCTCCTTCTCAAAAGAGTCTAGTGTCTTTCGGCTGCGATGTCTACGATGTTGGGAAACAGGACCTTTCACGAGGTAGGGAAGTCATACAAGACGTCTCGAGCGCAACGTAGGTGCCTCACGCACTACCTTGATGAGACCTCATTGGTCCCCATCCTTCCCGTGAGGGTACCCAAGACGGCTACTTCATCCTGAGTACAGGAAGGCTCTGGCTTCAAGCGTTCTGCCAGGGGATGTGTGCTTCCATCCTCGGTAGTTGAGGTTCGAGCAGTTTCGCTCTCACCATATTGCGCGGAACTCGCGAGCCTGAAGCTACAACGCTTTGGCTTTTCACTCGCTTTAGCGGCATGCTGTTGTTCCCTCCCCCTTTCGGAGTTAGGTGAGCCCTTGTTCCTAAAACTTCTCTCAAGTTCTAGCCGACTGCGTCGGCGATCTCATCGTGCGTGACATGGCGCACGTAGCCAGCACAAGCCACCTCAACCGGCATATCACGCTTACTCTCATGGCTCATATGAGGGCTCGCCGCACAGCGAGCGCAAAGCCGAGAAAAACACCGATGGATCAGATAGACGAGTTGACGGTTCCAGAACTGCGCCGCTTATTGGCGGTAGTGTTGCCGCTCTCTGAATGTTCGGCTCGAAAACTTCTTGCCTGGTCCTATTGGAGGCGCGAGATCCGTGTTATCGGGCGCGGTTTTGCCATTATCGGCATCGCAAGTGGCCCAAATATGCTGGTCCTTGCCCAGTGGATTCTTCTAAACTACGGTAGTAGATGAGGCAGTATATCATGCGAGGAAAGCCTGGGAGTGTGGTGCTCTCAGGCTTCTCAGCAACTGGATACAGAATGAATTCCAGGGATGATCTCTCCAGATTGCTCTCCTGCTACGTCACTATGACTGCCCCGAGCATCTCGGGATGCTCAGAACAGTGGTACGAGAACGTTCCACGCGACGTGAAGGTATAGGTGAACGATTCCCCCCTGTAGAGCGGTCCGCTCTGCCAGATGTCTTGCGAGGAGATGAGTACAGGGGAGAGGACCACACCATGAGGGACATTGTCCTGGTTGGTCCAGGTCACTGCCGTGCCGAGAATCACCTCGATGGAAGATGGGGAGTACGCCCCATTCCGAATGAAGATGTGTGTAACACTGTAGGCCACCTTTTCCTGGGAAGCCGACCTCTGCGGCGCGACAATCACTGCAGCTGTACCAGCCACTACCAGTACGCTCACCAGGACTGCACCTACGACGAACCACGCTGCTCTGCTGCGCATCTTGATCTCTCCAATCTGGATGGTTATAGTCGCATGGCTACTTCCTGCTCCATCAAGAACCTCACTGCTACTGACTCGTTGGTCGCTTCGACCAGAGGCGCTACGTAATTTCTCTTGCATTTTTCGCTGAGCATTGGAACAAAAGTTTCCTAAACTCAAGCATACATAGCTATCCTGCCCAGTATATACAGCATCTTTCTCTCAACGGTGTCACAAATGGCGTTTATCGTATCACAATTCGCTTACAACTCTGCACAGGCTCTCATGCGGCGTTTTTGAGACGCATGAGAGCCTGTGATTTCAGAAGGTGAGTGATCATGGAGCACTGTAACATTGACACTATCGTCGTGATGGGCTGGATCTCTCACCTTGTGATGGCAATGTGATGCTATCGGGTCATGCCGTGATCTGTTTGTGATATCCGACACTTATACTCTTACCAAGCCTCACAGAGCAGGCACCGAGAAAGCATCATACGCATCCAGTTTTAGGAGGACCAGCAATGTCTCAAGCAGCAAACAGGCCCCCGCACACTCCATGGGCAAGACAGCATCCATCGTTGGTATTATACGGAGGGCTCCCCTTGAGCCTCGTCGTGTGGGCAGCCTTTACCTTAGGCATCTATTTCGTCTTTCACGCCGCGTTGGGCATTCCGACGACTACACCCGTTGCACGCGCCACATCGCCAACGCAACATGTCCGGGTGAACCTGAATATCATCATCAATCAACCGGGGATGCAGCAGGATTGGCCTGCTTATTCGCCAAACAGGCTCGTCGTGCCAGCCAATAGCCTGGTGACAGTCACCATCAGGGACTATGACCTGGGTGATACCCCTCTCCCACACGGTTCTCCTTTTACCGCCGTGCAGGGGACGGTCAATGGTATGGCTACGGTGAATGGGCGGCCCTATGCTTCCCTGGCACCGGAGAAGGTCGCGCACACCTTCACGATTCCCCAACTACATATTAATGTCCCACTTCCTGGTGACGCCCCTAAGGGCGCGGGGTACGATACCGTGACCTTCACCTTCCATACAGGCAAGGCCGGGTCCTATACCTTCCAGTGCCTCGATCCGTGCGGCACCGGCTCAAACGGCTTTGAAGGGCCAATGGTGACCAGGGGCTACATGATCGGAACCCTGACCGTTCAGGGATGAAGAGGTGCGGGGATGCATGCCTCGTGTCGAGTCGAAACACGAGGCATGCATGGCGTGTGAACCGTCGTTCTGGAGGAGAGACCCGCTCGACCAGAAAAGAAGAGAACCAGAGTTGCTAAAGAGGTGCTAGTATGTTTGCTCCACGCAGGACCCCAACACGTCTTGGACAAGCGAGACGACAACCGAGATCAGCCGCTTTCCTTCTGCAGGCGTTGCTCGCCCTCGGCTCTCTGCTCGTGCTCGCGAGCGGTTGTGGGACGGGGACCAGCAATAGCGCTGTGCCTGCTCCTGTGGCTCAAGCTCAGGTCATACGACAGGTGCAGGTGCACCTTGCTCCAGCACCCGCCATCTCCACGACCGTGCGGACCGCGCAGAGTCATCTCTATACCTTTTCAACGTCCAACGTCGGCCTGATGCAGCCAGCAGTGGATGCGCAAGGCAACGTCTGGGCCGGCGAAATGAATGTCAACCGTCTCGGTCGCCTCAACGCGCAGACAGGAGTCGTGACCAGCTGGACTCCTCCTGGCGGGCTGTATGGCATCATGACCACGACCATCGACGCACAAGGTGACGTCTGGTTCGCGGAGCAGAATGCCAACTACATCGGGCGTTTTGATACGAGGCAGCAGACGTTTCGCATCTTTCCTCTGGGTACGTGGAAGGGGAGTTCTCTGGGGCCACAAGACCTGCACTTCGATGGCAGAGGCTTGCTCTGGTTTACAGCAGAGGCGGGCGGGGCGATTGGACGACTGGATCCCAGGACCGGCGCAATCCGCCTCTGGCCGGTCCCTTCTCCCGCCCCCGCCATCCCATCATCTCCCTATGGTCTCACCGTCGCGCCCAACGGGCAAGTCTGGTTTGGCGAGTTTGCAGGCGGGGCGATTGGCGCCCTTGACCCGCAGACGGGCCAGATCACCTTCTATCGTCTGCCCAACCCACAGGCCCAGGTCTTCTCGCTGGCGACAGATACTACCGGGCGCCTCTGGTTTACCGAAGTGTTACCCGGCAAGCTCAGCATGTTGGATCCGGCGACAGGCACCTTGACCGAACTGCCCGTGCCAGCTCTCTGGGGGAAGCCTCCCGCGCTGTACCAACTCCTCCTTGACCACCAGGGGAATATCTGGTTCGTGGATGTCGGGGCCGACGCGCTGGTTCGCTATGCACCAGAGAAGCATACCTTGACGTTTTTCCAGCTCTCCCTGCCTGGGAGCGCTCCCTTCGGTCTCACGCTCGACCCCGTCGGCACGTTATGGTTTACGGTCGGTGGTTCGCCGGCTAACTATGTCGGGGAGATGGCTCCGTAGCTGCATAGAGGAGAGCAAACTCAAAGACTCGTAGGCCACCTTGGCCGCCAGTAAAGCCGTGATCTGTGTGGAATCGTAGGCGGGCAACACTTCGACGATATCGAAGGCGACGACATGCGCTCCACGCAGACCACGGAGGAGTTGGAGCTGTACTGGCTACCTGGAATATCCGTTTCAAAAAAGAGCGACGCTGCTGGCTCTCCCAATACCTTTCCTCGTTATCTTTCTCCCAACAAGGTGGCAAGGAGATGCTCCTCACGGCTTTTTCCCTCGTTTTGGAACGGATATCCTCTGTAGCCAGCTCAGGAACCAGCCCATGCACGTGAACAGCATCGCCCGCCACAGCGCCGGAGGCCTCAAGCTCAAACGCAGCGCGGTCCCCCACCTCGGACGCTCTGGTTGATCCCCTGCTTCCGACGCGGGCATCAATAACGTAATGCATCCTGATAAGCTATACGTAGTGGCGGCTAGCAAGATAACCCCGACGGGACTCCAACGAAAAAACACAGCGCTTCCCAGTACCGACTCTGAAGCAGCCGCGAGATTTGCACCAATCGTCAGGAACGTGTATCGCAGAAAGAGCGATGAATCCGAGCCGCCCGAGCTTTTCGCCACTATATGCTTGCAAGGAATGCTTGCGGAAGTGTCGGGCCAGAGGAAAAGGCTTTTTCCTTTCCTTGTCTCTGCTCAGAGCATAGTTTTTCTCTTCCCTCCGCTCCCAACATCTGCTATGTTGAGCAGAAGAAGCGAACGAGAAGAAATGGAGGAAGGCCTATGGAGAGCCTGATGGTCCTGGTTCACAGTCCCTTAGTCGGTCCTTTCACCTGGTCTCTGGTGGCGAAGCCTCTGCAAGCAGACGGTTTCGATGTGCTGGTGCCAGTCCTCACTGATAGCGGAGAGACACCCCCGCCGTACTGGCAGCAGCACGCCGCGTGTGTACAGCAAGCGCTCGTGTCCATCCCGCACGAGCGTCCCCTGGTGCTGGTCGGCCATAGCGGAGCTGGCTCTTTGCTGCCTGTCCTTGCCCAGGCAGCCCGGCATCCTGACACAGCCTATCTCTTTGTGGATGCTGACCTGCCCCATCCAGGGAAGACGCAGCTGGAGGAGATGCCCGAAGAGCTGCGTCGGCTTCTGGCCTCCGGGGAGCGTTTTCCCAACTGGAAGGACGAGGACTTGAGGGAAGTTCTTCCCGATGGACGTGCTCGCCAGCGGATGCTGGCGGAAGTGCAGCCGCGTCCCCTCAACTTCTTTGAGGAAGTGCTGCCAGACGTTTCCGGCTGGTCTGATGCTCCCGGTGGCTATCTCTTGCTTACCCAGGGCTATCGCCCCTATCTGGAGCAAGCTCAGGGAGCCGGGTGGCCGAGCCGAATGCTACCGGCAGGGCATTTTCACATGTTGGTTGATCCTGTCGCCGTGGCTGCGACCCTTGTCGAACTCCTGAAGCAGATCAACGAAAAGCGTTGATGCTGATTATGCGGCAAGGGCCGGTGATTGAGGAGGACGCTTGTCTGGTGCAAAAGGGCTGCCGACATGACGAAGCAGGGCAAGAGGGGTACGGGCGAGGGTTTCAAAGTGCCTTCTGGCATCAGCCAGTAGCGACTCGAAGTCTCTGCGATGATTGTGCGTAACGACTCGGTGGGAGATGCGCGCACCTCCTGTGCTGGCTACTTTGGACATCCGTTCGTGAACAAGGGAGGAAAACGCGACGCGCGTACTCATCATGACAGATTATACAACTGAGATTCGTGCTGGACAGGCCCTTTCGTAGCATCAAGAATGACGCGGCCAACCGTCTCGTGTGACACATGATACTCATCTGCAACCTGATGCAGCGGCTCCTTTATGCTCAAGAACACGACGTTGCACAGTCGGCCATTCTAACAGCAGGAATACCATAGAGTGTTTTTGGTCTGGATGCTCTTGTGCGGTGAGGAGAGGGGGGAATACTGCCAAGTAGATGCTCGAGTGCGAGGAGTCTTTGAGAGAGCTTGCCGTGTGGGGCGAGAAAGTGGATCAACACTGGTGAGAGAGAAGCCGTAGCCCGTCGGTTCCGTTAGATTTATAGTGTAGTTTACTCATAATAGTTAATTATACTATTTTCTTTTTGAATGCTTCCCACAGTCGTTGTGAAGGCGGGAAACGAAGATGGTGATAATGGACAAACTTTTTCCTGACGTTCCATTATTTGTCCTCCATAAGCCTGGCACTTGCTTCATGTCTTGAGTACCTAGAAAAGGTCACTCTGTATGGTCTTTCCATGATGAAGCATCCTCTTCTCGGAAAAGGGAGGTGGCCCAACTTGTCTGCCTGTCACACAGTGTGTCTTGTAGAATCAAGTGTTTCGTTAGCTCTATATAGTTCTATTTATGATAGAATAAGATGCACCATTCCTGTTCTCCTCTTTGTTCCTCACAAGACGACTCATTAAGGCGTCTCGGGTTCTCCATTTGGTCTCGCCGTCCACTAAACACGCTCTCGACTTGAGCAGGAAGACCGAAGGATGCATGGCCATTGCTAGGGCCAAATGTAAGCGAATGGAGCAATGCGCCAGTACATTGCTTGCGCTGAGAAGCGCGGACAGAAAAAGATGCCGGAGCGGTGCTGCGCTTCCGGCATCTGAGGTGATTGCGTCTCCTTCGTCTCACAGGCGGTCAGCAGGTGCGCTCTGGGGCTGCTCGAACTGCTTCAGCCAGGTGCCCAGCTTCAGCAGCAGCACACCGAGTTTCCCGGCTGCGCGCCTGCTCATGCTCCGACGATGCCGAGGTAGTCGCGCCTGCAAGCGTTGCTCTTCCATCTCGCGCCGAAGATCGTGATAATAGGCTTCACGCGCCTTCTCATAGAGATACATGGTGGGACCCATTAGATTGCCTCCTCACTCAAAATTTCACGGTGTTCTATTCATCTAATATGGTTCCTGCACTACGAGACCTGTTACGAGCACTGCGAACGTTTCCCCTTCCAGTCACCTGGTTGCAGTTCAGTCTGTTGCCTCCTCTGACACCACCTGCTGCCCAGTGCGAGTAGAGGGGATCCCGCTTGCTAGGAGTCGTTCGATGACGGTACGCCTCACGCGGCGGATGTCCTGCCTATCGCCCAACTCGTGTGGGTACAGGCGGACAATGTCCTCGGGTTGGAGGCCACAGTGAAAGAGCAAGTACGCCACGCGCTGTTCGCGTGCGGTGGGCAGCATCTCGCGTATGCGTTCCCATTGCGCACGAGTGCCTCCATGATCCTCCTCCACTGGTTCTCCTGCCTCGGCGGCCTCTAGCCGAGGGATCACGATTGAACGCGCATATGCCCGCAGGGTGTCGAACACGTCTGTTCTGAGCGTGCTTGTCTATCCGACTGCAGGCGCTCCAGGAGAGGAACTGCCAGGGGCGCTGGTGCCGTGCCCTCCGAGCAGACGGGCGCAGCACACTTCCTGGCTCCTCTCTCAACCGGTGTATGCAGGATGGCTATCTCTGCCTTCTGTACAGACCTATTCTTCCCCAGGCAGGCCAAAACGGTAAGCCACAGAGAGTGGCTCTCTATTATCATAGCGTTCACACTCACCTACGTCGCAGGCTGATCGCGCACGTGTCGCACCTGTGTCGCAGACAGCAAGGCCGACGGGCTATAATACGAACACAGGTATGTTCGCTTCAGGCTCATGTACCTTCAGAGGCATGAACCATCATCTTCATTGGAAGCATCAGAGAGGAGACCTGTCGATGACCAGGCCACGACCATTGCGTTTCGGCGTCTCAGTTGCTCAGGCGAGATCGAAACAAGAGTGGGTCGCCACAGCGCGGAAGATTGAGTCCCTCGGCTACGTTACAGGCGGCAGCGGAGGCAACTCAGACGCTGCGTATCGGGAGCCTGGTCTTCGCTCATGACTTCAGGCACCCGGTGCTGCTGGCGAAGGAGGCGGCGACACTCGATCTGCTCTCTGGTGGACGCTTTGAACTGGGACTGGGAGCTGGTTGGGAAGGCTCAGAGTACGTGCAAGCTGGTATGCCGTTTGATCCACCCGGGGTACGTGTGAGCAGGATGGAAGAAGCGTAGCACATCATCAAGGGGCTATGTGCTGATGGGCGTGTGACCTTCTCCGGCACGTACTATCAGGTGACGGCTTTAGAGGGCTTCCCAAGCCGATTCAGCGACCTCATCCGCCGATTCTGGTGGGTGGTGGCGGCAAGCGTGTACTCTCGATGGCGGCACGAGAGGCGACGATGGTCGGCTTCAGTCCGATCGTGCGTCCTGACGGGAGTGGACAGGAACTGACGGATGCGACGGCTGAGGCGCGAGCGGTACGGTATTTCCTATGTGACGGTCTTTGAGAAGAATATGGAGGCGTTTGCTCCGGTGGTGGCAAGGCTCGCTGGG
>WNFD01005436.1_pt1 | contig 12742 bp, 13 predicted proteins | sample 5400491 | NCBI WGS metagenome assembly WNFD01 (sample SAMN13153343, study PRJNA577476) | soil metagenome | isolation source: 120 cm saprolite under Douglas fir tree site 2 hole 2 replicate 2 | place: USA:California | collected 2015-04-18 | reverse complement strand
CCGGGACTGGGCCGCCCGGCGCTCGTCGCCGACCACTCCAGCGGATCGCCGGGACGCGTATAGAGGCCCGCCTGCAGCTCGGTCATGCCCCACAGTTGCGTCACGGCGCATTGCGGAACGGCGGCGGCGAATTCCCTGATCAGCGCGGCAGGAGCGATCGAGCCGGACACGATGGCGAGCTTGAGCGAGGACCAGTCGTGCCTGCCGAAGAGGCCGGCGGCACGGCAGGCGGCGATGTGAGCAGGTGCGGTCCACAGCGCGGTAGCTCTTTGCTTTTCGATGAGTGAAGCCAGGTCATCGGGCTTGAACGCCGGCAGCAGCACGGTGCACGCGCCGACCGCCCAGGCGCAATGCAGCGAGTAAAGCCCGTAGAGGTGCGAGAACGGCGCTGGCGACAGGATCCGGTCGCCCGCGGTGACCTGATGCTCTTTTGTCCCAAGCCGAGCGTTCGACAGCATCGTGCGGTACGGATGCGGCACGCCCTTCGGCGAGGCGGTGGTGCCGGAGGTGTAAAGCAGCAGGAAGGGCTCCTCGGGGTCGGGCTCCGGGTGGTCAGGCGTCAGCGGATCCGCGTCCTCGAGCTCCGTCACCAAGGCCGCCGAATCCAGAAACAGCCGCGCGCCGCTGTGCCCGAGAATCGCTTCGATCTCGGCGCCGCGGTAAAGCATGTGCAGCGTGCACATCACCGCGCGCAGGCGTGTGATGGCGAGGTAGGCGACGATGAATTCCGGGACGTTGGGCAGCTGTACTGCCACCACGTCGCCGTGGCTGACGCCGCGGGTCTTCAGGCCTTGCGCCGCTTTGAGGACGCGCTCCTGGAGGGCCTTCCACGTCAATGCTCCTCCCGGAAACGCCACCGCCTGCTGATCCGGCCGCTGCCTGGCATGCCGCGCCAGCCACTGCGGCAGCGTGTCGTCGCGCCACCAGCCGCGGGCGATGAATTCGCGCTCGCGCTCGGGGTCGAAGCGGGGCCGTTCCATCAGTGAGCGATCTGCAAGGCGTGACGAATAGCGCATTCTGGCAAAAACACCGTAGGATTGTGAACTCCTGCAATCCGCATCGGCAGCGCTCACGGTATAAGTTTCAGCAGATGACACAGCGCGGCTTCACGCTGGTCGAACTGATGATCGTGGTCGCGATCATCGGCATCCTCGCGGCCGTCGCCGTGCCCGCCTATCAGGACTACACGGTGCGCGCCAAGCTCTCCGAGGTGATCATCGCCCTGAGCGCCTGCCGCACCACCATTACCGAGATCTATCAGTCGAGCGTAAGCCCGCCAGGCGCCAATAACTGGCAGTGCGAAAGCGGCGTGCTGTCAAGCTACGTAGCCGGTGTCACGACCGACGCGGACGGCAAGGTTTCTGCGACCATCCAGGGCATCAGCGCCAGCGCCAACGGCAAATTCGTCACGCTGGTGCCGCTGATCAGCGAGAACACACCGGCGAGCGCCGCGACGAACATGGGCAGCAGCCTGTTCGGCTGGCGCTGCGGCGCCGCGGCCGACGGCACCGACCTGCTGCCGCAATACCTGCCGAGCTCCTGCCGCGGGATCTGATCGGGCCGGTCAGACCGGCCCGAGCCTGCCGTTCACCACGCGCACCTTGTCGCCGCTTTTCCAGGCCGGCGGCGCGTCCGAAGGCACGGTTTTGACCGAGCCATCCTGCAGGCGCACTGAAACCTCGTAGCTTTTGTGGCTGCGCGCGCTGCGCTCGACTGCCTTCACCTCGACCACTACAGCGTGTTGCGCCTGCTGCGCGTTCGAGCCCGGCAGGTAACCGGTCACCGTCGCGATGCCGACTCCCGACAGCAGGATGATGGCCACCGAGGCGCCTGCGACGAACGGATGGATTGCCGGTTCCATGCGCCGATCATACGAGCCGGCCGGATGGAACTTGTGTGATGTACATCACCTTTGCTGTACCTGTTGCGTTTTTCGGACAATACTATCGCCCCATGGAAGAAGCGCTGCTGCTCGCCCGGGTGCAGTTCGGGCTGAACATCGCCTTCCACATCCTTTTCCCGAGCATCACCATCGGCCTCGCCTGGGTGCTGGTGTACTTCCGCCTGCGCTATGAACTCACGCGCGACGCGGCCTGGCTCGAGACCTACCGCCTCTGGGTGAAGGTGTTCGCGCTCACCTTCGCGATGGGCGTGGTCACCGGGGTCGTGATGAGCTTCCAGTTCGGCACCAACTGGCCCGGCTACATGAACAAGGTCGGCAACATCGCCGGCCCGCTGCTCGCCTACGAAGTGCTGACCGCGTTCTTCCTCGAGGCGACGTTTCTCGGCGTGATGCTGTTCGGCATGAACCGCGTGCCCGGCTGGATGCACGTCACCTCCGCCGTGATCGTCGCCTTCGGCACTACGGTGTCGGCGTTCTGGATCCTCGCGCTCAACTCGTGGATGCAGACGCCGGCCGGCTACACGATCGAAAACGGCGCGCTCATCGCCGGCAGCTGGTGGGAAGTGATCTTCAATCCCTCGTTTCCCTACCGCTTCGTCCACATGCTGCTCGCCTCCGGAATCACCGCGGCGTTCCTGGTCGCCGGGCTGTCGGCGTGGCGGCTGCTGAAGGCGCCGGACGATGCTGGGGCGCGCGGCACGCTGCGCTTCGGCGCACAGCTCGCCGCGGTGCTGGTGCCGCTGCAGATGCTGGCCGGCGACCAGCACGGCCTCAACACGCTCGAGCACCAGCCGGCGAAGATCGCGGCGATGGAAGCGCTGTGGGAGACGCAAAAAGGCGCGCCTCTCGTGCTGTTTGCTATTCCCGATGAGGACAAGCGGACGAATCGATTTGCAGTCGAAGTTCCCAAAGGGGCGGCGCTCATCCTTACGCACCGGATCGAGGGCGAGCTGAAGGGCATCGACGCGTTCAAGGACCACCCTCCGGTCGCGCCGGTGTTCTTCGCCTTCCGCGTGATGGTCGGGATGGGGGTTCTCATGCTGCTGCTCTCCTGGGGCAGTGTTTTCTTCATAAAAGATCCCCCTCGGTGGTTGCTCTGGGCCTTCTCCGGCTTCACCTTCTCCGGCTGGATCGCGGTGCTCGCCGGCTGGCTGACCACCGAGATCGGGCGCCAGCCCTGGCTCGTCACCGGCATCCTGCGCACTGCCGACGCCGTGGGCGATGCCGGCGGCGCGACGCTCGGCGCGAGCCTCACTGCATACATAGGGACGTACGCCGTGCTGCTGCTCGCCTACATGGTCACCCTCACGCACATGGCGAGAAAATGAGCGCCGAGCTGCTGCCGCTCATCTTCGCCGCGCTGATGGGGATCGCGATGCTCGCCTACGTGGTGCTCGACGGCTACGACCTCGGCGTCGGCATGCTGATGCCCGGCGCCGAGCGCGCCGAGCAGGACCTGATGGTCGCCTCGATCGGCCCGTTCTGGGACGCGAACGAAACCTGGCTGGTGCTCGGCATCGGCCTGCTCCTCGTCGCCTTCCCCGCCGCGCATGGTGTGGTGCTGGGCGCGCTGTATCTGCCGGTCGCCGCGATGCTGGTCGGCCTGATGGTGCGCGGCGTCGCGTTCGAGCTCAGGATCAAGGCCGAGGGCTGGCACCGCGAGCTGTGGAACTGGCTGTTCTGGGCCGGCTCGACGCTCGCGAGCTTCGCGCAGGGGCTGATGCTCGGACGCTACATCACCGGCTTCGCGCCGGGCTTCGGCTACTGGCTGTTCGCGGTGGTCGTCGGCGCGAGCCTGTGCGGCGGGTACGTGTTCCTCGGCGCGACCTGGCTCATCCTGCGCACGGAAGGCGCGCTGCAGCAGAAGGCGATCGCCTGGGCGCGCTGGGGATTGATGTGGGTGGCGCTCGGCGTCGCGCTGGTGAGCCTCGCGACGCCGCTCGCGAGCGAGACCGTGCGCCACAAGTGGTTCGACTTTCCCCAGGTCCTGTATTTGATGCTTCTACCCTTAGCCACGCTCGCGGCGGGCGGCTGGGTCTGGATCTCCATCGGCAAAAGCGATTGGAAGCCATTTGCCGGCGCGGTGGCGATCTATGTCCTCGCCTTCGCCGGCCTCGCGTACAGCCTGTTTCCCTACGTGGTGATGGACCGCCTGACCCTCTGGGACGCCGCGGCGCATCCCAGCGCGCTCAAGTTCGTGCTGGTCGGCGCGGCGATCGTGCTGCCGTTCATCCTCGGCTACACCGTCTACGTCTACCGGCTGTTCGGAGGCAAAACCAGGGCTGGCATCTACGACCAGAAGTGAAAGCTAGCTGCGGGGAATGGCAACGAAGAAGGACTCGCGCACCACGTCCTTGCCGGCGATCATCTCCTCGGCGCCGCGGCGCTCCTCATCGAAGACCACCGCCGCGAGCTTCTGCAACGTCGCGCGCGCTTCCTCGATGGTGCGGCCGTGGGAATTCACCCCGGGCAATTCCTCGATGAAGCCGATGTAGCCGTGAGTAGCCTTGAGATACACCGCAGTGAAGGCGAGCTTTCCCTGTTCCATGTAACCTCCTGCATCGCAAACGCGAAGGTTACGCGGTCAAGCTTACAAAAGTGTTTCAGCGAGAAAAAATTCGGAACGAAGTGACACTTCAAAACTTCTATAGTCGCATCACGACGACATAAATTTTGCAACGCGCAAATTGTTGCACTGCTCCGTGAATTTTTGCTCACTTCTCAAGCAAATGTTTTTTTTCCTTCACCTTCGCCCATTGATCGGCGTCGGGCGGCGGCGACTTGCGCTCGATGATCGGCTTCCACACTTGCGCGCGCTCGCGGTTGAGCGCGATGAACTCCTGCTGCGAGTCGGGCACGTCGTCCTCGGCGAAGATCGCCTCGACCGGGCACTCGGGGACGCACAGCGTGCAGTCGATGCACTCGTCGGGGTCGATCACCAGCATGTTCGGCCCCTCGCGGAAGCAGTCGACCGGACACACGTCGACGCAGTCCGTGTACTTGCATTTGATGCAGCTTTCAGTGACAACGTAAGTCATTTGCAATCAATAGTTTACCATGTATCTTGGGATTCCCCGGCGGCGCCCCCATAATGGAGGCTCCGCGTCACCCCCCCTTGGAAGGAGCCATGAGCAGTCCAGACATACGCCATGTCACCGACGACACTTTCGACCCCGAGGTCCTGAAGTCGGACACCCCGGTGCTGGTGGACTACTGGGCCGAATGGTGCGGCCCCTGCAAGTCCATCGCGCCGATCCTCGACGAGGTCGCCAGGGAATACGAGGGCCGGCTGAAGATCGCCAAGATCAACGTGGATGAGAACCAGAGCGTGCCGGCGAAGTTCGGCATCCGCGGTATCCCGACGCTGATGCTGTTCAAGAACGGCAACGTCGAGGCGACGCGCGTCGGGGCGCTCTCGAAGTCGCAGCTCACCGCCTTCCTTGACAGCAACATCTAAAATACTTACTCTCTGAGCGGCTGAGCCGGATTTCCCGGCCAGCCGCAGTGGCAAGAGACTCTCCGCGCCGACGCCTTCGGCGCCTTTCCCGAATATGAGCAAGTCCCAAGCCGTCCAGACGGAAGAAGTCCGTTCACCTGTTCCCCCGGAAGCGGCGCCAACGCCGCCGCCGCCCATCCCTATGCATCTCTCCGAACTAAAACAACACCACGTCACCCAGCTGGTCGAGATGGCCGTGGCGAACGGCATCGAAGGCGCCAACCGGATGCGCAAGCAGGACCTGATCTTCGCCATGCTGAAGAACACGGCGAAGAAGGGCGAGTCGATCTTCGGCGACGGCACGCTCGAAGTCCTGCCCGACGGCTTCGGCTTCCTGCGCTCGCCCGAGACCTCGTACCTGGCGAGCCCCGACGACATCTACGTCTCGCCCTCCCAGATCCGGCGCTTCAACCTGCACACCGGCGACTCGATCGAGGGCGAGATCCGCACCCCTAAGGACGGCGAGCGCTACTTCGCGCTGGTCAAGGTCGACAAGGTCAACGGCGAGCTCCCCGAGGCGGCGAAGAACAAGATCCTGTTCGAGAACCTGACGCCGCTCCACCCCGACAAGCCGTTCAAGCTCGAGCGAGAGATCAAGGCGGAAGAGAACATCACCGGGCGCGTGCTCGACATCGTCGCGCCGGTCGGCAAGGGCCAGCGCGGCCTGATCGTCAGCCCGCCCAAGGCCGGCAAGACAGTGATGCTGCAGCACATCGCGCACGCCCTGGTCTCCAACCATCCCGACGTGGCGCTGATCGTGCTGTTGATCGACGAGCGGCCCGAGGAAGTGACCGAGATGTCGCGCTCGGTGCGCGGCGAGGTGGTCGCCTCGACCTTCGACGAGCCCGCGAGCCGCCACGTGCAGGTCGCCGAGATGGTGATCGAGAAGGCGAAGCGCCTGGTCGAGCACAAGAAAGACGTGGTGATCCTGCTCGACTCGATCACGCGCCTGGCGCGCGCCTACAACACCGTGGTGCCCGCCTCGGGGAAGGTCCTCACGGGCGGCGTTGACGCGAACGCCCTGCAGAAGCCGAAGCGCTTCTTCGGCGCGGCGCGCAATGTCGAGGAAGGCGGCTCGCTCACTATCATCGCCACCGCGCTCATCGACACCGGCAGCCGCATGGACGACGTGATCTACGAGGAGTTCAAGGGCACCGGCAACATGGAGGTGCACCTCGACCGCCGCATGCACGAGAAGCGCATCTACCCCGCCATCAACGTGAACCGGTCCGGCACGAGGCGCGAGGAATTGCTGATCGAGCAGCCGATCCTGCAGAAGGTGTGGGTGCTGAGAAAGCTGCTGTTCCCGATGGACGAGCTGGAGGCGGCGGAATTCCTCATCGACAAGCTCAAGGCCACCAAGACCAACGCCGAGTTCTTCGACTCGATGCGGCGGGGATGAAAAGCGGGGATTTTCCCTTATAATTCGCAACCTTTTCAGCGGGCGTACGACCATGAAGCCAGGCATCCACCCCGACTACCGGCCGGTGATCTTTCTCGACACCAGCTCGAACCATGCTTTCCTGACGCGCTCGGCCATCGACACCAAGGGCCGCGAGACGATGAAGTGGGAAGACGGCAAGGAATACCCGCTGGTGAAGGTCGAGGTGTCCTCGGAATCGCACTCCTACTACACCGGCAAGCACAAGCTCGTCGACACTGCGGGCCGCGTCGAGAAGTTCAGGCGCCGCTACACCAAGAAGAAAACCGCTTAACCTGCGGGGCATGCTGCCCCGTCTGACCCTGCCGCCTCCGCCCGCATGGCTCGCGGGCCTTGCGCTGGCGTTCGTGGTACCCGGCCTGGCCGGGCACGATCCCTGGAAGTCGCTTGATGCGATAGGCATCGGCATCGTGCACGACATGGCCCTGAGCCGCGACTTGCTCGTGCCGCACGTCGCTTCCTGGACCTGGCTGAACGATGCGCCGCTGTACTTCTGGGTGGCGCTCGCCTTCGGCAAGCTGTTCCAGCTCTTCGTCGAGTTCCATTCCGCGGCGCGGCTCGCGAGCGGGGCGTTCGTGCTCGCGACGTGCTGGCTGCTCTACAGGGCGGCGCGCGACTGGACGCCCCCGGAGGATCGCCACACCACCGCGGCGGCGGCGCTTCTCCTTTTCATCGGCTCGGTCGGCCTCATCGTGCACGCGCACGAGGCGCTGCCGGAGCTCGCCACCCTCGCCGCGCTGAGCGGCGCCCTCGCCGTGCTGCCGCAGGCAGCGACGCGGCCTCTCGCAACCGGCGCCCTGTTCGGTGCCGCGCTTGGCCTCGCTTTCCTCTCATCGACCTGGATCGCGCCCGCAGCACTCGGCCTCGCGGTCGTCGCGGCCCACCTCGCCTGCCCGGAATGGCGCGGCCGCAATGCTCTGCCTTTTTTGGCGGCCAGCCTCATCGTCGGCGGTGTGCTCGCCATCAGCTGGCCCCTTGCGCTTTACGGCCGTTCGCCCGAGCTTGTCAAGGAATGGTGGACTTTAGCCTCGCAGCCGCAGGGAGCGCTCGGCACGAACGTGTACTACTTTCTTTCCACCGGAAGCTGGTTCGCGTGGCCGGCCTGGCCGCTCGCGGCCTGGGCGGTGTGGTCGATGCGGCGGCGCCTGGGCGAGCCGCGGCTTTTCGTGCCGGCGTTCGCCTCGCTCGCGGTCCTGTTCGGCGCCGCGTACATGGGGCCGCCGCAGGACGTCAACCTGCTCGCGCTGCTCGCGCCGCTCGCACTGCTCGCTTCGCAGGGCGTGCTGACGCTGCGACGAGGGGCCGCCGCCGCGCTCGACTGGTTTGGCGTCATCACCTTCGCCTTCTTCGTCGGGCTGATCTGGCTGGGGTATACGGGAATGATGACGGGCGTGCCGCCCAGGGTCGCCGCCAACTTTGCGCGCGCCGCGCCCGGGTTCACGCCCGAATTCAACGTGTTCTACTTCCTCTTCGCGGCTGCGCTGACGCTCGCCTGGTTCTACATCGTGCTGTTCGCCGCGCCTGCGCCGCTGCGCAGCGTGGCGCGCTGGGCCGCCGGCGTAGTGCTGCTCTGGGGAACGTTCGCGATGCTGTGGATGCCCTGGGCCGACTACCAGAAGAGCTACCGCTCGGTGGCACTGCAGCTGCGCTCCAAGATCCCGGTAGGCGCCGGCTGCGTCGCGGCGAAGCAGCTCGGCGTGCCGCAGGCGGCGGCGCTCGACTACCATGCCAGCCTGCGGCCGCGCGCGTTCGACATGCTTAAGCCGCAGGCGTGTCCGTTGCTTCTCGTCCAGGGCAGCCCGAAGCACGAATTCGACGCGCCGGGAGCGGGCTGGGTGAAGCTCGCCGACGTCGGCCGCCCCGGTGACAAGGGCGAGCGCTACCGCCTCTACCGCCTCGTCAAATGAATACCCGATCCCCGACCGAATGCCCGGCCTGGGCACGGCTCCTGGCGCAGGCCGAGAGCACGCGCACAGTCCACCTGCGCGATCTCTTTGCCTCGCGCAAGCTGGTCGCCGAGGCCGCGGGGGTGCGTTACGACTTCTCGCGCCAGCGCGTGGACGCGATGACGCTGCGGCTGCTCGCGAACCTGGCCGGCGAGCGTGGGTTCCCGGAGTGGCGCGAGGCGCTGCTGTCCGGCAAGCCCATCAATTCGACGGAAAAGCGCGCTGCCTGGCACACCGCTCTTAGAGCCGGGGATTCTTCCCCGCCCGAGGTGCGCGAGACATTGGCACGCATGCGCACGATTGCGACACAACTGAGAGTTGAAAAAAAATTCAGGAGGATCGTCAATCTGGGAACCGGCGGATCGGATCTCGGCCCGCGCCTGCTCGCCGACGCGCTGGGCGATGGCGCGCTCGAGGTGCGCTTCGCCGCCAACGTCGACCCGCGCGATCTGGAACGCGCGCTCGAAGGCGCGGAGCCGAAGAGCACCCTCTTCGTCGTCGCCTCGAAGACCTTCACCACGCAGGAAACGATGTCGAACGCGGCAGCGGCAAAAAAATGGGGAGCGAAGGTTTTCTACGCCGTCACCTCGAATGTCGAGGCGGCGAAGCAATTCGGCGCAAATGAAATCCTTCCCATGTGGGACTGGGTCGGCGGGCGCTTCTCGGTCTGGTCGGCGGTCGGCTTCACCGCGGCGTGTGCCATGGGCTTCGACAGCTATCAGGAATTCCTGTCCGGCGCGCACGAGATCGATCAGCACTTCGCGCAGGCGCCGCTCGAGGAGAACATCCCGGTTCTCATGGCGCTGATCGGGGTGTGGAACGGCAATTTCCTCGGCGCCGCGACGCACGCGGTGCTGCCCTATTCGAACGCGCTGCGCCTGCTGCCTGCGTACCTGCAGCAGCTCGAGATGGAGTCGAACGGCAAGCGCGTCGACCGCGAAGGCAGAGTTCTGAATTACGCCACGGCACCGGTCGTGTGGGGAATGGAGGGCGCCGTGAGCCAGCATTCCTTTCACCAGTTGCTCCATCAGGGGACCCAGGTCGTGCCTGCCGATTTTATTGATTTATCCCTTGAGAAAGTTCTAAGCGCGAATGCGCTGGCCCAGGCCGACGCGCTCGCCTTCGGCACCGATGATCCCCAGCTTCCGGCCTACCGGCAATACCCCGGCAATCGGCCGTCGAGTATGCTGTTTTTCGAAGGATTGAATGCCAGAAATCTGGGGCGGCTGATCGCGCTCTACGAGCACAAGGTGTTCACGCAGGGAGTAATCTGGAACATCAACAGCTTCGACCAGTGGGGCGTCGAGCTCGGCAAGGCGCTGGCCGGGAAAATTCTTTCGAGGAGATAGGCGATGGACCAGGAGACATTCAACCTCAGCATCCGCAAGTTCCTGAAGATGGTCGGCGTCAACTCGCAGCGCGAGATCGAGCAAGCGGTGCAGCAAGCGCTGCAGCAGAAAAAGATCTCCGGAGCCGAGACGCTGGCCGCGAAGATGACGCTGGAGCTGCCGCGGCTCGGTCTCAAGGTGCCCTTCGACGGCGAGATCAAGCTAAAATAGGCCGATGAACAAGGCGCGCGACTTCGACCCGTCGGTGGTCGCCGAGCTGAAGGCCTTGCTCGGCGAGCGCGTCTCGACCTCGGCCGCCGTGCGCGAGCACCACGGCAAGGACGAGTCGTACTTTCCCTATGCGCTGCCCGACGCGGTGGTGTTCCCCGAGACCACCGACGAAGTGCGCGACGTCGTCGACACCTGCCGGCGCCACCGCGTGCCGATGATCCCCTTCGGCGTCGGCACCTCGCTCGAGGGCCACATCCTCGCGATCAACGGCGGCGTGTCGATCGATCTCTCGCGCATGAATAACGTCCTCGCGGTGCACGAGGAAGACCTCGACGCGGTGGTGCAGGCGGGCGTCACGCGCAAGCAGCTGAACGAGTACATCAAGCACACCGGGCTCTTCTTCCCGATCGATCCCGGCGCCGACGCGACCCTCGGCGGCATGACCGCGACGCGCGCCTCGGGCACCAACGCGGTGCGCTACGGCACCATGCGCGAGAACGTGCTGTCGCTGAAGGTGGTGCTGCCCGACGGCCGCATCATCCAGACCGCGCGCCGCGCGAAGAAATCGGCCGCGGGCTACGACCTGACGCGCCTCATGATCGGCTCCGAAGGCACCCTCGGCATCATCACCGAGGTGACGCTACGCCTCTACCCGGTGCAGGATTCCATGTCGGCGGCGGTGTGCGCTTTCCCGACCATCGACGGTGCAACGAAGAGCGTGATTCAGACCCTGCAGATGGGCATTCCCGTGGCGCGCAGCGAATTGCTGTGCGCGACGACCATGGCGGCCCTTAACCGCCACAACAAGCTGAGCTACCGCGAGTCGCCGACGCTGTTCCTCGAGTTCCACGGCACGCAGGCGAGCGTGGTCGAGCAAGCCAGGCAGGTGCAGGAGATCGCCAGGGAAAACGGCGGCCTCGACTTCCAGTGGGCCACCCGCCCCGAAGACCGCTCGAAGATCTGGGAGGCGCGCCACAATGCCTACTTTGCCTGCCTGCAGCTCAAGCCCGGCTCGCGTGCGGTTTCCACCGACGTATGCGTGCCGATCTCGCGCCTGGCCGAGTGCATCACCGAAACCGCGAAGGAGATCGAGCAAGCCTCGATGCCGATCCCGCTCTTCGGCCACGTCGGCGACGGCAACTTCCACCTCGTGATCCTGGTCGATCCCCACAGCCGCGCCGAGATGGACGAGGCGAAAGCCCTCAACGCGCGCCTCGTGAAGCGCGCGCTGGCCATGGAAGGCACCTGCACCGGCGAGCACGGCATCGGCATGGGCAAGCAGGGCTCGATGCAGGCCGAGCTCGGCGAGGACGTCATCGGCCTGATGCGCGGCATCAAGAAGCTTTTCGACCCGGACAACCTGATGAACCCCGGAAAGGTAGTGACCCTGTCATGAGCGCCGAAAAGCGCCTCAAGGAGCTCGGCATCCAGCTGGCGGCGCCGACGCCGCCGGTCGCGAACTACGTGAACGCGGTGCGCACCGGCAACCTGCTGTTTCTCGCCGGCAAAGGCCCGGGCGCGGTGAAGGGCAAGCTCGGCGCCGAGTTCACGGTCGAGCAGGGCTATCAGCACGCGCGCTCGGTCGGGCTCGCGCTGCTCGCGGTGATGAAGGCCGAGCTCGGCAGCCTCGACCGCGTGAATCGCGTGGTGAAGCTGCTCGGCATGGTGAACGGCACGCCCGAGTTCACCGACCAGCCGAAGGTCATCAACGGCTGCTCGGACCTGTTCGTCGAGGTGTTCGGCGACAAGGGCAAGCACGCCCGCTCGGCCGTCGGCATGGGATCGCTGCCCAACGGCATCCCGGTCGAGATCGAGGCGATCGTCGAGGTCGGCGGCGCTGCCCCACGGGCGAAAAAACCGGCCAAAAAGAAACGTCGGTGAAGCAGTTAGCAGCGGCCACGGTGCTCGCGGCCGCCTCATTCCTTTCGTTCGCGCAAAGCTGGGGCCCGCGCTCGCTCGAGGAGCTCAAGCAGGAGACGATCCGGCGCGCCGAGCGCAACATGGGGCCGCTCGCCGGCATCAAGGCCGAGGATGCGCGCGAGGCGATGGCGGGCCTGCAGAGCCTCGAGCCCGACGAATGGGCGGCGGTGTGGAGCCGCGTCGGCGAGCGCCACCTGCAGCGCGGCGATTATTACCAGGCCTGGCACAGCTTCAACGTCGCGCGCTGGCCGAGCGAGCGGCTTTCGCCCGGGAAGCAGCGCGCCTACGCGCGCGCCCTCGAGGCGTTCCAGCAGTACGCGGGATCGCTGACGCCGCCGATCGAGACGGTGCGCATCCCCTTCGAGGGAGCGGAGATCGTCGCCTACTTGCGCCTGCCCGGGAACGCGCGGCCGGCGCCCCTCGTGTTCGGCATCAACGGCCTCGACTCGCGCAAGGAGGAAGTCATCGCGCAGGTCG
>WNFD01013429.1_pt1 | contig 12747 bp, 13 predicted proteins | sample 5400491 | NCBI WGS metagenome assembly WNFD01 (sample SAMN13153343, study PRJNA577476) | soil metagenome | isolation source: 120 cm saprolite under Douglas fir tree site 2 hole 2 replicate 2 | place: USA:California | collected 2015-04-18 | reverse complement strand
TCGAAGAGGGCGCGCAGGTACTCGGCTGCACGTACCTCGTTGCCAGGCGGGTTGCGCGTATCGAGGCGGAGCAGGTCGCGTACACGTGTGACAGTCTCTTCTCCAACCTCTTGCCAGTTGATGATATGTTCATTCGTTGATCCGGCCATGAAACGCTCCTTGTTCCTCTCTGAATGTATGCAGCATGGTAGTGGATTGTCAATGTTCATTTGATGCGGTGGGCCTGACACCCGCAAGGGGTGTCACTACATTTCACCTGTCAATTGAACGTTGATAGAGCATTAGTAAGCATAGTTGTTCTTGAGGAGGAAATCAAGTCTAATGGGCGCCTGGCTCCTCAGAGAAACCATATTCAATGGCTTGTTTCCTGAACGGATTGTGATGAGAGTGAGTTACCAGAGCGGACAAACGTGAGGCAGGTGTGACGTGCATGTGGTATAGTCTCATCGAATCAAGGAGGCTCTTTGATGTCGCAGGCGACAACAATAGGGCGTCAAGCGATTCCGGCACCCAGAGGCGTGCGGAACAGCGCGACAAGAGTGGTGGCCTCAACAGTCGGCGTATATGGCGGCATGGCAAGCCATTCCCGATGGAACTGTTCATAAAAAATAACCGATACCTTACGGGCTCAGCCGAAACGGCGGGTACTGGTCGGTGACCAGGACGACCGCGTAGGCGATGACCCGGTTGTCCCAACGGATGACGCCCTCCACGAAATCGAACATCTCCCTGGGGTAGTGCTCGGTGAACAGGATGGCGAACCAGGCGATGATCACCACCACGACCATCGCGATGTGCAGGAAGAACAGCACGATGTAGTGTGGGATGGCCAGGAACCATTTCACCAGAGGCAGCCACTGGTTGAGATCGCGCTCCGCGTCGGGGTAGGCATAGTCCAGGTGCACGGACTGGTGATCGGTGGTGGACGGGTACCGATCGTCCATCAGGGCCAGGTAGGCGCCCACCCGGCTGCTGAACCGCTGCAGTTCCAGGTTCCAGTCGAACCACCAGCGAGGGTACTTCTGCCGGAACACGATCATCAGCAGGGGAGCGAAGAACAGCAGACCGCCAGCACCAGCTGCGAACGCTGCTGTCCTGCCATTCGTCCACTGCCAGGTCCCCCCGGCCACGGCTCCCAACACGATGGCGATGGGGATGGCCATGAAGAGGCGGAAGAACGTGGTCAGCCGGTCGAGCGCCCGATCCGGGTAGTCGACCGAGAACTGAACCGGATACATCGCCTGTTGCATCGCTCTACTCCTTTCGAGCCGCCGGATACCAAGCCAGTTTTTTGGGGTTGATTGAATCTTAATATATCAGTTCCAACTCTCAAGCGGGCTAGCGCCCATTCCGACGGCTATATCTCTACTATAGCATGGGAAGCCGGGAAAAGCAACGCGGATACGCCCTCCCTAGACATTTGGAGATACTGCCTGTCACCCTGAGCCCATTCGCTTCGCTCAGGGTAAACTCCGCGAAGGGGCTGGCTCGCTGGATGCAGAGATCCTTCGCTGCGCTCAGGATGACAACCAGGACGCCTCTCAAGTCCGCTCACGGGAAGTCTTATCTCCAAATGTCTACCCTCCCAGGTGGGCCCCTGGCATTCACCAACAGTACGAGGCACAAGAAGCGCATCTCGCCGCGCAAAAACCGTAGCAGGGAAACATATGAGTGGATCTCAGACCTTCTCTCTTGACAAACTAATAATATTAGTTATAATACTTATATGATTAGTTTTTTAGCTAGTCATGTTAGTAACAAGACGAATTAAACAGTAGAGAGGATACATCAAGCTATGAAAGTCAGAGCTTCCAGCAACAATCTTTTCCAATTGACCCACTTAGTTGCTTTCAACTGCTACCTGCTGCGCGAGGACGATGGCTTTACGTTGATCGATACCAACATGAGCGGCCAGGCGCAGGCGATCATGCGAGAAGCGAACAAGTTGGGTCTCCCGATTATACGCATCCTGCTGACCCACGCCCACGTCGATCATGTTGGTTCACTCGACGCGCTGCATGCTGCGCTGCCCAATGCCCAGGTTGCCATCAGCGAGCGAGACGCGCGTTTTCTGACCGGCGATAAAAGCCTGGACCCCTCCGAGCCACAGGTGCCCCTACGCGGCGGCTATCCCGTCTGCACAACGAAGCCGACGCGCCTGCTGCACGAAGGAGACCGCATTGGTTCCCTCGAAGTGGTTGCCACGCCAGGACACACCCCGGGTCATGTCGCTTTTCTCGATACCCGGGACCGCACGGTGATCGCTGGCGACGCCTTCCAGACGCAGGGCGGCGTGGCCGTTTCGGGGACGTTCGAATTACTCTTCCCGCTGCCTGCGCTGGCTACCTGGCATAAAGGGTTAGCCCAGGAGAGTGCGCGCAAGCTGCTGGCGCTCCAGCCGTCGCTGCTGGCCGTGGGACATGGCCGCATGCTCAGCCAGCCCCAGGCAGCGATGGAGCATGCCATTCGCGTCATGGAAGAGTCCCTGGCGAAAGAGGAAAGGAAACGGCCGCATGTCGCATAGGGTGGGGCTGGATCACGCAACCGTCGTGGAGGCCGCGGCAAAGCTGGTAGACGAGGAGGGCATCGAACAACTCTCGCTGGGCCGCCTTGCCGAGCGTTTAGGCGTACGCACGCCCTCCTTGTACAATCACGTCGCGGGACTGCCCGGGCTCAAACACGACCTGGCGCTTTTCTGTTCACGCGAGTTGCTTGATCGCCTCCTTCGTGCGACCATTGGCAAATCACGCGCAGAGGCCATTTTCGCGCTCGCCAATGCCTTCCGGGCTTACGCCAGGGAAACACCTGGGCGCTATGTCTTCACGCTTGCAGCACCTGATCACCAGGATCAGGTGCTGCAAGCCGTCGTGCAACAGCTTGTGGATGTTGGCCGGGCCGTGCTCGCGCCGTATAGTCTCAGCGAGGAAGAGGCTATACACGCCATTCGCAGCCTGCGCAGCATTGTGCATGGCTTTATCTCACTAGAAATGGCGGGCGGCTTCAGGATGCCGGTAGACCTGGACGCAAGTTTCCACTGGCTCATCAATGTGTTTGTCGCTGGTGTGGATCGGCCAACTGTGACCGGCGGGCAGGAGTATGGTGCAACGGAGTAGTAGTGCAGTATCCTCAAAGCGGATCGAGACAAGGGAGATGAGCCAGCTCAACACAACTCTACAGGCCCTTTCACAGGATACACTATACACCGGATTACCGGAGAGGTCAATTGATTTTGCATCAGATTCCGTACCTGCGTCAATTCGAAATCATTGTGCAGGAAAGACAGGTAACTTTCGAAAGGAGTGATAGATATGGTTCTCACGGTGCTTAAAAACGCGAACGCGGCGTTGGCCTTTTTCCTGGAGCTGGGCGTCCTGGCTGCGCTGGGATATTGGGGTTTCCAGACTGGGCAGGGAACAATTGCCAGGATCGGACTCGGCATCGGCGCTCCAGCAGTGGCAGTAGTGGTATGGGCCCTGTTCGGAGCGCCGAATTCAGCGCGGCGGCTGCAAGGTTCCTGGCTCTTGATGCTGCGGGTGGTCTTCTTCGGCTCGGCCGCTGTGGCCCTCTTCACCGCCGGTCAGCGCGTACTGGGTGTGGTGTTCGGGTTGGTCTTTGTGGTCAACCTTGTCCTGATCTACGCGTGGGGGCAGTAACTAGAAAGGAGTCGTTGGCGCTCCTGCCAGGGCATCAGGCATGAGAATCTCTTGAAACCGCCGTTGCATAGCCGCATCCCGTTCAGTGTGCTGCCGGTACTGGGCCAGGGTGCAGGTTCCTATCAGTTGTATCTGGCGATGTGCCAGAGCCGGTTTAAGCAGCGTGGCCGCATCGATTGGGTACCGGTCCCATTCGCCTCCGAGGAGGCGGTGAAAATGATCGACAAACAACAGGAAGGAGCCTGCTGCCTGGTGCATCGCAATGAACATCGACTGGAGTCGCTCAAGAAGCATGGTTGGTGCTACCCACTTCTCCAGATCCGGCCAGCGAAACAGCTCATCCAGCATAGCCGAGGCTTCTTCCGAATCCGGCTCGACCTGGGCTAGCTTGTCTACAAGGGGCGATAGTATCCGTTTTCTGCATTCTTGGCGGGCCAAGGTGTCATCTGACAGATTGGTAAACAAGGCTTCGTAATCCAGAGCGATCACCTGCTGTTTGGATAAAGGATCAGGCGCATCGCCCACGGCCATCCGGCGAATCACCTCTGCCACGACCGCCCATCGCCTGGCCTCATCAAAATCCAGGAGCACCGGATTACACTTGCTCGTAGTCTTTCGCTGGAGAAGTATCTGAAAAATACGAGTCACTGCCGCTTCAGAACCAGCGAGGGGGGAGAAGGCTCCTTGTTGAGCGAGCAAGGTCAAATTGTGCCCGTAGCGTTCCAGGGGAGAAGATACGTTGAGAAAAGCCGGCAAGAGATTCCTCCTTCTGGAGCTAAGCAAAAAGCTCTCGACTGACCATATCTATCTTTAACGTAACGTATCACAAATTCAAGAAGTGAGCAACGATGCGGGTAAAAATGTAAAAATGGACACAAATTCAGGTACTTGACAAATAATCTCGCTGCCCAATTGAAGCCTTCTGTTTCTTCCCACTCTACCATCTTTTATCAAAAGCTAAGCGGACTGACCACTAGCGCTAAAAACAGCGATGGAAGGAAGGGTGTGAATAGGGCATATGACACTTATCGTTAGTGACGCTCCGATGTATTCTTGAGGTGAACCTGTGCCACGAAAGAGACGTGTGCAACCACGGAGATGGGACAGGAGAAGATACTGTAGCATTCATATAAGGAGAATACGATGAGTCTTTGCTTGCGGGTCAGTCCTGCTCAGTCTCCTCTGGTTCGGTGTCGGTGTTACCATCACCGGAAAAGTTCCCGGCGCAGAACCAGAACTAAGAGGCTTTGTCTTCATCATCGTGTGGCCTGTGACCATGCTGGCTGTCTGGGTATGCAGCACCATTGCGTTGCTCCTGGGGAAGCGCTGGGTTCTGGCCTCCTTGTCCTTACCGGCTGCCATTGCCATCCTGATGGGTGTCTGGGCGCTGGTGGCATTCTTCATGCTCAATACCTCTGGTGTGATGTTCACGGCGTTGTTTATTCTGCTCAACACGGGTGCGATCTGGCTTGCCAGTTGGTTTCTGAGAAGCACGTCAAGGTAAACGTGTAGTCAGAGGTGATGCGCTAGCGGACTGGCCGCTCAAAAGCTAAGCGGACTAGTGGTCTGTCTATCACCATTTGATGAGTCGGGTCAACGAAATGTAGTGACCCCCCTTGCGGGGGTCAGGTTCCTACCCATCAAATGCTCCTGGACAGAGCACTAGCCACTAGCGCAAGTTCAAGAGACCGTTTGTGCAAGTAGAAAGAGGGGATGCACGTTTGCTGTATAGGGCAGTAATAAGCTGATGATGGTACGCAACTTGTCTTCTACATCGCCTGTCTTCTTGAAGGTTGGGCAAGCAATTAGTATTTCTCAAAAAAGGTGAGCGTTTTGTGCCAATGTTCAGATCCTTTTATCTGCAAGAATGTACTGAAGGCGCAACGTTTCATGAATACCATGCGATTGCGCCTCTTGTGCCAACCTGGTAAACACCTCTTCTTTGAATTGCGTGAGCACCTCTGGAGACATCTGTTCGAGTGCATAACGAGGTCCATGCGTCCACCTGGAGTCCCACCACTCTTGCGCGTTTGCGTAGACAAAATCAGCCTGCTCCTGAAGCACCTGCACATCGATAAAACCGGCATGTGTGAGATATCGAGGAAGCTCCGAATAGTTGCTTCCTTTTCCGCTGCCAGCATGCAATGGAAATTGATAGCGTGCGTGATATCCGGTGATGTGCTCTCCGTACCAGTGTGAGAGGGCATCGAGATCCTGAGCTACAGTAATGCCCACTTTCCCACCGGGGCGAAGCACACGGAAAAATTCGGACAATGCCTGTTCCAGATGAGGAAATAGGAAAATCGCAAACCCACACAACACAACATCAAAGGAAGCATCAGGAAACGTCAAGTGCTCGGCATCCATTTGGAGCATAGAGACATGGGGCAGATTTCGACGCTTGATCTCTGCTGTCGTTTCCCGAACCATGCCGGGAGCCAAATCAATCCCGATTACTTGGCCGTGCGGTCCAACTGTTTCCGCTGCAGGAAAGAGATTGGCACCTCTTCCAGCCCCGACATCCAGCACCTGCGCGCCTTCTGCCATTCCAAGACGTTCTACGAGATGGCGCCCCGCGTAGGTGAAGATGCCCGGCCCAACGTGACCATAGGCCGAAGCGACGCGATGATACAAACCGGCAATCTGCTCTTTTTGTGTGTCGTTGTTGCTCACGAAAATCCTTTCGTCTGGGACGCAATCTGCCCGTCCTCTTTCCAAGCCAGCCAAGATAAGAGTATCTTGCTTGAGGTCTATATTGAAAAAGCTTGATAGTAGCCTATCCCGTTGCAGGAGCGAGACCGAGTTGTTCCAGCAGGGTCATCATATCGTCGTAGTGGTGGAGACTGGCGATCTTCCCATTCCTGATCTGCATGATCTGGCAGAACCGCAGTTCGCCCGAGCGCCCCGTGGCTGGATTAGCGCCCGAGGGCAGAGGCAGTGGACCGGTGTTGGTCCACCGCCAAGTACCCTCAAGGACGGCCTGATCCTCTGTGGCAAACGCATTGCTCAGCTCTGCCCAGCTATCAGGAAAGGCCTCTACGAAAAACAGCACTAAACGCTTGTAGCCCTCTGGACCATGAAGCGTTGTACCGGAAGGAACATTGATGATCTCGGAGTCTGCTGCGAAAGCAGCCACACTCTTATCGAGCCAGGCCGGGTCTGACTGGCGACTGTTGATCAGATCAAGCAGTGACCGGGCCAGAGCCACATTCTCCTGTGCAGCCATGATCGTATCCATTCTTTATATCTTGTGTTGCAGAGCGAGCGGTTCTTGCCAGCATGAGCAACGTTCATCTCAAGACGACAACGTGAAAAGGAGCACCTGATGAGTGCAGCAGACACGCAAAGTAGGTCCCTTTTGAGTAGCAAAATTATATCACCTGGGGCCGATTGAGGGTTTCAAAAATGGGGTATCTCGGGTATCTCTATAAAGCCTCCTCGCCTCCCCTTCAGGAACCACTCGAACCAGCGGCAGACGTTGATTAGGACCGGCGACCCCACGCGGTGAACATCATGGGTGAGCTGATGGCAAAGTCGGGGTCATCGAGCAGCGTGAGCATGTGCGCGACCTCCTCGTTCGTGATGAACCCGGCTTTGACGGCCTCTTCTCGAATCTGCCCGAAATTTGCACCAACCAGGCGCGCGCCTGGGGACTGGCCCTTCCGCACGGCCAGATAGCCTTCCATGCCTATATTGACAAGGCCATGTGCTCGCAGGCACCGGTACAGGCTCCGGCCCCATGTTAATGCCAGCTCACCACTTCGTGTTGCCATGAGCCGGTTTTGGGCCGCCATCACTTTCTGAAAGAGCGCCGCGGCAGCAGCATCTGTCGTCGGATACCTGGGGTCGATAAAGGTCGAATCGAAATCTTCCACGACGAGCCAGCCTCCTGGCTTGAGAGCTGTTACCATCCGTTGGAGAGCCTCCTGGCGTGCTGGCACGTGGATGAGTACCAGCCGGGCGTGGATCAGGTCAAAAGTCTGTGCGGGCAGTGGATCGGTGCCGATGTCGTGGCGCTGGATCTCAACAGTGGGTTGGTCAAGGGTCGCAAGCTCCAGGAGAAAGCGCGGGTCGATGTCGGTGACGAGGACATGACCGGTGGGGCCGCTGCGTTGACCAAGCCACGTCGCAATCGATCCCCCACCACCGCCGATTTCCCAGCACTGCCAGCCTGTGTCGATTCCGGTTGCTTCCAGATGGCGGATTGTCCATGAGTCGTACAGCGTCTCCAGGCTGGTAAAACGTTGGCCGGCTTGCTGTCCGGCATTATCAAAGATGTAGTTGCTCATTGCTCACTCCTTCAAGGTTTCAGTTCATCTGCTTTTGCTGAAAGTATACCGATATCACCCGTGTGCTGGCATGCGCAACCTTACCCATTTTGAGAGCAACGCGGGCGACCATTCAGGCAAGATTGACGTTGACGTAAACGATAGTGTATACTTAAGATAAGGAACGACGCGCAAGGGCACGAGGAGGGTGGGGAAAGAATGCACGTGCACGATTTGTCCTCCAGGCAAGTAGCGAACGACTACTCTCAGCTCCAAGTCGCGATACATATTTTCTTTTGTAGATTCGGAACAGCCAGCAAGGGCCGATAATGGATTGTACGTTGGTAACCTGGATAGTCGATGGGGCACGGGGGGCCGATAATGCGGTTTAAGCAAAGGCCGATAAATCGGCGGTGTGCGCGAAGTATTGATACGCGCTCCGCTTCGCTTCGCTGAGGCCCCTACTGGTATCCGGGGTATTTGCTTAAAATCCATAATCGGCGATGGGCACGGAGTAGTGATACGCGCTTCGCTAAGGCCCCTACGGATGGCCGGAGTATTTCGTCAATGTGCATCAATTGATACGCGCTTCGCTTCGCTTCGCTGAGGCCCCTACGGATGGCCGGAGTAATGATGAAGACGACTACCCAGCATGAACAGGGGCAGGTAATACGCGGGCCTTCGCGAGCCACCAGGCCTGTTGGCCCACGCTATAAATGGATCGCGCTGAGCAATACCACCCTGGGTGTGTTGATGGCGAGTATCGACTCCAGCATCGTTTTGATCTCTTTGCCAGCTATCTTCAATGGCATCCATGTAAATCCACTTGCGCCAGGCGAAACGGGCTACTTCCTCTGGATATTGCTCGGGTATATGGTTGTAACAGCGACGCTTCTGGTGACGTTTGGGCGCATCTCTGATATGTTCGGGCGTGTCAGGTTCTACAATATAGGGTTCGCGATCTTTTCCGTGGGCAGCATTTTGCTGTGGCTGACGCCGGGGACGGGGAGCACTGGAGCACTGGAGCTGATTCTTTTCCGTCTGATCCAGGGAGTTGGCGCGGGCTTTCTCTTCTCAAACAGTGCAGCTATCCTGACCGACGCATTTCCTTCGAATCAGCGCGGTCTCGCCCTGGGTATTAACCAGGTCGCCGCGATCCTCGGCTCGGTCGTCGGCCTGATCCTGGGCGGCGTCCTGTCGTACTTTAGCTGGCGCCTCGTCTTTCTCGTCAGTGTACCCGTCGGCATCGCCGGGACCATCTGGGCCTACCTGATGCTGCGCGAGATCGCGACCATTCGCGAACATCAGAAGATCGACTGGGCGGGCAACGTTACCTTCGCCTTCGGCACGACAATCCTTCTGCTTGGCATTACTTATGGAATCCAGCCATATGGCAGCGCGCCAACGGGTTGGGGGAATCCTCTCGTCCTCGGGGCGCTGGCCCTGGGTGTGGTCTTGCTAGTGGCCTTCATCTGGATCGAACTGCATGTCAAAGACCCCTTGTTCAGCCTGGGTCTCTTCAAGATCCGTACATTTGCTGCCGGAAACGCCAGCAGCTTCCTGGCCAGCATTGCGCGCGGCGGATTGCAATTCATGCTCATCATCTGGCTGCAAGGCATCTGGCTCCCACTCCACGGGTACAACTACAATGTCACACCTCTGTGGGCCGGCATTTACCTGCTCCCCCTGCTTATCGGTTTCGTGGTGATGGGTCCCCTGAGCGGCTGGCTCTCAGATCGCTTCGGCGCGCGCCTCTTCTCGACGACAGGGATGCTCATCCAGGCAACTGGCTTTCTCCTACTGACAACCCTGCCCACCAACTTCAATTATCCCTGGTTCGCGCTTCTGCTCTTCATGCTAGGTCTTGGCCAGGGCATGTTCTCCTCCCCAAATACCTCGTCTGTGATGAGCAGCGTGCCTGCGGAGCAGCGGGGCGCTGCATCCGGTATGCGCTCAACCTTCCAAAACTCCGGCACGCTGGTGAGCATCGGCGTCTTCTTCAGTATCATCACCATTGGCCTGGCCTCGGCGTTGTCATCAACGCTCTTCAACGGCCTCTCCCATGCAGGCGTTCCGGGAGCAGTAGCCGAAAAAATCGCGCACCTGCCGCCGACCTCCGCGCTCTTCGCCGCCTTCCTGGGTTACAATCCGATGAAAACGCTGCTGCCGGTGAATGTGCTGCATGCCCTGCCGATAGCCAATCAGGCCAACTTACTGGGCCGCAGCTTCTTCCCGAACCTGATCTTGCCTCCATTTACGATCGGCTTGCACGGCGTGTTCTACCTATCCGCCGCGATGTGTTTCGTCGCCGCCCTGGCGTCTTTTCTGCGAGGGAAGCGCTATATCCATGAGCAAGCGACAGGCGAAACGAGGACACGTTCAGCAACGCTCAAAGAGGAAAAAGGAGCCACTCAATAACTAAAAATCGCTGAGGTGAAGCGAGGACTATTCAGCAGAGGACGGAGGGCTACTTTCTTTTCTCTCCTCCTTCTCCTTATTCTTTTCCTGTTCTGGAGTCAAAAGCATCTGAACGGCCTGTTGAGGACTCAGAGGAATCCTGGGAATCTTCTGCGATATCTCAGAAATCTCCTTCATAGGCAACTCGGCCAGCACCTTGTCCTTCACCGCTTTGGCCTGGCCCATACCCTTGCCCGCGTTTCGCGACATCGACTGCAGCGCCTTCGGCCCGGCAATCAGCAGGCCGATAACGAGAATCACGATTAGATCTACAAAATGAAACATACTACCTCGCTCCTCACAAAACAAAGATAGTTGCTGACGACTCTTTCTACCTTCTCTTATCATAACATACGCAAGATAGAGGGGGGCGGATATCTTTTTTCATCTTTATGCTGGCGCAACAACTTTCTGAGGCAAAGCCACCAGAAAAAACTCCCCTAAAAAAAAGGTTGCCAGCGTTTATCTTTACAGAGAGTATACAAGAAGTTGTGAAGAGGCAGGATGGCTCGATGTCTCGTGGCATTATCACCATCAGCTCCATTGAGCCATCCTGGCTGAATCATGGTAGGAGGTATTCTGGACCCAGGACTTCCCCCACACACCCCTTAATCTGGGTACACCGGTCGTGTTTCCCCCAGGACAGCGACCGGTCTCTTTTTTTGTATAAGTCCTTCCAAATTCAAGAAAAGATTCGCCCTCGGGGTGAAACATGCTTTAGCTTTTACCAAGGCAAAACTTCTATTACGATTCGGCAGGGGATTGACAGGAGGGGGCTTTAGCCCGCCGCAAGCCCCTGCGGTTTCAACCCACGAGGTTAGGCGTGTCTCGGCTTTAGCCCTGGCATGACCGCTTTTTGTTCGTTGGAAAAGAAGAGATTGATAGTACCTTGCGAACTGAATAACGTACGGGTTCGACAGCGAAGGGCTGTCGGTAAAAATGTTACCGTGTTGCCAAAGACCACGGCCACTTGCTAGAGAGATCAATGCAACGTGTAGGCCTTCCAACAAGCGTACAAAAGTATCTGGGGACAATTCGATCTCCCCAGTAGTTGGCGGTATGGCACCGCCCACGGGATGGTGGGGACGTTCCACCGTCTGCGCGTAGCTCGTCCAGGTGAAATCGGGACGAGAAGCCCCGAGGCTTTAGCCCTGGGGAGTGTCACAGTATCCTGATGAATGTGTTTTTCTTCCTATGGCCAGGACGAGCCAATTTCTCGGCAGATGGCGGAGGAAGAGCATCCCTTCCCCACCAGAGGAACCATTTTAGCAGTGACTGGACAATTCTGAAATGATGAGAGGAGCACCGGTTCTTCTATGAAGATCTACCTGGTGGATGGGACCTACGAGCTGTTTCGCAACCACTTCGGCCCGCCGCCGCGCAAGGCACCGGATGGGCGCGAGGTCGGCGCAACGCTGGGCCTGTTACGCAGCCTGCTGATGCTGTTGACCACGCCGGGCATCACCCACGTGGCCTGCGCGTTCGATCACGTGATCGAGTCCTTCCGTAACGGCCTCTACCCCGGCTACAAGACCGGCGCGGGCGTTGACCCCAACCTGCTCGCCCAGTTCCCGCTGGCCGAAGAGGCCGTTTCCGCGCTTGGGCTGGTGGTCTGGCCGATGGTGGAGTTCGAGGCCGACGATGCCCTGTCCAGCGCGACCGCCCGTTTCAAGCACGAAGCTGGGGTCGAACAGATCGTGCTCTGCTCGCCTGATAAGGATCTGGCCCAGCTGGTCTCGGGAAGCCGCATTGTTGGCTGGGACCGCCGCCGCAATACGCTCATCGATGAAGCGGCCGTGGTGGAGAAATTTGGCGTGCGCCCGCAGTCGATCCCCGACTGGCTGGGGCTGGTGGGCGATGCGGCCGACGGCCTCCCCGGCATCCCGGGCTGGGGGGAAAAATCCGCGGCGGCCGTGCTGGCCAAATACGCGCATCTCGAGGCCATCCCCGCCGATCCGCACACCTGGGGGCTCTCGGCCAGCCGCGCGGCGCGGCTGGCCGAGAGCCTGGCGCAGCACCGGGCGGAGGCGCTGCTGTTCCGCACACTGGCGACACTGCGCGAGGATGTGCCCTTGCAGGAAACGCTGGCCGATCTGGAATGGCAGGGCGCAGACGCGCGGCTGAAAGAGGTCTGCCACCGGCTGGGTGATGAAAAGTTCCCCGGGCGGGTTCCGAGGTGGCGCGAGAGATGAATGTGGCAGCGCAAATGGTAAATGCCCTACCATGTGGCTCTGTCTCACATTTGGTGAGTGGTAAATGGCGTGAATGTTCGACGATTTTTGAGGTGAAAAGGAGGAAATCGGCGCGAATGTTTGGAACGGATGGCCGCTCTCAACCAGAATCCGCGCGAGAAGCAGGCTGTTGCACGT
>WNFD01007010.1_pt1 | contig 12747 bp, 10 predicted proteins | sample 5400491 | NCBI WGS metagenome assembly WNFD01 (sample SAMN13153343, study PRJNA577476) | soil metagenome | isolation source: 120 cm saprolite under Douglas fir tree site 2 hole 2 replicate 2 | place: USA:California | collected 2015-04-18 | reverse complement strand
CTTACGCTCGACGTCATCGACCGGGAGGACGGGATGGCCATCGACGACCTCCGGGTGGAGGCCCCCCGGGGGATGCAGGAGGCCCTGCGCCGGGCTGCGGCCGACGTTCCGGGATTCGCCGTCGAGTACGTCCGGCCCCTGGAGGCCTTCCGGCACGTGCTCGAGCCGTTGGAGCTCGCGGTGTTGCTGGAGGACAGCGGCTCCCAGGCGATGGTGCAGCTCGTGGAGCACCTGCCCGACGCGTTCGGGGCGACCTGGGCCATCGCGATCGATGTGTCCGCAAGCCGTGACGCTCCTCCCGCGGTGCTGGCGGCCAGCATCGGCGCCCCCAGCGCGGCGCGCCTTCCTGCGGCGTGGCTCGACTTCAGCGAACTTGTTTCGCCGACGTTCGGCAAGGCCGGGGCCGGCCGGCCGGTGCCGAACTGCGACGACGACGACCTCGAGGTTGCCGCGGCCCTGGTCGACCGACCGTGCGCGGCGGTGCTCCTGGGCCGGGAGCGGGGCCCGCGTTTCCGGGCATCGGAGCTGCGGCATCTCGGGCTGCTCGCGCGCATCGCCGCGTCGGTGACGGCCAGGTCCGACAGTCTCGTCCAAGCCGTCTAGCCGTTCGTCGGACACGACGGTTTCAGGCCGAAGGCAGTCTGAAGAATTCCTATCGCCGCCGGTCCGCGCAGGACTACGATTCCCCTCGGGGTGTGGGCTTCGGGGGGGAGGGTGGGTCGGTGCAGGCCACGATGCAGCAGTTTCCGCTGACCATCACCCACATCCTCCGCCACGGCGCCACCGTCTTTGGCGACACCGAGGTGGCCACCTTCGACGGCGAGCGCGTGCGGCAGGGCAGCTTCGCCGGGGTCGCGGCACGGGCCGGACGGCTCGCCGCGGCCCTCGCTCGTCTGGGAGTTCGGCGGGGCGACTGCGTCGGCACGTTCGGCTGGAACCACCAGGAGCACCTCGAGGCCTACTACGCCGTGCCCTGCATGGGGGGCGTCCTGCACACGCTCAACATCCGGCTGTTCGCCGACCAGCTCACCTACGTGATCAACCACGGCCGGGACAAGGTGGTGATCGCCGACGCTGCCCTGGTCCCCGTGCTCGCCAAGCTGGCCGGCGAGCTTGGCTCCGTGGAGCACTACGTCGTCGTGGGCGACGGCGACGCCTCCGCCCTGCCCGGGGCTCTCCGCTACGAGGACCTCCTGGCCGCCGAGGACGAGGGCTATGCGTGGCCAGATCTGGACGAGAACTCGGCGGCCGCCATGTGCTACACGACGGGGACCACCGGCGACCCGAAGGGCGTCGTCTACAGCCACCGCTCCGTCTTCCTGCACGCCCTCTCGGAATGCTCGGGGGCTGCCTTCGGGCTCAGTGGGCAGGACAACATCCTCCTCGTGGTCCCGATGTTCCATGCCATGGCCTGGGGTATGCCCTATGCCGCGTGGTTGGTGGGCGCCGGCCTCGTCTTCCCGGGCCCGTACGTGCAGGCCGAGCCGCTGAGCCGGCTCATCGCCCTCACCCGCCCGACCTTCGCCGGGGCGGTGCCGACGGTGTGGACGGACCTGCTCCGCCACTCGGAGGGCGCCAGTGTCGACCTGTCTTCGCTCCGCATGGTCGTGTCGGGCGGCTCCGCGGTCCCCCCGTCGCTCATGGAGCGCTTCCAGCAGCGCCACGGCGTCCGGATCATCCAGGCCTGGGGGATGACGGAGACCAGCCCGGTCGCCGCCATTTCGTTCCCGCCTGCTGGCACGCCACCCGAGAAAGAGATGACCTGGCGCGCCAAGACAGGCCGGCCCATCCACGGCGTCGAGTTCCGGCTGTGCGACGACGCCGGCAACGTGCTCCCGTGGGACGGGGCGGTCGTGGGTGAGATCGAGGCCAGGGGGCCCTGGGTCACGGGCTCCTATCACGGGGTGGATGCGGTCGAGAAGTTCCACGACGGGTGGCTTCGCACCGGTGACGTGGGGACGATCGACCCGCTCGGGTTCGTCCAGATCACCGACCGGGCGAAGGACGTCATCAAGACCGGCGGCGAGTGGATCTCGTCGGTGGAGCTCGAGAACCATCTCATGGGCCACCCGGCGGTTCTGGAGGCGGCGGCGGTCGGCGTCGTCGACGAGCGCTGGGGCGAGCGGCCGCTGGCCTGCGTCGTCCTCCGGGACGGCACGCAAGCCGGCCCGGAGCAGCTTGCCGAGTACCTGTCGGCCAAGGTGGCGAGATGGTGGGTGCCGGAGCGTTGGGCGTTCATCGATGCGATCCCCAAGACCAGTGTCGGAAAGTTCGACAAGAAGGCCCTGCGCGCCCGCTACACCAGCGGCGACCTGCCGGTGGAGATATTGCCCGTCTCCGGGCCGGTGCGTTGACCCCTCTCGCGGGGGGATGTAGCGTCCCGTTCAGCACTGACGTCGGAGGCGTCACGTGAGCTGGGACATGGTGTTCGACAGTACCGAGCAAGGGAGGCGGAGATGAGGAAGCGGCTGTACCTCGTCATAGCCATGCTGGCTGCGCTGAGCATGGTTGCCGCGGCATGCGGCAAATCGACCACCACCACCGGCAGCACGAAACCGTCGTACAAGATCGGCCTGATGGGGGCGCTCACCGGCGCCAACGCGCAGCTCGTCGTGGGATCCGAGAAGGGGGCGCAGCTGGCCATCAAGCAAGCGAACGACAAGGGCGACCTGCCCGTCACGCTGAGCCTCGACCCCCAGGACACGCAGGGCGACAAGGACAAGGCGGTCCCCCTCGCCAACCTGCTGGCCGGCGACACCAGCGTCCTGGCCGTGATCGGCCCTGCGTTCAGCGGTGAGTCCTTCTCCTCCAACCCGATCCTCAATTCGGCGGGCATCCCCTCAATCACCCCTTCGGCCACGAACCCCGGGCTCGCACAGAGCGGCTGGAAGTACTGGTTCCGGGCGGTCGGCAACGACAACTCGCAGGGAGGCCCCGCTCCCGAGGTGATGGAGAAGATCTTCAAGGGATCCAAGGTCTACGTGGCCGACGACAACACCGCCTACGGCAAGGGGCTGGCCACCATCGTGCAGAACGGTCTCAACGCTCGGTTCCCCGGCGCACTGGTGGGGTCCAACTCCGTCGACCCCGGCAAGGACGACTACAGCGACCTCGCCAATAAGATCGTCACCTCCAAGGCCGACGTGTTCTTCTGGGGTGGCTACTCGCCCGAGGCGGCGAAGATCATCGCCCAGGCCCGAGCCAAGGGCTTCACGGGCACCTACCTCGGGGCCGACGGGAGCAAGGACACGACCTTCCTGAGCAACGCCGGGGCGAGCGGGGAGGGGGCCTACTTCCTCTGCCCGTGCGCGGATGTCGCGACGATCCAGGACCCCATCGACACCAAGTTCGTCTCGGACTACAAGGCCTTCGCGAACGCCGACCCGATCATCTACTCGGGTGAGGGGTACGACTCGGCCAACCTCATCATCGAGGCCATCCGCAAGGCCGGCAAGCCTGGCTCGGACATCGCCGCCTACCGCACGTCCCTGGGCACGAACATCGCGCAGACGACGGGCTTTGCCGGCACCACCAAGACGTACGCCTTCCAGGCCAACGGCGAGCTGGTCGACAGCGCGGTGGTCATCTACCTCTACAAGGTCGTCGGCGGCAAGTTCGTCCTCCAGGGCAAGGTGAAGGACCTGCTCGCCAAGATATAGAGGCATAGGTAGCGCCGCTGCCGGTTGGGGTCACGCCTGCCCGAGAGTTGAGTATCGGGCACTCGTGACCCCGCTGGCGCGGGGTGATGTGCTCGGTGTGGCGCCGGTGGCGCTTGACTCCTGGACCCGATTAAAGGAGCGCGCGTGAACCTGTCCGGTATTGCCGACCTGGGCCTCGGCCTCATCCTGGTGTACCTGCTCTTCAGCCTCGCCTGCTCCAAGATCAACGAGGCGGTGGCATCGGCGCTCCGGTTCCGGGCCAGGGGTCTGGAGCGGGGGCTGCGCAGGCTGCTGGACGGATCGAAGCGTGGGGCCCCGGCGACCGGGGACATCGCGGCCTCCCGCCTCACCTTCGAGCAGTTCCTTGCCCATGACCTCATCACGACCCAGCAGCCATCGAAGCGGCCGCCGTCGTACGTGCACCCGACGACGTTCGCGCTCGGCGTCATGGACTTGCTCGCTCCCGCGCTGCCGCAACTGCTCGACGAGATGCGCACGGCGGCTGCGGGCAACCCCGCGGTGCTGGCGGTCCTGAACGACGCCAACCTGGGGGATGCCGCCAAGGTCCTCGGGATCCAGCAACTCCAGGCACCGGCCCCTGCCTCGCCGCCTCCGGTCCCGCCGCCGGTCCCGCCGGTCGTGCCCACCGGTATCCTGGGTGGCTTCCTGGGCGGCTCCCCAACTGCTTCCACGGTGGAGGCTGGAGGGCTCCCGGTCGCGAGCGTGGGCGCGCCCGCCCCGCCGGCCGCCGCGCCCGTCGCCCTCACGCCGCTGCTCCAGTCCCTGCTGGCGCAGGCGCTCGGCAGTGTCAACGGGGACCTCATGGCGCAGCTCGAGGTTGGCGTGGCGCTCCTGCCCGACGGGCATCCGGCGAAGGTGCCCCTGGCGAGGTTCCTGGCCATGTCCGGGGGCGACATGGACAAGTTCGTGGCTTCCCTCGAGGGCTGGTTCAACGGGGCGATGGACCGGCTGTCGGGATGGTACAAACGCCGGACGCAGCTGTTCCTCATCGGCTACGCCGTCGTGCTCACCGCGGCCGTCAACGTCGACTCGATCACGATCGCGACCACGCTCTACCGCAACGGCCCCGAGCGGGCCGCCGTGGCGGCGGCGGCGCAGAAGGCACCCGACATCGCCACGGCCCAGGACGCCATCCGGAAGGCATCCGACCTGAGCCTGCCCATCGGCTGGGTCCGGCGTACCAACGCCACGATCGACCCGGCGACGGGGATCGACAGCGCCAGCCCGGGCCGGGAGTTCCCACCCCGCCGCCAGGACCTGGCCCTGAAGCTGCTGGGTCTCGCGATCACCGTGGGGGCCCTGCTGTTCGGCTCGACGTTCTGGTTCGACGTGCTCGGCAAGGTGGCCAACCTCCGCAACGCCGGACCGAAGCCGGCCCCACCGCCCGCCGCACCCTCCTGATGGCGCGCGGCGCTCGCGGCGGCCCGAGCAGGACCTTAGGTAGGTAGCTTCGCCCTGTCGGGTGGGGCGGTCTGGTTGATTTTGAGTAGTCAACACTCGTGATCCCCAGCCGCCAGGGTGGTCTGCTCTCGATCACACCTGAAGCTCCCTTGCTCTCCAATACGAGGAAAGGCGGGGCCCATGCCTGTGCAGACGACCTACCCGGGGGTGTACATCCAAGAGGTGCCCTCGGGCTCCCACGCCATCGCCGGCGTGTCCACGTCGGTCACAGCCTTCGTGGGCGCAGCCCGGATGGGGCCGGCCGGGGTGCCGGTCGCCATCCAGAGCATGGCCGAGTACGTCAGGAACTTCGGGCCACCCTGGGACGCGGCACACCCGATGGGACACGCGGTGTCCCATTTCTTTGCCAACGGCGGCTCGCAGGCCATCATCGTCCGGGTCTCGGCCCAAGGCGCGGCCACGGCCACCGCGACGCTGACCGGAGGCCCCCTGACGCTGACCGCGTTGGGGCCGGGCAGCTGGGCGACCCGCAGTGCCGCACCGGGGACCGCGGGGCTGGAGGCCTCCGTCGAAGCCAACGCTGCAAACGGCAGTCTCTTCAACCTGACCCTGACGCTGCGGGCCCCCGACCCCCGGACTGGGGCGGTGGGGGTGGTGGCGCAGGAGAGCTATCCCAACCTCTCCCTCGACCCCAGCAGCCCCCGGTACGCCTACAACACGCTCGTCGGCTCGTTCCTCATCGCCAAGCCGGACCCCCCTGCCATGGGCTCGCCGCCGGGCTCGCCGCCTTCGATGCCGGGCTCCCCACCGGCGGCTCCCGTGCCGACGCCCGGCGTGGTGGGCTTCGCCGGTGGGCTGGACGGGGCCGACGGGACGGCGAACGCGGGCGCCGTGGGGGCTGCAGACGTGATCCCGCTCGACACGACCAAGGGCGGGATCTACGCCCTCGGTGTCCTGCTGTTCCCCCGCTTCAACCTGCTCTGCCTCCCGGACGTCCCTGCCACGGCGACCTCGTCGTCGTTCCTCACCACGGCCCTCGGCTTCTGTGCCCTGCAGCGAGCCTTCCTCATCGTCGACACCCCACCCAGCCCCCCAGGCGCGACGTTGGACCTGACCACCATCTCGGGCCTGGCGAGCGAGCACGGCGCCGTCTACTACCCACGGGTGGTGCAGTTGGATCCCGGCCCCGGCGGCCTCGTCCGCCAGCTCGACCTTCCCCCCTGCGGCGCGGTGGCGGGGGTCATGGCCCGCACCGACGCGGCCCGCGGCCTGTGGAAGGCCCCCGCCGGCCTGGACTCCGGCATCGCCGGGATCAGCGGGTTGACCAAGATGACCGACGACGCTCTCTCGGGCAAACTCAACCCCCGTGGCGTCAACGTGCTGCGGACGTTCCCGGGGGCGGGGACGGTGGTCTGGGGGGCCCGCACGCTGAAGGGCGACGACACGCAGACGTCCGACTTCAAGTACATCCCGGTTCGGCGCATGACGGACTACATCGCCGGCGCCCTGTACCTCGGCACCGGCTTCGCAGTCTTCGAGCCCAACGACCCCACGCTGTGGGGGCAGCTTCGCCTCGCGGTCGGCAGCTTCATGCGTGGCCTCTTCCGCCAGGGAGCGTTCCAGCAAAACGCCGCGGCGACCGAGTCCGACAGCTTCTTCGTCGTGTGCGACGAGACGGTGAACCCCCAGTCGGAGATCGACCTCGGGAGGGTCAACGTGGTGGTCGGCTTCGCCCCCCTGAAACCCGCCGAGTTCGTGATCATCACCATCACGCAGATCTCACAGACGGGAGGCTGAGATGCCGGCTGTGCCACTCGATACAAAGCGCTACGACCCGTACCTGGGTTACCGGTTCAAGGTCAAGTTCGCCGACAGCAACAACTACGTCGCCGCAGTCACGAAGATGGGCGCGCTCAAGCGCTCGACGGCGCCGGTTGTGCACCGGGAGGGCGGCGATCCCTCCCACGAGCGCAAGAGCCCGGGGAAGTCCACGTTCGACGCGGTGACCCTCGAGCGTGGCGTGACCCAGGACCGGGACTTCGAGAAGTGGGCCAACCTCGTGAACTCCTACAAGGACGACACGACGCTCAAGAACTTCCGCAAGAACGTGACCGTCGACCTGTTCAACGAACAGAACCAGGTGGTGCTCTCCTACCACCTTCTCCGGTGCTGGGTGTCGGAGTACACGGCACTTCCGGCGCTCGACGCCGGGAACGCGGCGGTTGCGATCGAATCGATCAAGCTCGAAGTCGAGGGTTGGGAGCGCGACGGCGGCGTGAAGCCGCCGGACGAGAAGTAGGGGCCGGCCGCAGTGATGGATTCCGTTCTCTCGGCCATGCACGGCTGCGACCGCGAGCTCGACCAGGTGCTGGCGCTGCTTGCCGCGTCGGGGGTGGACGCGCCCGAAGACCTGTCCGTCGGCGAGGGCGACCGCGTCCTGCTCGACCTGCTCTGGCAGGTCACGGGCCAGCCGCTCATGGTCACCCTCCGGTGTCCCAACTGCGATGCCTTCAGCGTCGTCGAGATCCGGCCCGACGTGATGCCGCGGCTGGAGCCGCGCTGCGCCTGGTGGGGGCCGGGCGGCGGCCTCCGGGAGCCGACCTATGCGGACCTCGCCGGGCTGCCGGCCGACCCCGAGGCGGCTGCCTCGGAACTGCTGCGCCGGTGCACGATCGGGCGCCCGCCGCGCCCCGCCGCCGTGGACGACCTCGAACGCGTCGATCAGTCCCTCGGTCCGATCGAGGGCCCCTGCGCGGCATGTGGGTGGCAGCTCCAGACTCCGGTCGAGGTCGAACAGCTGGTCCTGCGGCGCCTCGCCCGCCGGGCCCAGGAGGTGGACCTGGAGATCCACCTGCTGGCCCAGGCCTACGGGTGGGAGCTGACGACGATCGAGGCCCTCCCCGACGGCCGCCGCCGCCGGCTCGCGGGCTTCGTGGCCGACGCCCGGTGACCGGCTCCCCGTCCGGGTTCGCTGCTCTCGAACGGCTCGTGGCGCGCGCCCTCCGGCCTGCCGTCCAGCCGTCCGGATCGATCGCCGCGCCCGCAGTCAGGGGCGCCAACCGCGGCAGCGCCCAGGTGCGCCGGCCCCCCGAAGTCCTGGAGGCGGGCGAGCCGGCCGGTGCCGGGCTTGCTGAGGACCGGGGGTTCGAGATCGTGGAAGAATCGGCGCCCGTACCCGAGGCAGCGCTGGTCTTCGAGGAGGCCGAGACCCGCATCCCCGTGCAGGGCGAGGCCCCGCAGCGATCCACCCCACGCCGGCGCCGTGACCGGGCCGACCCACTGGCGGCCGTCGAGCCCGAGCCACCTGACCTCCCCCCAGCCCGGGCCGACGTGCCGGCCGCCGAGGCCCCCGGCCGGGTGATGGCCGAGGGTGCCGCCGAGCCCGGCCCCGTTGCCGACCCCGACTCGGCCCGGCCCGGGCCTCCGAGACCGTCCCGCTCCGGCACTGCCGCACGCGGCCCCGGCGGTCCCCCTCCTCACCCAGGTGGCCCCGAACCCGCTGCCCAGGCCGAGACGTGGCTGCAATTTCCCCCGCTATCCGGGGAACATCGTCGCCACCCCCTCCCGTCGACCGCCGCGGCGGTCCCCACGGCGCCACCGGGGGGACCGCCGCCGCACGTCGATGCCCCGCCGCCGCCTGCCACGCCCCCTGCCGCGGTGGCCGCGGTGGTCGAGACCGCGCCCCTGTGGGACGCGGGCCACCCGGCCCCCGTCGCGCCCGGGCCCACGACGCCACCCGAGGTCACCCACCCAGGGCGGCCGGTCGAGCCGGGGGCCAGCGAGCCGGCCACGGTGATGCCGCGCCTCGGCACCGACCAGCGTCAACGGACGCCGAGTGGCCCGGGGGCGCCGGCGCACCCCGAGAGGGATGCCGGCGGTGGCGCAGCGCAGACCACCGTGCGCATCGACCGGATCGAGGTCGTCACGCCCGCGGCCCGCCGGGCTCAGGTCGATGCCCTGTCGTCGCTGGCCGCCCGCCGCGAGGGCAGCTCACGCCACAGCGGGGCCCGGTAGTGGCCGGCGCCACCGCGATCCAGGGCGTGGACGCCACGCTGAGCAAGCTCGCATCCGACGCGATCGCGGCCCTGACCCAGCCGCCGTCGACCCTGAGCGTCACGCTCGGCCCCCTGGACCGCCCGGACGACCAGGCGAGGCTCAACTGGTTCCTGTACCGCGTCGAGCCGAACACCGCCTTCGTCAACATGGAGCCACCCGGGACCGGCTGGCGAAGCGCCATGGGCCACCCGCCGCTGGCGCTCAAGCTCCACTACCTGCTGACCTCGCACCCGGGCCACCTCACCCAGGCCGGCGACGAGGAGCAGTTCGCGCACCGTGCCCTGACCGCCGTGATGCAGAGGCTCCAGGCCCACGCCGTCATCCGCACGGGGGACACGTCGCTCTCGAACCTGGTCACCCCCCTGGTCGAGCCGCTGCGGATTTCGATGGAGGCCCTCGATCTGGAGGCGGTCTCCAAGATCTGGACCGCCGCCTCGCATTCGCTGCGACTGTCCGTGGGCTACGTGGTGAGCCTGGTGGTGTTGGATCCCCCCCCGGACGACTACGTTGCCGGCCCGCCCGTCCAGGAGCGTCGGGTCGTCGCGGCGCCGACGATGGGCCCGAGGCTGCTCTCGGCAAGTCCCGATCACCTGAGCGCTGGGCAGAATTGCACCGTCGCCGTCATGGGCATGACGGCCGGCGCGTCCTTCACCCTCGCCTGGCAGGCCGGCGACCCTCCGGGTCCCGCCCTGGGATGGCCGCTTACGGTCGTGTCGGCCACGACCGCGTCTGTCACGTTGCGAGTGACGCAGCCGGACCTCGCCCCCGGCAATCGCCGGGTCCAGGTGACCGCTACCCAGGGGGGTCTCCTCGTGGGCAGCGACTTCCTCGACATCCGCCTGGTCCCCGCCGTCACGGCGCCCACTGGCACCGTCTCGAAGGCAGCCCCCGTCAACCTCAGCACGTCCCACGCCGCGCCCGACGTCGAGGTGTTCGTCCGCGGGGTTCGACTCGATCCGGCCAGCGTGACCTTCAAGTCGGCCACGCAGGTGCAGATCCAGCTCCCGCCGACCGCGCCGTCGGGGCCGGCGCCGGTCACGCTGCGGGCGGGCAAGGTCGCCGGGCCTCCGTATGCCGGCCTGGTGGTCGGGCCGTGAGCGCCGCCCGGGTCGGGGACCTCCGGATGGCGGCAGGTCTTGAGATCCTCCGCGTCGCCATCGGCGCCTACCTCCACGGTCTCCGGTCCATCTGGTCGCCGGATGACGGGCCGGCTGCCGCCACCCCTGGGCTTGCGGAGGTGGACCGCCTCCTGGCGGCCGCGGGGGTGCCGGGCTCCGCGGAAGATGCGCAGCGGGCGTTGGTCGATGCGCTGGTCGACGCCGGGCGGCGCCACAGCACCGACCCCTTCGGCCGGCTGGTGGGCGCCCTTGAGCTGACCGCGGGTGAGGAACTCCTCGTTGCCGCAGCCTGGTGGAGCGAGGCAGACCCACAGTTCGCAACGGTGCTGGGGTGTGTCCACGACGACGGCGCCCGGCGGTATGCCTCTGCGGCCGTTCTCCGCCTGGTGCTCGCACCCTTCGGCATCGACGTCGCGCCCGCCCTGGACGACCGCGGATGCCTCGTGCGGTTCGGCGTGCTCGAAGCCGGAGCGGGGGCCATGGGACCGCTCCGGCTCACCGCCACCTGCCGCGAGGTGCTGGCCGGCATCGCGCCGGCGCCGCTGCAGGCGCCGCCGCCACCGGCCCGCCTGGCTCCGCTCGCCGCCGCCCTGGCCCGTCACCTCCGGCGCACCCGGGGCCAGGTGGTCCTGCGGGGTGGCGAGGGATCGGGGCGCCGGCGTGTCGCCGTGGCGGCCGCCACGGGGGCGGGCCTCGTCGCCGTCGAGGCCAACCGCCCGCCCGCCGAGCTCCGGCTGCTGGCCCGCCTCGGCATCGGGGTCCCGGTGGCACCGGCGGAGGCCGCCGAACTGCTGGCCTGGGGACGCCAGGACGGCCTCGACGCCCGTTGGCAGGAGGTGGCCCTCGACCAGGACTGTCTGTGGGATGCGGCCCGCCGCCAGCCCGAGCACGCCCTGGAACGGCTGGCCGCCCTCGTCGTCCCGGCCTTCACCCTCGATGACCTCGTCCTGCCCGAGGAGGCACTGGCACAGCTCTCCGAACTGCTGGCGCACGTCACTCTGCAGCACGTCGTCCTCGACCGCTGGGGTTTCCGGCGCCGCCTGCCGCGGGGCCAGGGTGTGGCAGCCCTGTTCGCCGGGCCCTCGGGGACCGGCAAGACCATGGCGGCGGAGGCCCTGGCGGCCGCCCTGCACCAGGATCTCTACCGGGTCGACCTGTCCAGCGTGGTCTCCAAGTACATCGGCGAGACGGAGAAGAACCTCTCCTCCGCCTTCGACGAGGCCGAGCGCGCGGGGGCCGTGCTGCTCTTCGACGAGGCCGATTCGCTGTTCGGCAAGCGGACCGAGGTGCGGGACGCTCACGACCGCTACGCCAACCTCGAGGTCAACTACCTCCTGCAGCGGGTGGAGTTGTTCACCGGCCTTGTCATCCTCGCAACCAACCGCCGGAGCGCCCTCGACGAGGCCTTCCTGCGGCGGTTGCGCTTCGTGATCCGCTTCGACATGCCCGACGCCGAGCTTCGCCGCAGGTTGTGGCAGCGCTCGTTCCCGCCCGAGACGGCGACCGCCGGCCTCGACTGGGCGGCGCTCGCCAGCGGCGAGCTTGCGGGAGGCAACATCCAGCAGGCTGCCCTGCACTCGGCGTTCCTGGCCGCCCGCAACGGTGGCGTGGTGACCACCGAGCACGTTGCCGCCGCCCTGGCGCGCGAGTACGACAAGCTCGGCCGCTCCTGGCCCGGGCTGCCGTCGGGCGCCCGCTGCGGGAACGGCCGGCCATGAGGATGGGGGCGGCGGAGACAAGGGTGCACCTGCGGGTAACGGTCGGTGGGCGTCCCGAGCCGGGCCTGCTCCGGGCCGCCATCACCGCACGGCTCGAGGGCCGGCCCTGGCCTGCGGGCCCCGAGGGCGAGGTGGCGGACGCCGTCGCCAAGGCGGTGGCCGAAGCCGCCGGCCATTCCTCCGGCCATTCCTCCGGCCATTCACGGGGAGGGCTGCGGTGAGCTTCACGCGCAAGGGCATGCTGGCGGTCTACTGGAACGCCGACAACCTGTCCGCCAAGGACGCCAACGACCAGTCGGCGCCTACTGCCGTCTTCTTCCAGTACAACCCCGCCGAGACCACGCGCACCCTGAAGCTGACCCTCGAGACCGAGTCCGCCCCCAAGGGCGGCGACGCCCTGAGCGTGTCACGCGAGGCAGACGAGGACTTCGCCTTCAAGCTGGAGCTCGACGCCACCGACGGCCTCGAGCGGGGTGACGACGCGCCGATCACCCGCGACCGGGGGGTCGTCCCACAGTTGCTCCTGCTCCAGTCCCTCCTGCACACGACCGGCCCGGCGCCGATTGCCAAAGCGGTCAAGAAGAAAGGCCAGCAGGTGCCGCGCGGCCGCATCCCGTTCACGATGCTCGTCCTCGACTCGGAACGGGCCGTGCCCGTCCGGATCACATCCCTCACGATCCACGCCTCGGAATTCGACGCCAACCTGAACCCCGTCCACGCCACGGCGGACGTGAGTTTCAAGGTGCTCCTGCCGCAGGACCTGAGCAAGTCCGA
>WNFD01006379.1_pt1 | contig 12748 bp, 16 predicted proteins | sample 5400491 | NCBI WGS metagenome assembly WNFD01 (sample SAMN13153343, study PRJNA577476) | soil metagenome | isolation source: 120 cm saprolite under Douglas fir tree site 2 hole 2 replicate 2 | place: USA:California | collected 2015-04-18 | reverse complement strand
CAATATCTTTTTCCCGTTGCCGTCCTGATTTTGTTTCTCTGGTTGTGGATCATTCGCAAAAAGTCGCGTGGCCCATTTGCCGCAGCAATCTGCTTTCTTCTGATGCTTTTCCCGGTGCTCGGTTTCTTCAATCTCTCCTACTTTATGTCTGGCCTTGGGCCGGCCCGTCACGATGCCATATTTCGGGCCGATCATTTCCAATATCTGGCCACGATGGCAATCATTGCTCCCGTTTCCACCGGCGTGGCCTGGTTGGCGGGGCAGATCAAAGCAAGTCCGCGCCCGGCCCTTTATGCGGCTTCGGCAGCGTTACTTCTTTTGCTGGCCAGTCTGACATGGGCGCAGAGCACGATTTATCGCGATGCCGAAACTTGTTTTCGCTCGGTGATAGCGAAGAACCCGAATTCAGCGACTGCCCGCAGCAATCTTGGCGGCGCGCTTCTCAAGAAAGGTTTGGTCGACGAAGCAATCGCTCAATCTAAGCGCTCGATCGAAATTGATCCGGATTACCAATTTGGTCACTACAATCTCGCCGCTGCGCTAATGGAAAAAGGCGACCCGGACGAAGCGATTCCGCACTTGCGGACTGTTCTGAAGGCGAATCCCAATCACCCGAAAGCGTATTACACTCTCGGCAACGCTCTTTCGAAAAAAGGTGAGGTTGACGAAGCCATCGCTTCGTACAAACGCGCGCTGACACTTCAGCCTGATTTTCCGGATGCTCATTGCAATCTGGCGAATCTGTTGCTCGAAAAAGGAGAGATCGATCAGGCGTTGGCGCACTATCGAACGGCGTTGGCCCTTCAACCGGACAATCCCGGCGCGCATTACAACCTGGCGGTCGGTCTGGTGCGCAAGGGCGAACTGGAACCAGCGATCGCTGAACTCCGCATCGCCCTGCGGATTGATCCGGCGTATCCGGATGCCGAACCACTCCTTCGCGATCGCTTCGGCGTACGCTTTCTTCAAACGCTCGACCGTCACGTGCGTGTAAATTTGCGTGGTCGAAAGACTGGCATGCCCGAGCAGCGCCTGCACGCTGCGCAGATCTGCGCCGCGATCGAGCATATGCGTCGCAAAACTGTGGCGAAGTTTGTGCGGACTAATCGAGATCGGAATCGATGTGTGCCGCAAATAGCGTTTCAGAATCAGCCAGATCGAGCGCGACGAAATCCGTTTCCGCGATTTACTGATGAAGAGCGCTCCGGAATGGACATTCGCGTTGCTACGATATTTCGAAATCGCTTCCAGCGCGGGCGCGCCGATTGGACAAACGCGTTCTTTCCGACCTTTTCCAAAAACGCGCACCGACTCGGTGTAAAGATCGACATCTTCCACGTCGAGCGCCGCCAGTTCGCTCAATCGCAATCCGCTGCTGTAAAAAAGCTCCATCACGGCGACGTCGCGCAGCGGCATCCATTCTGGCGCGGCACGTTGCTTCGCGGTCTTCAAGGGCGCGGCCAGCAATTCTTCGATCTGTTGCCGGGTCAGCACGAGCGGAAGCTTTTTTTCGACCTTGGGGAGTTGCAATTGTCGCAACGGATCAATTCGAAGTTTCTTTCGCTCGGTCAAAAATTTGTAAAAGGCGCGCAACGCTGAGAACTGCAAGCGCACGTAAGAGCGCGCCTGGCCGCGTTTCATGATCGCGAAAAGATAATCGCGAAAATCATCCGGCGTGCATTGCTTCCACGGTGTCCCGTTCTTGGCACGGAAAGCGCCCAGCGCCTGCCGATAAGCTTTTAGCGTTCGCGGCGAAGCGTTTCTTTCAACGGCGAGATGGCGAAGGAAGTCTTCCGCCAGACTGTCTTTCTTTTTCGCAGTGGTTGGGCCTCTTGTCATGTCGACCGAAGTGGAGACATCTCTAGATATTTCTGAGATATCGACAGATTCCTCGACTTCGCTCGGAATGACACCGGTTAAAATTGCGGCTCCGGTTTCTCGATCATGTAGCGGGTCTGAGCGGCGTCGGCCCGGCCGCTTATCTGAGTTCTGAAAATCGACGGCGGGTTGGTTGAAATCACTTCGTAATCTTTCAGGACAAATTCCGGATAAACCCGATTGCTGGCCGGCTCGTAGACTTTGTCGCCGCTAAAGTTGCCGTAAAGTTTGTATTCGTAATTGTTATCCGAGCCGAATTTCAAAGCCGCGCGATCGGGCGCGAGTTTTTGCTTTTCATTCAACATCACCAGCTGCGCCGTGCTCCAAGGCTGGTTCGGTCGGCGCACGTATCCCCAAAACTTGAAATCCGGTTTAAAATAACGCCGCCCAATGTAATAATCGCCTGCCGGCTCGGCCGCAATCCGTTGAGCCATGGCGATCTTCGCGTTTTGAATGCCGGTCGACTCAGTTTGGCAGCCGGCAAAAAAAAGAAGCGCGGCCGCGAAAAAAACCGGTTTTGCTCGCAAGATCGACATCTTCCAGGATCGACATCTACTCAGCTCTGCGACCCGCGCAATCGCGTTTCTTTTTGCATCAACGTGCAGCGTTCGTAATTTGAGGCCAGATGCTGGAATTGGAAGTTTACGCTGCTGGTCTTGGCGAGCTGGACAAGATTTTGGAGCTCGATCACCAGCTCTCGGCCATTTCAGGGCTGCGTTACAAAGTCGATCGGAACCACAATCTGGTTTATCTCGAGCTCAACCAACCCACCATCACCTTTCGCGAGATCCGCGGGATCTTTCGCAAGCTCGCGCTCGATCCGCATTTCATCGGCGCAATTCCGGCGGAGCTGCGGCCAAAAACAAAAACGCAGCCGCTGGGTGTATAAACACAACAGCAAATGTTCGCCCGATTTTTTAACGCGCTCGGAAGACCGCTTATTCGGTTTGTTCAGTATTTAGGCGAGGTCGTAATGCTCGCCGCGGATACGTTCCAATCGCTTTTCACTCGTCGATTGCGCTGGAAATTATTTCTCAACCAAATTGTCGAGATCGGATTGCTTTCACAGTTAGTGGTCGTAATCACGGGCGGATTCACCGGGGCGGTTTTTACCGCCCAGACCTATTTCCAATTTCACAAGATCGGAATGGGCTCGGCTGTCGGCGCGGTCGTGTCGGTCGCGATCCTGCGTGAATTGGGGCCTGTCTTGACCGCGTTGATGGTGACGGGTCGCGTCGGCGCCGCGATGTCGGCCGAGATCGGCACGATGAAAGTGACCGAGCAAATCGACGCGTTACGTGCGCTTGCTGTTTATCCGACTGATTATCTGGTGGTGCCCCGCGCGCTGGCCATGATGGTCTCGATGCCGTTGCTGGTGGCGGAATGCATCGCGGTCGGCATCGCGGTCGGGTATTTCGTCGCTATTTTTTTGCTCGAAGTGAATGGCACTTACTACATGGCGAACATGGTGCGCTGGACCCGCAGTCGCGACATCATTATGGGTTTGTCGAAAGCATTTTGCTTCGGAATTCTGATTGTCTTCATCAGTTGCCACAAAGGATTGACCGCGCGCGAGGGCGCGGTCGGCGTCGGTCGCGCCACCACCGAAGCGGTGGTCAACGCTTCGCTCGCGGTTCTCATCAGCAATTTTTTCCTGACCATGACGCTCAACATCATTTACCCCGCGGGCTATCAATGATCGCGCAAGATCGACGTAACGGCTCGATGATTGCCGTGCATGGGTTGGTGAAAACAATTGGCGCGCAGGAAATTTTGCGCGGTGTGGATCTCGACGTTCCGCGCGGCGAGACGCTCGCGATTATTGGTCGCAGCGGCGGCGGCAAGAGCGTCCTGCTCAAACATCTCATCGGTTTGATGCGACCCAACGCGGGCGAAATCTGGATTGAAGGCCAGAACATTATCGACATGAGCGAGCGGCATCTCGCGTCCATTCGCCAAAAGGTTGGAATTCTTTTTCAAGGCAGCGCGCTTTTCGATTCGATGACGGTTGCGGAGAACGTCGCGTTTCCGTTGCGCGAAGCGGGCGAGCGCGATCCCAAAGTCTTGCGCGAGCGCGTAAGCGAGATGCTGGAAGTGATGGAACTGCAGGGACAAGAAGAAAAAATGCCGGTGAATTTGAGCGGCGGCATGAAAAAGCGCGTCGGTCTCGCGCGCTCAATTATTCGTCAGCCATCGTGCATTCTTTATGACGAACCGACTTCCGGCCTCGATCCCATCGTTTCCGATTCTATTAATCGATTGATCCGCCGGTTGCAGCAGCGGCTCGGCGTCACCAGTATTGTTGTCACGCACGATATGAAAAATGCCTTTCACGTCGCCGACCGGATCGCCTATTTGCATGAAGGCCGCATTTACTTTCAAGGAACGCCCGAGGAATTACGGCAATCGTCCGATCAACTTCTCCAGGATTTCTTGCTCGGAAGGTCGGACGAACGGAGGTTGTAGAGGCGCTCGCCGCGGCGAGCGCCTGTTTCTTTACTTCGGCGGTTGACACAACCGCCGCTACAACAATGCTAGGATCGACAATAAGAATTCGAAATGAACCGGCACGAGCGAGGTTTGGAATTTAAGGTCGGCGTTTTTGTTTTCGCCGGGCTGGCGATGCTCGGCGCGCTCGTGGTGCAGTTCGGCAGACTGGGGGAGGGTTTCAAAACTTACTACGCCCTCACCATCCGTTTCAGCGATGCCAGCGGATTGTTGAAAGGCTCTGATGTTTTGCTCGCGGGCGCGCGTATCGGCAAAGTTTCGGGCGGACCGCGTATCGTTCGCGAAGGCAACGGGGTCGCCGTTCCGCTCAAGATTTATGATTACGTGAAGATTGCTGAGGGAAGCAAATTCACCGTTGGGAGTTCCGGTTTGCTTGGCGATCGCTTTGTCAGTGTCACCATGCCACCGGGCGTGCCGAAAACCTTTTTGCAGCCAAACGCCTACCTCAACGGCACGCGCGAGACCGGCATCGACGATCTCACCCGCGAAGGCGGCGCGCTTGTGGGCGATTTGCGGGGCGTTGTCCAAAAGATCGACACGACCGTAACGCGGTTGAACGAGGATGTGCTTTCCAAAACAAGCGTCGAGAACCTTAAGTCGAGCATCGCGCACTTAAACGAAGCGACTGGCGCGTTTGCCGAATCGTCGAAAAAGCTAGGTGGGGTGGTCGATAAAGCGGGTTCGGCGATGGACTCCACCAAAAAAGCGGCCGACGATTTGCAAAAAGTGATGAGCTCCGCCACCCAAGGAAAAGGGTTGCTCGCTGCGCTGCTCACGAATCAGGAACTTGCAAACGATCTGCGCGCTCTCGTTGCCAACCTGCGCGCGCACGGCGTCCTGTTTTATCGCGACACCGCCGCGAAGATCGGCAGCAATGCTACGCCACCGCCTAAACCGCGCCCACAGGCCGGAGGACGCTGATGACGGCGCGAGCGCGGCCGGCGCGGTTTGGAAATTTTGAATCAGTTGCAAGGTTCGCGCGAAGTGGAACTGACGGTTCATGACAGCACCAGTGAAGATGTCGATCTTGGAGCGGACGCCCGTTTGGTGCGGATCGCCAAGGTATTGAAAGCGCGTTTGCTCACCAACGATTACGCGCTCTCCCAGGTCGCGCGGCTGCAGCGCGTGGCAGTGCTCAATTTGTCTGATCTCACCCGCGCTCTTCGGCCGACGGTTGTCGCCGGTGACGAAATCGATTTGCATTTGGTCAAGGAAGGTCGCGAGTCACACCAGGCTGTTGGTTACTTGCCGGACGCAACGATGATCGTGGTCAATCACGCCCGCGCGCATGTTGGCAAAACCCGGACCGTCGTTGTGGCTAGCGCGCTGCAAACCACCGCCGGTCGCCTCATCTTCGCCGAGTTCAAAACGGCGCCGCGCAAGCGTCGGTTTCGCGCGAACCGGTTTGAAGCGCTTTCTCAAGTTCATTTTGCCCTGCGGCATTGTCGATCTTGCGAAGAATCGGCGAAAGCTGCGCGACATCGGCCGACGGCTTTCGCCGCGTGAGGTACTTCAAGAGCGATCGGCTTGTTCTCGATGCCCAACAAAGCGGTCTTTCGCTTTTTGCGCCGGGTCATGTCGGCAAACTGCGCACCGTTGTCGATGTTGGCGCGAATACCGGCCAATGGTCGGGCATGCTGCTCAATTTGGTCAGGCCGGAGAAATTGGTCATCGTCGAGCCGCTACCGGATGCGTTCGCCGTCTTGCGAAAAAAATTCGGAAATAATCGCCGGGTTCAGTTGCACAATCTCGCGATCGGCGAACGCGAGAGTGTTGTAAGTTACAGATCACCCGCGACACGACCGGCGCGTCACTGCTTCAGCCGCGCGAAGAAATGCGCGCGGTCATTGGAAGCAATTGGACGATCACATCCGAAGTGGAAGTTAACATGACCACGCTCGACCGGTTACTTGCCGATCTTGACGAGATTTCGCTGTTGAAAATTGACGTCCAAGGTTACGAAAAACACGTACTCGTCGGCGCGAAGCAAATTTTGTCGAAAACCAAGTTCCTGCTCGTCGAGCTGAACTTCATGCCGCAATACGACGGCGGTTCCTGGCTCGGCGATATTCACCAAATCCTAACGCGCGATTTTAGTTTCTTCCTGGCCAACGCTTCCCAGCCGCAAGTTCTTAACGGTCGCGCCTCGATGTGCGACGGCCTGTATGTTAATTCCAAACTTGTTCGCGAGTGGGTCAAACCTGATTTTGTTTAAGTATGCAACCGAGTGAAGCGCTAAGTGCAAGTGCTCAAGTGGCCGTGACGCTGGCGGGATTTGCTGGCGTTGTGGTCGCGTTTCGGAGTCGCTCGGTGCACGAATGGTCGAAGATCGACAAGTTCCGGTTGGGGATTCTGCTGACTAATTCGGCGATACCGTTTGTTTTGTCGATCGTCGGGATGCTTCTCTCATCGACAAGTCTCGATCTGGCCACAGTCTGGCGGCTTTGCAGCATTTTCGCGTTCGTCATGATTGTCTCGATGGCCAGCGGTTATCGCGCGAGCTATCGACGGTTCTCTTCAGCAGAATTTAAAACGTCCGGCGGCAGAATCGTTATTTTTTACACCAGCAGCATTATCGGCATCGGTGTGACTCTGCTGCAGCTCTATAATGTCATCACGCTGCATACGTTCTGGCCCTTTTTCGCCGCGATCGCAACACTCCTTGTTCTCGCGATGCTGCAATTTACCTTTCTCGTAACAGCGCGCGACGACGCACAGTCATAACAATCGACGTCGTAGTTCTTCTTCGCTCAGTCCGTCGATGCGAACCAGTTTATCGCGCGATTTGTGACCGCGCAGCAAAACGATCTTTAGCTTCGGAACTTTCAATCGCTTGGCCAGAAAATCGACGAGCGCCGCGTTCGCTTTTCCTGCAACCGCGGGCGCGCGCAATTTAATTTTGATCGCGCCTCCGTGTTCCCCGACGACGTTTTCGATCTTCGCGTTTGGAACAACATGAATACGCAGCGTCGCCATTGGTCGAACTGTAGCGGCGGTCAATTATGGCGGCATTGATCAAATTTCTTGAATCCGAAAGCGCTTTGAAATGCATCAGATCGAAAAGGTATGGAGAAAGAAGCGAAGTCACTTTGGAAACTGCGCTTGGCGGCGGCCGGCTTTGGGGTATTGGCGCTCGGAGTTGTTTACGGGGGCGCACTTCTTCTTACCAACGACGTTCGCCTCATCTATGTCAGCGGAGCCGCGCTCCTTTTTTGCGCTGCAATTTGGATTGGCCGGAACAAAGAAGATTGGTTTGCCGCCGTTGTCCTGACTGCGCCGCTACTTGCGTCATTCAGTTACCTCATCCTTACGGAGGTTCCCGTTTTGTGGCCGAACCTTATTCTCTGGTCCGTGGCAGTCGCAATCGGTGTGGTTCTGGCGAGGATAGCACGGGCGAGACGCCGCCTCGCAATCCTTTTGGTCGCTGCGCTATTAGTCGGGTCGACATGGTACTGTGTCGGTTACATTCCCAAGCAATTGGCCCGCTCGCTCAATCGGGTAACAGATGCACCTGCGCCGTCGTTTGTTCTTCAGCCGGTTAGCGGTGGAAGCGTTCCGGTCAGCTCGAAGCACGGAAAAATCCTGGTCGTCGATTTCTTTGCAACGACGTGTGCGCCTTGCATCGCGGAATTGCCCGAATTGGCAGCTGTCAGCGCAGACTTAAGCAACGATCGCGGCATTGAGTTTGTTCTCGTCGCCAGCGATCGCGGTAACGACACCCCGGAACGTTTTCGGTCGTTCATCGAAAAGCGACACATCGCACTCCCGCTCGCTTTCGATTTCGGCGGAAAAGCACATGACAGTTTTGGATTAAGGGGAGTGCCCGCGCTCGTGGTTCTCGATCGCAACGGTAAAGTTCGTCTTACCCGCACAGGTTACAACGCCGCCGAAACAACTTTTCGACGCGACTTGGTTCAGTTTCTAAAGACTTTGTAGCGACCGAAGAAAAGCCCTGTTTGGCTGCTACTTTCAGCTAGTCTGTCGGTATGGTGACGGTACGCAGCTATTGGAGCCCAGTTGAGGCCGGCTTAGCAAAGTCGCTACTCGATGATTACGAGATCTTTTGCGTTCTGGCTGATGAAGATACGAATCGTTACGCTGGGGCGCCGTTCGCCGTGCCGATTCGATTGCTGGTTCGCGAAGATCAAGCCGACCAGGCGATTCGAATTCTCAGCGGCGACTTAGAAGCCCAGCCACAACTCAACAGAGAAGTGGATAGGGAATCGTGGTCTGCCGACATGCTGGCGGTGAACCGTGAAGGTTCTGACGGTAATCCGTGGGAACTGCTGGTAGTGGCGTTCCTGTTTCTCGTCCCCGGATTATGCGTGTTGCAGACGAAATATCCAGTTGTCGTCACGATCAGCTCACGAATCCGGCGTGAAATTGCCGCTGTGACGATCATTCACTTTCTCGGCTGGCTCGGAATCGGATTCGCCGCAGTTTTGGTCGCGACCTATTTCCGTGTCTTGCGCTCTTCGCCGGAATTGCAAAGCTGAACTGACGGAGCATCAAATAAGCTAGACGGGCGTCCAAATTTCCTGGAAGAAATCGAGCCCATGAAACTTCGCCACGTCTATCTCATCTTCTGTTTGCTTGGCCTGCTTCTGCCTTACTCGCAATTCGTTCCGTGGATCATGGAACATCACGCGCTGAATATGCCGCTGTTCGTTCGCGATCTTTTTGCAAATCGCATCAGTGCGTTCTTTGCCTTCGATGTCATTGTCTCGGCAGTCGTGCTGATCTCATTCATTCACACCGAAGGAAAACGTTTGGGGATGCGTCTTCTTTGGTTGCCAACGATCGGCACATTGCTGATTGGCGTTTCGCTTGGATTCCCGCTCTTCCTTTATCAGCGACAACTCAAGCTCGATCGAGTCGCCGGTTAGTAATCAGCGCAATCCAACAGCGTCTCGTACTCGCGACATCACTTTATCGGCAACCGCATTGGCGCGTTTGGCGCCGCGGGCAAGGACGTTGTCGATGTACGATTTGTCGCGCAGGATTTCGTCGCGGCGTTTGCGCATCGGCGCAAAATATTCCCAAAGTTTTTCGAACAGTTCTTTTTTGAAGTCGCCGTAGCCGGTCCCGCCTTTTTTGAATCGCCCGCGCATGTTCCCGATCTCATTTTTCGTAGCGAAGAGCGAGTAGAGCTGGAGAATTGTCGACCTTTCCGGATCTTTCGGCGCTTCCACCGGCGTCGAATCGGTCACGATGCTCATGACGCGCTTTCGCGTTTCCTTTTCATCTCCGAAGATGTCGATGTTGTTGCCGTAGCTCTTGCTCATTTTCTGGCCGTCAAGTCCGGGAACGACTTGCGTGTCGGGATTAATTCGCGGCTCAGGTAATTTAAAAACCTGGCCGAATGTTTCGTTAATTTTGACTGCCAGATCGCGCGCGATCTCGATGTGTTGCTTTTGATCTTTGCCGACTGGCACGGCGTCGCTGTCGTAAATCAAAATGTCGGCGGCCATGAGAACCGGATAACTGAACAGTCCAACTGTCGGCGCCAAACCGCGGGCGAGTTTGTCTTTGTAAGAATGCGCGCGCTCCAAAAGTCCCGTCGGCGCGACGGTCGATAAAATCCAGGCCAGCTCGGTGACTTGCGGCACGTCCGATTGCCGAAAGAGCGCGGCACGCTCGGGATCGAGACCGCACGCCAGGAAATCGAGCGCGACTCTTCTCGAATTTTCGCGCAGCGCTTTCGGATCGCGCACACTCGTCAGCGCGTGATAGTCGGCGATGAAATAAAATGTCTCGCCCTCCTTCTGGAGCTCGATTGCCGGCCGCATCATGCCGAAATAATTGCCGATGTGCAGCACGCCGCTGGGTTGAATGCCGGATAGGATGCGCATGGGTGTACGTGTAAGTGTCAACTTTTGACGTGAAAGCGACCATGCACTGGCTCGTCATGCAAGATCGAGATCACAAGAAAATGACGAAGCACGAATGTCGAAGCACGAATGAATGTCAAAAATCCGAATGACAGAAAGGAGGTGTTTTGGCGCCCTTTCGTCATTTGCGCATTCGAGCTTCTTTCGTCATTCGTTATTCGGGCTTCGTCATTCATCCAGCGAGTTCCTGCTGGCAAATTTGTGTTCCTGCCGGTAGATAAAACACCGCATGGCCGAGAAGAAACCGCAGCCTATTTCCGTCGTGACTGGTGGCGCGGGTTTTTTAGGTTCGCACTTGGTCGATCGGTTGCTGGCGGAAGGCCATCGCGTCATCGCGATCGACAACCTGATCACGGGCAACACCGAGAACATTGGCCACCTCGCGGGCAACGAGAATTTCCATTTCATCAAGCACAACGTTTCCAATTTCATTTTCTTGCCGGAGAAAAAACTCGATTACGTATTCCATTTCGCGTCGCCGGCCAGCCCGATTGATTATCTCGAGCTCCCGATCCCCACTTTGAAAGTTGGCGCGCTCGGCACGCACAACACGCTTGGCCTGGCCAAGGACAAAAAGGCGTCGTTCATTCTTGCATCGACATCGGAATGTTATGGCGATCCGTTGGTGCACCCGCAAAAAGAAGATTACTGGGGCAACGTCAATCCGATTGGGCCGCGCGGCGTTTACGATGAAGCGAAGCGATTCGCCGAGGCGATGACGATGGCCTACCACCGGTATCATAAAGTCGACACCAAGATCGTGCGCATCTTCAACACTTACGGTCCGCGGATGCGATTACGGGACGGGCGGGTTGTGCCGGCGTTTATCGGCCAGGCGCTCGCCGGCAAACCGCTTACCGTTTTCGGCGACGGCTCGCAAACGCGTTCGTTCTGCTACGTGTCGGATTTGATCAACGGAATTTTCAAACTCGCGATGAGCGATTATCACGAGCCGGTCAACATCGGCAATCCGCGAGAGATGACGATCAAGCAATTCGCGGAGGAGATCATTCGGATCACCGGTGCAAGATCGACAATCGAACATAAACCGCTCCCGGCGGACGATCCGAAAGTTCGCCAGCCCGATATCGCGCGCGCAAAAAAAATTCTGGGTTGGCAACCGAAAGTTCAGTTCGAGGAAGGAATCAAGAAGACGATTGAATATTTCCGGAATGCGTTAAAGGCTGCTGGCTCGAACTGAAACAACGCCTGCCGTGAGCGCCCGATGTTTTTTTGTTTGCGGTGCCCTCCTTCTGTTGTTCACGAATGGCGCGAATGGCGCGAGATACCAGCGCACCCAAGACGGAAAAGCGCTCGTTTGGAATAATCTGCGTGGAGTCGCCGAGCAAGCGACGTGGTCGGGCCTCCGGGACTTAAATGGATATGCCACCGGAGAAGGAACGCTGACCTGGTATCGACTTGGAAACTTCGTCAACAGCTATACCGGCAAAATGGTCCGCGGAAAGTTTGAAGGGCCGGTTATTAGGGAACAGGGCCAAACACGGTTGCAGGCCACCTTCGTCAATGGAGATAAAGTCGGCGACTGGTCGGAGCCGGGATCAACGCGTGCTTTAGCTTCAACACCTCAGAAACAATCCACCGAGACCACCGAGACGCAGCCGACTGAGGAACCAATAGTCAAGCGGCCCCCACCATCGCCAACGCCATCACCAGTGCCGCCGACGCTATTTCCAACGCTATCTCCCTCACCAACACCAACGCCATCGTCATCACCGACGCAATCGCGACGCCTATCCTCATCACCAACCCCAACGCCAGCACCCTCACGATCGCCATCCCCATCATCGCCCTCGTCATCGACAACCGCCATTCCGCACGGCCCCGATTCGAAGGATCGGATGATCGCGGAGTTCAAAGAACAGACGGAATCCGTTCTAGCTCAAGTGAGGGATGCGACTGCAAATTTTCGCGAGATCGATCGGATTGACGCGGTGCTAAATTTACCCGCGCCAGTGTCAGCCAGCGTCGCTTCACTTGCCAATCGAGCACGCGATTTCCGCACAAAGCTAGGATACGAAATAGCGTTTCACGAATCCAAGATCGAAACTGAGACAGTGGACGCACTTACGGTTGTCGATCAAGTCGCGCGCTCCATCGCCGAAGAGAATACGCCGGCAGCACGTATGACACTATTGAATTTTGTGAAGCGCTACCCTGAGCCGCCTGGTGATAATCAGAAACCGTTGTGGCGCTACCTCACTTCGGCGTTGTCATTGTGCGATCGATTGAAAAACGAGGCCGAGACCCACTTGGAGCGAGCCCAATCCCTCGACTCGGCCGGAAAAAAAAGCGAAGCACTCCGCGAATATAAGGAAATTTATCGGATCTACCCAAATCCGGTTACGGCGAAAAAGATCCGCCAACTCGAAGGCCAACCGCGTTAGCCTCGACTTCTCAATCGAATCAAGATAGTAAATCTCAAGCAAACGATCGAATATTTTAGCGACTCA
>WNFD01017929.1_pt1 | contig 12749 bp, 15 predicted proteins | sample 5400491 | NCBI WGS metagenome assembly WNFD01 (sample SAMN13153343, study PRJNA577476) | soil metagenome | isolation source: 120 cm saprolite under Douglas fir tree site 2 hole 2 replicate 2 | place: USA:California | collected 2015-04-18 | reverse complement strand
TGGCGAGATTGCTCCGTCGCCCTTGCCGCGGGTGAGCCCATCGCTCCACTCTGAGGCCACCAAGAGGGCAGAACCGGTGGTCGGGCCCCCCTAGCCGGTTACCCAAAAGGTTACCCAAGGGGTTGTCAACACCATTGGTGTCGAAAGAGTGGGCTGACCACCTACAATAGAGAGGGCCATACCTGTGCCCTTATGCGTTTCGATGCCTAGATATGTGTGTCGGAGGGGGGATTTGAACCCCCATGATCTTGCCATCGATAGGCCCTCAAGCTAGCGCGGACCGTCCGTGTGGTCCTGCTCCGTGTTGTTCAGGGGTGGTCCGTCCAACCCGCCGTCTGGGTGGTGGGACTCCGCGTTGTCCTGTGCTGGGGCGTTTGTTACCAACCAACTTTGTTACCACCCAGACGGCACCTGCCGTTGCGAACGGGTTGACGGCCACGGAGACCTCCTCACGGCCAAGGAATCCCGAGGGCCGCGGCCACCGTGCTCAGCTTCTGGACCAGCCTGTGGGGGTTACCTGGGACAGGGATGAAGTCGTGATGCGCGTAGAACCCAGCGGCGTCTTCGTCGATAGCGTCGACGACCACCACCTTGCCGCCGGCAACCTTCGCTGCTTCGACAATGATCGTCAGTGCCAAGACCAAAAGTTCGCGCCCGAAGCCGCGGCCTTGGATCCGACGGTCGAGAGCGAACTTAGCCAGGAGGATCGCTGGCACCTGGCGAGGCGCGCCCCGACCTATGGACCGGGGCACCTCCTCTCGTTCGATCACGTGCGGAGCAAGCGAGAAGTATCCGACGACCTGGTTGCCCTCATCGACGACCACGTAGGTCCGAGTGCCCTGCCGGACTGCATGATGGGCGTGGATGCGAACCCAGTCGCTGAGGATGTCGTTGCCGCAGTCGAAGGCGTCGATCGCGTGGGCGTCGCCCAGCGGCTCGACGTTCCAGGTCACTGCCGCGTCAGGCGGCGGTCCCGATGAGCGCGCTCCGCAGCATGTGCAAGTGCCGGCGCAGGCGCGGCGGTGTCCAGCGCAGCCAGCAGATCGTCAAAGAACGAAGGAGGGATACGGGTGGTGGCCTCTTCGGCGATCAGTCGCTCGGCCTTCTCGACCGCGGCGACGACCACGAAGGTCGACCGGGAGACGCCCTCTTGGGCTGCGGCCCGATCGATGGCGGCACGCTCCTCAGGCAGCAATCTCGCCTCGATCCGATCTGACCGCGTCGTCATGTTCACCCCTCCTCCATGCCATCTACGTACAATTGTAGTACAAGTTGCCCGTGCGGGTCACGGTGTCGGCCCCCGGACCTGAAGGATAGTGGGCACTCCACCTGCCATTCTGGCGGCCATCGAGGTCGGCCCGGATGCCGCTCCTCCGCGTACCTGCCCCAGAGCATGTCGATGCCGAACGGCAAGCCGCCACCGATTCCGGCGCACGGGGACCCAGGGTGGTGAGTGGCAAAGGCCATGCCGCGGTGCGCCTGTGGGATCCCGAGCCTTCCCGTCCCAAGCCTGTCGTGCCGTCTGCCAAGAGCCCCGGATCTCTTGGCGGCCGTAGAAGCGGCGCGGCCGAATGAGACCGCAGTCCCATCCGTGCGCGAATGTCCGAATGTATGGGCGACAGAAGGCGCCCCGGCACCCGGTTTGCGGGTCGCGCGCTCAAGCTGTCCGGCATCGAAAACCACGCGGCCGGCTGCCTCAACACACGACCCCGAGGGTTGGCCCGTTGAGAGTCACCTGACGGGTCACCGACCAGGCATCTTCCGTCCGCTGGAGTTCGTACGTGTTTTCGCTACCCCCGAAGTTGATGTCCTCTCGTAATTCGACCTGAACCTCGTTCGCACCCTCCGGAATCGAGCCGAGCATGAACAGCTCTCCAGCGCCAGTGATACTGGAGTACTGGGCAGGGACTGAGTGCCCGCAGGTGCCAACAAGAGGCACGAACGATGGTTGAAGTGGCGCGCCCCAACCCACGCGGCCACGCGGCGACGTCACCCTGTTCGTACTACCGACGCCCTGATTGCGACCATCGAGGAGGTCAAACCGCGCAGGAGGGCAGTAACCGATGAACCTCGCTCAGTGGCAGACCGACCGGGAACTCGCCGACTGCGGCGGCAAGTGCCACGAACCCCGGCGCAGGGATCCGAGCCGCTCGAAGGTCACGCTCGTAGCGCGGAGCTCGGCGCCACCATTGGCCCTTAGCTTAGCTCTGCCTGCCATGGCCCGCCATCCCTGGGCCGACCACGAGACGGCTCAGGAGGATCCTGTATGACATGCATCACCTCGCTCAGTCGATAGGGCAAGCCTGCCCAGGCCGGCTCTCGAACGTATTGAGGAACTCCCTAGTCGTCACCGCGCGAGGAGGTGCCGCATATAGAGGATTCCGCCCCTTGTCGTCAGCATCGCCGAGCGGGAGCAGCTCGAGCGACTGGTCCGGGCACACAGGACACCGCAGCGCCTGGTCAGGAGGGCGAAGGTCATCCTGATGGCCGGCGAAGGCGTTCCCAATCGCCAGATCTCCAAGAGCCTGGGCATGGGAGAGCACTACGTTGCCAAGTGGCGGCAGCTGGCGGCGGCCATGTCCGACGTCGGCATCTCCGCCTCCCAGCTCGGTCGCATACTGGCCAGCTTGGACGTCAAGCCCCACCGGGTTCGCTACTGGTTGAGCGCGACGACCCTGACTTCTGGGACCGGGCCGGCGATTTCTGCGGGCTGTACCTCAAGGCCCCGGGCAACGCCCTGGTGCTGTCGGTGGACGAGAAGACCCAGATCCCGGTCCGCAGTCAAACCCAGCCCACCGTCCCGCTCGAACCGGGCCAAGCCGAGCGCCAGGAGCACGAGTACGTCCGCCGCGGCATCGCCAACCTCCTCGCCGCCCTGGACGTCCACGGCGGGGGCATCTTCCACGCCACCACCATCGAGGCCAACGACTCGACCAACTTCTGCTCGTTCCTGGAAGAGGTCGATGCCAGGTGCCAACTTGCCTGGAGATCCACGTCGTCATGGACAACGGCTCCTCCCATGTCTCCCGCCAGATCCAGGGCTGGCTGGTCGAGCACGAGCGCTTTCACATCCACCACACCCCGACCAGCTCGTCATGGCTCAACCTCGTATCGGTTTACCGGCCTTCCGGACCGGGACTCCGCTTGATTACTGAAGATCCACAGAGGGCTCTCCACGGAGGCGGATACTCGGCTTCGAGGAGGCAGCTCATGGATGTTGTTGCTGTGGTTCGGACCGACACCGGGCACGCTCTGCAAGGCACGGGCCCCATCACGGAGGTGTCCAACGGCTTCCTCGGGCATCTCGAAGCCCGGGCCTTCTCCCCCGGGACGATTCAGGGCTACGCCTTCGACCTGCTGAACTTCAGCCGCTTCCTCGTCGATCGAGGCGCTTCGCTCGATGACGTTGTTCCGACGGATCTGTTCGACTACCTCGCCTGGCAGGCCAAGGCAAGGCCGACCGCCGCCACGAAGGTTGTTCGCCTCGCCGATCGGCGGGGGGCGGCCCCAGCCACGATGAACCGGCGCATCGCAGCGGTACGCGGACTGTTTGAGTACGCGGTGATCACGGGGCTGCGTACGGACAATCCCGTGCCCGCCGCCCGCCGCTCCACCGGCCTGCGCCCCAAGACTCGGGGAATGCTGGGCCACATCGCTCCCCGGCGACCCCCTACCGGCGGGAGGTTGGTCCGGCAGTTCCAGCGCCTGCCTGAGAGCCTGGATCACGCCGAGGTGGCGGCGTTCATCGCAGACCTGAGCACGGCGCGGGATCGAGCCATGACGCTGGCCATGCTGGTGGGCGGTCTGCGGGCGGCGGAGGTGCGCTCGCTTCTCCTCGCCGACGTGGACATGGGTCTGCGCCGGGTCCGGATCATGGGCAAGGGCGGCCGGGAACGCGGATGCGTCACCCCGGAGTGCTTCGTGGTGCTACGCGGTCCGACGACGGGCAACGCGCTGAGCGAGGCGGGGATGCGCCGCATCTTCCGAACCCACCGGGCCCGCTCCGAGGCGACCCGGGTACGACCTCACCGGCTCCGCCACACCTACGGAACCGAATTGGCGACCGCCGGAATCGACTTGCTCGTGCTGCGCGAGCTGATGGGTCATACGTCCCCGGAGACCACCGCCAGCTACGTGCACCTGTCCGCGGAGACCCTCGCCGCCGAATTCGCCAAGGCACGGGAGGCGAGTCGATGAACGTGCTGGCAGCCCGCAAAGCAACGGCGGCGCTCCCGATTTGCTCGTTGCTTACGCCGATTACGTTCAGGATCTGGCGATCGGTCCGGACGCAAGACGCATAAGGCGAAACGCTGCGAGCCGGTTGCTTGCCACTCATCCGGATCTGGCGGCGTGGATGACCCGGCCGACCCCAGGCCGCCTGGCGGATCTGGATCGCACAGGCGCCTGGCCGTTCATCACCTGGTGCTTCGCCGAGGAGCACCTCGTACCCGACCTCGACTTGCTGGTGGCCAAGACGCCAGGTGACCTCTTCGCTGCGTGGGCGGAGCGCCACCCCGACGACGTCGCCCGGATCAGTGAGGTGGCCCGGCGCTTCGGCTGGAGCGCTAACTGGACCCGTGACATGACCCGTGGCGGCCTGGCCATGATGTGCCTTTGGGCTCGCAAGGATCTGAGCTCTCTCATCGACGCCGACTTCGACGCGTTCGCCGCGGAGCTGGCCGCGGCGCCATCGGTTGGGATGCACGCAGCCACAACCAGGCTCGGCTGTTCAGCCTCCATCAGGCCTGCTACGAGATTGGGGTCTGTCAGCGCCCCCCGAGAAAGGCGAGACGGCCAGCAGCGACGCTGGCCGAATCCCTCGACGCCATCCCTCAACCCGAGATCCGCCAGGTGGCTTTGCGCTACCTGCAGATCGTCGCCACGACCCTTCGGCCGTCGAGTGTGTTGTTGCGCACCTCCAACCTCGTCCTGTTCGGCGAGTACCTGGCCGCTTACCACCCCGACGTCCGCCGCCTCGATCAGGTGAGACGGAGCCCCCACATCGAGGGGTTCCTGGTCTGGAACCACGGCCGGCCGTGGCGAGGCCGGGTGGCGAGGGAGAAGCCCGTGTTACCTCGCCTCGACCGGCCTCTGCCACGAGCCCTCCCCGCGGATGCTGACCGCGACCTCATGGCGGCGGTCACCGGGCTCGACGACCCCTTCGCCCGCTACGGACTGCTCATCCTGCGGGGAACTGGCATGCGCATCGGCGAGTTGTTGGATCTCGAGCTCAACTGCTTGTGGGACTTCGCCTCCCACGGCACCTGGGTCAAGGTCCCGCTCGGCAAGCTTGGGACCTAGCGCACCGTTCCCCTCGACCCTGAGACCCTCGCCGCCTTCGATGCCTGGATGTCGCTGCGCGGCGTCCAGCGGGCCCTGCCTCATCCGCGCCACGGCCAACCTGTCGACTTCTTGTTCGTGGAGCGGGGACGGCGCCTTTCCCCATTCCGTCTCCGCAACGGCCTCGATCGCGCCGCCGCTGACGCCGGCCTGTGTGGTCTCGGCGGGGAGCCTCGCCGTGTCACCCCGCACCATTTGCGCCACACGTTTTCTCCAGCCTCGTCAATGCGGGCATGTCCCTTCAGGCTCTGATGGCCCTCATGGGCCACGTCTCCCCGGAGATGACCCTTCGGTATGCCTCGCTTTCCTCTCCGACGGTGCGCGCTGCTTACGAGGCTGCGATGAGCAAGGTCCGGGACGCCAGTCACTCCTCGTCGCCCCCGTCGGCAAGGTGGCGGTGCCCGATCGCGTCGAGTGGCTGGGCTCGGAGATGCTCAAGACCAGGGTGGCGCACGGCTACTGTTCCCGCCACCTCGTCGCCCAGGCCTGCCCCTACGCCAACGTCTGCGAGCAGTGCGACAACTTCGTCACCACGCCAGAGTTTGTCCCCCAACTCGAGTCCCAACTCGCCGATGTCACCGCCCTCCGACAGGACGCTGAGGACCGGGGGTGGCTGGCGCCACGACGTGCGGGTGGAGGAGATCCTGGAGACCACAAGGCCCTGCCCGGCGCCTCCTCAATCGCGGGGTCTTCACTTCGCCCGAGGAGATGGTGACCAAGGTCATGGCATTCATCGCCGAGTACAACCGCACCGCGAGACCCTTCCGATGGACTACGACGGGAGCCCCTTGCGGGCGGCCTGACATGTGGCCGTCTCTAACGCGCGGCTGCACTAGTGTCCTGAGTCATTAGATGCTCGCGTTTTAGGTTGGACTGTCATATGCTCGCCGTGTGGGTACCAGAGGTCGTCCCAAGGCACCGCTCGTCCTGAGCGATGAGGAGCGCGAGACGCTGCAACGGTGGGCGCGGCGGCGCAGCAGTGCCCAGGCCCTGGCCCTACGTTGCCGGATCATCCTGGCCTGCGCCGAAGGCCGCACCAGCAAGGAGGTGGCGGCCCGCCTCGGCGTGAACCAGGCCACCGTCGGCAAATGGCGCCGCCGGTTCCTGGCCGAGCGCCTGGAAGGCCTGGCCGATGAACCCCGGCCGGGGGCTCCGCGCACGGTCACCGATGCCGATGTGGAACGGGTCATCGTAAGGACCCTGGAAGAGAAGCCGGCCGATGCCACCCACTGGTCCACCCGATCGATGGCGAGGGCGTCGGGGATGTCGCAGAGCGCCATCAGCCGCATCTGGCGGGCTTTCAGCCTCAAGCCGCATCTTGCCGAGTCCTTCAAGCTGTCCAACGATCCTCAGTTCATCGAGAAGGTCCGCGACATCGTCGGGCTCTACCTGAACCCCCCCGAGGGCGCCCTGGTGCTCTGCGTGGACGAGAAGTCCCAGGTTCAGGCCCTCGACCGCACCGCCCCCGTCCTCCCGCTCATGCCAGGCACCCCCGAGCGCCAGACCCACGACTACGTCCGCCACGGCACGACCAACCTCTACGCCGCCCTGGACATCGCCTCGGGCAAGGTGATCTCGGACATGACCGCCCAGCACCGGGCCCTGGAGTTCCGCCGGTTCTTGAACCTCATCAACCGCAGCGTGCCCGCCGATCTCGACGTCCATGTGATCGTCGACAACGTCTCCACCCACAAGACTCCCGAGATTCATCGCTGGCTCATGCGCCATCCCCGCTTCACCCTGCACTTCACGCCGACATACAGCTCCTGGATGAATCTCGTGGAGCGCTGGTTCTCCGAGCTCACCGAGAAGTGGCTCCGTCGGGGTACACACCGCTCGGTCAAGGAGTTGGAAGCATCGATCGACTCGTGGATCAAGACGTGGAACACCGACCCAAGACCCTTCGTGTGGCACAAGACGGCCGACGAGATCCTTGAGAGCCTCGCCCGATATTGTGAACGAATCTCCGACTCAGGACACTAGGGCATCGAGCCCGTGACTCCCGAACGCGAGCAGCTCCGCACCGGAGCATCATTTCTCCAGACCTTCGGCACCTGACGGTCTCGCCCTTCCCCGAGCGAAGCGCTGTCGACAGGTGTGGGGGAGAGGAGCGGAGGAGCCCAATGAGTGGTCGACGCCGCCGTAGGAAGAAGGACGCAGTCGCTCATCGGGTGGTCCGAGGGATCAACGACCGCCTCGTAAACCTCGGCGAGCCGCGCCCGCCGAAATGGCGACCCCTGCAGCCGCGAGCCCGGCAGCTCCGCACGACCGTCGCTGAGCCGGGGTGGTGCCTGCTGGTATTGTCGGGCGTGGCGTGGGGCCCAGCCTTCGATAACAGGAGGGCACAATGGCCATCGTGAACCGCGGCTTCCGGGGCCGGCGGCGCCAGTCGGGCGCCGGCTTGATCCCGCCGGGCCAGTATCTCGTCGATGACTTTCCGGTCCTCGCTGCCGGTCTGACTCCGCATGTGTCGAGTGCGGACCCCTTGCTCTCTCAGTGCCTTCAAAGGAAAGGAGCGAACCGTGACATATGCCAGACAGATGATCTCGACCCACCCCGGCAAGCTCGACATCGACGCCGACGCGCTGTCCCCGATGCATTGACGAGTGTCTCAACTGCGCCCAGGCGTGCACCGCGTGCGCCGACGCCGAGCTCGCCGAGGACAGCGTCGCCCACCATGCGCCGCTGCATCACCCTGTGTGTGGACTGTGCCGACATCTGCGAGACCACGGCCAGGGTCGTCTCACGCACGACCGAGTTCGACCGGAAACTGGCCCGGGCCATTCCTCGAAGCCTGCATCACAAGCTGCACGATATGTAGGGCGGAGTGCGAACACCACGCCAAGATGGGGATGAAACACTGTGAAGTCTGCGAGGAGGCCTGCCGGCGGTGCGAGGAGGCCTGCCGGGTCCTCGTCTCTGTCCTTTAGCCTCGATTTTCGCTCCAGTAGTTTCCCTGAGGCCCCTTCCTTCCTCATGAGGTGACACCCCGCGGCCCTCAGTAGTCTCCGTACCGTCAGAACCCTTGTGCTGGGCCGCACGCCGGTAGGAGCGGTTCCAGTCTTTCCCTGCCCAGGCGTCCTCTGCCGAGCGCTCGATGTCATGAGGAATTCTGGAATAACCGGGCCTTGGGTGACCGCCAGATCGTTGGCGACCAGGCGGCTCAGTACTCACAGTGGCGTAATTACAGAGATGTTGGCTGTAAATCCGTGAGTTGGGCTCAATATAGCGCTACGCTAATAGCATGATGTTCAGGAAGATCGACTGAGGTATGCGGGCCGGGGGTGAGTTCTTCACCAAGCCGGGCGACCCCGCCCAGCGTCGCTACGAGGCGCTGCGGGCCTACGAGGTGGACGGGGCCTCCGCCGAGGATGCCGGCCGGCGCTTCGGCTACTCGAAGGCGACGATGTACCAGATGGCGAGCGATCTTCGAGCGGGGAGGATCTCGTTCTTCGCGTCCTCCAAGCCCGGCCCCAAGGGGCCCCGCAAGATCCTGACCCTTCGGGAGCGGGTGCTGGAGCTGCGGGCATTGGACCGCTCCGTCAAGGAGATCGCCGATGCCCTCGGTGCCGAGGGCACCCCCATCAGCCACCAGAGCGTGTGGGTGATCCTTTCCTCCGAGGGGCTTTCCCGCCTGCCGCCCCGGGCACGGCGTGGCCACGGGCCAGCCCCGCGCACCGAGGCGGTGCGAGCCGGGCCCCTGGAGGTGTGGCCGGCGGGCATGAGCATCGACTGCGCCCATGCGGGCCTGTTCGTGCTCTTTCCCGCCATGGTGGAGCTTCACCTGCCCGAGGTGATCGCCGCCGGTGGGTACCCGTCAACGTCGGTGCTGTCGGCATGGCACTCGATGGCATCCCTGCTCACCTTGAAGCTGCTGCGAGTGGGGAGGGTGCGCCATGCCACCTCGCTCGCCGCCGATGAGGCCCTGGGGCTGGCGGTCGGCCTCAACGTGCTGCCCAAGACCACGCATGCCTCCACGTACTCGCACCGGGTGCGCCGTGAGATGAACACCGCCTGCCTTGGTTCTCTGGTCGCCCACCTGCGCCCCCTCGGGCTGGCAACCGGCGACGGGGGGTTCAACCTCGACTTTCACTCCATCCGCCACTACGGCGAGGATGGCCCCCTCGACGACAACTACGTCCCTGCCCGCTCCCAGTCGACCCGCTCCGTGCTGGCGTTCTTCGCCCAGGACCACGTCTCCACCGACATGGTCTACGCCAACGCCGATGTCACCAAGCGCCAGGCCTCCAGGGAGATCCTGGCGTTTGCCGATCACTGGAAGGCCACCGTGGGGGTGGACCCCGGCCTGCTGGTGTTCGACTCGAAGCTCACCACCTATGCCGTGCTGGACGAGCTGCGGGCCCGGGGCATCGACTGGCTGACCCTCCGCCAGCGGGGGCGGGCCACCCTGGCGGAGCTGGCCGCCCTGCCCGCCTCAGCCTGGAAGACCTACCGCATCGACCGGGCCGGACGCTACCGCCACCCCCAGATCCATGAGGACATGGTCACCATCAAGGGCATCGACGCCCCGGTGCGCCAGATCGCGGTGCGCAACATCGGCCGGGGGGAGCCGACCCTGCTCATCACCAACGACATGACCACCAAGGCCAGGGACCTCTTCACCCGCTACGCCGAGCGGATGCTCATCGAAAACGAGCTGTCCTCCTACATCAAGGGCTTCCAGGTGGACGCCCTGACCTCGGGCCTGGCCCTCAACGTGGACGTGGACACCACCCTGACCGTGATCGCCGGCAGCATCTACCGCCTGCTGGCCCGCAGCCTGAAGCGCTACGAGCACGCGACCCCCGAGACCATACATGAGCAGTTCATCGACACGACCGGACACATCGACGTCGAGGAGGAAGCCGTCATCGTCACCCTCAAGCGGCGTACCTGGACCCCGGTCCTGCTCCAGGCCGGCTTCGCCGAGCTGGACCTGCCCATCCCCTGGTGGGGTGGCCGACATCTGCGGTTCAGGTTTCCCTGAGATCGGCCGCCCTCACCCCGCCGCCCAAGATCTCATGACGATTCTTGGAGCGAAAATCGAGGTTAGACGGTGCCACTTCCGCGGACGAATGGCCGCGATGAGCACTCACGTGATGGCCAGCGAACAGGACATGCGCACCCTGGGGATCGTTACCGACGACGCGCGGACCTCCAACGCACGGAGCTGCCCGCCGTTCCGAGCTGACCGCTGGAGCCCCGGCCCGAGAAAGGCGGAAGGATCGCTGGACGGACGGCTGCTTCTCTGGCGTGTGACCCACTGAATCACAGGCGACGCGCCGCGGTGATCAGATCTGGAGAAGATGTGCCGCCAAGCACACCAAAGAAAGGGTTACGACAAGAGGTTCCGAGGTCACCCGGAAGGCTACCGCGCTGAGCGGCGGACGCCTGTAAGCACCCCGGAGAGCGAATGGTTCTAGCTGGCTATGACAAATAGATGAGCGTTTACGTGGGCAAACATTCGTGTCGGAGGGGGGATTTGAACCCCCATGCTCTTGCGAGCACTAGGCCCTCAACCTAGCGCGTCTACCAGGTTCCGCCACTCCGACTGGAACCTTGGAAGTATACCGGGGGCGGCCCGCCGGCCTTCCAGCGGCTACGGCCCACCGGCCTTCCAAAAAGCTAAGGCCCGGCGAGGCTCAGGCGGCTCGCATCGAAGCCGCCCAGCACGTCCACGTAGAAGCCTTGCACCTTCGGCGTGGCGGCGTAGTGGTTGCGGAAGAAGCCGATCGGCGTGAGCGGCATGTCGGCCAGGACCTTCTGCTCCAGTTTCTGCTGCAGGTCGATCCGGGCGGCGGCGTCGGGGGTCGAGCGGGCCTGGGTAATGAGGGCCTGGACGCCCGGGTCCTTGTAGCCGGTCTGGTTGTCGGGTGAGTTTGCACCGAACAGCGGCGTCAGGAACCAGTCGGCCAAAGGGTAGTCGGCCACCCAGATGAGCAGGAACATCTGGCGGCTCCCGGCGTCCAGCGTCGCGAGGAAGTCGCCGGGCGAGTGGGGGCGGCCCACGAGCCTGATCCCCGCCGCCGCCAGGTCCGATATGAGCTCGGCGGCCACGGCGTCGTTGGCGCCGCCCTGCGGGTAGTCGAAGCCGATCTCGGGTTGGGCCGTGCCCGACACCTGCTGCACCAGCGCCTTGGCCCCCGCAGGATCGTGCGCACACGCGGTCGTGCAGGCCAGGTCACTGTGACCGGGCAGGCCCCGGGGCACCAGCCCGTCGGCCGGCACTAGGACGTCGCCGTAGACCTTCTTGGCGATGGCCTGGCGGTCGATCGCGAGGCTGATCGCCCGGCGCAGGCGCGTGTCGGACAGCGAGGGATCCGCCACGTTGAACCCCAGGACGATCTCGGCGGCCAGCGGCGTGAAGCCGCGGCTCCCGAAGTCGGCAAGCGCCTTGGACATCGCGTCGGGGGGGACCTCGCCAATATCGAGGCGCCCGCCCGAGAGGTCGCCCAGCACGCTGGACGACGTCCCGCCCGTCGCGAAGCGCACGGTCGCCACGGCTGGCGCCGGCCCCCAGTACCCCTTCCAGCGTTCCAGGACGAGATCGCCTGGGAGCGCCGATCCGGCCGCCAGGGCGTACGGCCCGGACCCGACCGGGTGCCGCATGAAGCCGGCGAGATCCGCCCGGACCGCATCGGCGGGGACCGGGGCGGTCGCCGGGTCGGTGAGCACGGCCGGGAACTCGTACCAGGCGTCGGTGATGGTGACGAGCAGCGTGTGGGCATCCTCGACCTTCACCCCCGAAAGCTCGGTCGCCTCGCCCGTGCCGTGGACCTGGTCGAAGGCGGCTACGGGCTTCAGCAGGTGCGCCAGGCTGGAGTTCGTGTCCTTGCGGGCGAGGCGGTTGAGCTCGAAGGCCACGTCGGTGGCGGTCACCGCCGTACCGTCCTGGAACCTGGCGTCCGGCCGCAGGTGGAACCGGAAGCTCTTGCCCCCGTCTCCGACATCCCAGGACGAGGCCAGCTTCGGGACGAGCCCACCGGTCTGGGGGTCGAAGCCGACGAGCGGCTCGTAGATCTGCCTGGCGATCAGCAGGTCCGAGGGGTTCGCCCGCATGACGGGGTCGAGCGTGGACGGCTGGCGGATCCCGATGCGCAACACGCTCGGCACTGCGGCCGCCGGCGGCTTGGCCGGACGCGCCGTGCAGGCGCCCAGGGTGAGGAGGACCAGCGCGAGGACGGCCCGGAGAGGCCGCCTCACCGCCACATGACTCGCAATTCCTCCATACCAACAATCCCCCCGCCCCGCTGTCTACCTCGATCGATGCCCGAGGTCAAGCCGGGCCTCCCCGCGGGTCCCAGGGTGGCCTGGCTACTTCGGGGCGACGCTGGCCAGCGTCGGGTTGCCGAACGCGTCCATCCCGAGGCCCTTCCAGGCCTTGACCCGGCCGACGCGGATGCCACGCT
>WNFD01016060.1_pt1 | contig 12749 bp, 12 predicted proteins | sample 5400491 | NCBI WGS metagenome assembly WNFD01 (sample SAMN13153343, study PRJNA577476) | soil metagenome | isolation source: 120 cm saprolite under Douglas fir tree site 2 hole 2 replicate 2 | place: USA:California | collected 2015-04-18 | reverse complement strand
GGTTCCCGCCACGAAGTTTACGCCGGAGATGGTCCACAGATTCAGCGCATTCGTGCCGGCGTTCATGAAGTATTCCGGAGAACCGGCGGGGGGAAGCGTTGCACCGTCAAGATCGGCGGGCAGAATGTCCTGGAAAGCAGGGAGAGCGAAGCATATCTGGGTGGCCGGTGTTCCGGCCAGCATCGCGTTTTTGTCGAGAGCGCACAGGGCCGCTCCCGCGGGGGCCAGCGTTCCGGCCGTGAGCATGTTGTACGAGACATAGTACGCGTCGGTCCAGATACCGAGTTTGGGGGAATCGTTGACCTGAACCGGGCCGTAATTGAATTCATAGGCGTTGTAGGGTCCGGTGGCGTCGTTCGTCGTCGAAACCGCCACGCACTCGATGAACCCGGTGACCGCGCCGTTGGTGGTGGAAACCTGGCTCATCACCCAGCGGTGCGCCTGCTTGTCGAACTGCACGATCGGCTGGCCGTCATTGTTGACCAGGCAGGAACTTCCGGCAGGCAGCCCCGCGAACGGCGTGTTGCCCGGGGTCGGTCCCTGGAGCAGAACGCCCGCTTTGGAGAACACCGCGTAGGAGTTATTTACCCACTGGACATACTGGTTGTCGCCCACCGCGCCGTTGGCATCGGGCTGCAGGGACGTCTGCGCGAAGCCCGGCGTGCCCTGACCGAGTCCTTCAAAGCTGTTGACGTTGCCAATGGTGGCATTCTGGGCAAAAAGGTTGAGGCTTGTGAGCAAAAGGAGCATCGCGCACAGAGAGAGGGGGAAGTACAGCTTATGGTGACGCATTTAGTGCCTCGCGTTTGTGAACCTGATTTTTTGGTGACTCAAATACAGGCAGGATTTCGGTCAACATGAGCGGGGCTAGTGGCGCAAACCTAGCCGTTCGACTTTGATGACACCCGGAAGGGAACATCCATCGACTGATAAGGATTCTCTGTTCTTGACATTAGAATTCTCTTAATCGCAGATTAGAATTTTTAATCAGACGAGGCTCCGACCAAAATCCTGCGTATCTCTGCGCCCCCTGCGGCTCTGCGGTGAAGAATTTTGGGCGGTGGTTGTGGGCTGGACACAAATGAATGCCCTCAGCTAACTTAATTGAGCCCTTATGAATGCAGAGTCGGTGATCGCGGTTGAGCAACTGCGCAAAAGTTATGACGCCCTGGAGGCCGTCAAGGGCATTGAATTTGAGGTCCGAGGCGGCGAAGTCTTTGGCATTCTGGGGCCCAACGGGGCGGGCAAGACCACCACAGTGGAGATTCTTGAGGGTCTGCGTCCCCGCAGCGGCGGTCTGGCCATGGTTCTGGGGTTCGACCCGGAAAAACAGACGCAGCAGCTCAAAGATCGAATCGGGGTCTGCCTCCAGGCCACCAACCTGCCCGCAAAAATCCGCACCCGTGAAGCGCTCGATTTGTTTGCCTCCTTTTACAGCCGCGGCGTTTCCACGCAAAAGCTGCTGGAGCGCCTTCAGCTCTGGGACAAGCGCGACGCCTTTTACGAAACCCTGTCAGGCGGGCAGAAGCAGCGGCTGGCCCTGGCCCTGGCTCTGGTCAACGATCCGCAACTGTTATTTCTCGACGAACCGACCACCGGCCTTGATCCTCAGATTCGCCTTGAGATTCACCGCCTGATCGAGGAACTCAAGTCCGAAAAGCGCACCGTGGTGCTTACCACTCATTACATCGAAGAGGCCGAGCGCTTGTGCGACCGCGTGGCCATCATGGACGAAGGCAAAATCGTGGCCATGGGATCGCCCCGTGAGTTGCAGGGCCGCAGCCAAAACGTCTCGCTCATTCAGATCGTCCTGGCCCAGCCGCTGATCGAGGCCGCGCTGCCTCAGTGGCCCGATGCGGTGAGCAGCGTTCTTGAAATGGAAGGCCGCGGATTCACCGTGCGCTCCACGCGACCCGCCCGCACCCTGGTGGAGGTCATGAAATGGATGGACACGCAGGGGCTGCAGCTCGAAGACATTCATCTCCATCGTCCGACTCTCGAAGACGTGTTCGTGGAACTGACGGGAAAGAAGCTGCGGGATTGAAACACTACCTGGCCCTGATTCACATCGATCTGAAGCTGGCATTCCGTCAGCGGACAGTCATTTTTTTCAATTACATGTTTCCCTTCCTGATCTTCTTTGTCTTCGCGGAGCTGCAGCGGGCAAAAGGGGGCAACAGCGGCATGGATTTTGTGCTCCGGTTTTCCCTTTCCATCGGCATTCTGGGCAGCGGACTTTTTGGGGCCGGCATCCGGGCGATTCAGGAACGGGAGATGAATATCCTGCGGCGCTACAAGGTTACCCCCATCACCCCGCTTCCTTTGCTGACGGCATCGATCGTCACCGGATGGGTAATCTTCATGCCCTATGTGGTCATGGTGTTCAGCCTGGCCCATTTCGTGTACAAGATGCCGTGGCCGGCGCACATGCCGGGTCTCTATCTGTTCATCGCGGTGGCGCTGGCGGCCTTCCGCGCCATCGGCCTGGTTGTGGCCTCGGTGGCCAATTCCATGCAGGAAGGCACGATCCTCGTCCAGCTTTTCTATTTCCCCATGCTGCTGCTGAGCGGGGCCACGATTCCCGTCGGGGACCTGCCGCACGCCATGCGGGTGATCCCGAAATTTGTCCCTTCCTCCTACTTCGTCCAGGGGCTTGGGAGCATGTTTCACGGAGACAGTCTGCGACAGAACTGGGAAAATGTCGCGGTTCTGATCGTCGCGTTTGCCGTGGGCATGGTAGTCAGCGCGCGGATGTTTCGCTGGGAAAAGGAAGAGAAGATTCCGCGCTCGTCGAAGCTGTGGATCGCCGCGGTTTTGCTGCCCTTTATCGTAAGGGGAATATGGGAGATTTACAGCAAAAAGCCCTGAGCCATGGGATTGCCGGTTACCGGAACCTGCACTGAAATGCGACACCGTAACCACAAGATTCCCCGCCGGTACAGTGACCTGGCGCACATTACTTTCGCTTCAGGGTATTTGGAAAAGTCGGCTGAAATTGGAGTATAAAGGAATGTTGAGTCCACAACGGTGAATCCGCTGTGCGAACGTCTGAAATCCTTATCCAGGCAAGGGAAAACATGGCATCCTCAGTAGCGGCACCCAGGGGTCTTGAAGGCATCGTCGCAGCCGATTCCGGCGTTTGTTACATTGACGGCGAAAAAGGAATTCTTGCCTATCGGGGCATCGACATTCACGAATTGGCTGATCATTCCACGTTTGAAGAGACGTGTTATCTGCTGTGGCTGGGCAAACTGCCCACCCGGGCCGAACTTGACAACCTGAAACTGCGCCTTGGGGCGGCTCGCAAACTCGACCCCGCCATCGTCGATATCATGCGCACGTTGCCGAAAACGGCCACGCCCATGGAAGTCCTGCGCACCGCCGTTTCCGTGCTGTCGTTTTACGACGCCGACGCCGAGAAGATCGACCACGACAGCAATTTCACCAAGGCCATCCGGCTGACTTCGCAGATCGCCATGATCGTCGCCGCCTATGACCGGGTCCGCAAAGGCAAGCCGGTGGTGCAGCCCGATCCGTCGCTCTCCCATTCCGGCAACTTCCTGCTGATGCTCAACGGTGAAAAGCCCACGCCCACCGCCGAAAAGGCGCTGGATGTGGCGCTCATTCTGCACGCCGATCATGAGTTCAACGCCTCCACCTTTGCCGCCCGCGTGATTGCCGCCACTCTTTCAGATATGCACTCGGCCGTGACCGGGGCCATCGGCGCCCTGAAGGGCCCGCTGCACGGCGGAGCCAACGAAGCCGTGATGCGGCTGCTTTTCGAGATCGATAAGAAAGGCGAAGACCCGGTCGCCCACGTCAGGGCCATGTTCGAACAGAAGAAAAAGATTTCCGGCTTTGGCCACCGCGTCTATCACACCGAAGATCCGCGGGCCACGCACCTGCGCCGGATGTCGCACGACCTCGGCCAGTCGGCGAACCCCAAATGGTATGAGATGTCCGCTAAGATCGAGCAGTTCGTGAAGGCCACAAAACACCTCAACGCCAACGTGGATTTCTATTCGGCCTCAACCTACACCACGCTGGGCATCGACGTGGACCTGTTCACCCCGATCTTCGCGGTCTCGCGCATCAGCGGCTGGGCCGCCCATATCATCGAACAACTCGACGACAACCGCCTCATCCGCCCCCGCGCGGACTACATCGGGCCCTCTTACCCGAATAAGTATGTGCCGATGGAGCAGCGGTAAAGTTGGTATCGGCATTTTTGGGAGAGCACTCAGCATTCAGCCCTGAGACATTTTTGTTCGATCCTGCGGCTGACTGTTTTGGGTTCAGATTTTCCTACGCTACCCTGTGCATCTCCAACGTTTCGGGATGGAAAACTCTCCTATTCCGTGCAAAAAGGTTTCATGGCTGAATGCTGATTGCTGAGTGCTGAGTGCTCTGCCGAGAGCGTAAAATAGTCCCATGCAGCGCGTTTACCTCGACAACAACGCTTCCACGCCCATCCTGCCGGAAGTGTTCGAGGCCATGAAGCCTTACTACCTGGAGAAGTACGGCAACGCCTCGTCCGTCCATCGCTTTGGGCAAAATGCGAGGGCCGCGGTGGAGCATGCGCGCGGGGAAGTCGCGGCGCTGCTTAACTCGCGTCCGGCGGAGATCGTCTTTACCAGCGGCGGCACCGAGTCGGACAATCTCGGGATCTTTGGCTTTGTGCGCGCCGGCGACCATGTCATTACCTCCACCATCGAACACAGCGCGGTCATGAATGCCTGCCACCATCTGGAAGAGACCGGAATCGAAGTTACCTATGTGGGTGTCAATGCCCGCGGTGAAATCGATTCTGAGGATATCCGCAGGGCGCTTCGTCCCGCGACCCGCCTGATTTCCATCATGATGGCCAACAATGAAACCGGAGTTCTTCAGCCGGTGGAGGAAATCGGCCGCATCGCGCGCGAGGCCGATGTCTTCTTCCACACCGATGCGGTGCAGGCGGCGGGCAAAGTCCCGGTGGATGTTCAGAAGATACAGTGCGACGCTCTTTCCATCTCCGGCCACAAAATTCACGGGCCCCAGGGTACCGGGGTCCTGTACGTTAAAAAAGGGACGCTGCTGCAGCCGATGATATTCGGCGGTAAGCATGAACGCCAGCGCCGTGCCGGAACCGAGAACCTCCCCGGCATCGTCGGCCTGGGCAGGGCGGCCGCCATCTCCCGCGATTGGCTTGTGGGCAGCGGCCCGGTGACCATGGCCGCCATGCGCGACCGTCTCGAATCGGGCCTGCTGAGCACAGTCGCGGAATCGGGCATCAACGGCCTGGGCGCTTCCCGCGTGCCCAATACCGTGAGCATCTATTTCGACGGCCTTGAAGGCGAAGCCCTGGTCATCGCGCTCGATCTCAAGGGGCTGGCGGTTTCCAGCGGCGCGGCCTGTTCGTCGGGAGCGATTGAACCATCTCACGTGTTGCTGGCCATGGGGATGCCCAAGGCGCGCGCCCGCTGCAGCCTGCGCATCAGCCTCGGCAAGCAGACCACCGAAGAGGACATCGACTTCGCTCTGAAGGTAATTCCCGAAGCGGTGGCCCGCCTGCGGGAGATTTCGCCAAGCTATGGCAGGCAGACGGTCGTTCCCTCGTAACCGCGCCGATCCGATACACTCCGCATTTCCGTCCCAGGATAAAATCGCATGAGCCGCTTGTTCCATACGTTTCCAGAAAAGCGGTTTTGACTCAATGTTACGGACCCTCCCCAAACGGCGCTCCGCGATTGCCCTTCGGCGGGCCGCGGAAGGCCAGAGCGAACAAACCATCCTCATCGCGTTCTTTGCTAACATCGCAATCGCGATTGCGAAGTTCATCGGCGGAATGGTTTCCGGGTCCACCGGCCTGCTGGCCGAGTCCGTCCACTCCGCCGCCGACTCGGTCAACGAAATTTTTCTGGCGGTCGGCCTTCGCCGCGACCGGCAGCCGCCCGATGCCACGCATCCCCTGGGTCACGGACGAGAACGGTTCCTCTGGGCCTTCATGGCCGCGATAGCGTCGTTTTTGATTGGTGGCTGCGTGTCGATCGCCATGGCCGTGGCCGAGCTGAAGGGGCGTCACCCGATCTCCGGCGGCCTTACCGCGTGGATCATTCTGGCCGTTTCTTTCGCGGCAGACGGGACATCCTGGCTGCAGGCCATGCGCCAGGCCCGTCGTCAGGCGGCGGAATATAACCTGACCGTCCTGCGCTACATTCTCAACTCCAGCGATCCCGTGGTGCGCGCGGTTTTTTTCGAAGACAGCGCCGCTCTCATTGGCATCTGCGTGGCTGCAACCGGTCTCTTTCTCAGCGGGATTTTCGGAACCAACCTTCCGGATTCGATTGCGTCGCTCGTCATTGGCCTGTTGCTGGCGGTCACAGCCTTCGCTCTGGCCCGTCCGTTTGCGGATTTCCTGATAGGAAAATCCGTTGCTCCCGCGCAGTTGGAGAAACTGCACTCGATTGTCGGGGGAGACGAAGCGGTTGGACAGATTCTGTCGCTGCGGGCCATGTACTCGGGACCCGAAGAGGTGGTCGTCATGGCCAAGGTTCATCCATCGAAGCACATGGATATGGAGCAGTTCGCCCGGGCGATGGATAATCTCGACCATAGAATTCGATCTGCGCTGCCATTGGTTGCGGATGTGTTCATCGACATCACGGCGACTTTGCCGGGAAAATCCTCGCCGGCGGCGGCCCCAGAACAAGAGTGAGTGATGCAAAGAGCCCCGGCTGGGCGGCGCTGGGGGACATCGATCGTCCCCGGCGATCGCCGCGGTTTTTGGCTTCCGCGGTGAGCAATTGTGAACGGACGCTTCCCGGCATTCTCCTTATGCTGGGATGAGTGGAAATTTCGTGAATTTCCGGAAGACGCCACTCGAAAAAAATGGAGAACAAATTTATGAGTAACAAGTGGTTTGGATTGTTCCTTGCGGTGGCGTGTGCGCTGCCCGTGGCGGCGCAGAGAGAGCGGCCCTCGAACGACCAGACGCCGGCCAATGACCAGAGGCATTCATCGGAACAGCGATCCGGAGAACAAAGATCCGGGGCTGAGAGAATCACCAACGGGCCTGTCGTGGAATCCACCGGCGACACATGGGCCGTCATCGCCTGGACGACCAATACCGGGGGCAGTTCCGTGGTGAAATTCGGAACGAGCGAGCGTAGTCTGAACCAAACCGCGCAGGCGCCCTACGCCGACAACGAGAAAACCTCGGCCCAGAACCATCGCGTCCGCCTGCAAAATCTGCAGCCTGGCACGCGGTATTTCTTCATGGTCGATTCCGGCCAGGGTGAAGGCACCGGGACGGAGGCCAGAAGCTCTATCGGTCAGTTCACGACCAAAGGAAGAGGCGAACGCGGCGAGCGCCATGAGGCCGCGGTCAGAATCATCGACGGGCCGAGAGTGGAAGTCGTCGGGAGCGACTGGGCGGTAATCGCCTGGACCACGAATTCGGCCAGCAGTTCCGTGGTTCGTTATGGAAATGATCGGAACCGGCTCGATCAGATGGGCGAATCGCCTTACGCCGACAATGACAACACGCGGAATCAAACGCATCGTGTCCGGCTCAAAAACCTGCGGCCTAACTCGACCTATTACTTTATGGTCGATTCCGGCCAGGGTGAAGGAACGGGCACCGAATCCCGCAGCCAGATCGGCGAGTTCAGGACCAAATAGCGAAAGACAGCAAAAGATTTGCCGCTGATTTGCGCGGATCAACGCTGATAAGAGAGAGACTTTTTTATCAGCGTTGATCCGCGTAAATCAGCGGCAAATCTTTTGTTTTTTGTCGTGCATCCCTCTGTGTTACCTTGCCGTGAGCGCAAATTCACCTTCGAGGCCGCCATGGAGAACGAACGCAGGCAACTCATCACCTTTCTGCTTCTCACGTTTGCGCTAAGCTCCATCTTCTATTTCCTGGTCATCAAGTCCGGTCATCTGGGGGCCGGAGGCGGCGCCTATGTGCTCGCGCTCATGTGGTGTCCCGGAACCGCGGCCATGCTCACGCTGAAGATATTTCGGCGCGATCTGGGCGAACTCGGCTGGAAATGGGGAGAACCTCGCTATCAGGTCATGAGTTACCTGATTCCGCTGCTGTACGCGGCAGTAGCGTACTCCGCAGTGTGGATCGTTGGCCTGGGCCGCTTTTACGATCCAAAGTTCGTTGACGTCGTATCGCGGCGCTTCGGACTGGGCGCTCTGCCGCCATGGGCGGGCATCGCTATGTATTTCATCTTCGCGGCCACGACGGGGATGGTGCGCAGTTGCTCCAGCGCTTTGGGCGAGGAAATCGGGTGGCGAGGCTTCTTCGTTCCGCAACTGGCCAAAGTGACGGGCAGTTTCACCGCAACGGCGCTGATCAGCGGCCTGGTCTGGTCCTTCTGGCATTATCCGATCCTGATCTTTGCGGATTACAACTCCGGAACGCCCGCATGGTACGGCCTGACGTGCTTTACGGTCATGGTGGTAAGTTCCAGTTTTATCTACACATGGATGCGGCTGAAATCGGGAAGCCTCTGGACGGGAGTCCTGCTGCATGCCAGCCACAATCTTTTCATCCAGTCCTTCTTCACCCCCATTACCGCCGACACCGGACGAACACCCTGGGTGATCGACGAGTTCGGCGTGGCCCTGCCCCTGGTTTCGGTGGCGTTCGGTGTCTATTTCTGGCTCCGCCGCGGGGAAGTGGAGATTGCGGGGAAGAGCTGATTTGCCGCGGATTTAAGCGTCCAATCGATGCCTAATCTATAATCAAATCATGCCCACGCAGACCATAGCCGTTGCCATGTCCGGCGGTGTCGATTCCTCCGCCGTTGCGGCCATGCTGCGCGCGGAGGGGCATACCGTGGTTGGCCTGACCATGCAGCTCTGGAACCAGCGCCGCCTCGCCGGACAGCCCGACATGCCCGAGCAGGTCCAGGGACGCTGCTGCTCCATCGACGATGTTTATGATGCCCGCCGGGTGGCCGAGGATCTCGGCATTCCTTATTACGTGGTGAATCACGAAGAGCGTTTTGAGAATGACGTGGTGCGTCCGTTCGTCGAAGAGTATCTTTCCGGACGCACGCCGATTCCGTGCAGCCTGTGCAACAACCATCTTAAGTTCGATCAGCTATTGATCACCGCCCGTCAGATCGGGGCCGACATGCTCGCCACCGGACACTACGCGCGCTGCGAGTTCGACGCCGGGCGCAACCGCTGGCTGCTGAAGCGGGCCGCCGATTCGGCCAAGGACCAGACTTATTTTCTCTTCGGTCTCACCCAGGACCAGTTGGCTCACACCCTGTTCCCGCTGGGCGGAATGACCAAGCCCGCGGTGCGCGAGATTGCCCGTGAGCACCATCTGGCCCTCGCGGAAAAGCCTGACTCCCAGGAGATATGCTTTGTCCCCGGCGGTGATTATAAGAAGTTCATTGACGCCTATTTGTCCGACCAGGGCGAGGCGATGCCGGATACGTCGGGCGATCTGGTGACCACCGACGGCAAAGTCATCGGACACCACGAGGGCATTCATAACTTCACCGTTGGCCAGCGTAAGGGCCTTGGGGTGGCCACTGGATCGCCGCTCTATGTAATTCAGATCAACGGAGAGAAAGGGCAGGTCACCGTCGGCAACAACGACGATCTTTTGGCAAAGACGATGATCGCCCACAAGATGAATTGGATTGCGCTGGAGAAACTGACCGAGCCGATCCGCGTGCGCGCCAAAATCCGCCACCGTCACGAGCCTGCTTCGGCGACGGTGGAAAACGCGGGCGGTGGGGAAGTGCGTGTGATCTTCGATGAGCCCCAGCGCGCGATTACACCGGGCCAGGCGGTCGTGTTCTACGATGAGGATGTGGTCGTTGGTGGTGGATGGATCGCGGAAGTGGTGCGGTAACCTGAAACCCACCGCAGAGGCGCAGAGACGTAGAGAAAAACCGCAGGAAGAGCAAAAGCTGGGAAAAAAGTATGAGATCGAAAAGTGACGCGAGATTCTCTTCAATGAATGTTTCTGCGCGATCTTCAGGTCTCTGGCGATTTGAACGCCTGTAACTGTAAGTATCTGCTTGACTTAAACTCGCGAAGAGTGGGGAAGTCCGAAGGTTATAATGGATACTGAAGAATATGGCGACTCCGACCAAACAGAAAATTGATGGCACAGAGCGGAAGCTGCGAATCGAAGCGGTACAGTATGGTTTTGGCAGTGTCCGAATGGAAGGTCTTGAGCCCGGTCCTGAAGCTGAAGCCATTGCCAATCGGTTCATTGAAGGCGAACTGTCTCATGAGGAGTACTACGCCGCAATGAAAAATCTGGCCCTTAATATTGCCCGCAATGGCCATTGATCCGTACCTCTATCCTTTTACCCAAGTCCTTAAGAATCTGGCCGGCATTGAAGATTCAAATCGGCTTCTGCAGTTCGAGGCTGTCTCAACGGCCCATCGAATCTCGGAGTTGAGCCTCAGCCCGATTTCCGGAAAGTTTGAGCGACCCATCTTCAGCGCATTCACCGGCATATCTTTCAGGATGTCTATTCGTGGGCCGGCGAGTTTCGCACGGTGGATATGCGGAAAGAAGGTGAATTCTGGTTTTGTCGCCATGAATTCATCGAGCGGTCGCTGATTGATTTATCAGGCAAACTGAGCGGCGAAAATCAGCTGAGAGCAACGACACCGGAACAGTTCGGCTCGCGAGCCGGCTATTACATGAGCGAACTCAACGCGATTCATCCATTTCGCGAAGGCAATGGAAGAACTCAGCGCGAGTTCATCCGGGTGCTTGGCTTGCAGGTGGGTTTGAGCGTCAATTGGGCACAGGTCACACAACAGGAAATGTATAGAGTCTCGATTGCGAGCTTCCAGCGGGGCGACCACCGTCTTCTGGGAGACTTGATCGTCGGGATTACAACGGTCCTGAATTCACGATGATCGTTTGCCCTCGTTGACCACTAACTATCAGATCCTTAATAACTCAATCACATTTGCCGTCATTTTGTCTCCATCGATCTCGATCTTCCCCACGGTAATCGACAATTTGAACCGGCGCGGGCCCGCTGCGCCGGGATTGAAATACAGAACTCCGTTTGCGATCCGCTGATCCGGCTGATGAGAATGCCCACTGATGACAGCCGCGAACCCGGCGGCCTGAGGCTTCAGGTCAAGGTCATTGATGTCGTGGATGACATAGAAATCCAGACCCGCCAGTTCCACCACGGCGGTCTCGGGAAATTTTAGGGCCCATCCCTCACGGTCGTTGTTCCCGCGAATGGCCGTGACCGGAGCGATTTCCTCCAGCGCGGGAATGATGGTGTGCGCGCCGATATCTCCCTGATCCGCGCAGGGCAGCGACCGCCTCGGGACGAAGCAGCCCATGCGTGTCGGAGATAACGCCAATCACCAAATAAAAAGCCTCGAAGCACTCTGACGCAAATACCAACACCGATCCTCAATTACCCGATTACCAAATTACCCGATTACCAATTTTCTAAAGTCCCGCTTCCATCCTCGACCTCGGGTCCATGTAGTCGCGCAAGGCGTCGCCGATAAAGTTAAACGACAGCACGGCCAGCATGACCGTGACGGCGGGAACCAGGACCATATGCGGAGCGTCAAACAGATGGGCGCGCGCGTCGTTGAGCATCGATCCCCAGCTTGCCGTTGGAGGAGCCACACCCAGGCCAAGGAAACTCATGGTGGCTTCCGCCAAAACGGCCCCGGCCATGCCGATGGCCGATTGCACGATCACCGGTTGAATGATGTTGGGAAGAATGTGCCGCGTCAGGATGCGCCAGTCGCCGGCCCCCAGCGCGCGGGCGGCTTCCACAAATTCTTTTTCCTTCACCGCCAGCACCTGGGCGCGGACCAGACGGGCGTATCCGACCCAGCCGCCGATGCACAACGCCAGAATCAGGTTGAAAATTCCCGGACCGAGAAAGGCGACAAAGGCGATGGCCAGCAGTATCCCGGGGAATGAAAGAAAGGCGTTCATGACGATCACGTTGAATATCCGGTCCAGCGTTCCGCCGTAGTATCCGGCGAGCGAGCCGACGATCATCCCCAGCAGCAGGGAACCGGCAACCACGCTGCCGCCCACCAGCATCGAGATGCGCGCGCCATAGATCACCCGTGAGAGAATGTCGCGGCCCAGTTCGTCCGTGCCCAGCCAGTGATGCGCTCCCGGCGGATGCAGCCGCGAAGGCAGATCGATCACCGCCGGATCGCGCGGCGCGATCAGCGGCGCAAATACCGCCAGCAGCACAAAGAAAACCACCAGCACCAGACCGGCGGCAGCCAGCCAGTTGTGTCGGACATGAGCGGTGACAGTCGAGAAGGCTCCGGGTGAAGACATCTCATGAATCATAAACATCTTTGAAATGGAGCGGAAGGGAGTCTGCAACCAAAACAAAACCTTTGCACCACGGAGGCGCGGAGACACGGAGGAAAAAGATAAAATGTTACGATAATCGCACCCTGCACTTCTAAGGAGCCGAAATGAAAGACCGCCGTGCCGTCGTGATCTGCGACGATATCGCCACTCAGGTGAATCCCGCTGAGGGAGACGCGAGCGAACTCTGGCTGACCACCGGCGATCTGACCCGCGCCACGCGCCTGGAATTGAAGCCCCAGGGAGTTTGCCTGGACGAGCAGTGCTTTCCGCTGCCCGATTCTCTAAACGACGCCCAATTCATTCGCAACGATGCCGGTACGACTTTCTTCAACCTGACTGCGTTTGCCCGGCTTCTGCGCCAGTCGGTCGCTCGTGAGAATGGCCCTGAGATTTCGGC
>WNFD01005433.1_pt1 | contig 12749 bp, 10 predicted proteins | sample 5400491 | NCBI WGS metagenome assembly WNFD01 (sample SAMN13153343, study PRJNA577476) | soil metagenome | isolation source: 120 cm saprolite under Douglas fir tree site 2 hole 2 replicate 2 | place: USA:California | collected 2015-04-18 | reverse complement strand
GCCGATCGACGTCATGCCGCGCGTCGCCAGCAATTGTGCGTCGTTCGGCTTCAACTTGATCAGCGTATCCATGTCCGCCTTGCTCTCGGCGAAACGGTTCAATGCGAACAACGCGATGGAACGCAAGCGCAGCGCGGCTTCGTTGCGCGGATCGCCGGCCAGGATCTGGTTGAAGCGCGCGAGCGCCTCTGCAAACCTGCGTTGAGCCACGAGCTGCCTGCCCTGCTCGATCAGGGGCGCGGCGGATGACGAGGCCGTCCCGGGCACGGTCGTCTGCGGCGGTGAAGCCGCGATCGGGCCTTGAACTGGTGCTTGGACCAGTCCTTGGGGAGGCGCCGCCGGCTGCCCCTCGCGGACCCTTGCCAGCTCGGTCTGCATCGCAATCGCGGATTGGCGCTGCTGCTGCACCGCCTTGTCGTCGGGCGTGACCGACAACAACTTATCGAAATCGGCGATCGCGCGGGCGTAGTCGCCCTTGGCCGTGAAGAGCTGCGCGCGCGCCAGGTAGGAGGCGCGATCGATCCCGCCGGCCTGGATGATCGCGCGCGTCAAATCCTCGATCGCGTGATCGACGTCGCCCTTGCGGCGATAGACCTGGCCGCGCCAGAAGAACGCGGCCGGAAGGTTCGGATTGATGGAAATCGCCGTGTTGAGATCGCCGAGCGCCTGATCAAGCCGCGCGGTTTCGAGATAGGCGCGGGCGCGGCCGACATAGGCCTTCAACCGATCATCGACCGAACGCGACGATTCATTGATGACCGCGGTGCAGGCCGGCTCGCTGTTTGCGGGCAAGGCGGCGTTGCAATCTTCGAGATCGCCCGCCCGGACCGCGCCGGGCTTCGAGCAAAGCGCCACAACCAGGAGCAAGGCGGACATCGACCGGAGACGAAAAGATGACATGATTGCCCCTCCGTTCGGGCGAGGCCTAGGCCAGCATTGCGGTCATCTCGCGGCTTGCCCGAGGCTTGTCGGAGGCTGGCCGGTCGTGCCTGATGTCGTGAGTTCCTCCGGGCATGGCAGAGCCCGGAAAGCGCCGTTGCATCCCCTCCCCGACCTCTGCCAAATGGCGCCATCCGGGCTATCGCGGCGGTATTCCGCCACGCGGGAACAACAGCAACAAATCGCACGGGAGCGACGTGACTATGGAAAAGGGCATCTTCGAAGGGCTGAAGGTTCTGGACTGCGCGAGCTTCATCGCTGCGCCCGCGGCCGCGACGGTGCTATCGGATTTCGGCGCCGACGTGATCAAGATCGAGCCGCCCGGAACCGGCGACCCCTATCGGAACCTGCCCAACCTGCCCGGTTATCCCTCGAGCGAGCATAATTTCGCATGGATGCTGGAGGCCCGTAACAAGAAGAGCCTGGCGCTCGATCTCAGCAAGCCGGAAGGCCAGGCCGTGCTGCACCGGCTCGCCGCCGACGCCGACGTCTTCATCACCAACTACCCTCCGGCGGTGCGCCAGCGGCTCGGCATTACTCATGAGCATCTTGCGCCTCACAACGAGCGACTGATCTACGCCTCCTTCACCGGCTATGGCGAGAAGGGCGAGGAAGCCAACAAGCCCGGCTTCGACAGCAACGCCTATTGGGCCCGCTCCGGCCTGATGGACCTGGTGCGCGCCGACATCGACACCACGCCGGCGCGTTCGATCGCGGGCATGGGCGACCATCCCTGCGCCATGGCGTTCTATGGCGCGATCGTCACCGCGCTCTACAAGCGCGAGCGCACCGGCAAGGGCTCGCATGTCGCTTCGAACCTGATGGCCAATGGCGTCTGGGCGGCCTCGGTGCTGGCGCAGGCCAAGCTGTGCGGCGCCAAATTCGCGGAGCGTCGGCCGCGCGAACGCGCCCTGAACGCCGTGACCAATCATTACAAGTGCCAGGACGGTCGCTGGATCATCCTGTCGCTGTTGAACGAGGAAAGGCAGTGGCCGACGCTCGCGCGCTGCCTCGGCCGCGAGGATCTGGTCGCCGATGCGCGATTTGCCACCAAGCCCGACCGCCACCAGCGCTCGATCGAGCTGATCAAGATCTTCGACGAGATTTTCGCGACCAGGCCGCTTGCCGAATGGCGAAAGCTGCTCGACGGCAACGGGCTGGTGTTCGGCGTGGTCGGCATCCTCGACGACATTCCGAACGACCAGCAGATGCTCGACAACGACGTGCTGGTGCCGTTCGAGAACGACACCATGCTGACCATCAACAGCCCGATCTGGATCGACGGCGCCAGGAAGGTGCAGCCGCGGCGGCCGCCCGCCATCGGCGAACACAGCGACGAAATCCTGCGCAAGGCCGGCTACGATGAGGCGTCGATCGCGAAGCTGCGCGCCTCCGGCGCGGTGGCCTGACCAAGGTCAGGCCTTCGCGATCAGACCACCAACAAGCGCCAGCAGCCCGGCTTTCGCCTCCTGCCGGAAGCCGCGGCGCGGCGTCGCCAGTTGCTGCAACAGCATGCCGATCAAGGCCGCGACGAACAGTTCGGCGTGGCGGCGCGGCGCGGGTGAGCCGGCGGCCTTGAACGCAAGCTCCGCGCTCTGCCGCCAGGTCTCGAACCACTCAACGACGACGGCGCGGTGGCGCGCGGTCCTTGCCGCGGCCAAAAACGCTTCATAACAGGCGATGTGGATTTCGGCCTGGCCGTTCAGCTCGCGCGCGTACCAATCCACCAGTGAGCCGATCCAGGCCTCGACGTCGAACGCCTTGGTCTGCAGGTCGAGCGCGAGCGCCTGCAGGCGGCCGATTTCGCGCGAAAGCGCGTAGCGAAGTGCCGCGTCGACAAGACCGTCGCGGGTGCCGAAATGATGCGTGACCGCGCCGACCGACATCCCGGCCTCGGCCGCCACCGCCCGGTGCGTCACGCGGTCGAGCCCCTCGCGGCCGATGATGCGAAGCGTGGCCTCCATCAAGGGGCGTTCGCGCTCGCTTGCCTTTCGGTCCTTGGCCGAGATCATGTTGACATTATCCGCTTCTTGGATTACAGAACAAATGTTCTGTTTTACAAATCATACGTATCTTTTCCGATGCCTGCAAGGGCGCGCGGACGCGTGAGGAGCCTGACATGCCCATCTACCGGCTGCACTATTTCCCGGAATCGGGAAACAGCTACAAGCTGGCACTGATGCTCACTTTGTGCGGGCAGAGTTTCGAGCCGGTGTGGACGGACTTCGGCGGCGGCGTCACGCGCACGCCGGAGTGGCGACGGACGGTCAACCCGATGGGCGAAATCCCCGTGCTGGAGGAGGACGGCGTTCGCCTCACCCAGACCGCGCCGATCCTGCTCAAGCTCGCCGAACAATACGGCCGGTTCGGCGGCGACACGAAAGAGGAGCAGTTCGAGATCCTGCGCTGGCTGTTCTGGGATAACCACAAGCTCACCGCCTTCATGGCAACCTATCGCTTCCAGCGGACATTCACGCCCTCGCCCGATCCGCATGTGCTGACCTATCTGCGCAAGCGGCTCGACGATTTCCTCTCCATCCTGGACCAGCATCTGCAGCAGAACGCGTTCGCGATCGGCGCGCGGCCAACAATCGCCGATTTTTCGATGATGGCCTATCTGTCGTTTCCGGGCAGCGAGACCGGTTATGATTTCGCGTCAAGCCATCCGGCCGTGCGTGCCTGGCTCGGCCGCATCGCCGCCCTGCCCGGCTGGAAATCAGCCTACGACCTGCTGCCGGGCGAGCGCCTCAAGCATTACGTCTGACGTGCTTAGCGGTTGAACCAGGCCCAGACGACCGCAACGACGATCACGCCGATGATGAAGGTGAACACGATTGCCCAGCCGCTGACGCGGACATCGCCGACGGTCTGACGCATTTCCTCGTTGCGGGCGATCTCGCGATTGCGTTCCTTGTTGCCGTTGTCCGCGTTGCTCATGGCCGCTCCGCTCAGGTTTCAGGCTGTCAAGTTCGAGCCAGATCTTCAAGTTCCTGCCTTCAAGTTCCTGCCTTCAAGTTCCAGCTTTGGCCGCAGGACCAAGCTTAGCGTCAAAAGATGTCGGCTGGGCAACGGCGCTCGTGCCGCCGCCGCCCGCAACCAACCGGCTGAGGGAAAATGCCGCCAGTGCGGCACATAGCGCGGCTCCCGCGGCCGCCATGAAAACCGCCGCCGCGCTCCACTTCTGTTCAAGCAGGACGCCGCCGACCACCGGCCCGACGATCGAGCCGATCCGGCCGATCCCGAGCGCCCAGCCGACGCCCGTCGCCTTGACCGAGGTCGGGTAGAACGCGGCGGCCAGCGCATTGGCGGAGATCTGGCCGCCGACGATGCAGAAGCCCGCGGCGAAAATCGCGATCGTGACCAGAAGGGCGGAGTGGCTGAGCTGGCCGATGGCGCCGACCGCGAACACGGCGCCGAAATACAGCAGCGCCAGCGCGCGGAAGGAGAAGCGGTCGATCAGGCTGCCGAGCGCGAAGGCCCCGACCACGCCGCCGACCTGCAGCATCGATCCGATCACAACCGCTTCCGAGACCGAGGCGCCGAGGTCGTTGAGAACCGTCGGCAGCCAGTTCGACAGGAAATACAGGTCGAGCAGGCTCATGAAGAACACGACCCAGAGCAGAAGCGTGGTGGCGGCGCGCCCCTCCCGGAACAGATGCGTCACCGGGAGCCCCGCGAGGGGCGTTTCGTCGATCACGAAGCGCGCGTCGGAGGCGAATGCGGTTCTTGGACTGATGCGGCCGAGGAGTTCCGCGACCCGCGCCGGCGCGTCGCCGTGGAGCGCGAGAAAGCGAACCGATTCCGGCAGGCGCAGCGCCAGGATCGGCACCATGATCAAGGGCGCAACGCCGCCGACGATGAACACCGAGCGCCAGCCGAATTTCGGGATCAAGCCCGCCGCGAGCATTCCGCCGAGCGCAGCCCCGACCGAGAAGCCGCAGAACATGATCATGACCATGGTGGCGCGGCGGCGCTGCGGATTGAACTCCGAAGTCATGGCGATGGCATTCGGCATCGCGCCGCCAAGCCCGAGCCCGGTGAGAAAGCGGATGACGAGCAGCGTGGTGACGTCCTGGACCATCGCGGTGGCGAGCGCGCCGATGCCGAACGCCAGCGTGCTCAGGATGATGATGGTCTTGCGCCCGACGCGGTCGGCGAGCGGCCCGAACACCAGCGCGCCGATCATCAGCCCGAACAGGCCGGCGCTGAACACCGGGCCCAGCGCAGCCTTGGAGAGGCCCCATTCCTTGGCGAGCGCGGGTGCGACATAGCCTATCGCCTGGGTGTCGAAACCGTCCAGGAACAGCACCGCCGCGCAGGTCAGGAGCAGCCGGATCTGGAATCCGCCGACCGGTTGACGGTCGATGAAATCGACCACATCGATCGTTTGCGCAGCGCTACCCTCAGCTTGAGACATCGCCATCGGCATCCCCTCCCCCACATTTTTCCGGTTACGGCTCTTTGCTGCCGCTGACGATCAGCCAGCCTAACGCGCCTCACTGCCGGCGCAAGGCTTCCTTCGACAAGGCTTCCTTCGACAAGGCTTCCTTCGAATAGCCGGCGATCCGCTTATAGCCTTCCGACAGCGCGACAAGCTCGTCGCGGCTGATGACGTCGTCGATCGCGGCGAACGGACGGTCGTTGGTGCGCTGAAACACTTCGCGCAGGATCGCATCCGGCGGGTTCGAGCGGTTGGTCAGAACGATGCGCGTCGTCGCTTCGAGGCGCTGCTTTTCGTAGATCGAAAATGCCGCAACCGGATCGGCATGCCCGACGAGCGCCGCGGTCAGCGCGCGCGCGTCGAGGATCGCCTGGCCCGCGCCGTTGGAGCCGCGCGGCACCATCGGGTGCGCGGCGTCCCCAAGCAGCGTCACCCGGCCGAAGCTCCAGCGCGGCAGCGGGTCCTGGTCGACCATGGGAAATTCCAGCACGCTGTCGGCCGCGCGAATGAAGGCGGGCACGTCGAGCCAGTCGAAATGCCAGTCGGCGAACGCGCCGATGAAATCGTCCAATGAGCCTGTGCGATTCCAGTCGCGCTTGCGATAATTCGGCGTCTCTATTTCGGCGACCCAATTGATGAGCTGCAATCCGTCGCTGCCTGCGGCGCGGATCGGATAGATCACCATCTTGCCGTGCGACAGCCACCCCGCCCGCACCATGCTGGCGCCCGACAGCATCGGCTTCCATCGCGTCGTGCCGCGCCACATGTTGACGCCGGAATAGCGCGGCTCGCCCTCATCCGGGAAGAACTGCTTGCGGATCGCCGAATTGATGCCGTCGCAGGCGATCGCGGCGCGGCCGCGCACGGCGATGCGATTGGCGCCGCCAGGCCCATCTGAAAAGGTCACGGTGACACCGGTCTCGTCCTGCGCGACGCCGGCGCAATGGCAGTTCGTGACCAGCCGGTCGGCGCCGGCCCACGCGCGAAAAGCCGCGAGCAGCACCATCTGCAGGTCGCCGCGATGGATCGAAAATTGCGGATGGTCGTAGCCGGCCGCGCGGCCCAGCGGCTCCTGGTAGATCAGTTGGCCGAAGCGGTTGAAGAAGGTTGCATCCTTGGTTTCGATCGCGACCCGCGCAAGCGCTTCTTCCAGACCGAACCCGGCGAGCTCCTTGGTCGCGTGCGGAAGCAAATTGATGCCGACACCGATCGGCCTGATGTCGGGGACGGACTCATAGATGCGGCAGGGGATGCCGGCTTGGTGCAGCGCAAGCCCCAGCGTCAAGCCGCCGACGCCCGCGCCCACGATGATGATGTCGTCCATGCTTCCGCCCCGGAAATTCCTGATTGGGAGCGATCAAACACGATTAGTAAGCTTACTGTCAATCTAGGGCGCGATGACCACTTTTCCGGATCATGCTCTGGCCGGAAACCCAGCCTCTTTAACGGTTCTTGATGAAACACATCCCCATCCGCGTCGCCGGGCTGGCGATCTGGCAGGACAGCCCCTCGGCGCAGGTCCAGGCGCGAAAGCTCTTGTCGTTCTCAGCCTCGTTGTCGCGCTGCTGATAGCAATGCGAGCCCCAGCCGTCTTCATATTCGGTGCCGGCCAATTCCGTCGTCCCGCGCGTCTGCGGACGGCTGGCGAACCCGCGCGAGAAATCCGGCGACCTGCCCTCACCGAACGCCGTGAGGATGTCGCGGCGCCGCACCTGATCGCCGAAGAAGTGCGGCGAGGCCGGGACGACGGTGGAATTCGACGGCTTCGCCGCCATCCAGTCCACGCCCGGGAAGTGAAAGCCGCCGATGCCGCGAGTCTGATGGCAGCCGCCGCAGCCGACGTCGTTGAGCCTGCGTACGAAGCCCGCGACCGAACGGATGTTCTGCAGCGTGGCGGCGCTCTTTTCCAGCGCGCCGACCACATCCTGTTCCGTGAAGACGGGACTGTCGCCCTCGCCCTGCACCAGGCCAAAGGCGGGCTGCAGGTCCGACGCGACGAAGCCGACCGGGGTCGGCGCAATCACGCTCTTGGCCAGAAATTCGTCCGGGATCAGAATCGTGCCGCGATCGAGCGCGCCGAAATTCTTCGGCTCCAGCAGCCAGGTCTTGAAGTCGGCCTTGAGCCTGTCATCGGACAGGATGCGGTCGCGGTCGATCTGATTTTCCATCGGCGATTCCACAAACGCACGCGCCTGCGCGTCATAGCGGAACACCTTCATCAGATAATCGGTGCGGAAATCGCGCACCGAGGATTTCGGCGCGTGCGCGATCTGCAGATTGGTCTCGATGCGGTCGATATCCGCGGGGTCGATCGTTTCAAGCGGCCCGCCGGCAGCCATCATGCGGTTCGCCAGATCAACGCCGGACTCCGGCCAATCGGCTGTGGCGAGCCAGCGCTGCGCGATCTCCTTGCAGCTCAAGGCGACGCCGCCGGGTGCGACCGCCTTTTCGCCCTTCGCCTTGAGGATCACGTTCAGCGTCATCGGCAGTCGCGGCGAGTTCGCGGTCTCGCCGACCGGCGCCTGATCCAGGCGCGTCAGGCGATAGATCAGCCGGACCTCGCCGCACGTCTCGGGCGACACATAGGCGCGGTCCATGCGGTTGACGACCCCGGCCAGCACGAACCGCCCGCGCGCCGAATAGAGCAGCTCGCGATCGAACATCTGCCAGTCGAACGAAAGACCTACGCCGATGGTCTCATTCGGCAGGCTGGCCTTATGCCCGGCGAGATAGCGCTCGAAATCCGCGTCGAGGGCCTTGCGCACCGGCGCCATCGAGGGCAGCGAGAACAACTCATCGTCGAGGATCGGCGTGTTGTCCGCTCGGGCCGTTGGGATAAAGCGGCGCAGGCTGAAGCCGTCGCGTTTGATCCCGCTCGCTTTGGGGTCGCCCTGATCGAGTTCGCGCAGCGCGAAGGGATCGATAATCGCGGTTCCCCGTTCCAGCGCCGCGCCTTCCAGCGCGCGCGACGGCGACGCGCTGAAAACAGCGGCGGAAAAAACCGCCAAAACAAGGGCCGGGCGAGCGAGACGATAGCGTGATGCGTGGGTCATATCCCGACTAACACCACGCAAAAATGTCTATTCAAGCAAAAAGCGCTTCACGTCGCGGTGAAGCGCTTTGTCTTTGCTTCCGAAACCGCGCCACTTAGCGCGCGACGACCAGGCCTTTGGTGGTGACGACGACCCAGCGGCCGTCCTGCTTGCGAATCGCGTCGACCTTGCCGAGACCGGGAACGGGATCGCCGGCATAGACCTCATAGAGGCCCTGGCGGCCCTCGATCAGGGCGCCGCCACGATTGACGTTACGCAACACCCACCCGTCCACCGTCGGCAGCCGCGCGACCTCGGTCTTCGGCGGCGTCGCCGGAGCGGGCGGCGCCGACGCGGCGGACGACGCGGCCGCGGCCGTGGCATTGGCTTGGGCTTGAGCCGGCGTCACCGAGCCCGTGATGTCTCGCGTGGCGGCCGGCGTCGCGGCGGCAGCCGTTGCCGGAGCAGCCGGCGGGATGTGCAGCCGGTCCATGGCTTCGCCGAGCTTGGCGAGCTTCGCGGCGGGTTCGGTCTGGGCCTTCTCGATCTTGTCGAGACGATCGTTCGCCTTGTTGAACTGGCTCAGGCTCGTCTTGGTGGCGTGTTCGAGATCCGCCTTGAGCGCCAGAATATCGGCATCGATCCGCGACACCGAGGCTTCGACCGCCTCGCTGCCGCTCGTCACGGCGGCATCGACGGCAACAAAATGCATGACCCCAATGGTCGCCATCGCGCCGCTGACAGCGCCGGCCAGCACGGCGAGCGCCACGAGCGCAGCGATCCCGGCAAATCGGGGCATGCCCGATCCAGCGGAGACCGGCTCGGATTCCACCTTTGCGCTCTGGCTGCCGCTTTGCCATCCGCGCTTGCCGGGCGACTTGACCAGGAGCCTGCCGGTCAGGAACGATTCGTTCAACTTGGACGCATCCGTTTGAGCTTTCACAGCGTCCATCCCGACGGCGCCGATCTTGGGAGTCTCTTTGGGGGTCTCTTCCGGCGTGTCGTCCTTGGGCGGCGCCTCGTGGTCCGGCGCGATCGCCGGAGCTTCGCCGGGGGTGGTCTCGGGCGCGGACGCCGTTACCGTCGCGCCCGCACCGGAGGAAGCTGTATCGGAGGAAGACGTATCGGAGGAAGATATGGGAACGGCCGGCTCCGTGCCGACGGAGCCGCCTTCACCGTGGGTTTGCTCGGCCTGTTGCTCGTTCACGTTCAAAATCTCCATGAAGGGTTGACCATTTGGTAACTTTCATTGCTTGCCAATTCGTTACCGAGCGTTCCCCCACCCGCCGGCTTACCGAAATTTTAGGGACTTTTCCGAGGCATTTTTGCGTCAATATGGCGGTAGCGGAATGATGGCCGCGGCCTGACTTTGTCGCCATGCCGCCTTACCGCAATGGCGGCCGGGGCGTGGCGGTCGTTTGCGCGGGCCGATTTCCCGATTAACATGGCGCGGCGGCGCCCCCCGGGAAGAGCGGCACCGTTTCGGACATTTCGGAAACGGGGCGCGCGCCAAAAGGCAGAAACGCCATGGCCATCGAAAAATGCATTAACGAATTCGGCGTCGATGACGTCATTTTCGAGGAAGGATCGACCGGGCGCGAGCTGTTCGTCGTGCTCGACGGCAAGGTCGACATCGCAAAGGTCGCTGACGGCAAGAAGACCGTCATCGTGACGCTCGGCAAGGGCGAGTTCTTCGGCGAGATGGCCGTGATCGACGGCTCGTCCCGCTCCGCCTCCGCCATCGTCGCCGCGCCCAACACCCGCGTGATGCGGATCAACCACGCCCGCTTCGTCTATCTGGTCAGCCAGCAGCCGGCCTTCGCGCTGATGATCATGGACGCGCTGAGCAAGCGGCTGCGGGCGTCCAACGACATCCACTACCGCGCGGCGGCCAACCTATGAGCGACCGCAAGCCGAGCCCGTTCAAGACCCTGCTCGACAGCGACGTCTGCACCCTGATCCTCGCCGCCGAGGACGTCTACCAGATCCGCTTCAAGAACCGCGCCGCCAACGCCTATCTCGTGGTCGGCTCGAAGCGGACCATCTTGATCGACGTCGGATTGTCGACGAACTATCCGCATCTTCTGACCTGTCTCGATCATGTCGGGATCGCGCCTGAGAAGATCGACATGGTGGTGCTGAGCCACGAGCATCTCGACCATGTCGGCGCGGCCTATCATTTCCACGGCAAGAGCTTCGTCGCCGCCCACCGGCTCGCCGCCAACAAGATCATGCTGCGCGACGACTTCTCGATGCTGCGCAAGATGTTCAACGAGCCGAACGTGCCGATCGACGTCGACCTCTGGCTGGAAGAAGGCAACCTGATCGATCTCGGCAACTTCCAGCTCAACGTGATGTACACGCCGGGCCACACCTCGGCCTGCATCACCTTGTTCGACCAGAACAAGGGGCTGTTGTTCGCGGCCGACACGCTGATGCCGGGCGGCGTGATGGGCGGCGTGTTCGGATCGGGCAGCATCAGCGACTACATCCAGTCGCTGGAGCGGCTGAAGGGCTTGAACGCGAAGATCCTGCTGTCCGGGCACGGCCGCCTCTCCGACACGCCGCAGGAGGATGTGCGGATCGCGATCCAGAGATCGCATGCACTGCTGTCGGACACGGCCCAGCTGTTCGATGCCCTCGATGCGCGCTCGAATTTCGAACCGATCATGCAGTCGGTGCGCGACCTCAACAAGCTCGACGACAGCTAGCCCCGCCATGTCAGTCAATTCTCGCGTCGGTGAAAGGCCGACGGTGAAGGCGTAGCAGCGAAACCATCAACTCGTCGTCCCCGCGCACGCGGGGACCCATAACCACAGGCCGCTATGTTGGGCAGAAAGCCGGCCCGAGCGTCGCGTATCATCAAGGCCTGTGGTTATGGGTCCCCGCGTGCGGGGGGACGACGTGGATGGAGTTACGCGCAACAATTCCTGATTCAATTTTCAAACAGCCTACCCGTCATTGCGAGCCACCCGGTCGGCGCGAAGCGCCGCCGGATGACAGGCTCCACGAAGCAATCCAGAGTCGTCTGCGGAGCCCTGGATTACCGCGTCCATCGCATCTCGCAGCCTACGTCCGTGACGATCGCGAAGCGCCCCTCCTGTGGGTGCGAGACGGGCGAGAGAATCGCTTTGATTTGCCCGACAACGTAATCGCAAGGACGTGCGACAGATTGGCACGACGGGCAATTTGCGCATGACACGCATGCACCAACTCCCTCTCCCGATCAAACAGAGAAGAACTGAGTTAGAGCATGTGTTTTTCGGTTATGCTCCCGGACTTCAAGACGGGCATTCGGAAGCCGCCATGGGAATGCGAAGCAATACCACAGCGACCAAGGCAGCTCTTGCTATCGGACTCTTGCTCACGCCGGGCAATTTCGGCCTCGCATCCTCTGCAATGGGGCAGCCGATCTCAGTTGCGAAAAAACAATCGGATGCACTCGCTACCTACAACGACGCACTAAGCAATTTCAAGTCGATCTTGGGCGAGCGGCGGGACCAGATCAATTCAAATCGGCGGCTTCCAAACCTGCCAGGACAAGCACTCTACCTTGCACGTATCAACGTCATGAGTGCGTACAAAGATCTTACGGATGCGCTTCCGTCCAAGATCGGAAGGCCCAATAAATTCGGAACTCCTCCAGAGTACTTTGACGCCGATATTGAACCGCTGGTCGATGAGTACAGGAAGCTCTTCGACATCATGGAAGCACCTCCCGTCAACGCGCAAAACTCAGCTACTCCATTCAAGGACGTTGTCGACCTGGGCATTGCTATTGCGCGCGCCAAGGGCCTTGAGCCGACCGATGCCGAAGCGGCAGGTCGCATCAGCTTGGGACTCTTTTTTGCGGAGACAAATGGCAATCAAAATGCAGGGAATGCACGCTCGAATACCTACAAGGGCAGTTTACAAACAGGGCCATCTGAAGATCAAGATGGTCGAAAGAAGTGGGAAAAAACGAAAAAGTCGATAGCGGCCTTTGATCCTGAATTAAGTGCTCGCGATGACAAGGAGGAAGCACGGGTTGGCAATTTGGATCATCGGCTGAACCACTGGACCGCGGTGAGAGATGCCCTCATGAACACTCACGCAGACCTTTTCCCGCAAATACCGGTGATCGCGAAAACACTCCCAAACCCGATCGATCAAATGAAGCTTTTTGAACTCATGCAAATTATTCCGACTCCGACGAGATCCGCACTCAAGTCAGGCAGCTTGGTCGACTACAGGGTTTCCGACCCAGTGATCATGAGATATCTGCGAAACAATAGCATCTTCGCCTTTGGACACGCTGACAGGGCAAGAACATCTGCAACCTTCCGCGAAATTCTCGA
>WNFD01005430.1_pt1 | contig 12753 bp, 9 predicted proteins | sample 5400491 | NCBI WGS metagenome assembly WNFD01 (sample SAMN13153343, study PRJNA577476) | soil metagenome | isolation source: 120 cm saprolite under Douglas fir tree site 2 hole 2 replicate 2 | place: USA:California | collected 2015-04-18 | reverse complement strand
TGAAGCCCGGCGCCGAAGTCCTGATGACCGATCAGGAACATCCCGGGGGCGAGCATCCGTGGAACCTCAAGGCCAAACGCTACGGCATTGTGGTACGAAAAATTGCGCTGCCTCGTCCAGCGAAAAACGCCGCGCAGGTCCTCAATCTCTTCAGCGATGCCGTCACTCCTCGCACGCGCGTCATCTTCTTCAGCCATATCACAACCTTCTCCGGAGTGGTTTTACCGGCAAAGGAACTCTCCACTTTTGCCCGATCGAAGGGGATACTCTCGGCCGTCGATGGCGCCCATGTTCCGGGCATGATGCGCTTCAACGTCGACGACATTGGCTGCGACATGTATTCCGCAAGTCCGCATAAGTGGTTGATGGCTCCCAAGGGCTCCGGCTTTCTCTACGTACGCGACGAAGTCATCGACCGCCTGTGGAGCACCATCGCCACCGAAGGCTGGGACGAGCCCAAGCTTCGCGCCGAACGCTTCCAGCGAATCGGCAGCTCGAACGTCCCGGCGTTGTGGGGGCTGCGCGCCTCGATCAAACTCGCCGACGATATCGGACTTGACCGGATCGAACGCCGCCATCGCAGGCTGGCTGACTACATGCTCGCGGAAATGATCAAGCGCGGCGCCGAATCCTGGACTTCCCCAGACCCTGCCCTTCGCTGCGCGATTGTGACGGTGAACGTCCCGCCGATCATTCGTTTGGATCTCGAGACCTGGATGTGGAAGATGCACAAAATCCGCATCCGCGGCGGTGACCCGAGCAAGCTCCGTCTCTCCACGCCCTACTATTTGCAGAAGAAAGATATCGAGCGCTTCCTGGAGAAGTTCGACGAATACAAACACGAAAAGAAACTGTAAAAGAAAAGCGGCGCAGTGCGAAGTGAAATAAGGTCAAATTGTCGAGCGATGAACCGATCGGCGAGGTTCCTCAGTCTGCAATGCAGGCCCACCAGGCCGACTTGCGCAAGGAATTGGGGATCGTCGATGTGGTACTGGCTCAGATTACCTACATTGTCACGCTCGAATTCTTTGGCACCGCGGTCAAAGCCGGTTCTTCGCATGCGATTCTGTGGCTGGCGGCGATTGCACTGTTTTTCCTTCCCCAAGCGCTGGTAGTCACGTACCTAAATCAACTCATGCCGCTGGAGGGCGGCCTGTACGAGTGGGCACGCCTGGTTTTTAACGATGCCACTGGTTTTCTGGTGGCGTGGAATCTATGGCTCTACATTGTCTTCCTGGTCGCGGAGTACGGTTTTGTTCTGATCACCTATTTTGCTTTTGCGTTGGGACCGGACGCGGCGTGGATGACCTCCAGCAAGTGGCTGATCGTGGGTGCTTCGGCCGCGCTCGTCGGCGGGTTAGCATGGGTCTCGGCGCTGGGTCTGCGCATCGGTAAGTGGATCACCAATGCCGGTGGAGCTCTTACCATCGTTGCCGTTGGGGTGCTGATCTTGCTGCCACGATTCCGGCCCATGCCCGGCACAGATCCCGCGTATCATCCGCTTCCTCTTGTTCGACCGGCGCTGACTCTGCTCAGCCTAAGTGTCTTCACCAAAATGACCTTTGGCGCGCTTTGCGGCTTTGAATTTGTAGCAATTTTTGCCGGCGAGTGCCGCAATCCGGCGCGTACTCTTGCCCGGTCGATTCTGTTCGCGGCGCCGATCATTGCGCTCCTCTACATCTTCGGTACTGGCGCGATCCTGGCCTTCGTTCCATCCAGTGAAGTCAACCTCATCGCTCCGATACCGCAGGCGCTCAGCGTGGGATTGCGCTCGTTTGGTCTGGCTAAAATTCTTGCACCCGTTACAATTCTGCTGCTGCTGGTAAATGTGGTGTCCACCGCCAATCTCACGTTCAGTGCAAGTTCCCGCCTGCCGATGGTCGCTGGGTGGGACAACCTGCTGCCGAAGTGGTTCACTCGGCTTCATCCGAAGTACAAGACGCCAATCAACTCGATACTTTTTATTGCCGGCGTCACGCTTGCCGCGTCCGTGGGAGTTCTCATTGGGGTGAATGAAGTGGAGGCCTTCTCGCTGGTTCAGATATGGGCCTTCACACTCTACGGGCTCGCATATCTAGTTATGTTTGCGATCCCGCTGGTAGGCAATCGTAAGCTTCCAATTGAGCCGCGCATCGGGTTGCGGGTCGCGGCAGGCTCGGGATTTATCGTGACGCTGCTGTTTGTTGCGCTGTCTATTTTTCCGGTCATAGATGTCCCTAATCCGGCGTCTTACGCATGGAAGACGGTGGCGGTCGTGGTGGGGGCAAATATCCTGGGTGGGGCGTTCTATATCTCATCCCGCCAGCAGCATTGAATGGCGGAATAAATGTTCGACGGACTCCGTCGTTACAAGAATTGAGCCAGTGCGTCTATCAGGCAGAATGACTTCGAGCAAGATCCTGCACTGCACCTTGGCGTCACTTGCAATTCTGATGGCTGCCGAAAACCCGCGGGTACATGCACAGACCGAGGCCCCGAGCTCCGAGGCGCGAGCGGCGGTTGCTGTCCGGGCCGAGCAGGCACCTCGCCTGGATGGAACGCTTGATGATCCGATTTGGCAGAGCGCGCCTCCCATCAATGATTTTCGCCAGCGCGAGCCACTCGAGACTGCTCCAGCCACGGAAAAAACCGAAGTTCGCATTCTCTATGACGCCCGCCACGTTTACTTCGGCATCCATTGTTACGACACAGCCCCAGCCGAGATCGTGGCCACGCAGTTGCGCCGAGATCTATCCATGGAACTGGACGACAACTTTGCCGTCATGATCGATCCCACACTGAGCCATCGCAATGGCTACATCTTCCAAGTGAATCCTTTGGGCACTCAGCGCGATGGAGAAATCATCGAAGAGCAGGCCCCGAACGGAAATGACTCGATTGTAGACCCAAGCTGGGATGGGCTTTGGATTTCCGCCGCCAAGCTTACCCGCGACGGCTGGAGCGCAACCATCGCCATCCCCTTCAGCACGCTGAATTTTCGCGGCGGCTCGGAGGTAACCTGGGGTCTGAACTTCCGCCGCTTCATCCGCCACAAGAATGAAGAAGATTTTTGGTCGGGCTACAGACGGATCTTCGGCTTCTGGCGCGTCTCTCAGGCTGGGCAATTGCAAGGCCTCAAGAACATTGAGAGCGGTCGCCTGCTGGTGATAAAACCCTACGCGCTGGGTGGAGCCCAGGCTTTTGCCGGCCAGCCATGGGCTCCGCTCCACAGGGTCGGAGGTGACATCAAGTACGGCCTCGCCAGCAATCTGATCGCCGTGGGCACGATAAATACCGGCTTCTCTGATGCTGACGTGGATCAGCAGCAGTTCAATTTGACTCCCTATCCCATCTTCGTGCCGGAAAAACGGCGCTTCTTTCTCGAAGATTCCAACGTGTTCAACTTTCTGCTGTGGAATCAGGATTTGTTATTTTTCACCCGGCAGATTGGCATCGACCCGGTCACCGGCCAGGAGGTTCCGATTGATGCTGGCGGCAAGGTCGCCGGGCACATCTCCGGCTTCGATCTCGGCGTCATGGATGTGAAGACTCGCGCCGAGGGTCGGAATCCGTACGGGAACTATGCCGTGCTTCGGATCAAGCGGCCGCTCACGCCCGGTTCCTACATTGGATTGATAGCCACCGATAAGCAGTCCGGCAGCCCACTCGATCCTTACAATCGCTCCGGCGGCATCGATGCCAAGTTCATTCTTTTCCGCAATTTAAATTTGCGCGGATACTACGCAAAGACCTGGACCTCGGGCCTGCACGGCGACAACACCGCCCTGGGCGCCCGCCTTACCTATGCCAATAACTGGTTCAACATCTATTCCGGTCATGGGATCACCGAGAAAAACTTCAACTCCGAGATGGGTTTCGTTACCCGAATTGACGACCAACCCACTATCTTTGAGTTCAACTTCACTCCTCGTCCACGCGTTTGGAACATTCGCGAATTGGATCTCGGCGCTTTTGTCGGCCACGACCCAAACACCGCGGGCAAGCTGATTTACAAAGAATGGTCGGCCAACCTTCGGGTTCTATTCAATAGCAGCGCCGAAATAGATTCCGCTCCACAGGATGTTGTCTATCAATTTCTCGCGCAGCCCTTGAACCTCTACAAGAACATCTCCATTCCCTCCGGCGGCTACCGCTTTATCTCCCACTCACTCGCCTATACTTCATCCGGCAGTCACAAGGTGACCTTCGCTGCTTCCGAGCAGTGGGGGGGCTACTACAGCGGACATCTCAACACCGCCACGTTACTCGCGCAGTATCGCCCTAATCCGCACCTGGCACTTGCACTGAACGACACGTTGAATTCCTTCCGCCTTCCGCAGGGAAATTTCAATATTGACCTGACAGGAGTGCAGATCGGTTACGCTATCAATCGCTTCCTAAACGCGACCACTTTCGTGCAGGCCGATACCGCGCAAACCCAGGCCGTAAGCGCCAATTTCCGAATCCGCTACACCTTCCGTTCCGACAGCGATCTGTATGTGATTTATAACGTAGGTAGCCGCTTTCAGAGCCTGGCAGCAGGTAATCCCATGCAGGTACGCCAGGAGAAGATCGCGGTCAAGATTACGTACTCGTGGTCACGGTGATCAGGGCCGCAGGTGCAATTTTGCTGCCCGGCGCGAAAAGATGATCGACGTTCCTCAAGGAAGTTCGACGAACATAAAAACATCGCGATGTCACAGGAGTCCACAACGATGAAATCCAGATCAGTGTTTTTTCTGACCGTAGCCGTAATCGCAGTCAGTCTGTACGCCACCGCGGCTTGGGCGCAGACACGCTGGTCAGAGCAGAAGGCGAACTCCTGGTACGCACAGCAGCCGTGGCTGGTTGGAAGCAACTACGTTCCCAAGTCAGCGATCAACCAGTTGGAGATGTGGCAGGAAACGACCTTCAACCCGGCGGAGATCGATCAGGAATTGACTTGGGCCGAACGCATTGGCATGAACACCATGCGCGTCTTCCTGCACGACCTGCTCTGGCAACAGGATGCTGCCGGTTTTCAAAAGCGCATCAACGAATTCTTGACGATCGCGTCGCGGCATCACATTCGACCGATGTTCGTGCTCTTCGATTCCTGCTGGGACCCGATACCTCATCTCGGACCGCAGCATCCGCCGACTCCCGGAGTCCACAACTCAGGCTGGGTGCAAAGTCCCGGAGCAAAGGCTCTGGCGGACGTCAATCAATATCCCCGGCTGAAATCATACGTGCAGGGAGTGGTGCGGGCCTTCGCGCGCGATGACCGCATCCTGGCATGGGACGTTTGGAACGAACCCGGCTCCGATAACGCTGGAAGCTACCCCAAAGAAGAACTGCCAGCGAGAGACAAGACCGCAAGAGTCGCGGCACTGTTGCCGCAGGTATTCGCATGGGCGCGGGAGGCGAATCCGATGCAGCCTCTCAGCAGCGGAGTGTGGGCCGTCGACAGCTCTCCGGACGGAGCCGATCTGGGCGAACTACAACAGATTCAACTGCGCGAGTCGGACATCGTCACCTTTCACAACTACAGCTGGCCGGAATACTTCAAGCGTCAAATAGCGTGGCTGAAAAAGTACAACCGGCCAGTAATCTGCACCGAGTACATGGCACGATCCGTGGGCAGCACGTTTGACACCGTGTTGCCGATTGCGAAGCAAGAGAACGTCGGGGCGATCAATTGGGGATTCGTCGCCGGCAAGACGCAAACGTACTTGCCTTGGGATTCGTGGCAGCATCCCTACGTTCTCGACCAGCCCCCGGTGTGGTTTCACGAAGTACTGCGTCCCGACGGAACGCCGTACCGCCAGGCAGAGGCGGACCTGATCCGGCAGCTGACGCGAAAGCCATAAGAGCCTGTAACAAAACCTTCTTACTGCGATCTTCCTAGTAGTAGCTTGGAACATACTTGTTACTCGAACGGAGGTTTCATGGCTAATGCACTTCTTCCCTCTGCCTTGTGGGATTACTGCCTTGGTATCTCTCCAACAACTGCGAAGTATTTTTCCCTTTCCTCTTTCGCCAAGCCTGCCTCGGTCCGCGAGGTAAGCAACTGGCGTCCGTCTTCCTGAGTGGGAGACCACAGCTCGGAGAGGAAGCAGCGGTCGCTGTAGCAGTGGAAGAGGATCTGACCGTGCGCACCCGCAGAACGGCCTAAGATGTTATTGGCCAACACCATGGCGATGAGTCTGCCCTTGGCATCTTCGATTCTGACTTGGTGTGAGGCGGCGACCATCGTGTATTCGCCAGCGGGAAAAGTCTTCCCGGAGACGGCAAAGTTAAAGGGAATCTTAGCTTGCACTCCACTCCGTTGGGCATAGGCGGGAACGGCGGCCAGTCCAAATGCTATGTAGAGACTTGCGACGATCAACGTTTTACTTTTCATGGAAATTCTCCTTTTCCTAGTTTGCCGGCCAGCCAGAAGCCGCCCAGCTTGGCATTTCTGAATCTCGGGTGCGCCCTGATCTGTTGGCCATTTCAGGCTTCCACGCTGACTCTGTCACACGGATTGGCCAAGGTGAATCCTGGGATCGTAAATCGGGTTTCGGCATTCTTTTCGACAGCTTGCACCCAATCCACAAATAGTGACTCCAGCATTTTGGTGGACCCTTGTCGCCTGACTCGGCGTCAGCGAACAGTCGCGACGTCGTCGTAAATGGCCACTATGATTCGCCGAGGCAACGGTAGGTGGTTCCCAGGAAAACCTGCGGTGTTCAAAGTCAAATGCAATCTTCCAGAACTGCGGCCCTCTAACCCCCAACACACCGTCAAAATTATCCCCTTCATCTTTCCGGTCATCCACGACAAATGCAATTTGCGAGCCGATTTTTTCATGGCCTAGATAGACCTCAGGAATCCGCACCTTTCTACGCTGAAATGTTCCACTCACGTCGGCGACCTTTTCGGTCCCGAGCGCCTGAAAGCCGGTGGAGTCTGGCATTCGACTCTGGAACAGCATCAGGTCCGGGCCGCCTGTGTCAATCACCAGCCGCAGTCGGCGATTTTTGATTTGCATTGGAATCGTCACGACAGGTTTGTCGGTTTCGAAAGGGGCAGAGAAAGTCAGACTTTCGGCGGGACCGAAGAGCATCTCCTTCGTTCTATAGTTGATGCAAAGCTGCTTTTCCTGAGAACATCCAAGCCAACAATGGCATCCACCTTGCAGCCTAGAGCTTTCTGAAAATATGAGAGGTCTTGGGTCAGGGCAGCAAGGGACTCCACGCGAACCGGGCCAAGAACTAAGGAAGGCACGACGACGAGTCGCGTCTCGACACTCTTGTTCGACAGGTTCACTCGACCGGGCTGTTCGGCCAGTCCAAGATTGTGCGCAATTTTCTGGTCGACGACACTTGGGTAGACTCCCGTGTCCACCAGGAAATTTAGCTTGTGGGCATTGCCAATTGATCCTTCAACGATGACCAGGTAAGCCCGATACAGGCGAACAGGGAGTTTGACCGGGACTTGAGTAAGCGATTGCGTTTCCTGCATTGCGGCATCAGCGGGAGCACTGGTCATTTGGGACCAACTGAGGTCGGGGTGTGACAGTGTAAGGATTACCAACAGACAACTGGAGAAAAACAAGCGGCTCATGGCGTTTACCCCGTCGGCTTTCGCGGTGACGCCAACACTGAATTAAACCGGCAAGTACCTCAATGCACGCCGCATACATTGCTTAGCTATTTGTCCGCTACAGCTAAATCATTGTCGGTCAGCGGCTTAGTTACCGCATGTACACGTGCGCGAGTTTGAGAAGTTGACAAACGGTGCTAAAGTTCCAGCTACAGGCTTGGGGTTCCGCGTGGACAATGGCGATCATTCGGCGCAGATTGTTCGCTTCGGATTGTTCGAAGCAGACTTGCAGACTGGGGAACTGCGCGAGAGCGGGGTAAAGGTGCCGTTGCAGGGCCAGCCGTTTCAGGTCTGCGCGATCCCTGCTGTCACACTCGGGCGAGTTGGTCACCAGGGAGGATCTGCGCCAGCAGGTCTGGCCGGAAGATACGTTTGTAGATTTTGATCACGCCCTCAATACAGCGATCACCAAAATCCGCCTCGCATTGGGAGATGAGGCCGACAATCCCAGATTTGTCCAGACACTCCCCCGCCGCGGCTACCGCTTCATCGGTCCGGTGGACAAGCCAAGTCCATTGGCAACTTCACCCACTGCTCCGAAGGGGCGTTTTAAGAGACTCACGGCGAAGAATAACTGGTTCGTTGCCTCAACGACGCTTCTAGCCCTGCTCTCCGGAATTGGAATCTGGCGGTCTTCGAAAAACCGTGCAGACGCGCCGCTGCCACCCATTGAAGTAGCGCCCCTGGCTGGTCTGCCCGGCGGTCAGAGCGAGCCGGCTTTTTCGCCCGACGGGAACCAGGTCGCCTTTGTCCTCAGGGGGACAGAGAATTGCGGGATTTACACGACGATGGTCGGGGGCGAGAAGTCGCTGCGGCTGACCAGCGATTGTGACGACACCTCTCCGACCTGGTCACCAGATGGACGACGGCTCGCGTTTTATCGTTATGGCGGTGGAATGGCGATTTATGTGGTTCCCGCCTTCGGAGGCAGGAGCGTAGGTTTTACATGGGACCCTATAACCCATGGGCGATTGGCTTAGATTGGTCGCCCGACGGCAACGTGCTCGCCTTTTCCGGGGAGCAGGCGGACAAGAGCAGCACTCGGATTTCGTTACTCTCGCTCGTCGATTCCACGACACGCCAGCTCACGTCACCCTCAGGCCAGGAGGTCGATTATTCCCCGGCCTTCTCGCCCGACGGTTCGACCGTTGCTTTCGTCCGAGGAATTCTCGCGGGTGCGGTGCAGGACCTCTATGTCGTGCCCGTCGCGGGTGGCGCACCCCAGCGTCTGACCTTCGACAAGACGTGGATCAGGGGATCTCCCACCTGGACTCCGGACGGCCGCGATATCGTCTTCTCTTCCACGCGCGGAGGTCTCGCCAGTCTGTGGCGCGTATCCGCTTCAGGAGGAACACCACGGCCGGTTGCAGGTGTCGGTGTGATCGCTTCCAGCCCTTCCATTTCCCCTAAAGGTAATCAGCTCGTCTATATGCAGAGTTTCATCAAAGAGAACATCGTGCGGTTGAACCTGAAGGACGAAAAACATAGCCAAGGTCCGCCTGCAGTTCTCAATTTGAAGAAAGGACGGAATTGGCGACCGAACTTTTCTCCCGACGGGAAAAGGTTTGCGTTCGAATCGGTTTTGGGGCACGCGGAGATTTGGGCTTGTGATAGCGCCGGGTCCGATTGTGGGCAGTTGACTTCCCTACAGGGTACGGCTGGAGCTCCACGTTGGTCGCCGGACGGCCACTATGTGGCCTTCGAGTTTCGCCCCAACGAACGCTCCGAAATATATCTTCTCGAGGTGGGGGGTGGCATGCCGCGGCTGCTGCCCACCTTACCCGGAGCCGATAACGGAGGACCCAGCTGGTCGCGAGACGGAAAGTGGATCTACTTCTACTCCGACCGGGGTGGGGAAACCTTTCAATTGTGGAAAGTACCCCTCCAGGGAGGACCTCCAGTGCAGATAACCAAGAATGGCGGCGTATTTGCCGCCGAATCTGAGGACGGACGCTTTCTTTATTACTCGAAGTTTGAAGAGCCAGGCATATGGAGGGCACCGCTGTCGGGCGGGGAAGAAACACGCGTTTTGGATCAAGCCGGGGAGCACGACTGGTATAACTGGGCCCTCGCCCGGAATGGTGTTTACTTCCACGAACATCATGAAAACGGTGCCGTCTTGGATTTTTTTGACTTCGCGACTGGCAAGACGACCACTGTTTTGACCTCGGAGAAGCCGCCGGGTATTGGATTAGCCTATCAGCCGACGGCAAATCAATCCTCTATGCTGAAGTTGAGTTGGAAGATTCTAACATCATGCTGGTAAAGAACTTCCGCTAGCTCTCGCTGGCAGAAGGTTGGCATGACAACGAATGTCTGCAGGTGTTGTGATGCCTAAGCTCTATTCGACGCGGGCAGCCTTAGCCCTTGCCCTAATGGCGGTGTGCCTCGGGGGCGAGCACCCGACCTGGAGCCAGGAAGTAACGGCTGCTATCACCGGCAGCGTTGTGGATCCCACGGGTGCAATGATCATCGGTGCGAACGTGGCGGCGAAAGATACGGAACGAGGGACCGTCTACACCGTGGAGACGAATGGCGCCGGTGTATTTAACCTATTGCGCATGCCCGTCGGACGCTATGACCTCAAGGTTGGAGCGCCGGGATTTCAGACCGCTCTCTACCGCTCAATAACGCTGGTGCTTAACCAGACCGCACGCGTCGATTTCCAGCTGAAGATCGGGCAAGCTACAGAAACCGTCGAGGTTACCTCGGCCGTGCCGTTGCTGCACACCGACACAACACAGCTCAGCACCGTTATCGATGCACGCGCCAATATTAATCTGCCCCTGCTATCACGCAATTACGTTCAGTTGACCCTGCTCGCGCCCGGCAGTGTGCATCCCGATCCTCAAACGCTGATCAGCGGAGACGGCCCATTCGGCGCCGGAAGACCGTATATCAACGGGAACCGTGAGCAGGCGAACACCTTCCTGCTCGACGGCATGGATAACAACCAAGTGTCGGACAACCTGGTCGCGTTTACTCCCAGTGTGGACGCGATTCAAGAATTTAGCCTGATTACCCAGAATGCCTCCGCCGAATTCGGGAACTTCCAAGGGGGCATCGTCAGTACTTCTATCAAGTCAGGCACCAACCGCTATCATGGCAACGTCTTCGAGTTCTTTCGAAACGATGTCCTGAACGCCAACAATTGGGCGAATAATTTTCGAGGTTTCCCGAAACCTGCACTCCGCTGGAACATGTTCGGCGCCACGTTTGGCGGTCCGATCGTGAAGAACAAATTGTTCCTTTTCGTCGATTATCAGGGACAGCGTTTCGATCACCCGTCTACGAGTAGCCCGCTGACGCTTATCACCGCAGCGGAACGGCAAGGTGACTTCTCTCAGTTGCTGACAGAGCAAGGCATCCAGCTGTACAACCCATTCCAGCTTGATACGAACGGCAACCGGATGCCATTTCCGAACAATCACATTCCCTTGAACATGATCGATGCGGTTTCCGGAAACCTGTTTTCCTCGGGTATTTATCCTCTGCCGCTAAATGGCAACCTGGTGAACAACTTCGTCAACACCACTCGAAGTTACAACAACGTAGACCAGGGAGATGTGAGGATCGACTACAAAATCACGCCAAACGACCGGCTATACGGTCGGATATCGGAGAGCTATCAGGATAACCCAGTCATTAACTCTTTTCGACTGCTTTTCGATTCCTTCAACCAAGAGCGACTGGAAAATGGCGTGATCAACTGGACCCACAACTTCGGTCCCAACGTGCTGAGCGAGACGGGTGTAGGCGCGAATTATGTGAGTTTGAATCGGGGTGCGGTTGACAGCGGTTTCGGGAACCTCGGCGAGAAGCTTGGCATCGCCAACGCCAATGACCATGGTCCCGGTCTTTTGGAAATCAACATCTTCGATGCGGCTTATGGCACCTTCGGCAGTCGAAATGTTGGCACGGCGGAGCTCTTTGCGGACACGGTGTTTCAGTTCAAGGATGCTTTCGTCATCACCACCGCCGCCATGTGTTCCACGCTGGGTTCCAATATTGGCGGCAGCGCGTCAACTCCTATGAAGCAGGTACGAACGGCCGGACCGGGTTTATGAACTTCAGCGGACGCTTTACAGCTGGTCCCGGCCAACTGGCGGTCGCGGGCGGCGGTACGGGCGCGGGAGAAGCTGATTTCTTTCTTGGGCTCCCGGACTCGTTTGGCCGGGGGGTCAACAGGACCGGCACTTGGGGCCAGCGCGCCAATGCAATGGGCATTTATTTCCAAGACGACTGGCGTGCGACCGACACTCTGACTTTGAATCTGGGATTGCGCTATGAGAATCACAGTCCTTGGGTAGAGGTGCAAAACCGCCAAGTGAACTTTGCTCCCATCACGGGGCAAATACAGTTCGCCGGTGAGCCCTGCATCTACAGCAATTGCCGAGCGCTCTACAATTCATACAACGGCGGCCTGGAGTTTCAGCCGCGGATCGGTTTGGCCTGGACCCCGTGGTTGCTCGGCAGGAAAACCGTACTGCGCGGAGCTTATGGGATCTCCTCGTACCTGGAGGGTACAGGCAACAATCTCAGGCTCCCGATGAATCCTCCGTTTACCAGTCCCGAGTTTCAGACGAACTACCTTACCAGTAACCTCCCAGCAACCAGAACCGGGCAAGGTTTGCTGCCGCCGACTACCGATCTATTTCACACGGCGGTGATTCGCTTGTGGGACGCGAACATACGACCTGCAATTTCGCAGCAGTGGAATCTCTCGGTGGAGCACCAGTTCACCGATTCGACCACGCTTCAGGTTGGCTATGTCGGCCAGCACGGCACCCACTTGATGGTGGCCATGCCCTACCTTCAGAACCAGTTGCATGCGGACGGGACTATCACTCCGAGTCCCTTCCTGTCCGGAAACCCCACCCTTCGGTCGGAGTTAGCTGAGATCTCTGGAACCGCTGCCATCGGCAACATGCGCTACGACGCACTCCAGGCAACCTTGCAGAAACGCTTCAGCCATAGCTTCGAGGGGCAGGTCGCATACACCTACTCGAAGTGCATGACTGATTCCATCGGCTATTTCGGCTCAGCGGGCCAGGCAGCGCCGGCCTCGGCTTACTGGCAGAACCTATACAATCGGCGTGCCGAGTGGGGGCCTTGCTACTACGATGTTACGCACGTAGTCAGTGGCTA
>WNFD01011043.1_pt1 | contig 12756 bp, 12 predicted proteins | sample 5400491 | NCBI WGS metagenome assembly WNFD01 (sample SAMN13153343, study PRJNA577476) | soil metagenome | isolation source: 120 cm saprolite under Douglas fir tree site 2 hole 2 replicate 2 | place: USA:California | collected 2015-04-18 | reverse complement strand
CAGGGGCTGCTGGCTGCGACCACCAACGCGACCGACGTTGCGATCAAGGGCGCCGGATTTTTTGTGGCGAAGGACGCCAGCGGCAATACTTTCTATACCCGCAACGGCGCCTTCACGCCCGACAAGAACGGCATCCTCGAGAACCAGGGGTTTGTCCTGCAGGGATGGCGCACCGACGCGAGCGGCAACATCATCGGAGATCCGACGGCCGCCAATCTGACCGCGATCAACACCGAAGTCGCCTCGAGCAACGCCAGCGCCACCACGAAGTCGTCGATCTCGGCGAACCTGCCGGCGAACGCCGCCGTTGGCGACACGTTCAACAGCTCGATGACGGTGTTCGATTCTCTGGGGACGCCGAACTCGGTCCAGATCACCTGGACAAAAACCGGTGCAAACACCTGGACCGCCGGTTTCGGCAATGCGGAACCAGCTTCGGACCCGACGGCGACTCCGCCCAACGGCACCAGCAGCACCGGCGGCGGGCCGATCACGATTGTCTTCAATCCGGACGGCTCCCTTGCCAGCACCACCCCGGCTCCGGCGACCCTCTCGATCACCGGATGGACCGATGGCGCGGCGGACATGACCGGCGCCACCGCGATCGCCCTTAATTTCGGCACCGTGGGGAAGAAGGACGGCCTGACCCAGCTTGCCACGGGGGATGCCACGCCGGCGATCGGCAACGTGGCAATCAACTCCGACGGGCTTCCTTTCGGCACGCTGAGCAGCGTCTCCATCGCCACGGATGGAAGTGGCTCGGTGGATGCGACCTATTCGAACGGCCAGACCATCACGCTCTATAAGCTTGCGGTCTCAACCTTCAGCGATCCCAACGGGCTCGGGGCGCACAGCGACGGGATGTATACGGCGACCTCCGCCTCGGGCAATCCCACGTTGGAAACGTCAGGCACCAACGGCGCCGGCACGATCTTCGGCAGCGAGTTGGAATCGAGCGCGACCGACACCAGCGGTCAGTTCAGCAACATGATCTCGGCACAGCAGGCCTATTCGGCCGCCTCGCAGGTGATCACGACGGTCAACAAGATGTTCGACACGCTGATCTCGGCAGTGAGCAGGTAGTCGCCATGGCCAGTCGAAAGAACGATGGATTTAGCGAAGGCGAGGCTCTGCTTCGCCGGCTGCGGCGACTGAAGATCCGCGCCGACGGCGCCGGCGCGGAAGGGCGGGCGCAACTGATCGCGCTGATGGACGACATCGAGTCGGTGCGGCGGCGGTTGCTGCGCGAATGCGCGCGGCTCGACGAAGAATTGAAGCTGGCGGCGGTCAGGGTCACCGCGATCACCGCCTATACGCGCGTCGAGCGGTCGGCCGGCCTGCCGCACCGCCGCGGAAACTGACACCAACCGGAGCGACGACATGACACCGGCAACCAATGTCCAGACCAGCAATCCTGCTCCACACGATCTTCGCGTGAAGTCGCTGATCGACCTGATCGACGAACTGATCTCGGTCGTGGCGGAGGAGAACGCCGAACTCGCCAAGGGGCTGCCGGCCTCGCGCTTGAAGCAGGTCGACGAGAAGAACAGGCTCGCGGAGCTCTTCGAGCAGTGCGTGGCCGAATGCGCCGCCAAGACCGCGAGCCTGCACGTGCAGGATCGGGTCCTGAGGGAGCAGCTCATGGAGAGGATCCTCAGTCTGCGCGCCACGATGGACGAGAATTTGATGCGGTTGCGGGCGGCGATCGAAGCCAGCAACCGCCGGATCGAGGCGGTCATGCAGGCGATCCGCGAGCAGATCGCCAGCGTGTCGCCTTATGGCGCCGGCGGCCGCCGCACGACGCAAGCCTTGTCCTGCAGTACCAACGTCAGGGTCTGACAAGGCCATTTCCGGCGGGAGATCACAGTGTCACTCGATATTGCACGATTAATCGCGTTCAGCGGGCTCTCGGCCGCTGAGCTGCAGATCAGCCTGGCGTCGTCGAATATCTCGAACGCCGACACCCCGGGCTACACTCAGAAGAACGCCCATCAAAGTAGCGTCGTCACCGGCGGAGTCGGCACCGGCGTCGCCATTACCGGCATCAGCAGCAACGTCGACAGGCTGCTCTTGAAGTCGCTGATCGGCGCCACCTCGGATCTCGGCGCCGCCAACGTCACCAACAGCGTGCTGTCCGAGCTTCAGCAGCTTTTTGGCAGCGCCAGCAGTTCCGGCAGCGCAACGACCGGCACGTCGCTTGCGAATTCACTGGCGTCGCTGGAATCGGCGCTGTCGTCCTTGGCCGGCACGCCAAGCAGCGTCTCGCTGCAGTCGGCCGTGGTCAGCGCGCTTGACGATGTCGCGGCGCAATTGCGCCAAACGTCGAGCGGTGTCCAGAACTTGCGCGCCAATGCCGACCAGGACATCTCCTCGTCGGTCGGCAGCATCAACAAGGGCATTCAGCAGATCGCCGATCTCAACAAACTGATCAAGCAGGGGACTGCCGCCGGCCAGCCCACGGCGGATCTCGAAGATCAGCGCAACAGCGCGCTGGAGGATCTCTCCTCGTACATGAATGTCAGCTACTTCACGACGTCGAACGGCGACCTTCAGGTGTTCACGGCGTCGGGCCAGCCCCTGGTCGATAGCGCCGCGCACATGCTGAGCTATACGCCGGCAACCGCCGTCACCGCCTCGAGCACGTACGCCACGGGAGGATTCAGCCCGATCAGCGTGAACGGCGTCGACATCACGTCCCAGATCACGTCGGGCAAAGTCGGCGCGCTGGTCACCTTGCGCGATAAAACCTTGCCTGCGGCGCAAGCCCAGCTCGACCGGCTTGCCCAGCAACTCAAGTCGAGCCTCAATGCGGTCTCCGATCAGGGGACGTCGCTGCCGCCGCCGGCGAGCCTGAGCGGTTCCGCGTCGGTGCCGGACGCGTTTTCGGCCACCGGCATCGTTCGCATCGCGGTCGTCGGCCAAAGCGGCAATCTGGTTTCCTATCAGGATATCGATCTTTCGCAGTTCACGTCGGTCACTGCCCTCGCCAACGCGATCAGCGGCTCCGGCCTCACGGCATCGGTGGATGCCAGCGGCCATTTGTCGATCACCGCGACGACCGCCGGCGACGGCATCGCCATCAACGAGCTGACGAGCTCGGTCGGCAGCAATGGGCCTGGTTTCTCGGACTATTTCGGCCTCAACGATCTCGTGACCGGCAGCGGGGCCTCGGATTTCGCTGTCCGTAGCGATGTTCTCGACGGCGACGCCGCGCTCCCGACATCGACGCTGGACTCCTCGGCAACGCTCACCGCGGGAAGCCAGGTGCTGGCGCCGGGCTCGGCGATCGTGGTCAACGCGTTCAGCGAGGCACTGACCGGACCGACAAATTTCGCGGCGGCCGGTGGCCTCAACGCGACCACAGGCACGTTCGCCAACTACGCCGCCGCGATCGTGTCGAGCGTCGCGGACAAATCCGCGCAGGCGTCGGCGGTGTTCGCCGCCAAGTCGACGGCGCAGGCGACCTACGCGAGTTCGCTGTCCGCCGAATCCGGCGTGAATCTTGACGAGGAATCGGCGCGGATAAGTGCGCTGCAGAACAAATACTCGGCCGCCTCGGAACTGATTCAGGTCGTCAATACGATGTTCTCATCGTTGATCAACGCGATTCAAGCGGGATAGGCAAGGAAACGGCAGCATGTTCTCACGAGTAGCCACTTTCGCCCTGTCGGATCAGATGCTCGCCGGTGCGCTTCGCACCGAGACCACCATGGCCAACCTGCAGACGCAGGAAGCTTCCGGGGTGAAGTCGCAGTTCTTGGCCGGCTATGGCGCTGACACCCAGCAGGTCATCAACCTCCAGGTCTCCGTCACGCGCGCGCAGTCCTACATCGATGCATCCACGCTTGCCGACAACAAGGTTCAGGTGATGTATTCGGCGGTCGGCAAGATGGTCGATATCATCACCAATCTGCGCACGCAGCTCAGTGCCGCGACCACCGGCAGCGGCACGGCGACGACGTCGGCGTCAGCTCCGCGCAGCAAATGCTGCAGCAGATGGGATCGCTGATGAATTCGCAATACAACGGGGAGTTCGTGTTCGGCGGCGCCCGAACCTCGACGTCGCCGGCCGATCTGTCGACCTTCGCGACCGGGGCCGGATCGCTGACGACGCCGGACGCCAGCTATTACAAGGGCGACGGCGAAATCGCCTCGGTGCGCGTTGCCGCCGACCAGTCGGTGTCCTATGGCGTCACGGCCGATAACCCGGCGTTCGAGCAGATCATGCGGGTGCTGAAATTTGTGGCCAACAGCACCACGCTGTCGTCGACCGACATCACCAACGCGCTGAACGTGGCCGACAGCGCGCTCGACGCCACCGCCACGGTGTGGGCGAAGCTCTCCAACTCCGCGGCGCGGATGGAGTCGGCAAAGGCGCTGCAGAGCGACTATCAGAGTTTCGCCCAGACGCTTGGCGGCGATCTCACCGGCGTGGATGTGGCCGCGGTCACGGCGCAGCTTTCGATCTACCAGGCGCAGCTCACCGCGTCCTTTTCGGCGATCGCGAAAATCCAGGGCATGAATCTGGCGAGCTTTCTAAGATAGCTCGATCGCGCATTGGTCCCCTACAATTCAACGGTCGGTCACCGGCGCTGCCGCGGGCATCGCGTCTGCCTGATTTCGCCGTGACAGAGCGGAGATGATGTTTCGCTCGGTCAGGTCCATCAGCTCGTGCATGGCGCGCCGGGCGCCGTCGGGATTGCGCCGCCAGATCTCATCGAGAATCGCCCGATGGTAGGGCAGGCTCTTGCGCGGCGCGCCGGGGTTCAGGGTCGATAGTTCGAACGACAGCCGCAGCGCCGCCTCGACGGTCGCGCCGAAGGCGATCAGGAAATCGTTGCCGGTCGCGGTCAGGATCGCGCGGTGGAAGCGCAGGTCGGGTTCGGTATAGGCTTGGCGGTCCATGCCGGCCGCGTCCATGTCGCGATAGGCCCGCTCGATGCGCGCAAGATCCATGTCCGAGCCGCGCGCGGCACAGATCGCGCACGCTTCCGGCTCGACGATGCGGCGTACCTCGAGCAATTGCCTGGCAAATTCGTCGGTCGGACGCTGCGCCAAGGTCCATTCCAAGAGCTCGGCGTCCAGCATGTTCCAGTTGACCCGCTCCCGGACATGCGTCCCGGCCTTCTGCTTTGCCGCGATCAGGCCCTTTGCCTTGAGGACGGAGAGCGATTCACGGATCGAGGTGCGGCTGACCGCAAATTGCGAGGCGAGCTCGATTTCACGCGGCAGCGTCCAGCCTTCGTGCCAAACGCCGGTGACGATCAAATTGGCGATTTCCCGCGCGATGGTGGCGTTCGACCGGCGCGGTTCGGTGTCTTCCGGCAAGCCGCGACCTCCCAATTAGAGAAAATATTGTCTGCTTTATTACGGCGCGGTGTCAACAATTTTGCGAAGATCGAGCGGTCTTGAGCACGATCTGGCTTTTGACAGGATATTTTATGTCGGTCATATTCTCAAAAAACAGAGAGGGGAGGATGCCGTGACCCACACTGGCTCAACCGACGCTGCACCCGCGGTCAGCCGCCGAAAGCTGCTTCAGGCCGGCGCTGCCACGCTCGGCGCAGCGGCATTTCCGTTGCCGGCGATCGCACAGAGCAAGCCCTTTGCCGGGGTCACCCTGCATGGCGCGTCGTTCCAGCACCGGTTTTTCACGCTGCTGCAGAACTATATCCCGGAGTTCGAGCAGCAGACCGGAATGAAGGTGGACCTGCAGCTTTCGGCGTTTCCGGTCTACAACCAGCAGGCCAATCTCGAACTCTCATCCGGCGGCTCGGCCTATGATTTCGTCAACGTGACCTTCATCCTCGCAGCGCGATGGGTGGCGGCCGGGCTTCTCGCCAACCTCGATGAATTTACCTCGGACCCGAACCTGACACTGGCGGACTGGAATCCGAAGGATTTCGTCGACGGCGCGCAGGTGCCTTACCGCGACGCCAAGGGCGCGACCTACGGCTATTCCTGGGAAGGCGGCGCCATGCTGATGGGCCTGTCGCGCATGGACCTGATGGAGAAGAAGGGCCTTGCGATTCCAAAAACCTTTGCCGAGTTGCAACAAGTCTGCGCCGACATCAACGGCACCGACAATGTCAACGGCATCGTCTCCTTCCAGCTGCATCACTGGTGCCTGCCGCCCTACATCCAGGGATTTGGCGGCAACATCTTCAGGAATCCGCCCACCGACATCATGCCGGTGCTGAATTCGGCCGAGGCCATTCAAGCCGTCGAATACTATGCCAATCTCCTGAAGAATTACGCGCCGCGCGGCGTCTTGACCTATACCGAGGACCAGGCGCGGCAGTCGCTGATCACCGGACGCTCGAACATCTTCATCCATTCCAGCTCCTGGGTGACGCCGATCCTCTTGTCCAGCGAAAGCAAGGTGAAGGAGACCTCCCGCGTGGTGCGGATGCCGGCCGGACCGGTGCATGACTATCCCGCGGCGAACAGCCAGGGGCTCGGCATTCCCAAGAATGCCAAGAGCAAGAAGGCGGCGTGGGAGTTCATCAAATGGGCGCTGAGCCCGGAGATCTCGATGCGGCTGGTGCGCGAGCACGGCCATTCCTCGATCTGCCGCAGATCGGTGATCGAGAGCGAGGATTACCGCAAGCTGAACACCGTCAACGGCCAGGATCTCGGCGCGCTCTATCTTGAGGTGCTCGAACTCCCTGCCAAGGGCGAGAACTACATGGCCTACCGGACCGTGCGGGAATTTCCGGTCGTCGGCGATGTCATGAACAAGGCCGTCGAGCAGGTGGTGACCGGCCAGCTTTCGGCGCGCGATGCCATGAACGCGGCCCAGGAACAGGCGGTCGCCAATCTTCGCCGCGCCGGAAGCGCGCTTTGACGGAAGAGGGGCTGCTCGACGTCGAACGCCGGTGCTTCAATCGCTGGGCGCTGGCGCCGAGCCTGATCATCCTGTTCGCGATCGCGGTGCTGCCGGCGCTCTATCTGTTGGCGGCGAGCCTGACGCCGTTTCAACTGACCTCGCCGGGCTCGGCGACCGATTTCAGCGCGCCGTTGCGGAACTACCGCCTGCTGCCGGGCGATCCCCGCTTCGTCAATTCGCTCCTCGTGCAGGCCAAGCTGTCGTTCTGGGGCGTGCTGTTCCAGGTGCTGCTCGGGATGTGGCTTGCGCTGTTGCTCAATGTGCAGTCGCGCTTCGTCGAGTTTGCCCGGACCTTCTTTCTGATCCCGATGGTGCTCCCGCCGATCGTGGTCGCGGTGATCTGGAAGTTGATCTACACGCCGGACATCAGCCCGATCTATTACGCTGCGGGCCTGCTGAACCTGACGATGCCGGCGTTGACGTCCAGCGTCGACTTCGCGCTTGTCTCGATCATCATCGCCGATACCTGGGAATGGCTGCCCTTCACCTTTCTGATGGTGCTGGCCGCGTTGCAGACGATTCCCGACGAGTTCTCCGAGGCAGCGCTGGTGGACGGCGCCAGCCGGCTTCAGATCTTCTACTACGTCACGCTGCCGTTCATCGCGCCGATCCTGTTGGTATCGGCGATGTTCCGCCTGATCGACAGCGTGAAGGCCTTTCCATTAATCTTTCTGCTGACGAGCGGGGGACCCGGGAGTCTCACCGAGGTGACCAATTACTACGCCTATCTCCTGGCGTTCGATACCAATGAGATCGGTTATTCCAGCGCAGTGACGGTCGTGATGCTTCTTCTTGTGGCGGCCGTCAGTCTCGGCCTGGTCTGGATGGGGCGCCGCCGGGAGGGCCTGTCGTGAGCTTGTCTTCCGGCCGACGCGCCAGCTTCGCACGGCAATTGACGATTGCGCTGACGCTCGTCGTGCTGCTGCTGCCGTTCCTCTGGCTGTTGCAGATGAGTTTCAAGTCCAACGATTTGATCCTGCAATTTCCACCGCCATTGATCTTCACGCCGACGCTGGCCAACTACACCTCGCTCTGGCAGAGCGCGTTTTCGGCGTCCTTCGTCAACAGCCTATTGAGCGCGTCATTCTCGACCGCGTTCGCTTTGCTCTTTGGCGTGCCCGCGGCCTATGCGTTGTCGAAATGGGCGGGGCGCGGCAAGCGCGCGCTGGGCTTTGCCATCCTGGTGACGCGCATGGCGCCGCCGATCGCCTTCACCATTCCCTTCTTCCTGTTCTATCGCTGGATCGGCCTGCTCGACACCGTGACCGGCCTGGTGCTGATCTATACCAGCTTCAACCTTCCGCTGGTGATCTGGATGATGCAGCCCTTCTTCGAAACGGTGCCGGCGTCGCTCGAGGAAGCCGCCCTGGTCGATGGCGCACCGATCCGCACGGTGTTTCTGAAGATCGTCCTGCCGATGGTGGCGCCCGGGATTGCCGCCACCGCGATCCTCTGCTTTCTCTACGCCTGGAACGATTTCTTCTTCGCGCTGATCCTGACCCGGACCAGCGCCCGGACCGCTCCGGTTGCCGTCGTCAATTTCATGAATTACGAGGGCTGGGAGTGGGGTAAGATCGCCGCCGGCGGATCGCTCGTGATGGCGCCGGTGCTGGTGTTTTCGATCGCCGTGCGGCGCTATCTCGTGAGCGGGCTGACGGCGGGAGCCGTCAAGGGGTGACCATGCAGTTTCCGAGCGGCGCATCGCGCTTCGTCTTCATCCTGGCGCATCCGGCCGCTCACGTCGGCGCGCCGCGTTACTACACACCGTATTTCCGGGACAATGGGCTCGATTGGCACATGGTGCCGCTCGACATCGCGCCTTCGGATCTGGTCGAGACCATCCGCGTGCTGGCCCGATCTGAGAGCGTGGCGGGTTTCAATCTCACCATGCCGCACAAGCCGGCCGCATTCGAACTCTGCGACGCGGTAGGACCTGCCGCGACCTTCGAAGGTGTGGTCAATACCATCCGGATCGACGCGGGTGGCCGGCTGGTTGGTGAGTCCTTCGATGGCGGCGGCTTCCTGAATGCCGCGCGCGAGGCGGGCGTGTTCGATCCCGAGCGGCGCTGCGTCGTCATCGGCGCCGGCGGGGCAGGGCGCGCGATCTGCCATGCGCTGGCCGCGGCGGGTCTCAAGCGCCTCGGCATTCTCAACGAGACGCCGGGGCCGGTCGAATCCCTGGCGGCGAAGCTCCGCGGCAAGTTTCCCAAGCTTGAGATCAGCCTGGAGGACAAATTCGACGACGCGGGCCTGCTCGTCAACGCGACATCGCTCGGGCTGCACGCGACCGACGCACTGCCGATGGACTCTTCGAAGCTGCCGCGTGACTGCGCGGTGTTCGACATCATCGCCGCCCGCCGGACCGAGTTCATGACGGCCGCCGCCGCGCGTGGCCTGAAGGTGGTCGACGGCGTCGCCATGATCAGGCATCAGCTTCCGTTGCAGACGGCATTCTGGAAAGGGGAGGCATGAGCGAGGAGCGTCATACGCTGCAGAGCGGTGGGATCGAGGCGACCATCAAGGCGCATGGCGCGGAGTTGTGCTCGCTGAAAGACGCGCAAGGCATCGAACTGATCTGGCAGGCCGGGGCGGCCTGGCCACGCCATGCGCCGCTGCTGTTTCCGATCGTCGGCCGCCTGAAGAACGACGAGTTGCGCCACCGCGGAAAAACCTATCCGATGACCCAGCACGGTTTTGCCAGGGATCAGGTCTTCGAATGGGCGGAACGTAGCGCCGCATCTTGCTCGCTGGTTCTGCGCGACAGCGCGGCGACACGCGCGCGTTACCCGTTCGCGTTTCGGCTCACGGTCGGCTATCGGCTGCAAGCAGCCGATCTGCATGTGATGCTCGAGATCGCCAACACCGGCGAGGTGATGTTGCCGGCGTCGATCGGCGCCCATCCGGCCTTCAATTGGCCGCTGCGCGAAGGCGTGGCCAAGGAGAGCTACAGCCTCGCATTCTCCGATGTTGAGGCAGAGCCGGTCCGGCGATTGAAGGACGGCCTGATGCGCGAGAAGCCCGAGCCGACGCCGATCCAAGGCAAAACGTTGGCGCTATCGGAACGGCTGTTCGACGATGACGCGCTCATTCTCGATCGGCTCGCAAGTCGCTCCGTCCGCTACGCGGCCGACACGGGTCCGTCGCTGGACGTGTCATGGGATGGATTTCGCCAGCTCGGGATCTGGTCGAAGCCGGGCGGCGCGGGATTTCTCTGCATCGAGCCATGGCGCGGATTTGCCAGCCCTTCCGACTTCGACGGCGAGTTTGCCGACAAGCCCGGCGTCATGCGGATCGCGCCGGGCGCGACGGAAGTCCTGAGCTATCGGATCGGCGTTCGCTAGAATCTGCGTTTCGATTGAATTGGAACGGAGGCTCTCGCTTCCTGTTCTGACGCGTTTGTCTTCGCGCGAACCGATGCTGACCTCGCTCGAAAACGTTCCAGCGACCGCCAAACTCGGCGCGATTTTCCTGATTCAATTTTCAAACAGCCACTCACTCCGGCGTCGTCGCCCGGCGCCTGTCCTCGACTCGATCGGGGATGACCGGGCGATCAAGTATTCCAGAGACTCCTGTGTTCAAGCGGATAAGCCGCGGCGTACTGGATGCCCCGCATGAAGCGGGGCACGACAGCGGAGCAAGACATGAACTCGCATTCTCGCCGCGCATTGCGCCCGAGCTTTGCAAGAACCTTGTCCCTCGAAAACAAGAGGGCGCAGGGAAGGCCGGGTGCCCGCTCGCACCCATGGTCCGCGTGCAACAAAAAGCACGCGGCAGAACCACAGGTACAGGCGGATCATCCGGCCTTCCCTGCGCAATGGTTTTAACGGTGTCCTTCGTGCTCTCCTCGGTGACCATGCTTGGTTGCCACCGTCGCCCGTGAGACGCGAGAGCGTCTTCACGACCTTAGCGCCTGCATCGGAGCGCCAGGACCACACGACTTCGCCGTCCGCAGAAGCGCTGTTCGTCCGCGCGCTGTGCGCGCTCAACGCCTTGCGTCCATCGCATCCCGTGCCCAACGTCCGTGACGATCGCGATACGCCCCTCTTGTGGGCCCGGGACAAGCGAAAGGAAGCCACTGATTTGGGGTCGACGCCAAGCGGAATATTTTTACCGAGGGGACTGGACGACCCAAATCAGCTTGAATCACTTGACGAAATCGCGTTTTACGCGCCAGTCATTTTCAGTCGTCCAAGTCGCGCGGACGGCGCAGTGTCCGCGGACATTCGCCTGATTTGCCCGTCAGGCTGAAGGGTTGATGAGCGATAACTTCATCCGCGACAATCGCCTCTAAACCAGGGCGCGGACTCATGAGGCGACCGGACCACCGGCATTTCCGAGATTACCCCTAACCGGACATGCTGGCGACATGCCAAACTGACGCCTGACCCATAGCGGTCAAAGAGGTAGACGACCAAATGATGATTGCCTGAAATTAGAGCGTCGAGGTGATCCCATGGTTTTCTGGATGGCGAGTGTGGTTGGATTGGCGATCGCTTATCTTTTCGGTTCTACGCCCACGGGCTATCTGGCGGGAAAACTGCTCAAGGGCATTGATATCCGAGAGCATGGCTCCAAATCCATTGGGGCAACGAACGTATTGCGAACCCTGGGGAAATGGCCTGCGTTGGTGGTGCTCCTGGTAGATGTGCTGAAAGGTGTGGGGGCGATCTTCTTTGCCCGCTGGTTTTATCCTTGGTTCTATACATTGCCGTCCGTAACGCCACCGACAGCGCTTGATCTGCAAACCTGGGTGCCTTGGGCTGTTTGCTTGGCCGGACTTGCCGTGTTGTTGGGGCATAGCCGTTCGATTTGGTTGAATTTTACAGGTGGCAAATCCGCCGCGACGGGGCTAGGCGTGTTGCTGGCGATGTCTTGGCCAGTAGGTTTAGGTGCTGCGACGGTTTTTGGCGTTGTGCTGGCTATTTTTCGGATTGTTTCTCTTAGTTCGATGCTAGCGGCGTTGACTGCGATCGCCCTCATCTGCGGCTTGGAGCAACCGTTGCCCTATCGGTTACTGGTGATTGCAGGTAGCATTTAGGTGATTGTGCGCCATCGTGCCAACATTCAGCGGCTACTGGCTGGGACAGAGCCACGCCTGGGGCAAAGTAGCCTCGAATCGAAAGCGGAATCGCAAATTTAGTGCGTGCACTCTGGGACTGTCGAGATCGCCAACATGGGCTGCTTGTGGCACATCGCGTCGGTTCCGATGCGCCGCTTCAGCGCCGCTCTTGTGGATTGAGCAGACATATTGATGCGTACTCTGCCCAACGACCAAGGCTATGAGGCCAGGCGCCGAGTTGGGAAGCCGTGGGCGCGCGTGGTATTCGACGGCACGCTGGCGGCAGCACCGCAGCGAGCAAGTGAAGGCAGAACCCAGCTGAGCGTTGTAAAGATCGCAGTCTTATCGTGCCCGCCACGATCGACATGAGGGTAATCCGAGCATCGGCAAATCCGGCTTGGTGCGGAAGGCGCCCAAGACCAACGTGCCGATGGTCCATCCGGCTTAAGCGGAGCCGAAGTACTGCAATCCCGATCAAGTGGCCCCTGGCGAAGTGCGCTATACAACCACTGGATTTCACGCGGGTGCACCGACTATGAGTGCCGTCGGAAGAGCGATCTGGTTCATCGAGACGCATTTTGCGGGCGACATTTCGCTCGACGACATCGCAAGGTCGGCCGGCGTGTCGCGCTACTATCTGGCGCGCGCCTTCAGCCTCGCGACGGGCCATTCGGTCATGGGCTATGTGCGCGGGCGGCGCCTGACGGAGGCGGCGCGATCGCTTTCGAACGGCGCGCCTGATATTTTGAGCGTGGCCCTCGACACCGGTTACGGCTCTCACGAAGCATTCACGCGGGCGTTTCGCGAC
>WNFD01005426.1_pt1 | contig 12756 bp, 12 predicted proteins | sample 5400491 | NCBI WGS metagenome assembly WNFD01 (sample SAMN13153343, study PRJNA577476) | soil metagenome | isolation source: 120 cm saprolite under Douglas fir tree site 2 hole 2 replicate 2 | place: USA:California | collected 2015-04-18 | reverse complement strand
TCGCGCTGCAGCTAGGCATCGCGTGGTCCCTCGTTTACGCCATCGTCGCGATGCTCGTCTGCCGGGGGTTTCTCACCTTGTTCAAGCGATGGCTGATCCTGAGCGAGCGCATCGCGCCTGAGAACAATCCCGACGAGCGCACACTCGAGACCAACCGGGCCTTGTTCTGGCGCCGTATCAGATCGGTGGCGACGCTCTTCGCCATTTACTTCTTGGTCGCGTTTCTCTTCTACGGCTTCTATCCGCTGGACGCGTTGGTCGCATTGCCCGGCCTGGTCGCCGCCGCGATCCCGCAGCTTGCCTACTTCCTCGTGATCATGGTCGCCAACTTCATGCTGTTCTTCGGCGCCTTCTTCATCTATGGGCGCATCGGCCGCAACTACGTCGACCCCGGCGAGGCCAACTACGAGGTGCGGATCGAAGACGTCCGGGGTCAGCGATCCGCGGTCGAAGAGATGGGCCGCATCCTCACCCTAATGGAGCAAGGGCGCAACTACGTCCGGGCCGGAGGCAAGCGCGAGCGCGGCGTGCTCATGGTCGGTCCTCCGGGCACCGGCAAGACGATGCTGGCGAAAGGCATCGCTTCGTCGATGCACGTGCCGATCATCATCACGTCCGGCTCGTCCTTCCAGGGCATGTTCCTCGGCATGGACGCCCTCAACGTGTTCATGACGGTGCGCGCGGCGAAGAGCCGCGCCAAGCGTTGGGGCGGCAGCATCGTCTTCATCGACGAGTTCGACGCGCTCGGTTCGCGCCGGAGTGGAATGGGCGGCGGCGGAGCCGGTGGCATGGGAGGGATGTTCGGCGGCGGCCAGCTGGGCCTCAACACGCTGCTCGTGCTGATGGACGGGGTCGACAACCCGGGCTACTTCAAGCAGATGGGCCGGCGGTTCGTGAACATCAGCCTGGACGGCCTGTTTCTACCGCGCCAGGTCGGATTCAACGGCACCCGTCTCAAGCTGCGGGTTCCGATCCTCCGCGCCCCGCGCTACAACATCCTGTTCGTCGGCGCCACCAACCGCCCGCAAGTGCTCGACGAGGCGGTCACCCGACCGGGCCGGTTCGGCCGCCAGATCATCTTCCGCATGCCGACCAAGGAGGACCGCAAGGACATCGCGGAGCTTTACTTCTCAAAGAAGAAGCACGACCCCGACCTCGACACGCCCGCCCGCCGCGACGAGTTTGCGCGTGTCACGGACGGCTACTCCCCGGCGATGATCGAGCAGGCTCTGTCCCTCGCCCTGATGTATGCGTTCGAACGTGCCCGGGAAGGCTTCAACTGGCAGGACATGCGCGAGGCGATGGGCAACATCGAGGCCGGCCTTGCCCATCCCGTCGTCTACACGGAGCGCGAGCGGCTTGCCGTGGCTCGACACGAGCTGGGCCATGCGGTGGCTGCCCGCTACTTCCTGCCCGAGGCGGTCTCAGTGCGACTCTCGATCCGGATGCGATCGGGATCCCTCGGACACCACCGTGCCGTCGACAAGGAGGAGGAGTTCTCGCACTTCCGCTCACGCGAGGCCGGCATCCTGCGCCACGGCCTGGGAGCGATCGCCTCCGAGCGCGTGTTCTACGGCGAGAACTCGACCGGGGTGAGCGGAGACCTCGCGACGGCCACTCAGCTGGCGGCTTTGATGGTCGGCGTCTGGGGCATGGGCCCGGACAACCTGCCGCCGCACCTGTCTCGGCTCGCGGTGAACATCGGTGAGTACCTGATCTCGATCGCGGCGATCGGCGGCAACGAGCTGCTCGGGGAGGAGACGCCGGCGGGAAAGGTCCTCGGCAACGCGGTCCTGCGCCAGGCAGCGGCGCAGGTGATCGGATCGGCCTTCATCGACGACTGGCGCGTGATGAACGTCAACAAAGAAGCCATCGACCTCGCCGCGGAGGCGCTCATGGCGCAGGGCGAGCTGGTCGGCGACGAGATCGGCGGGCTGCTCGATTCGGTGGGCCTCCGCGCGCCCGACGCCGACGATCCCTATCCCGAGGAGATCGCGCTGCCTCCGGTGTTCGAGCCGCTGAAGATCGAAGCGGGCGAGGCACAGTCAGCCTGATTCGGTTCGGGGCGTCGGTCCTGGGTGCAGTCCTCCTCGCCGCGCTTCCCCACGCCGTCCTGGCGCAGGACCCCGGCGCCGGACCCAACGCACACCACGAAGCGGCGCGCATCATCGCGGCCGAGATGCAGATGCAGGACGCTTCGGCCACGCTGCAGGCGCTCGCCGCACAGCAGCCGTCGGGCCTCGCGGAGACGATCCGGCACGAGATGGCCGTCGCCAACGCCGCCTACGCGTTTCGCCAGGCGGCGCGGCAGGAAGAGCTGCGCGTGTATGAGCTGGCCGGCTACGCGAGCGTCGAGTCCTCGGTGATTCCGCTGCTGCCCGCCCGGGTGCAGACGGGGATCGAGGGCTACATCTCGGGACTGCACTCGCTTTACATTCTCGCCGGGATCGACCAGTACTACCTGGTCAACGTCCACTTCAACCACGTCTACACCGACGCCGAGCCGCTGAGCTCGCTGCGCTCGTATTACAACGAGGCGGCGCGCCGCTACGGGATCGACCCGAGCTACCTGGCCTCCATCAACTTCATCGAGAGCAACTTCGGCCGGGTCAAGGACGTCTCGTCAGCCGGGGCGCAGGGGCCGATGCAGTTCCTGACAGGCACATGGGCCGAGTACGGCCAGGGCGGCGACATCCACAACCCGCACGACGCGATCCTCGCCGCGGCGCGCTTGCTGGTGCACAACGGAGCTCCTTACAACATGCGGAACGCGATCTGGCACTACAACAACGACTACGACTACGTCGACTCGGTGGAGGCCTTCGCGCGGGCGTATCGGTCCGACCCCGGGTGGCTCGACCGGATGTACTACTGGAACACGTTCGGCTAAGCAGCAATCGGATTCCACACCGGTGACGCCATCGGAGCCAAATTCCAGCTCTCGATAAGCTCCGCTGGATCCAACGGGGCAAAAAAGGCGCCCCAGGCCCGCCTTCGAATGATCGTTAGAGTAAGTACTCATGGAGTATCGGATCGAACAATTGGCCAGGGCCGCCGGCGTGGCCGTCGACACGATCCGGTTCTACCAGGGCAAGGGCCTGCTCGAGGCGCCCCGCCGCGAGGGCCGGGTGACGTGGTACGGAGACACCCACGTCGAGCGGCTGAAGCGGATCAAAGAGCTTCAGCAGCAGGGATTCACGCTCACGGTGATCCAGCGCTTCCTGGCCGGCGAGCTCGAGGCCTCGGACGAGGCCCTGGTGGCGGCGGTGACCCGTCCCTCCGCCCCGCAGACCCTCACCCTGGGCGAGCTCGCCGAGCGCAGCGGGGTCGCCGAGCCGCTGCTGATGAGCCTCCAGCAGGCGGGCCTTCTCGTCCCGATCGAGGGCGGGGACGAAGCCCTCTACCCCGCCGACGACCTGGAGGCGATCGCCGCCGGCATGAAGCTCATCGCGGCCGGGGTGCCCCTCGGCGCCCTGATGGACCTGGGCAAGGACTACGCCACCGCGGTCGACCGCACGGCGCGGAAGGCGGTCGACCTCTTCGACCGCCACGTGCGGGAGCGCATCCAGGCCGAAGGCGGCGAGACGGAGGCCGCGGAGCGCCGTTTGTTGCAGACCTTCAACGACCTGCTCGAGGCGAGCGGCACGCTGGTCCGCCACCACTTCCAGCGGACGCTGCTACGCGCGGCGCGGGAGCACATCGAAAAACGGGAATGACTCACCCCTCCCGGCGCGGATGATCGCCCAGACCAGGATTCGAGGGCGCGAGCTGGATCGCACCCCGGACCTCGTCGACCTCGTGACGGCGGCCCGCGACGCTGGGCACGAGGTGATGCTGGTCGAGCGGCCGATGCCGGATGCGATCAGCGTCGCCGCGCTGGGCCGGGCCCTCGACATCGTCGCCGCGCCGGGTGGGGTGGCGGTCGAGAACGCGGACGGCAAAACCATCGACTTCGAGCCAGGGGCGAACCGCCTTCTCGCCGCGTCGCGATTGTGGCTGCGTATCGCGTCCAGCGACGCGCTCGCGGTCGGCGGATTTGCCTACCGCACCGACCGCGAACCGGGTGGCGCCTGGTCCGGATTTCCGGCGCTGCTGTTTCGCGTCCCTGCTCTCGCGGTCATGCGCAGGCGCGGCCGTACCTTTGTCGTCTCCGCGACTGACGAGGCCGAAGATCTCCTGGATCTCGCCGCTACCACGGTGCGAGCGCCATCCGCGCGCAAGCTCGACGTCACTCCGGTGCGGAATCCACTCGCGTGGACGGCGGCAGTGGAGAGCGCGGCGGCGAGGTTGCGCACGGGCGGGGCGGAGAAAGTCGTCCTCGCGCGCGAAGTCATCGCTCACGGCGACGGCGTTGTCGCGGCCGGGACCGTGGTGAGTAGTCTTCGCGCCGCTTATCCGTCTTGCTTCACATATCTGATTTCGGGCGCAGACGGGACGGCATTCGCCGGCGCTTCACCGGAGCTCCTGGTCCGCCGCTCTGGCAAGGGAGCGTTTTCGCAGCCGATGGCAGGTTCGGTCGCGCGAGGCGCCAACGATTCCGAGGACGAGCGGTTGGCTGACGCGCTGGTCCAGAGCAACAAGGACGCTGACGAGCATCGGGTCGTCTCACAGTTCGTGGTCGACGCGTTGAAACCTTTCTCCGACAGCGTCAGCGCGCGCGGACCTGAAGTCGTGCGCTTCACGAACATCCAGCACCTCGCCACGAGTGTCGAGGCGCGACTCCACGATCCGGCCGCGGACGTGCTGACCCTGGCGGCGGCGCTGCATCCGACGCCGGCTGTCGGCGGATGGCCGCGTGCCGCCGCGGACACGCTGATCGACGAGTTCGAGGGCATGGAGCGCGGCTGGTACGCAGGGGCGGTGGGATGGATCGATGGACGCGGCGACGGCGAGCTCGCGATCGCGCTGCGCTGCGGCCTGCTGTGGGAGGACGGCGCCAGGCTCTACGCGGGCGTGGGCGTGATGCCGGACTCCGATCCCGCCCGCGAGCTCGAGGAGACGGAGCTCAAGTTCAAGGCGTTGCTCACGGCGCTGGTCTGATGAACGTCACCATCCACGGCGCGCGCATCCACTACGAGCGCGTGGGAGCGGGCCTGCCGGTCGTCTTCCTTCACGCCGGAGTTGCGGATGGGCGCATGTGGGAGCCGCAGGTGTCCGCCTTCGCCGAGCATTTCGACGTGATCAGGCCAGACGTTCGGGGCTTTGGCAAGTCGGAGCTGCCACCAAAGCGATGGTCCCCGGTGGCGGATCTCCTGGGATTGATGGATGAGCTCCGCCTGAAGCCTGTGCATGTCATCGGCTGTTCGATGGGCGCCTCGGTCGCCATCGATTTCGCGCTCGAGCACGCCGAGCGAGTCTCCAAGCTGGTCTTGATCGGCCCTGGGGTCGGCGGCGCGAACTTCGGCGAGAAGTACCCGGAGCTCTGGAGCGAGGTCCAGGCCGCGGACCAGGCCAGGGACACGGATGCGGTCAACCGCGCCGAGATGCGCCTGTGGCTCGACGGCCAGCGCCCGCCCGGCTATGTCAAGGAGCCGCTGCGTCAGCTCTTTCTCGAGATGAACGGCGGCAACTTCGGAAGCGATTTCAGCCGCGCACCGATCGACGAGCTGGATCCCGCGGCGATCAAGCGCCTGCACGAGATCACCGCACCGACGCTGGTCGTGCTGGGAGACGAGGACCTTCCTCCCGTCATCGACGCGGTCGAATTGCTGACTGAGAAAGTCCCACACGCTCGCAAGGCCGTGATCCACGATGCGGCGCACCTGCCAAACCTCGAGCACCCTGACGAATTCAACCGCCTGGTGCTTGACTTCCTGCTCGAGGACTAACCCTTCAGCGCTGAGGCCGCCGCCTCCCAGCACAGCCGGTGCCCGCTCACGCTGTCCTCGCGCTTGAAGCGCACGACGACCATCGTCGGAGTCGGCGCCGCGATGGCGTCGGCGATCGCCGGCTCCAGGCCCGAGCGGTCCGAGACCGGGCTGTAGACGAGCCCATACAGCCGGGCAACCTGCGAAAGGTCGAGGCCCAGCGGTGTGGCAAAGATCTCCTCGAACACGTCGTGGTGCTCGGCCTGCGGCAGGAAGTTGAACACCCCGCCGCCGTTGTTGTCGCACACGACGAGCGTCGCCCGGATGCCGTGCCGCTGCAGCGCCCAGAGGCCATTCATGTCGTGATAGAGGGAAAGGTCGCCGAGCAGCAAGACGGTTGGGACCGCATCGCGGGCGGTCGCCACGCCGAGGCCGCTCGACACCAGCCCGTCGATGCCGCTGGCGCCGCGATTGCCGAAGAAGCGCTGCTTGGGCCGCGCGAGCGGCCAGAAGCTGTCGGCGGCGCGGATGGGCATGCTCGACCCGATGAACACCTGGCCCGGATCGGGAAGGCGCGCGCTCAGCGCCCGCACGACATGGCCTTCGTGGAGCGGCGTGGAGACCATCGACGCCGCGATCGCCGCCGAGGCACGCTTGCCCGCCGTGACCCACTGATCGCGCCAGGCCATTCGGTCAACTGGGGGCACAGCCTCGAGGAGCGGCTGCGGATCGCAGACCATCACGTTCGTGGCGACGTGATCCTCGTCTCGCCACGCTCGGTCCGGATCGATGAGAAACGTCGGCGCGGCGGCAGCGGTAAGCCACCGATTCAACACGCGCGAGGTCGGCGTGGCGCCAATCCGGATCACGAGGTCCGGGCCGTGCTGGAGCGACCAGCCTGCGCGCAGCAGCGCTTCGTACGACTCGATCGCGGCGCCCGCCTCGGCGCGACGCAGCTGGGAGGTCGGTTCGGCCAGGAGCGGAAGGCCGAGGCGGTGCAGCGCAGGCGCAAGGCTCTCTCCGTCACGGAGCTCGCCGGCCACGATCAGCGGGCGCTGCGCGCGCTGCAGCGCGGACGCGAGCGATGCGACCTGCGCCTGGCTGGGGAGAAGGCGACCCGAGGTCACCGCCTGGGCGGGCGCGGGTTCCGCGGCGGGGGGCTTTCCCGGTGGGGGCACCAGCGGCTCGCGGAAGGGGAGATTGACGTGGACAGGACCGTTCGCCGCTTCCGCCACCGCCCGCGCAGCGAGCCGCCGCCACGTGCGCGCCGCGTTGGGCAGGTCTGTCGGCGCGCCCGGGTCGACGAACCATCGCACGGCGCTTCCGTAGAGGTGCTGCTGGTCGATCGCCTGGTTCGCGCCCACGCCCTGAAGCTCTGGAGGCCTGTCCGCAGTCAGCACGATGAGCGGGGTGCGTGAGTACGAAGCCTCAACCACCGCGGCGTGAAATTCCGCCGCTGCCGTGCCCGACGTGGACAGGACGACCGCAGGCTTGCCGGTCGCCTTCCCGAGTCCGACGGCAAAGAAAGAGCCGCATCGCTCGTCGATCTGGACGAGGACCTTGATGCGAGGATGACGCTGCAACGCCATCGCGATGGGCGCCGACCGCGAGCCGGGCGACACGCATGCGAACTCCACGCCCTGGACCGCCAGCTCGTCGACGAAGGTCGCGGCGAACGCTTGCGTCACGTCGCTCATAGGATCGAGTCGTGATTCTGGAGCGTGAGGACGTAAAGCTGAGCTACTTTGTGGCCGGCCAGGGTGCGCCGGTCACGCTGCTGCACGGTTTCACGCAGAGCGGCCGGAGCTGGCGCGAGCTCATCTCCCGGATGCCGTACGGGTGGATGTGGATCGTGCCCGACCTCCGTGGGCACGGCGAGACGCAGACCCGGCACGGTGCCCCCTGCTCCATGGCGGCATGCACCGCCGACCTCGTGACCCTGTGGGACGAGCTCGGCATCGAGCGGAGCCACCTGGTCGGCTACTCGATGGGCGGGCGCCTTGCGCTCCATGTCGCGGCGCGGCGTCCCGAGCGTGTCCTCTCGCTGCTGACCATCGGAGCCCACGCTGGGCTGGACGAGGACGCGCGCGACGGCCGGCGCCGTGGCGACGAAGCGCTCGCCGAGCGCATCGAGCAGGACGGCCTCGAGGCGTTCGTCGACTACTGGGGCTCGCTCCCGCTGTTCGGGGGCCTGCAGCAGCGCGGCCCGGCGTACGTCGCGCACGTCCGTGCCGAGCGGATGCAGAACCACGTCGCCGGGCTTGCCTGCTCGCTGCGCGGGATGGGCGCCGGGGTCATGGAGCCCGTTTGGGACGAGCTGGCTCGCGCGCCGTTTCCGTGCACGTTCGTCGCCGGGCAGCTCGACCACGGCTATGTCGCCTCCGCGCGCCGGCTCACCGCAACGGTGCCCGACGGGCACGCCGAGGTTGTCCTCAGGGCCGGCCACGCAGTTCACCAGGAGCGTCCTGACGCCTTCGCGCGGGTGCTCGCCAATCACCTCGCGGCGGCCGCCGCCGCGGGCGCCGCCTCTCCGAGCTCGACCTCGGACTGAAGGCCCGCGGCGTAACGCGCGGCGCCGAGCCGCTCCAGGTCGAGCTGCCCGCCGTGGTCGATGGTCTGGATGACGAAACGCCGTCGACCTGCGCGGACGAGCTCCTCGACCTCGTGGGCCACGTCTTCCGGTCGCCTCGAGGTGATCACAGCAGCAGCCCCAGGGTGAAAAGCAGCGCGTAGGCGAGCTGCGCGATCGCCATCCGCTTGAGGGCATGCACCAGGGCGGGTGCCGCGGTCGACACGAATGCGGCTCGCACCGGCACCGAGGCGATGGGAATCGCGAAGTGGACGAGCATGATCGTCACGCTCGCGAGGTGTGTGACGAACACCAGTATCGGCACCGCGAACGCCGCCGCGACGAGCAAGGCGAGCAGGATTCGGGTCCGCTCGCGGCCGACTCGCGTGGCCAGGGTCCGCTTCGCCGCGGCCGCGTCGCTGTCGATGTCGCGCAGGTTGTTCAGGACGAGGATCGCCGTCGCCAGGAAACCCATCGCGCAACCCATCAGGACGCTGAGCGATGTGATTTGGCTCGTCTCGACGTAGACGGTGCCGATCGTCGCCACGAGGCCGAAGAAGATGAACACGAAAACCTCGCCCAGGCCGAGGTAGCCGTAGGGCCGGGGCCCACCCGTGTAGAGCCAGCCGGCAAGCACGCACGCCGCACCGACCACCAGCAGGCGCCAGTCGACCGCGAGGCTGACCAGCGCTCCAGCAAGCGCCGCAACACCGAAGGCGCCGATCGCGGCGAATCGCACGTGCTCCGGGTCGACGACTCCTGAGGATGCCGCTCGAAGCGGGCCCGCCCGCCTGGCATCGGCGCCGCGGACGAAGTCGGAGTAGTCGTTGGCGAAGTTCACGCCGAGCTGCATGCCAAGCCCGACGATCAAGGCGCCGATCCCGGCGCCCCAGCGCGGGCCGCCTTCGTGAACCGCGATCGCCGTGCCGGTGAGGATCGGCGCGACGGATGCGGCGAGTGTCGCCGGCCGCACCGCGGACCACCACGCCCGCCTGGCGGTGATCGATGGCGCTGCGGCAACCATGGCTAGGGTCGCTTGGGGAACTTCGTGAAGTTGGGCTTGCGCTTTTGCACGTAGGCGTCGCGGCCTTCCTGGGCCTCTTCGCTCATGTAGTACAGAAGGGTCGCGTCGCCGGCGAGCTGCTGGATGCCGGCCAGCCCGTCGTCCGCGGCGTTGAGCCCCGCCTTCAGCATGCGCAGCGCAAGCGGGCTGAGCTCGAGCATGCGCCGGCACCAGGCGACGGTCTCTTTCTCCAGGTCGGCCAGCGGCACGACCTTGTTGACCAGTCCCATGTCGAGCGCCTGCTGCGCGTCGTACTGCTCGCACAAGAACCAGATCTCGCGGGCCTTCTTCTGGCCCACGATCCGGGCCAGCAGGCCTGCGCCGTATCCGCCGTCGAAGCTGCCGACGCGCGGACCCGTCTGGCCGAAGCGCGCGTTGTCGGCCGCGATCGTCAGGTCGCACACGACATGCAGCACGTGGCCGCCGCCGATGGCGTAGCCGGCGACCATCGCAACGACAGGCTTGGGCAATCGCCGCATCTGTACCTGCAGGTCGAGCACGTTGAGCCGCCCTGCACCCTTCGTGTCCACGTACCCGTCGTCGCCGCGGACACGCTGATCGCCCCCCGAGCAGAACGCCTCGGTGCCCGCTCCGGTGAGGATGACGACGCCGATCTCAGGGTCGTCGCGCGCGGCCTCGAACGCCTTCGACATCTCGAAGACGGTGGTCGGGCGGAACGCGTTGCGGACCTCAGGCCGGTTGATCGTGATCTTGGCGATGCCGTCCCAGGTCTCGTAGAGGATGTCCGTGTACTCGCCCGCGGCAGTCCACTGCGGCTTTGCCTGATCTTTCAAGTCATCACTCCTAGAGCGATCACTAGCACCATCCCCGAATGGTACGCCGGACGATCGCTCAGACGCGCTGGCGAGGTCTCCGGCGCGGGAAGAGTTTGACGATCTTGGCGTAGTCGTCCGGCGTGTCGATGTCGTCGGAGCGTCCGGGCGCCGGGACGACGTCGAGCATCTCGGGCCTGCCATGCAGGACCTGCCGCGCGCCCGCGTCGCCCTTGAGCTTGAAAAGCTCCTCCCACAGCGGGCGCGCGAGGATCACCGGCGGCGACCAACCGTCGCTCCCGCTCGACACGGCGGCCGCAGGGCGCGAGCCCTCCTGCCGCCACGCCCGCAGCAGCGTGGCGACCGTGCGCGACCCGACCAGCGGCTGATCCCCGAGCAGCACCATCGCGCCTTCGATCTCGTGTCGCATCGCGCGCAGGCCTGCCTGCAGCGACGAGGCCATGCCAGTGCTCGCCTTCGCGTTGTAGACGAGCTCGGCCCGTCCGTCGATCGCGCGCCTCACGTCCTCCTCCGCATACACCACCACGGTTTGATGACAGCCACCTTCGGATGCCGCCTCGAAGACGTGGCGCACCATCGGCACTCCGTCGATGTCGAGCAACAGCTTTTGCGAGCCAGGCATGCGCGAGCTCTTTCCGGCGGCGAGGACAACCCCTCCAACGGGAAGCAGCGCGGCCGCGAGTCGCTCGAACGGCGGTCGGGTGGAGCGGATCCACTCCACCTCGATGCCGGCGCGGATCGCGACCTCGGCAAAGTTGCGCAAGCGCGCGCCGTCGCCATCGACGAGGAGGAGGCGGCGGCCGATCAGGGGCGACAGGTCGGGCACCTCTTCGGGCAGACCTACCACCGCGACTGAGCGGCAGTCGCTGCGCGCCGCAACGTGCTGCAAGCCGGCGTCGAGGTCCTTTCCGCGAACGACCATCGAGTGCGGTCCGTCTGGCTCGCGGTAGGTGCGCCCGCGCACCGGCAGGTCGATGTCCCCCATGACGAAGACCACGTCTAGAGCATGGCAGAGAGGCCCGGGCTTACTCTCCTCTTGAAGTGCCAATTCTCGGAGCCCACGTCGACTCCTCCGGCGGCCTCCACCTGGCCTTTGAGCGGGCCCAGGCGATGGGTGCGGAGGCGATCCAGGTCCACCCCACGCCGCCTGGTTTCTGGGGCTCGCCCAAGCTGGACGAGACGCGGATCGCGACCTTCAGGGACGCCGCCGACAAGTTCGGCCATCCGCCCTTTTACTTTCACGCGGTCTACCTGATCAACCTGGCGGGCGACGATCCGACGCTCCGGCAGCGCTCGGAGAGCACGCTCGCCGGCTACCTCAAGGCGGCGGACGAGCTGGGCGTCGACGGTGTGATCTTCCACACCGGCTCGCACAAAGGCGCCGGCTTCGAGGCGCGGCTGCCGTCCATCACGGAGCACCTCCGACGCGTGCTGGAGCGCGCGGATCCAAAGTCAGCGCGCCTGCTGATCGAGAACAACGCGGGCCTGGGCGGCTGCGTCGGCGCGCGGTTCGAAGAGATCGCGCAGATGCTGACCGCGCTCGATGATGACCCGCGAGTCGGTGTTTGCTTCGACACATGCCACGCTTTCGCGTCGGGCTACGACGAGCGAACTCCCGCCGAGGTCAAAAAGACGATCGACGAGCTGGACAGGGTCGTGAAGCTGAGCCGCGTCGACGTCATCCACTGCAACGACTCGGTCACAGGCCTGGGTTCGAACCGCGACCGTCACGCCAACATCGGGACGGGACAGATCGGCGAGGACGGCTTTCGGGCCCTGCTTCACGAGCCGCGGCTCGCGAAGCTTCCGTTCGTCCTGGAGGTGCCCGGCGCGGGTGGCGGCCCCGACGCCGAGCAGGTGGCGGTGCTGAAGAAGCTGGCGGCCTAGGAAGCAATGGGCGGTGAAAGGCGCGGTTTGCGCCAATAGCTCCTTTCGCCCGAATTTCATAAGTACGTTTTGTGCAAAACGTACCTATCGCTGGAACTTCACCTAGGCCGCGTCGGACGCGCCCTCGCAGTCCCGCTCGGCGAGCTGCTCAGGGTGGCGCCGCGGAGCCCTTCGCATCGCGAGCCCGGCCAGCCACCAGGCCCGCCGGCCGAGGATCCGGACCAGCGCGATGAGCGTCGGGAAGGTCCGCATTCCGTACAGCCGCCTGTTCTCCGCCTCGAGCTGGATGTCCTTGAGCCGCTGCCACATGACGTCCTCGTTCATGAACGGGTTCATTTCAACCTCCTAACCATCAAACTCGGGACGACAGTTATTATAACCTATGTTGCAGCTTTTATGGTTATGGGTAAACTAAGGCTCGATGTCGGAACGGGAAACGGCAAGCGGCGAGCTGGGCCTGGTCCAGGCCTTCGTCAACACCGTCGACATGGTGCCCCTCAAAGAGCAGCTCACCGACCCAAACACGCTGCAGGCATGGTTCGTTGCAAACGGCCTGTTGGACGGCACGAGCCGGTCGCTGGACGAGTCTGACCTCAAGCACGCGATCGCGGTGCGCGAGGCGATGCGAGGCGTGAT
>WNFD01007973.1_pt1 | contig 12757 bp, 8 predicted proteins | sample 5400491 | NCBI WGS metagenome assembly WNFD01 (sample SAMN13153343, study PRJNA577476) | soil metagenome | isolation source: 120 cm saprolite under Douglas fir tree site 2 hole 2 replicate 2 | place: USA:California | collected 2015-04-18 | reverse complement strand
CTTGCCGTCGGCGCCACGCCAAGCGTCGGGAAAAGTGTGGCGTTCTGCACCGCGGCCGAAGCCCGTGCCTGCTGGTAGTGCGCCACGGAAACTTTCAGGGTTTGATTTGCCGCAAGCAGCTCAGTTTCCAGCCCATTCAGCTCGTCGTCGTGAAATACATTCCACCAAGCTGTTTTTGGAACCGCGTCTTTTGGCGCGGCTTCCCGGAAAGGTTCTTCCACATCCCATTTTGCAGGGACCGGCGCAGCCGGCTTCTTGTAATTTGGACCGACCGTGCAACCCGCAATCCAACCAATGAGGACCATTGCCCCCAGATTACACAGTCTTATTTTCACGGCTCTTATGTCCAACCGCATCAGGGTTTTTTCCCCGTGGCAGCCGGAGCAGGGCTTGGCGGCTTTGGCGTTTCCTTAGGTGCCGCGGCGGGAGCCATGGGATTTGGCACTTCCTTCACATGCACTTCCTGCCCGTCGCTCAGCGAGTCCGGCGGATTCAGCACGATCCAGTCGGCGGCCTTCAACCCGTTCAAAACTTCCAGCGTAACTCCGTAGTCGCGGCCGATGGTCAGCGTCTGCAGGCGCGCCTTGTGGCCCGAATCCACAACCACGGCCCGCAACCCTTCCGAACGGAAGAGCAGGGAATTCACCGGCACCTGGAGGCGATCGCCCTTTACCTGTACTTCCAGGTGCACCTGCGCGTATCCTCCCGGAAGCAATAGCCCCGAGGAATTCGGCACATCCACTTCCGTCAGCAAGGTCCGCGTAGAATGATCAATTGAATTCGAAGTGCGCACCACTTTTCCCCGGAATCTCTCGCCGGGATATTGCGTCAACTCCAGGTAAGCGCCGATTCCGGCATGAATGGACGGCGCAAAAGGCTCAGGCACGTTCACGTAAACGCGGATCGGATCCGTCTGCGCCAGATAAAACAGCTGCTGCGAAGTCCCGCCATTCCCCGCATTGATCAGCGTCCCGATGTCGATATTCCGTTGCGTCAGCACGCCGCTGAATGGCGCGTAAATATGCTTGAACGATTCCAGCTCCTCCAGCCGGCGAACGTTGGCTTCCGCGGACTGCACGATCGCGCGCTTCGCAGCCTGATCCCCCATGGCGTTGTCCACTTCCTGTTTCGAAACGCCGTCCCCCTTCAGAAGATCGGTATAACGAGTCGCGGTAATTTCGGAAAGATGTGCGTTCGCCTGCGCCGTGTTCAAATCCGCCCGGGATTGCCCCAACTGCTGGTCTATTTCCGGCGTATCAATATCGGCCAGCAATTCGCCCTTATTTACGCGGCTGCCGATGTCGCGATACCACTTCCTCAGATATCCGTTGGTTCGCGCATAAATCGGAGACTCCACGTACGCCTGCAGCGTTCCCGGCAAAACCAGGTTTTCATCGCCGGCTTCCACGCTCGGGTGAATGATCGCCACCGTTGGAATGGCCGCGGCTTCCGTTTCGTTCGCCAATGCCTGGTATTGCACGCGCCGTTGGAACAGCAGCACTCCGCCCACCACGATCAGCGCCGCCGCCACCACGAAGAAAACCACGAAGAGCGGACTCCTCTTACGCGCCACCCCACCGCTGCTACTGCTTGTTGCACCTTCGGTTGTCATCCATCGCTCCAAACTCGGTTTCGTAATCTCTCAAGAGACCGCGGGTTCCGCTCCCATGGTCCGGTGCCTGCGCCGCTCCAGCCATCCATGGATAATCGAAAACACGCACGGAACGAAAAACAGCGTCGCGACAGTCGCGAACAGCAGGCCGCCAATCACCGCGCGCCCCAGCGGCGCGTTCTGTTCGCCGCCTTCGCCCAGCCCGATTGCCATCGGCACCATGCCGATCATCATCGCCAGCGCCGTCATGATCACGGGTCGTATGCGCACGTAGCCGGCTTCCAGGGCGGCCTCGCGCGGAACCTTACCTTCAATCATCTGCTCTCTGGCGAAAGAAATCATCAAAATGCTGTTGGCCGTCGCCACGCCCATGCACATGATGGCGCCGGTCAGAGAAGGCACGTTCAACGTTGTGTGCGTGATCAAAAGCATCCAGCAAATGCCGGCCAGCGCTCCCGGCAAGGCCGTAATGATGATGAAGGGATCGAGCCACGATTGAAAATTCACCACGATCAGCAGGTAAGCCAGCACAATCGCGCCAATCAGCCCGATCCCCAATCCTAAAAAGGAGGAGTCCATTGTCTCCACTTGCCCGCGAATCACGATCCGGCTTCCACGCGGCAAATCTTTTTCGGCCTCCTGAACCAGCCGCCGCACTTCCTGCGCCACGCTGCCCAGGTCTCTCTGATACACCGACGCGTACACATTAATCATCGGCTGCACGTTGTAGTGCGAAATGGACGCCGGCCGCGCCACGGTCTTTATCTGCACCAGATTTCCAAGAATCTGCGGTGTCACGCCTGCTCCTGCTCCCGTGATCGGAGTATTTTGCAGCGCCTGAAACGTGTCCATGCGGTATTGCGGCGTCTGCACCGCGACGCTATAGCTTACGCCGTTCCTCGGATCGAGCCAGAAATTCGGCGAAGTCTGGAAGCTCGAAGAGAGCGAAACAAGCAGGTTCTGCGCCACGTCGCGCGCCTGCATGCCTACGTACTGCGACCTCGTCCGGTCCAGATCCATGTATAGTGTCGGCGCGTCGAACGCCTGCTGCACGTGGACGTCAACCGCCCCCGGAACGTGCGTCATCTTGCTTGCCAGTTTTTGCGCGATCTCATAATTGGCCGGCTGGTTCGCCCCGATGATTTCGATGTCCACGGGTGCCGGCGTTCCGAAATTCAGAATTTGCGTAACGATATCCGCCGGCTGAAAAAAAAACTGCACGCCGGGGAATTCGGTAGCCAAACGCCGCCGCAACTCATTGATATACCCGCTTGTCGGTTTTCCGCGCTCCTGTTTCAACTGCACCAGAATTTCCGCGTCCCCGGTACCGATGGTTCCCGAGTTGCTGTAAGTCAGATTGATGCCCGAATACGGCAAGCCCACGTTGTCAATCACCGTCTGCAAATCTTTCTTCGGGATCACCTGGCGGATCACCTGATTCACCTGGTCGGCCAGCCGCGTCGTTTCCTCGATGCGCAGCCCCGTTCGCGCCCGCATGTGCAGGCGGATTTGCCCCGCATCCACATTGGGGAAAAAGTCGCGCCCCAGGAAAAAGACCAACCCCGCCGACAACACGCAAAATCCCAGGAACAGCGCCGAGAACACCCATGCGTGGTCCAGCGCCGATGCCAGCGCCCGGCGATATCCGCCGCGCAGCCGTTCAAAGGAGTGCTCAAACGCCTGCTGATAGCGGCGAAAGAAGCCCATCTTCTCCCCCGCGTGCAAATCGGCCTGATACTCGTCTTCTGCGCTTAACAGATACATCGCCATCGTCGGCACAATCGTGCGCGACCACATGTACGAAGCCAGCATCGCGAAGATCACGGCCTCGGCCAGCGGAACGAACAAGTATTTCGCCACCCCCGAAAGAAAGAACATCGGCAGGAACACGATGCAGATGCAGAGCGTCGAAACGAATGCCGGGACCGCGATCTGCTGCGCGCCGTCCAGAATTGCCTGCACCGTCTCCTTGCCCATCGCCAGATTCCGGTTGATGTTTTCGATCTCCACCGTCGCGTCGTCCACCAGGATGCCCACGGCCAGCGCCAGCCCGCCCAGCGTCATGATGTTGATCGTTTCGCCCAGCGCGCTCAGGCACAACAGGCTGACCAGGATCGAAAGCGGGATCGAAACCGCGATGATCAGCGTGCTTTTCCAGTTTCCCAGGAACAGCAGAATCATGAAGGCCGTCAGGCACGCCGCAATCAGCGCCTCGCGCAAGACGCCTTGGATAGCCGCCCTCACATAAATCGACTGGTCGAAAAAATTGCTTACTTGCAGGCTGCTGGGTAGCGAAGGCGAGTAATCCCTCAGCACCTGCTTCACGCGGTCGACGATGGAGAGTGTTGAATTGTTGCCGGTCTTGTAGATGCTCATCAGCACGCCGCGCTGCCCGTTGGTGAGCACCACATTGGTCTGCGGAGTAAAACCGTCTCGCACGTGCGCGACGTCTCGCAGGTAAATCGTCGAGCCGTTTACGGTCTTCACCGGCAGGTCGTTCAGCTCCGCGATCGTCTTCGGGCTGCCGTTCATTTCGACGTTGTATTCCAGCGAGCCCAGCTTCGCCGTGCCGGTTGGCAGAATCAGGTTCTGCGCGTTCACCGCATTGACGATGTCCACCGGAGACAGCCCTTTTGACTGCAGCGCGCTCGAGTCAATATCCACCGAGACCACGCGGGACTTCCCGCCGTACGGGAACGGCATCGACGCACCCGGCACCGTCGAAATCTGGGTGCGAATGAAATTGTTCCCGTAATCGAACATCTGCTGCTCGCTAAGGCTGTCGCTGTTCAGTCCCACCTGCAGAACGGGCACCGTGGACGCGGAATAAATAATCACCAACGGTGGCGTGGTGCCGGGTGGCAGGGTTCTTAGGAATGTCTGCGAAATGGCGGTCGCCTGGGCCAGGGCCGTCTGAATGTTGGCCCCGGGGTGGAAATAAATCTTGATGATGGCGATCCCGTTCAGCGATTGCGATTCCACGTGCTCGACGTCGTTGACCAGCACCATCACGCCGCGCTCGACGTTCGACGTGATTCGCTGCTCCATCTCCTGCGGCTGCAAACCGGTATACGTCCACACCAGCGAGATCACCGGAATATTGATTTCCGGGAAGATGTCAGTCGGCGTGCGCGGAATTACGAACCCTCCCAGCAAAACGAGCACAATCGCCATCACGATAAAGGTGTATGGCCGGGAAAGCGCTAAGCGGACAATCCACATAAATTAGTGTTGGTTACCCTAACCTGTTGAGCGCGGACACCCTTCTCATGTGCCCCAGCGCCCAAGATTCTTCGAGCCTGATACGACTATTAGACTATCAAAACCCGCCGTTTGGGTACGCGGTTCGCCCCAGGGGCCGAAAGGCCGTGCTCTTTCTTCCGAAAGCCACATCTTCTCGGCTGATTCACCCCATTTCTTGCGGAAATCTCGGATCTTCGGATGGTGGCAGGCAGGCCACAATGGCATTCTGCGTTGCCCGGGTTCTTTCGGACACCTGTTCAAGTTCCTGCTCCCTTCATCCTCGTCACCAGGCAGCTTATCTCCGCCACGCAACGCGATCGGGCCAATTTCACCCCTCTCTGGCGAGGCATTGCGCAAACAAATTCACCCTCGCCCTGGAGGCTTTGGGGTACATTAGGGGAGCTTGATTTCAGGTTTCCGCCCGATCCGATTAACTTTCTAACTGAAGAGGACACTCATGAAAATTCTCGCCTGCGCCGCAGCGCTGTTTGCTCTTTCCGGGCCCGTGATGGCCCAGCAGTCTCCCTCGAACACTCCCGCAAAACCATTGGCTGTGAACATCATGAACGCCGAAGGCCAGGCCGTCGGCACGGCTACGCTTTCTCCTGCCGCGTCTGGCGTCAAGATTGTCCTGGACATCAAGAAGCTACCTCCGGGCGAGCACTCCATTCACATCCATCAGGTCGCAAAGTGTGATCCGCCGGATTTCAAAACAGCGGGGCCGCATTTCAGCCCCACGGGACACATGCACGACTCCGCTCCGGCGGGAGACATTCCTGACTTTTCTTTGATTGTCGCAAAAGATGGCACCGCTCACGTCTCAACGGTTGCGCCGAATGTGACCATGGGCGATGACGATCACTCTGTCTTCAGCAATGGCGGCACGGCCATTGTGATTCACGCGGTTGCCGGCGGCACCGGCACCGCCGCCCCGCCGCGCATCGCCTGCGGCATCATCGCCAAGTTGTAACCTCGTCACGATTTGTAGCGGCCTCGGTCTGCGGCGGGCGTTCTTTGGCGGCAGGAACTGCAAACCACTGTCGGCGTCTACTTGTGTGTCATCGTGAAGACGCCGTCCCATCCAACGGGCGGCTCGTCGAAGAGGTATTCCTGGCACCGTTTCCAATACATACGCGATGGTCCGTCGTCGGGTGCGCGGTCCAGAATTTCCTGGAACGCATGTTGCGCCTGTTCCCACTCCCGCTTCTGATAAAGTTCTCGCGCCGCGGCAAAATCCCGCAACCGTTGCTGCAATTCCTTGAACTTGGGGGCCTGTTCCAGCTCCGAAAGTTTTCCTACCAGTTCGTGGATCGTTACCGGCTGCAATTTGCCTTTCACGCGAATGATGTCCAGTTCGCGGAAAAGAAATCCGTCATCTTTCACCGCCGCATACGTTGATTCGTTCACCAGAATGTGCGTGCCGTACTCTTTGTTCAGCCCCTCCAGGCGGGATGACAAGTTCACCGTGTCGCCCAGCGCCGTGTAGCCGTAACGCAGCACGGAGCCCATGTTGCCCACGCTCGCCGGGCCTGAATTCAGGCCGATGCCGATCTCCAGTTTTGGTTTTCCCTCGGCTTCCCATTGTTTCTGCATCGCGCGCACCTTCTTCATCATCGCCAGGGAAGCGTCGCACGCATTCGCGGCGTGGCCCCGCTCCTCAAACGGAGCGCCCCAGAACGCCATCACCGCGTCACCGATGTACTTGTCGAGCGTGCCTTGCGTATCGAAAACGATTTTCGTCATGTCCGAAAGGTAGCCATTCAGAAAGAGCGCAAGATCCTGAGCGTCCAGTTTTTCCGAAATCGTCGTGAATCCGCGGATATCGCTGAACATCACCGTGATTTCCGTCTTCCGGGGTTCCACCAGTTGCGGATTCAAAAGCAGCCGCCGGATGACTTCCGGGCTTAAATACTGTCCGAATGCCGAGCGCACCTTGCGCTTTTCCTTTTCCTCCACCAGGGCTCGGTACAGGGAAACCAGCATTACGTTTGCCGTCAGCGTCCCGGCAGGCAGTGTGAAGTTGAGCCAATAACCGCGCACGAACGAAACATAAATCAGGAGTCCAAACGGAATCAGCAGCGCCAATCCAAACCACATCCAGCGCGGCGAAACCAGCGCCATTGCGGTTCCGAGCGGAATTCCGAAAATCAGAATCAGGAGCACGTCCAGAATTTCCTGGTGCGCACCGCGGATCAGGAATCCGTTGTTCAGCATGTTGTCAATCACATTGGCGTGGACCTCCAGACCGGGATAATCAATGCCGCCATACGGAGGAGTGCGCAGATCACCGATTCCTGTCGCCGAGGCCCCCACCAGCACAATCTTGTCGCGAAAGGTTCCCGGCTTGAATTTGTGATTCACCACGTCCGCGATGGAGTAATACGGATAGGTTTCCCGCGGCCCGCGATAATTAATCAGCACGCGGCCCAGCCAGTCCGGCTTCACGGTCAGCTTGTCGCCGAATTGCAGCGACGCTACTCCCGTGGGCCCGTAGTTCACTGTAACTTGTTCCGTCTTTAATCCCAGGTAGAGCCGAAGCGTCTGCACTTCCAGCGAGCCGTAGAGGTCAATATCGTCCGGATTGCCGGAGCGGCCGAAGGGCAATACCAGCAATGCGCGCCGGAGGACTCCATCGGCATCGGACGAAATATTGAAAAATCCGATGGACGTTTTTTCGTCGTTCTCCGGCGGCGCCAGTTGCGGAATATTCGCAATCGTCGCCGTGAACAGTGTCCCTTCAAAATGGTAGCTGTTCAGTAGCGAAGCAAAGTCGGCCTTGCCCGTGGCAGGGTTCAGTGCGTTGCGGTTCAGCGAGTACCACTGCACCATCTCGGCATATTTATTGAGGTCAGCGTCATCGATCCCCTGGATCTCATTCGCCTGCAGGTAGAAATTGCCCAGCACAACCGGGCCGAAACGCCTCAGCGCCCCCGCGAACTGCGAGTCGGCGTCAAATTCCTTTGCCAACTCCAGAACGTGGGCCTCGAGTTTCGGGTCGGGCGGCTTGCCGCTCTTTTTGTCGCGCTCGATCTGTGCCCATAACGCGCGGATAGGAGCAACAGTCTGATCCGGCTTGTCGAACGTCACGTCAAACGAAACGACGCGTGCGCCGTCCTCCCGCAGCGCGTCCAGCATCTCGCCGAAATATTTTCGCGAGAACGGCCACTTACCCAGCACTTCCTGTGAGCGCTGGTCAATCGCCACCACAACGATGCGGGAATCCGGCGGCGTATACCGTGCAGGCCGGTAGCGGAAGCGCGTGTCCAATGTGCTGTACTCAAAGCGTTTCAGGAAATCAAAGAGCGGCGTGTTGCGTTCGCTCATGAAAGTGAACACGTACACGCCAAGCGAGAGAGCCGTAATCGCCACGCTGATCAGAAAAACCGCGCGATGGTGCCACCAGGTAGCGATGAGGTCCCGGAAGCGATACACGCTTCTGTGCTGGCGGCCTCCTTCGGGCGCGGTTGGCATTGGTATGGAGGACTATTCGCGGAAAATGAAATTCATTCGGACGCCGCAGATTTCGATCAAATCGCCGTCGTTCAGCCGCACGTTCCCGGTAATCGGTGTGCCGTTTACGGTGGGAACCTTGTCCCCGGTGCCGAGATAGTAGCCGTCGTCGCGCTGGTTAATCTGCGCGGCCATTTTCGGCTTGAACCATCCCTTCAATCGCACCGTCGCCATCGGCGATTTGCCGATCACCGTCAGCTTATTGGTGAGGGTGAATTCTTTTACGTCAATGTTCCCGCTCAGAATCACCAGCGTGCCAACCTTCATGCGCCCGGCCGAAAATTGCGCGCGCTCGCCCATGGCGGCTGCCTGCTGCAGCATCTCGCGGCGCACCTTGGTGTCCAGCACCATGGTTTCATTGATTTTTGGCGCGGCGGTTTTGCGCCCCGTGTCCCAGGGAATCGCTGCGTCGGCGGTTGCGTCCACCTTGATGTGGTGTTTTCCAACCCAGATCGAATCGCCATCGTGCAAGGTCGCGCGTTCCACTCGCAGGTCGTTCACGAATGTGCCATTCAAGCTGTCCAGGTCTTCCACCACCAGCCGGCCGGCCTCGAAATAAACGCGCGCGTGATAATTGGATACCGCGAGATTATCGACGGGAAGATCGTTGTCCGGCGAGCGGCCAATCGTCACCGGGCGGCTGCCGATCGGCACTTCTTTCACCAGCTTGTTTTCAAACATCAGGCTGAGTTTCGCCATGCAATCGCCTCCGAGGAGGTGCTAGTCTTTCTTGGCCGAGCCGCGACGCATCCAGGAGAACCAACCCTTGTTGGCGTCGTCCTCGAAACGCACGACAATCACCGTTACGTTATCAACTCCGCCGTTTTCATTCGCCAGCGCGATCAATCTTTCCGCCGCCGCCGAAGGTATGGTCTCCGCCTGCAGCGCGCCCGCGATTTCGGGTTCCGTAACCATGCGCGTCAGCCCATCGGAACAAAGAAGCAGCACGTCGCGCGGAATAATTTCCACCTCATCCACGTCAATCTCCACTTCCGGATGAGCCCCCAGCGCCCGGAGCAGCACGCTTTGCATTTCGCTCTCTTCCGCCTGCTGCGGCGTGATCAGTCCGCGTCGCACCTGCTCGGCCACCAGGGAATGATCGTTCGTCAACTGTTGCAGATTCCCATTGCGCAGCAGGTAGGCCCGGCTGTCCCCCACGTGCGCGATGCTCATCAAGGTGTCTTTCAGCCACAAGGTGGTAATGGTCGCGCCCATGCCCCGCTGCTCCGGATTCTTTTGCGCCGACTGGAAAATCTGAAAATTGGCCTGCGCCACCGCATTTTTCAATTGCCGTGTCTGTGAACTGATGTTCGCCGGGACCTCATCCAGCACCGTCGCCCCGGAATCTTCCTTTTCCGCTTCGCAATACTTGTTGATAACGTCCACCGCCATCGCGCTGGCCACTTCGCCGTGTGCTTCTCCGCCCATACCATCCGACAAGATGTAAAGATTCAGTGCTTCCACAATTCGGAAGGAGTCTTCATTGTTGGTACGCACACGTCCGACGTCTGACAAGCCGCTGCTGACGATCTGCACAGCCTCTCCTTCAAGCCTTGCCGTGAACACAACAGGTACCCCCGGCGCAGACACCCCGGTCTTTCTGTACCATCCACGCTAGCAGACACCTTGCTGCTCGGAAAGACTTTGCATCCAACTGATTACCTTTCGATACCTAACACTTACCCTGCGGTCAATCTGCAAGAATACTCGAATTCCATGGGGGCATGGCAAGCGCCGGCAACAGCCGCCTGGGAGCCTCTCGAAGGCCCCACGGCCTTCTGTGCCGGCCCAATCTCCACTACAATCTCGGTGTGCCCATCCCGTCGAATCCCCTGCAAAAGCTCTGGCTCGCCTTCGTTCTGCTTTCCGTGATCCCTCAGATCGTTCCAGGGCAAGAGCCGCCCCCCGCCTCCGGCGCACGCATTTTGATCATGCCCCGCAAAATCGTCAGCGGCGAACACGCCACCCTCGCTGTTCTCGACGTCACCGGACGCCTGACTCCCGGCGTCACGGTGGAGTTTTCCAATGGCGACACGCTAAAGACGGATGCGACTGGCCGAGCAATGCTGGCCGAGCAATGTTCGTGGCACCGCTGAATGTCGAGAAGATTTACGCCGCGATTCAGGGACGCAGTGGCCGAGTCGCAAGCACGATTGTTCCCGCGGTGGAATCTCCTTCCGCCACCCAGGACGTAGCGTTGGCTCCCCGCGTGGCTTCGCTGAGCGACCGATTTGAGTTCATGGGCCACGGCTTTTGCGGTGATGCTGATGCGAACCACGTACTGATTCACGGCTCTCCTGGTCTTGTGCTCGCTTCCTCGCCTGCCTATCTTGCTGTTCTTCCACCTGCCGATTTGCAGCCCGGGCCGGCGCAGGTGCAGGTGACGTGCGGGCAGAAGAGTTCGCCTCCGTTCACGGTGGTGTTTGTCGCGCTGGAACTCGAAGCCGGCAACCCCGCGCTTGCTCCCGGCGAGCATCGCAAATTGACCGTGCGAGTGAAGGGAACCACGACGAAGGTGAATCTGGAGGCGCGGAATCTGGCTCCAGAAGTTGCGGAGCTGCAGGGCGGTACGCCGGTGCGCGCCGCGTCCACGGGCGGAGCGGGCAATGTGGCGAGTCTCGAGCTGGTGGGAAAGCAGCGCGGGAATTTTGTGATCTCGATCCGTCTGATGGCGCCGCTCAGCGCGCCGCATAACTGAATCGCCTGCCGCACTGCGCAAGTCGTGTGGAGAAATCCGAAGATGCCTGAGCTTCCGGACATTGTCGTTTACATCGAGGCGCTGGAGCAGCGTGTCCTTGGCCATGTTCTGCAGCGCGTGCGCATGGCGGGACCGTTCCTTTTGCGCACGGCACTTCCCCCGATCGATTCGGTGCAGGGTCACAAAGTTACTGAGTTGCGGCGCATTGGGAAGCGGATTGCGCTGGGTCTTGATAATGGGATGTGGCTAGTGTTTCACCTGATGATTGCGGGGCGATTGCATTGGAAAACCAAAGCGGTTGTTCCGGATGGACGGCGGACGCTGGCTGCGTTTGCGTTTGACTCGGGAACCTTGACGCTGACGGAAGCAGGGGCGAAGAAACGGGCTTCGCTGCATCTTTTCGCTGACCAGGCCGCGATGGCGGCGATTGATCCCGGCGGACTCGAAGTGCTTTCGGCGGCGCGCGATGCGTTTGCTGCCGTGCTCACTTCGGAGAATCACACGCTGAAGCGGGCGCTGACCGATCCGCATTTGTTCAGCGGGATCGGCAATGCCTATTCGGACGAGATACTTTTTCACGCGCAACTTTCGCCGGTGATGCTGACGGGGCGCATGGAAGAGGAAGCGATTGACCGGTTGTATCAGGCCACTCGGGATACGCTGAATTCTTGGACGAAAACGTTGCGCGAAGAAGCGGGCGGGAAATTTCCGGAAAAGGTGACTGCATTTCGGGAGGAGATGTTTGTTCACGGGCGATACGGGTTGCCCTGCCGGCGGTGCGGAACGAAAATTCAGAGGATCCGGTATGCGTCGAATGAGACCAATTATTGTCCGCGATGCCAGACAGGTGGGAAGTTGCTTGCGGACCGGGCGTTAAGCCGGTTGCTGCGGGAGGACTGGCCCAAGTCGCTGGATGAGATGGACGAGCGGCTGGCCCGGTAGACAGGTTTAGTTTGGCGGCTGAGCTTGTTTGGTCAAAAGCGGGAGCTTTGCTCCCGCACTCAAAATGGGGCGTCATCCGGAGTTCTTTGTGGCGGTTGCGGGTAGAGCTAACGTGCCTTGGGCATCTTCGATTGAGGGGGCGGCGGATTCGCTGGCGCCCACCAGTGAGTCGAGGGTGTTGCTGGCTTTGACGAAGCGCTTGTCGGCTTCGGTGTAGCTTTGCTGGGCGTTTTTCAGATGAGTGCCGATTTTTTCAAAATATTCGGTGAATGTTTCGAGTTGCTTGCGCAGGCCGTTGAGATTGGCGGAGAGGTGCTTGGCGTTTTCCTCGATCTGCATGCCGCGCAGGCCCATGGCGATGACGCGCAGGTTGGCATGCAGCGTGTTCGGTGAAACGGGAAAGATGCTGCGGCTGCGGCAATATTCGTCGAGCGGCTGGCCTTTGCCGTCCTCGCTCATCAGCAGTTCGTAGAAAACGGTTTCGCTGGGGACGAACATGAGCGCAACGTCGAGCGTGTCTTCGTCTGGAACGATGTACTTTTTTGAGATGGAATCGGCATGGCTTTTCACCGCGGTCACGAACTGGCGCCGCGCTTCCTCGCCGTCCGTGCTGAGGCGACGGTAGGCATCCAATGGAAATTTGGAATCGATGGCCATCTTCTTTTTGTCGAGCAGGAAGATGACTGCGTCGGCGGCTTCGCCGCTGCGGAAGCGGTATTGCCGGGCGTATTGCGAGGGCGCGAGGGAATCTT
>WNFD01005422.1_pt1 | contig 12758 bp, 14 predicted proteins | sample 5400491 | NCBI WGS metagenome assembly WNFD01 (sample SAMN13153343, study PRJNA577476) | soil metagenome | isolation source: 120 cm saprolite under Douglas fir tree site 2 hole 2 replicate 2 | place: USA:California | collected 2015-04-18 | reverse complement strand
TGGGTGCGCGGGTTGCGCGCGGGCGCGCCCTCGACCGCGGAGTGTCTCGCGCGCATGGGGCTCGAGCGGCCGTCGGGACCGAGGGAGCGCGTCTATGCCGCGCTGGTCCGCGGCGCGCTCGAGGCAGAGAGCGTGTAGGGAGCGACCGTGTGACGAATGTCCCTGGTGGTGGTCATGGGCAGGCGCTCCTGCTGCATGGGCGAGTCAGCGACCGCAACCTAACCCGCCGCCCTTGGCCAATCGAGCGGCGGATCCGTCCTGCCGGCACGCTTTCAACGAACGGCGAAGCTGATTATTCTCGTCCCGGTGCATTGGCATTCCGCAAACTCGAGGACGACCGCAATGACCATCTCCATGTACCAGGCGTCGGTTCCGATTTTCGTGCAATTCCTGGCCGGCCTGTCCGCGGTCCTGGACAAGGCCGCGGCCTTCGCCGAGGCGAAGAAGGTCGAGCCTTCCGTGCTCTTGAGCACGCGCCTTTCCCCCGACATGTTCCCGCTCGTTCGGCAGGTGCGGGCGGCGACCGATCACGCCATCGGCGCTTGCGGGCGGCTCGCCGGTGCCGAGCTGCCGACCTTCTCAAACAGCGAGGCGACGATTCCCGAGCTGAAGGACCGCATCGCCAAGACCGTCGACTTTCTCAAGAGCCTGAAGCCCGGCCAGATCGATGGCAGCGAGGGCAAGGAGATCAAGATCACGTTCCCGAGCGGCGCCGTGCGCGAGTTCACGGGGCAGTCACTGCTGCTCAACAACTCGCTGCCGAATTTCTATTTCCACTGCACCACCGCCTACGACATCCTGCGCCATTGCGGCGTCGAGCTCGGCAAGCGCGATTTCATGGGCACGCCGGTCAAGCTTTGACGCGACGAGCGCCTCACCGCGCGTCGCGGGCGTCGGTGTACCAGGGCGGTGGCTGCGGATAATGCGGGCCGTCGTAGATCTCCACCACCACGGTCTCCTCGTGGGCGATCGCGGGTCCGTGCACGTTGCCCTTGGGATTGCAGTAGAACGAGCCGGCGGTCAGCACGGCCCCGGTCGAGGTGTATTCGTAGCGCCCCTTGAGGCAGAACATGAACTGGTTGGAGGCGTGGCAATGCGGCTGCGGAATGCCGGCGCCCCGGTCGAACTTGATCAAGGCGATGGAAGCGCCGGTCTCCTCGTTGCGCCAGAGCATCTTCTCGTGCACGCCCGCGAGCGACTTTTCCCGCCAGGGCATCGCCTCCGATTGAACGAGGATCTCGTCGAGCGTGGGCGCGCCGTCCGGAACCACCATCATCTCCTCACGCGTCCGCCCACCACTCGGCTTCAGTCCGCCACCACCGCGATGGCGTTGATCTCGATGAGGTAGTCCGGCGAGACCATCTTGGTGACCTCGACCATGGTCGATGCCGGCAGCGGCGGCTTGAAATATTCGCGGCGCACTTTGTGGATCGCGTCGAAGTGCTCCATGTTGCGCACGTAGACGTCGACCCGGCAGACGTCGTCGAGCGTGCCGCCGGCGGCCTCGACCGCCGCCTTGATGTTCTCGCAGACCTGCCGGGTCTGCTCGGTGATGTTGCCGATGCCGGCGATCGAGCCGTCGGGGCGCCGCGCCGTCATCCCCGAGATGAACACGAGACGGCCTTTCGCCTCGATCATCGTGGCCTGCGAGAACACCCCGACCGGCTTGCGGATCGCGTCCGACGTCACTTCACGCTTGGGCATGCTGTCCTCATGCAGGGTTGACCGGGATCGGCGTCCGAGCAGCTCGCACGATACGCGAAGCGCTCGCGCGAATCATCCGAACATTGTCGGCTGATCGGGGGCGGTGACCGGCGAATTCGTCGGATCGGTCGGCGGGCTCGGCAACCTGCTCCTTGCCGCCGACTCGCAGCGCGACGGCCCGCTCGGCGGGGCAGCGCTCGTTTGGCTGAGCGCCGGCGGAGCGCCTGCGGAAGCTCCCTGCGACGCCGCGGGCCGGCGCCGGTCACGGGTGAGGTCGGCGGAACGGCTCAGCGCGTCGGGCGGACGCATACTCCTGCTTCGCCCGCCTCACGTTTTTGGAGTTGTGGTGCCGCCAGTCCTCGCCTCGATCTCCTCCGCGCATTTCGTCCACGCAGCGGCGATCTCGAGCAGCACGGTCCTGTCCTTCTCGTTCGCCGATCTCGCCAGCCGCCTACATTCTTCCGCATATTCCCTGAACTTGGCGGGGTCCTGCATGGCGCACCCCCTGTGATGGGTTAAATCCGTCTGGGGGCCAACATCGCCGAGAGAGGGAAAGTTCCCATGCATGGAACTTATGCAGGGATGGAACAAAATCGGTTCCCGGCGCGCGTCATGGCGAGCGTTCTTCGGGATTGCGATCCTCCACCTGCTTCGCGAGGCGGCGCCAAGCATCCGCCATCGCCAGCAACAACGCCTTGTCACGCTGACTCTCGATATTTCGGGCAAGCCGGATGCATTCGGCCGCGTGCCGCCGATAATCATCCGCAGACGCCATCAATTCCCCCTCTGGCACTCTGGCGCCTAAATTCCCAGGGGAACGAAATGGTTCCATCTGCAATGAAATGATCGGCGGATTCGAGCCGCCGCCCGGCCGGCCTCGGGCGGCGGTCTCAATCTTGCGGGTGTCCTGCTTCAGCGGTCTATTTCAAGGGCACCATCGCGGTCACGTCGATCTCGAGGATCATGCCCGGCCAGGCGAGCTGACTGATCGTGAGCAGCGTATGGGCGGGCAGCGGGTTGTTGCCGAACGCCTCCACGCGACACTTGCCGTAATCCGGCTGATGGCGCACGTCAGTGAGATAGGTGACCATCTTCGCCACGTCGCCCAGCGTGGCGCCGTGCTTCTCCAACAGCCGCTTGATCTTGTCGTAGGCGTATTTGCATTGTCCGGCGAAATCACCCTTGTGAAGAATCGCTCCGGCGGCGCCGTTCTCGTCCTCGGCGCCGACGCCGGCGAGAAAGATCATCTTGGCCGGCCCGGTGACCGTCACCGCCTCGGAGAAGCGTCCCTTCGTCCATTCCGAATAGGTGTAGTTCTTCTTCTCGAAAGTAGGGGCCTGCGCGGACGCAGCGGTGGCGCCGGCGACCCCCGAGGCGACGGTCAAGGCGGCGAACATGACGGCCTTCAGCATGGCGTAGCCTCCATTTGACCAGCAATCCCTGCGCTGGCTTGAGCAGTGATCGTAGGATGGGTCGAGGAGCACAGACAAGTTTACACCGGCTCACATCTTCGCGGGGTGCGCGCGCACCGCGTCCTCGTCGACCTCGGTGCCCCAGCCGGGTCCGCTCGGAAGGACGAGCTCGCCGTTCTCGATCGCGTAGGGCTTGGTCAGGAGCTTCGCCTTCCACGGCACCTCGTCGACGTCGAACTCCATGATCCGGAAGTTGGGGATCGCCGCGCAGAAATGCGCGCTCATGACGTTGGCGAGCGGGCCGTTGAAATTGTGCGAGGCGACGTTGACCTCGTAGGCGTCGGCCATGGCGGCCATCCTGACCGACTCGGCAAGCCCGTTCCATTGCGCGTCGATGATGGCGACGTCGACCGCATAGTTCTCGAGATAGGGCTTGAGGCTGCGGCGGCCGAGGATCGTCTCGAGCGAGCCGATCGGCGTGGTCGTGGATTGCCGGATCAGGCTCAGCGCCTTGGCATCGTGCAGGTCCATCTCGAGCCAGAGCAGGTTGAACGGCTCGACCGCCTTGGCGATGCGCTTGAGGCCTTCCGGCTTGTAGTTGAAGTTGAGATCGAGGAGGAGGCGCACGCCCGCTCCGGCGCCTTCGCGCAGCGCGGTAAGCTGGGCGATCATCGCATCGAGGACGTCGTCGGTGAGATTGAGCTCGGGATGGCCGATGCCGGCGCCGGTCATGCCGGGGGCGAATTGGCGGCCGCCCTTGGCGTCGAAGACGAGGAGATTGGTCTTGAGCGCCTTGAAGCCGCGCTCGCGCGCCTCGCGGGCGGCGGCCTTGACGTCGGCGAGGCTGCGCACCGCCGGCCGGTCGATCACCTTGCCGTCGAACAGCTCGGCGCAGCGCGCGCGCAGCACCCCGCAGCGCGACCAGTAGACCGGCATGCGCTCGCGCACCGCCCCGCCGATGACTTCGCAGACCGGGACGCCGAGCGCCTTGCCCTTGAGGTCGAGGCAGGCGTTCACGATCGCGGCGATGGCGTGCGCGCTGAGCCCGCCCGCGGTCGGCCGCGAGGGGGCGTAGAGCCTCGCTTCGATGCGGCCGATCGCGCGCGGGTCCTCCCCGATCAGCGCCGCGCCCAGGCCGTGGATCAGCGCGGTCATGCCGCGGCGCCGGCTCTCGTTGTACTCGGACCAGCCGGCGAGCCCCTCGTCGGTGGTGATCTTCAGGAACGAATACGTGTCCCAGCCGCCGTCGGCGTGGAAATCCTCGAGCTTGACGATCTTCATTGCGGCCCCCGCGGGCGTCGTCTCGCGCGCGCCTGCGCGCTGACATGGCGCGCGAAAATGTGCCATGGTTTGCGCCGGTCACCAACCCGCGGGGACAGAATCGGGATTGGCCGCATGGGACGGTTGCAATGCCTTGCGCGCATCGGCCTGCTGACGGCGAGCGCGTGGGCGCCCGGCACGCCGAACGCGCGCGCCGAGCCGGCCATCGTCGCCGACATCGCATCCTACCAGGGCGCCGACCGCGCGCAGCGGCTCGTCGCCGGCGCCAAGCGGGAAAAGGAGGTCACCCTCTACTCGTCGATCCCGACCGACGACATCGCCGTGCTGGCGGCGGCCTTCGACAAGCGATACGGCGTCAAGGTCAAGGCTTGGCGGGCGGATTCGGAAGGGTTCCTGCAGCGGATCGTGGGCGAGGCGAGGGCGCGCCGCTTCGAGGTCGACGTCGTGGCGGGCTCGAGCTCGGCGCTCGAGCCGCTCTATCGCGAGAACCTGCTGCAGGAGGTGAAATCGCCCCGGCTCGACGAGCTGATCCCCGCGGCGATCCCGCCGCACCGGCAATGGGTCGCGATCTATCTCAACACCGTCGTCCAGGCCTACAACACCGCCTTGGTGCGGCAGGACACTCTGCCCAAGACCTATCGCGACCTGCTCGAGCCGCAGTGGAAGGGCCGGCTCGGCATCGAGGCCGAGGATTTCGACTGGTTCGCGCAGGTCGTCACCCGCATGGGCGAAGCGCAGGGGTTGCGGCTGTTCCGCGAGCTCGTCGCCGGCAACGGCGTCTCCGTGCGCAAGGGCCACAATCTCCTCGTCAACCTGGTCGCCGCCGGCGAGGTGCCGCTCGCGCTCACCGTCTACGGCTTCCAGGCCGAGCAGGCGAAGCGAAAAGGCGCGCCGCTCGACACCTTCGTGATCCCGCCGGCGATCGCTCGCGCCACCGCCGGGGGCCTCGCCCGCAACGCGCCGCATCCCAACGCCGCGGTGCTGTTCTTCGATTTCCTGCTCGGGGAGGGCCAGCAGATTCTGGCCGGCCGCCAGTTCGTCACCGTGAGCCGCCAGACGTCGCTCGGCCAAGAGCCGCTCGAGCTCATCGATTCCGCGCTCATGCTCGACCAGGCCAGGAAGTGGCAGGACCTCTATCAGAAGACGATCGTCGCGCCCTCGCGGTGACGGAAGAGAGCACGGAGACCGGCCCATGCGTTACATCGATGCGTTCAATCATTTCTTTCCCGAGCGCCTTTACCGATTGATGCTGGAATCGCCGGCCGGGCAGAAGGATCTGGGCAAGCGCATGCGCGGCATCCCCGCGCTCTACGACATCGAGGAGCGGCTGCGGGTGGTCGATTCCTTTCCCGACTACGCGCAGGTGATCTGTCTCGGCATGCCGGCGATCGACCGGCTGACCGGCCCCGACCAGGCGCCGGAATGGGCGCGCCTCGGCAACGACGGCCTCGCCGAGATCGTCGCGAAATATCCCGACCGCTTCGTCGGCTACGCCGCCTCGCTGCCGATGAACGCGCCGGCGGCGGCGGCGAGGGAGGCCGAGCGCGTGCTGGGCAACGGCGCCAACGCGATCCAGCTGCACACCAATGTCGACGGCGCGCCGATCGACCAGGAGGCGTTCCTGCCGATCTACGAGATCATCGAGAAGTCGGGCCGGCCGATCCTGCTGCACCCGATCCGCACCCGCGAGATGGCGGACTACCGCACCGAGGACAAGTCGAAATACGAGATCTGCAGCGTGATCGGCTGGCCGTTCGAGACCGGCGCCGCGCTCGCGCGGCTGGTGTTCTCCGGCATCATGGACCGCTTCCCCGGCCTGAAGGTGATCTCGCACCATCTCGGCGGCATCATCCCGTACTTCGAGGGCCGCGTCGCCCACAGCTGGGACCAGCTCGGCGCGCGCACCTCGGACGAGGATTATTCGCTGATCCTGAAGCGCCTGAAGAAGCGGCCGTTCGACTATTTCAAGGGCTTCTACGGCGACACCGCGCTCGCCGGCGCCCGCGCCCCGACGGTCTGCGGGCTGTCGTTCTTCGGCGCCGATCACGTGCTGTTCGCCTCCGATTGCCCGTTCGACAAGGAGAAGGGCCGCGGCTACATCCGCGCGACCATCGCGGTGATGGAGTCGCTCGACCTGCCGAACGAGGACATGGCGAAGATCTGCCACGGGAATGCGGAGACCATGTTCGGGCTGCGTTCGAGCTGAGCAGTAATTGCTCATTTCTGGACGAGTTGGAATCAACGCGAGCGGCAAACTCGGTCTGCTCCCTCCCCCGCTTGCAACCGAACTCGGGTTTACCCGAGTTCGGTCACTTACAATGAGTAGCCGAAGTCGGATATATCCGACTTCGGCTGGAGGGTTGGGGTGGGGGTCACGAGACAAGCGTGCGTCGCGAGACACGGCGCAACGCGACTGTTTCCACCCCACCCGACAGCCTTGCTTCGCAAGGCGAAGCAAGGCTGTCGACCTCCCCTTTCAGGGGAGGTATGGCGCCCGCGGCACGAGCATCGATCCACAACAACGCTCGCTCGGCCGGGACACGGGATCGCGCCATTGAAGCGCCGCAGTGGCGCGGCTACGCTGCGGCGTCAGTGGGAGGGAGCCATGCCGGCGCGCGCGGCAGCGGCGATCGTGGTCATCGCGGCGGTCGCGGCGGGCGCGGCGCAGGCCGACGCGGTCGCCGATTTCTACCGGCACCGGCCGATCGATCTCATCGTCGGCTATGGGCCGGGCGGCAGCTACGATCTCTGCGCGCGCCTCTTGGCGCGGCATCTCGGCCGGTTCGTTCCCGGCCATCCCGGTCTCGTCGTCGAGAACAGGCCGGGCAGCCTGCGCGCCATCAACTATCTCTACAACGTCGCGCCGAAGGACGGCACCGCCATCGGGTTGTTCGCGCGCACCATGCCGCTCATTGGCCTCCTCGGCGGCAATTCCAACGTCGCGTTCGATCCGCGCCGGCTCACCTGGCTCGGCTCCACCTCGAGCTTCGTCGACGACGCCCATATCCTGATCGTGCGCAAGGACGCCCCGGTGAAATCGATCGAGGAGGCGCGCCGTACCGATCTCCCCGCGCTCGTGCTCGGCGGCACCCCCGAAGGCGGCGGCAGCGGCGACGTGCCGATCATCCTGCGCGACAGCATCGGCCTCCACGTCAAGCAGGTCGTGGGCTATCCCGACAGCGCCGCGGTCTTCCTCGCGGTCGAGCGCGGCGAGGTGCACGGCCGCACCGTCGACCTGTCGTCGGTCAAGTCGATGAAGCCGGAATGGCTGCGGCCCGAGAGCGGCTACCGGGTGCTCGTGCAATTCGCGCGCGCGACCCGCCATCCGGAATTGCCGGAGGTGCCGACCGCGCGCGAGCTCGCGAAGAGCGAGGCCGCGCGCGCCGTGATCGAGCTCACCGAGCTTCCTTACATGGCGTCGCGGCCGTTCGCCGCGCCCCCCGGCATCCCGGCGGACCGCGCCAAGGCGCTGCGGGCGGCCTTCCTCGCCGCCCACCGCGATCCCGAATATCTCGAGGAAGCGGCGCGCCTCAAGATCGACGTCAGCCCGATCGGCGGCGAGGAGGTGCTGCGCGCCATCGAGCGCATTGCCGGCGCCCCGCCCGAGCAGCTCGACTACGTCCGCCGGCTGCTCGCCGAGACCCGCGGCGGCGGGTAGCTATTGCAATTCCAAAATCGGCAGGGACCTGTATTCAGGCACCGGAATCTTCCGCGAGCGAATAGCTGGTGCTCCGCCCGCCGCCTTCGTCTTTCTTGAGGATGCCTCGGTCGACAAGATCGTTGATATCGCGCAACGCACTGTCGGGCGATGTCTTTTCAATTATCGCATATTTCGACGACGTGAGCTTGCCTTCGAACCCGTCCAGCAGGCGATTGAGGAAATCGCGTTGCCGATCGTTCAGAGAGGCAGCGGCGTGCTTCTTCCAGAATTCGGCTTTGCGTAGCACGTTGGCGAGCGTGCCCTCCGCGCCGTCAAACGCGCGATCGAGGCAGGCGAGAAACCATTCGAGCCAGGCCGTGATATCAAGGTCGCCCTTCTGTGTTGCTTCGAGCATGTCGTAATACGCATTGCGCTCCCGACGGATTTGCGCGGACATGCTGTAGAAGCGCTGCGAGCTGTGGTCGGATCGTGCGAGTGCCATATCGGCGATCGCGCGGGCGATGCGCCCATTGCCGTCGTCGAACGGGTGAATGGTCACGAACCAGAGATGGGCGATGCCGGCGTTGAGCACCGGATCGGTGTCCGTCTTGCTCTCGAACCACTCAAGGAAGGCCGTCATCTCGCCATCAAGCCGCGCAGCCTCCGGCGCTTGGTAATGGACGCGTTGCTTTCCGACAGCGCCCGAGACAACCTGCATCGGTCCGGATTTGTCGTCGCGCCATGCGCCGACCGCTATCTTGTGCATGCCGCTGCGCCCGGTCGGAAACAGTGCCGCATGCCAGCCGAACAGGCGCTCGGCGGTGAGGGGAGAATCGTATTTCTGGGTTGCGTCGAGCATCATCTCGACCACGCCCTCGACGTCCTGATCGGACGGCGTCGGCGCGCCGATGTCCATGCCGAGGCGGCGGGCGACGGACGAGCGCACCTGATCCGTATCGAGGATTTCGCCTTCGATTTCGCTCGACTTGACCACGTCCTCGGTCAGCGTCTGGAGCATCGCCTCGCTGCGTAGGGGAAGGCCAAGGGCCTCCATGCGCCCGACGAACCGTCCCTGGCGATGGCGGACCGCCGCAAGCGTCCCCGATAAAGCCTTCTCGTCCCAACGGAATTTGGGCCAATTGGGCAACTGGCGGATGTATTTTGCCATGATCCCCGCACCTCCTGCGGAGATTATGGCAGCTATTCACCGCAGGGACAAGGTTATTCTCCGCATGTTGTGCGGAGGATAAGGCCTCCAATCGCCGCGCCCGCACCGCACCGCGCCGCGCCGCGCCGCACCGCGCCGGCCGGTAGCCGCAAGGTTATGCCTGAGAAACGTTTCTTGACAACTGAAGCTTGTGGCGCCGTTGTGCCTTAGACCTCACCGAGATCACTTGCACGCTCAGCCCACCGCGCCCAGGACCTTGCCGGCGCGCACGACCGGCGCGGCCGCGACCAGCACGAAGGCGATGATGCAGGGCTCGGTCCCGGGATTGGTCCAGTTGTGGATCGTGCCGCGCTGCACCAGCACGTCTCCCGCGCGCAGGTGCACGCTCGCGCCGTCGATCTCCATCACGATCTCGCCGCGCATGACGATGGCATAATCGACCGATTCGGTGCGGTGGTTGCGGGGCGCGACGCCGGGATGATACATCCCGATGCGAAACACCGTGCCGTTCGGATCGACGGTCGCGACTTGGCGCGCGCCGCCGTCTTCCGCGGCCGAATTGTCGGCCGGAAACGAGCCGGTCGACCAGACCACGCAGCTCTCGTGGTTCGGCCGCCGCGACGTGACGTTCCGGCAGATTTCGTCGATGGCGATGACCGCGCGGCCGTCGTCGCCGTGCCCGGTCACCACCCGCCTGATGTTGAGCATGCTTGCCTCCCGAACGCGGCCGCCGCCCCCGTGACTTTCGTCATGTACACGATCAAGATCGTCGCGACGAGGTGCCGGGTCGAGGAACGCCGCCCATGAAACGAAGCACCGATCGGATTCTCACCACCCACGTCGGCAGCCTGCCGCGGCCCCCGGATCTGCTCGAGGTGGTGCAGGCCAAGGAGCAGGGCAGGCCGATCGACGAGAAGGCGCACGCGGCGCGGCTCTCCGGCGCGGTCGCCGACGTCGTGCGCAGGCAGGTCGAGCTCGGCATCGACGTCGTCGACGACGGCGAGTTCGGCAAGCCGAGCTTCGTCTCCTACGTCAACGAGCGCCTCGGCGGCTTCGAGGTCGACCGCGAGGCGCCGCGGCAGAGCCCGTGGGCGGGCTCGCGCGAAGCGCGGGCGTTTCCGGAATTCTATGCCGAGGGCCATGTCGCCGCGCGCCAGAACCACATGGTCTGCACCGCCCCCGTCACCTATCGCGGCCGGGCGCAATTGCAGGTCGACATCGACAATCTCAAATCCGCGCTCGCGCTCGCGGCGCCGCAGGAGGCGTTCATGCCCGCCATCTCGCCGACCAGCGCGGCGGATTGGCAGCGCAACGCCTACTACAAGACCGAGGAGGAATATCTGTTCGCGATCGCCGACGCCTTGCGCGAGGAATACGAGGCGATCGTCGCGGCCGGGTTCCTGCTGCAGGTCGACGACCCGCACCTCGTGACCTATTGGATCAAGGAGCCCGGTCTCACCGTGCCGCAATGCCGGGCCTGGGCCGAGGTGCGGGTCGAGGCGCTCAACCATGCGCTGCGCAACATCGCGCCGGAAAAGATCCGCCACCACACCTGCTACGGCATCAATATGGGGCCGCGCGTGCACGACCTCGAGCTCAAGCACGTCGTCGACATCATCCTGAAGATTCGCGCCGGCGGCTATTCGTTCGAGGCCGCCAATCCCCGCCACGAGCACGAGTGGAAGCTGTGGGAGACCCACAAGCTGCCGGCGGGCAAGGCGCTGATCCCGGGCGTCATCAGCCACTCGACGGTCCTGGTCGAGCACCCCGAGCTCGTCGCCGAGCGCATCCTCCGCTTCGCCAAGCTGGTAGGGCGCGAGAACGTCATCGCCGGCGCCGATTGCGGTTTCGCGACCTTCGCCGGCTCGAAGGAAGTGCATGCGAGCATCGTGTGGGCGAAATTCGCGTCGCTGGTCGAGGGCGCGCGGATCGCCAGCGCGCAGCTGTGGGGGTAGGCGTAGGACGGCTGCTTCGTCCGCCCTCATCCTGAGGAGGCGCGGCGCCGGCACGTTTGCCTGCGCTGCGCCGTCTCGAAGAGCCCGCCCCCGCGCAGGCGGGGGATGGGGGCGGCCCCCGGACCGCGGCGGCCTCATGCCTCGAGACGCATCGCAGCATGCTCGTGCCTGTCGATGTGACGCGTCCGCCTCATGCTGCGATGCTCCTCGGCATGAGGCCTGCACGCTACCTCCCGCCGCGCAGGCGCGCGAGCAGCTCCGCCGTCGGCCAGCCATCGGCCGGCATGCCGAGCTTGATCTGCATTTCGCGGACCGCGACGCGCGTCTTCAAGCCCAGCACGCCGTCGATGCGGCCGACGTCGTAGCCGCGCTGCTCGAGCAGCTGCTGCACCTCGCGCGCCTCCTCGAAGGTGATCTTCGGGATATCGCCGCCCTTGTTCATCGCCGGCGCGCCGTCGAGGCGGGTGGCGTAATAGGCCGCGGTCAGGGAATAATTGAGCGAATTGTTCCACTTCAGATAGGCCTGGAAATTGTCGTAGGCGAGGAACGCCGGACCGAACCGGCCGACCGGCAGCACGACCGAGGCCGGCATGCCGTCGGCCGGCAGCGCCTTGCCGTCGGCGCGGGCGACGCCCCAGCCGACCCATTGCGAGCGCGGATGCTGGACCGACAAGTCGGCCTCCTTCCACGGGAAATTCGCCGGTACCCGCACCTCCTGCAGCCAGGGCTCGCCGCGCTTCCAGCCGAGATGGACGAGATATTTCCCGGTCGAGCCGACCACGTCCGCCGCGCTCCGGATCAGGTTGCGGCGGCCGTCGCCGTCGTAGTCGATGGCATGCGCCATGTATTCCGACGGCATCATCTGGGTCTGGCCGAGCTCGCCCGCCCACGAGCCGATCATCTCGTCGGCGCGCAGGTCGCCGCGCTCGATCAGGCGCAGCGCGTCGAACAGGTGCCCCCGGAACATGTCGGAGCGGCGGCAGTCGAAGGCGAGGGTGGTCAGCGATTTGATCGCCTGGTCCTTGCCCTGGCCGGCGCCGAAATCGCTCTCCAATCCCCAGAACGCGGTGATCACCGAGGCCGGCACGCCGTATTCCTTCTCCTCCCGCGCGAACAGCGCCTGGTGTTTCTTGATCTGGGCGGCGCCGCTCGAGAGCCGCCCCGCCCCCAGGATCATCTTGTCGGACATCTCGACGAAGTTCTGGGCGAAGAACCGCTGCCCGCGGTCGCGGGCGCGCTCTTGCAAGGGGTTCGGGCCGATCAGGCAGCCCCTCGATCAGGATAGGCGAGTTGGCATTGCGCGAGCAAGCAGCCCCGGGCGCGGTGCCCGGGGCGCGCCGGAACGGGTCGGGCGAGCCGATACCCGCAACGATGAGCGGACGATGTGGCATGAGCGGACAATGACGATGCGAACGATGATCTGGGCGGTGGCGGCGATGCTTTTGCTCGACGCGCCCACCGTGGCGCTCGCGCAGCCGAATTGCCGCAACACCGGCAGCTTCGAGCCCTGGCTCGCCAATTTCAAGCGGGAGGCGGCGGCCAAGGGCATCTCGCAGGCGGCGATCGCGGCGGCCTCGCCGTACATGGTCTACGATCAG
>WNFD01009865.1_pt1 | contig 12766 bp, 7 predicted proteins | sample 5400491 | NCBI WGS metagenome assembly WNFD01 (sample SAMN13153343, study PRJNA577476) | soil metagenome | isolation source: 120 cm saprolite under Douglas fir tree site 2 hole 2 replicate 2 | place: USA:California | collected 2015-04-18 | reverse complement strand
GGCGGGAGCGTACAAGGCGCCCACGAAATCCTCTCCGATGTGACGCAGAGGCCACCCGGCGAGGTCGCGAACGGTGATGGCTTTGGCGTCGCCGCCGGCAAGCTTTTCGGCCAGCGAGCGGGCGACTTTGCTGGAGTAGGAGGCCGCGCCGCGTGGGCTGGAAATGACGAGGAGAATGTGGCTCATGTAAGAGGCTCCTTTGAGCGATCAGCGGTGGAAGTATGGTGAGGTGCGGTTTTTCAGGCTTTGCAAAACGCGAACAAATCCTCGCTGACCTGGTCCTTGAGCGTGGTGCACAGACCGTGCGGGGCGCCCTTGTAGACCTTCAGGGTTGCGCCCTCGACGAGCTTGGATTGGAGGAGCCCTGAGTCGGCGAATGGCACGATCTGGTCGTCGTCGCCCTGCATGATGAGCGTGGGTACGTTGATCTTTTTCAGGTCCTCTGTTTGATCCGTCTCGGAGAACGCCTTGATGCAGAAGTAGGCGGCCGGGAAGCCCGCCATCATGCCCTGCCGCCAAAACGACTCGCGCACCCCTTCGGAGACCTTCGCGCCCGAGCGGTTGTAGCCGAAGAACGGCAGGCTCAAATCCTTCCAAAATTGCGAGCGATCGGCCTGGACGCTGGCGCGTATTTTGTCGAACACGTCGATCGGCGTGCCGCCAGGATTGGCCGGTGTCTTCAACATCAGCGGCGGGACGGCGCCGATCAACACGACCTTGGCCACGCGCTTCGTACCATGCCGAGCGATATAGCGCGCGACTTCGCCGCCGCCGGTGGAATGGCCGACATGGATCGCGTTTGTGAGATCCAGCTTCTGAGCGAGCTCGGCGAGGTCGTCGGCGTACGTGTCCATGTCGTTGCCGTTCCACGGTTGGCTCGAACGTCCGTGGCCGCGGCGGTCGTGCGCGACGCAGCGGTATCCGCGCGAGGCCAGAAAGAACATCTGGTCTTCAAAGGCATCCGCGGAAAGCGGCCAGCCGTGACTGAAGACAACGGGCTGTCCGCTACCCCAGTCGTTGTAATAGATCTGCGTGCCGTCTTTCGTCGTGATGGTGCTCATAGAGTGTGTTCCTTTGCGGGGGTTGGTGGAGATATACGGACCGGTTTGCTTGGTCGCTGCGGTCACCGTCATCGCAGGGAGGCTTGCGGCAGCGGCCATGCTGGCGCCAGCGAGCAGAATGCTACGACGGGAAACAAGGCCTGAAGTGTCGTTCAATCGTGAGTCCTCTTGGGTGGTTTAAGCGCATTGGTTCTGCCGTGACGTCGGCGCTTCACGATCAGATCAATCCGCCGCTTTGTCGATGGAGCCACTCTATCGCCGTGCGGACCGGAACTCCTTGGCGCATCGCTGACAACTTCTGACATTTTGCCGGCGGTGTAGCAGCTGAAGTAGTGCACACACGGCGTTCGCACGCGAGGTGCCGTGTACTGATGACCGGGGGTACTGCGAACACTGAAGACCCGGGCGGGCGATGGCGCCAGCCAATGTCAGGATTTGTCAGCCTCACGCCAAAGATTCCAGTGCTCGCTCGCGATAGGGTCGCCACGTCGAAAGAGCTTTGGAGTCGAACAGATATGAAAGGCCGGATGCTTGCAGTAGTGCTCGATTGGAAGGTCATCGCCATGCTCAAGAAACGTCATCCATTTCTCGTCGCTGCAATTCTCCCCGCCGCCGCACTCATCGGATGCCACGGCGGCGACCCGGTCCCGGCGCGGCACGCGGTCGCGGTCGGCGTGGTGACGGTGAAGCCGCGGCCGGTAACCATCACCACCGAACTGCCCGGGCGAACCTCCTCGTTCCGCGTCGCGGAGGTGCGCCCCCAGGTGAGCGGCGTACTGCTGAAGCGCTTGTTTGTCGAAGGCAACGAGGTCAAGGCGGGTCAGCCGCTGTACCAGATCGATCCCGCACCGTTTCAGGCGAGCTATGACAGTGCGAAAGCGACGCTAGAGCACGCGCAGGCGGAACTGACCACGGCCAAACTGCTGGAAGAGCGCTACCGGCCGTTGGTTGAAGTCAACGCCGTGAGCCGACAGCAGTATGACAACGCGGTGGCCTCCGCGCTGCAGGCGCAGGCCGACGTGGCGTCCGGCAAGGCTGCGGTGGAAACGGCGCGTATCAATCTCGCCTATACTCACGTGCTCGCGCCGATCTCCGGGCGCACCAGCCGCTCCTCAGCCACCGAGGGCGCGCTGGTGACGGCGAACCAGACTACGGCCTTGGTCACCGTGACGCAGCTCGATCCGATTTATGTCGATGTGACTCAGCCCGCCACGGTGCTGTTGCGTCTGCAGCGTGAGTTGGAGGCGGGGCAACTCGTCAATCGCGGCGCCAACGCCGCTGCTGTCGGCTTGAAACTGGAGGACGGCAGCGAGTACGGCCGCGAAGGCAGTCTCAAGTTCTCGGAAGTCACGGTCGATCAGAGCACGGGCTCAGTCACCTTGCGGGCGGAGTTTCCCAATCCGAGCCATCTATTGCTGCCCGGCATGTTCGTACGTGCGCGTATTCAGGAGGGCGTGCGGCAGCAGGCTTTATTGGTACCAGAGCCGGGCGTGACCCACGATCAGCGCGGCGAGCCTGTGGCCCTGGTCGTCGGAGCTGGCAACAAGGTGGAGCAGCGCACGCTCAAGACCGATCGGGTGGTGGGTAACCAGTGGCTCGTGGTCGGCGGTCTCAAGCCGGGCGACCGGGTGGTCGTCTCGGGAGTTCAGAAAGCACACCCCGGTGACGAAGTCACGCCGGTCGAAGCCGGTCAAGCCGCGGCGGCTCGCACCACGGCGCCGACCGAACCCAACGGTTGAGGAGGCGCTATGTCCCGATTCTTCATCGACCGCCCGAACTTCGCCTGGGTGATTGCCATCATCATCACCCTGACCGGAATCCTCGCGATCAAGAAACTGCCGGTGGCGCAGTATCCAAGCATCGCGCCGCCCTCCATTGCCATCACCGTCACGTATCCCGGCGCCTCGGCGCAGACCGTGCAGGACACGGTGGTCCAGGTCATCGAGCAGCAGATGAGTGGCATCGATCACCTGCTGTACTTCTCGTCCGAGAGCGACAAGGACGGGAGCATGACCATCACGCTCAATTTCGAGCAGGGTACCAGTTCTGACATCGCGCAGGTGCAGGTGCAGAACAAGCTCACCCTCGCGACGCCCTTGCTACCGATCGAAGTGCAGCAGCAGGGGATCAGCGTGACCAAGGCGACCGTGAACTTCCTGATGGTCGTCGGTTTCGTGTCATCCGACGGCAGCTTGAGTGGCGAGGACATCGCCGACTACATCGCCTCGCACGTGCAGGACCCGGTGAGCCGCACGCCCGGGGTCGGTACTTTGCAGCTGTTTGGCGCGCAGTACGCCATGCGCATTTGGCTGGACCCCGCCAAGCTCAACAGCTTCGGCCTGACACCGGTCGACGTGAGCAATGCCATCACCGCCCAGAACGTGCAGGTGACCAGCGGTGAGGTGGGCGGTCTGCCTGCCGTGCGCGGCCAGGAGCTCGATGCCACGGTCATCGGTCCGACACTGCTCAATACGCCGGAGCAGTTCGGAGCGATCCTGCTGCGCGTCAATTCCAACGGCTCGCGGGTACTGCTGCGCGATGTGGCCCGGGTGGCTCTCGGCGGGGAGAACTTTTCCGTGAACAGTGAGTACAACGGCAAGCCCGCTTCCGCCCTTGGCATCAAGCTGTCGGCCGGAGCCAATGCGCTCGATACCGCCAACGCGGTGCGCACCACGCTGGCGCGGCTGCAGCCGTATTTCCCGCACGGCCTGCAAGTGGTGTATCCGTACGACACCACGCCGTTCATCAAGATCTCGATCGAGGAGGTAGTCAAGACGCTGGCCGAGGCGATCGGGCTGGTGTTCCTGGTAATGTACCTATTCCTGCAGAACTTGCGCGCGACGCTCATTCCCACGATCGCCGTGCCCGTGGTGCTGGCCGGCACTTTCGGGGTGCTGGCTGCGGTTGGCTATTCGATCAACGTGCTCACCATGTTCGGCATGGTGCTGGCGATCGGCCTGCTGGTGGATGATGCGATCGTCGTGGTGGAAAACGTCGAGCGCGTCATGGCCGAGGAGGGTCTCTCGCCCAAGGAGGCAACGCGCAAATCGATGCAGCAGATCACCGGCGCGCTGGTGGGCATCGCCCTGGTCCTCTCCGCGGTGTTCCTGCCGATGGCGTTCTTCGGCGGGTCCACCGGCGTGATTTACCGGCAGTTCTCCATCACCATGGTCTCGGCCATGGCGCTGTCAGTGCTGGTGGCCCTGATCTTCACGCCCGCGCTGTGCGCCACGCTTCTCAAACCCTCGGCCAAGGGCCATGAACGGGCGCAGCACGGCTTCTTTGGCTGGTTCAATCGCGTTTTCGATCATGGCAACCGCGCATACCTCATGGGCGTGCAGCACGTCGTCGCGCGTACCGGTCGCTATCTGCTGATTTATGTAGCGATTGCCGGGGTCCTGGGCTTCCTGCTGCTGCGGCTGCCAAGCGGGTTTCTGCCGGAGGAGGACCAGGGCCTCCTGTTCGTGCAGGTAAGCGCCCCGGCCGGTGCCACCCAGGAGCGCACCGCGCGCGTGTTGAGCGAGCTCAGGGACTATTTCCTGACGCAGGAGAAAACGAATGTGAGGTCCGTGCTCACCGTGGGGGGTTACAGCTTCGGCGGCCGTGGCCAGAGCGCTGGGATCGCGTTCGTCGCCCTGAAGGACTGGAAGGTGCGACTCGGCCGCGCCAATCGGGTGCAGGCCATTGCCGGGCGCGCGATGCAACACTTCGCGCGGATCCGGGACGCGATGGTGGTCGCGTTTGCCCCACCCGCGGTGATTGAGCTCGGCAACGCGACAGGTTTTGACTTCGAGCTCGTGGATCGCGCCGGTGTCGGCCACGATGCCTTGATGCAGGCGCGCAAGCAACTGCTAGGGATGGCGGCGCACGACCCGAACCTGGTGGCCGTGAGGCCCAACGGCCTGGACGACGAGCCGGAGTACAAGCTCGATGTCGACTGGGAGAAAGCCAGCGCGCTCGGCGTGTCGATTAGCGACGTCAACAACAGTATCACCGGGGCCTGGGGGTCGGCCTATGTGAATCAGTTTGTCGACCGCGGCCGCGTCAAAAGAGTGTTTATCCAGGGAGACCCGTCCTCGCGCATGTCGCCGCAGGATCTGGACCAATGGTACGTGCGCAATTCCGCCGGGACCATGGTGCCCTTCTCGGCCTTCATCGCTCCGACCTGGACCTACGGCTCGCCCAAGCTCGAGCGTTACAACGGTCTGCCGTCCTTCGAGATCCTGGGGCAGCCCGCGCCAGGCAGAAGTACCGGCACGGCGATCCAGACGATGGAGCAGCTGGTCAAGCGGCTGCCCGCGGGCATCGGCTACGAATGGACCGGCTTGTCGTACGAGGAGCAGTTGTCCGGTGGCCAGGCGCCGGCGCTCTATGCCATCTCGTTGATCGTGGTGTTCCTGTGCCTGACGGCGCTATACGAAAGTTGGTCGATTCCGGCGGTGGTGATGCTGGTGGTGCCGCTGGGAGTGGTCGGCGCGGTGCTGGCCACGACGCTGCGCGGCCTCAACAACGATGTGTTCTTCCAGGTCGGGCTGCTGACGACCGTCGGGCTGTCGGCGAAGAACGCCATCCTCATCGTCGAGTTCGCCAAGGAGAGCTACGACCACGGTTTGGGCTTGGTCGAGGCGACGCTGGACGCCGCGCGGCAAAGATTGCGGCCCATCCTGATGACCTCCTTCGCCTTTATCCTGGGTGTGCTGCCGCTGGCAATCTCAACGGGAGCGGGCTCCGGCGGCCAGAACGCCATCGGTACTGGGGTCGTCGGCGGCATGCTCTCCGCCACGGTGTTGGCGGTGTTCTACGTGCCGATGTTCTTCGTGGCGGTGCTGGGCTGGCTTCGCGTCAGGCCGCGGTCCGTGGACCACGCGCCCGCCGCAAGCCTTCCTCTACCGCAGCGAGGATCGTGAGATGCGCAAGCTCACCGTTGCTTTGATCACCGCGCTGCTGGCCGCCGGTTGCACTCTGGAGCCGAAGTACGAGCGGCCGGCCGCACCGGTGCCGCAGAGCTTTCCAGAGGGGAAGGCCTATCATGAGGGCGATGCGGCGCCGACCACTGGGAAAGCCGCCGCCGACATCGGCTGGCGCGAGTTCTTCACCGACGCGCGCTTGCAGCAGCTGATCGAGCTGGCGCTGGCGAACAATCGCGATCTGCGCGTTGCGGCCCTCAACGTCGAAGCCCAACGGGCCCAGTATCGCATCCAACGCGCCGACTTGTTGCCCACGATCAGCGCCACGGCCAATGAGTCGGTGCAAAGCGTTCCGCCCTACCTGAACAAACCAGGACTACCGATTCCCTCGACGATTCGGCAGTACACCGTGGGCGTTGGCTTCACCTCTTACGAGCTGGACTTGTTCGGTCGGATTCGAAGCCTCACCCATCAGCAACTGGAAACCTATTTCGGCTATCAGGAGACGCGTCGCAGCACGCAGATCAGCCTGGTCGCCGAAGTGGCGGACGGCTATCTGACTCTGCTGGCTGACCAGGAGCTGCTGCGCATCACCGGGGAGACGCTTCGGAGCGACACCGATTCCTATACTCTCACGCAGCGGATGTTGGAGTCGGGTCAGGCCACCGAGCTCGACCTGCGGCAGGCCGAGAGCGCGGTCGACGCTGCTCGCGCCAGTCTGGCGCAGTACACGCGCCAGGTGGCCCAGGACCTCAACGCGCTGCAGCTGTTGGTCGGTGCACCGCTCCCCGAAGAGCTGAGACGCGGTCCGCCGCTCGAGACGCAGTCCTCTTTGGAAGAGTTGCCGGCAGGGCTGCCGTCGGATCTGCTGGCACGCCGCCCGGACATTCTATCCGCGGAACACAGTCTACGCGCCGCCAACGCCAACATTGGCGCCGCGCGCGCCGCGTTCTTTCCCTCCGTGAGTCTGACCGGCCTGTTCGGGACCAGCAGCGCGCAGCTCTCCGGTCTGTTTGGTAACGGTTCCAAGTACTGGAGCTTCAATCCTCAACTCAGCGTGCCAATCTTCGCCGGCGGAGCCAATGTCGCGAACCTGGATCTCGCCAAGGTGCAGAAGAACCTGCAGGTTGCGCAGTACGAAAAGGCCATCCAGACCGCATTCCGCGAAGTGGCCGACGCACTGGCCGCACGCGGTACGTTGCAGCAGCAGCGCGAGGCCCAGCGTGCGCTGGTGGATGCCGCCGGCGCGAGCTATACGCTGTCCGAGATGCGCTTCCACAGCGGAGTGGACGCCTATCTCACCGTGCTCGACTCGCAGCGCACGTTGTACAGCGCGCAGCAGGGGTTGGTCAGCGTGGAATTGACTCGATTGGAGAATCTCGTCGGCTTGTACAAAGCCCTGGGCGGCGGGTGGGAGGAGACGGACTCACGGGTCGCTCCTGTTGCCGCCAACCGTGATTGATCACTCCTTCGACCGGTACGGTTAACGCAACTGAAAGGCGCCCTGAGACGTGGACGCCGTGAACAGCGTTGCGCGTGTAGCCGGCAACACACACGACTATCTACGGGCGCGATGAACGTTACCGCGGTTCTTGGGCGGACGCGACGTCATCTTCTTAAGCGAGACGGACTCGCGGCAAGAGCTCTCGGCCTTGCGATACGGAGTCCGGAAGAGGTCTCTGCTGGGTTTGTCTCTTGCAATTCGTCGAGTAGCGTCTTGGCAGTCATGAGATCGGCAGTCGCGAAGCCCTCTCCGAACCGAGCAAGGACGGGCGCGAGGACAAGATGTGCTTCTTGGATACGGTTCTCGTTCCGCCACAAACGACTGAGGCTCGTCGCGCAGCGAAGCTCCCAGGACAAAGCGCCTTGCCGGTGAGCGCAATCGAGGCCTTCCGAGAAAAGTTGTTGCGCCGCGCGAGCGGCGCCGGTCTCGTCATTGAGGAGCCGCAGCTCACCTTTGATCCGCAGCAACTCAGGCTCGCACCAATGCACCGAGTCGCGCCTGCATCTCGCGAGCGCTTGCTCGATGGCGGCAAGCCCCTCCTCGACCTGTCCTGCCATTCCCAGCGCTGCTGCGAATTCTCCCATGAACACCGGGTACCGCAGATCGTCGGCGCGATCGCCCAGCGCGTCGAGCGCACTGCGCAGGAGACGCAATCCCGAATCGCCATTCCCGCGCCTGACCGCCAGTGCTCCTTCGAAGTAGCGACCCCAGTCGTTCCAAACCTGCAAACCGGGGCGAGTTGAGACTTCGAGGAGCAATGTCACGAAGTGCTCCATCGTGGAGAGATCGCCCACCGAAAGCGCGACGGGGCAGGCGCCGTACGCCAGGGCATAGGAGAGTGAAATCCCATGATTGACGGTAAGCGCATCCTCAATGTTGCTGCGAGCGAGGTGCAGCGCCCGATCGGCAAGACCTTGCAGCCACAGCGTTCGCGCGAGGATCGCGCGCGCCGTAATCCGCTGATTGAACTGAAAACGGACGAGGTGCGAACGTCGAACCGGAGGAGCGTACTGAGCGAGCATGCGCTCGAGGTGGTCCCGCGCGCCGGTCTGGTCTCCCAGGTAATGTAGCGAGGTTCCCCTCATGCGCTCGCCCACGAGAGCATCGGTCGGGTCCGATTGATCTTGGGCCAGTTTCGCAAAGCGAGCGGCTAGCGCGAGCGCGTTGGGATACTCGGCGCGTATGAGGTGGCAGGCCCATAGCCCCCACAGCGCGCGCAACTGATAGTCCGCGTGTGCGAGATGCTCTGCCATTTGAAGCACGTTCGTCCACGCCGCCACCGTTTCCGGGGCAGGGCCTTTCAAATTGAATAGCGACCAGGCGCGTGCGGCCCAAAGCTGCATTTCGTCGCCGGTACCGCGACTCGATGCCCTATCGAGATTGGCGAGCGCCCGATCGACGCGTCCGTAGCACTCGTCCGGCAGTGATAGCTGAATCCACAGAGGCACGGCCGCGGCGGTGAGTGCGACGCCGATGGCGGGGTCGCCGCGTGCAGACCACGCCCAATCGAGAGCGGCGCGCACGTTATCGATGCATCCGGCATAGGCCGCGAGCCATTCATCGGTTGAATGCGTCTCCCACTCGGCCGCTGCGCGCTCGAAGACAGCGCGGTAGTACTGCGCGTGGCGTCGGGCGGTCGGATCAAACTCATCGCTGCCGATGAGCTTCTCTATCCCCGTCCGCCGCCACTGCGCACGCTGCGTCGGGCATGAACGGTCCTGGCAGCACCGCCACGCGACGCAGGACTACGCGCTCGGCTTTCGAAAGCAGCTCGTAGCTCCAATCGAGCGTGCCCCGCAACGTCTGGTGGCGTGGCAGTGCTGTGCGCCGCCCATGTGTGACCAACCGAAAAATATCGTCGAGCCGCGCCGCGACGTTCTCCACGCCGAGTGTGGCTGCGCGAGCCGATGCGAACTCGATCGCGAGGGGTATTCCGTCGAGGCGTCGACAGACCTCGGCTATCGCGATGGTAGCGCGACCGTCTGTCGAGAACTGCGGCTCGGCCGCGCGCGCCCGTGCAACGAACAGCTGTACTGCTCCGTGTCGCAGCACCTCGTCCGGGTCTTCGGTCCGCTTGGCCGGCACATGGAGGCCTGACACCCGATAGACCTGCTCCCCCTCGGCGCGCAGGGGCTCGCGACTGGTTGCCAGCACGCGAACCGCCGGCGTGCCGCGCACGAGACGCTCAGCCGCGGATGCCGCAGCCTCGATGACGTGTTCGCAATTGTCGAGCACGATCAGCAGATGTTTCGTGCCAAGCGAGTGCGCGACATCGTCGGGCGAAGCGCCCGCGGGCAGAGTAAGCCGAAGCGCAGTCGCGACGGTAACCCACACGAGATCGGGATCCGTCAAGGGGCCGAACTCCACGAGCCAGGCCCCATCGGGGAACTTCGACTGCAGATGCCGTGCGGCCTCGAGGGCAAGGCGCGTCTTGCCGATACCCCCGGTGCCTGTCAGCGTGACCAGCCGGTGCGCGGCCACGAGATGCAACACCTCAGAGAGCTCGGCTTGCCGATCGAGGAGGGGCGAGGTGGGGGCCGGCAGGTTCGTGCGCTTCTCGCGCTCATGGGCGAACGCCTCCGTCTCTGTGGTCGTGGCGGCCTTGGCAGTGCTCTCGGATTCTTCGTCAGCGCTCGTGGCCTCGGCAACGAAGCGGTAGCCACGCCCCGAGATGGTTTTGAGGAAACCGCGATCCCTTCCCAGCGCTCTGCGCACCCGCGTGATCTGAACCTGCAGAGTGTTCTCCTCCACGACGATCCCCGGCCAGATGCCGCTGAGGATCTCGTCCTTGGTGACGAGATCGCCGCCTGCATCCACCAGCATCTGGAGAACATCGAAAGCACGGCTCCCGAGCGGAACCAGCACGCCGTCGACGAAAAGCTCGCGCCGATTCGTGAACAGTTGGCAGTGCCCGAACTGGATGATGGTTGTGCCTGCTTCGGTCTCTAGCATGGCCGCGGCCTCGATTGATTCTCTGAGAATCGCGGCTCGCCTGAGGCTGAGCCGACTCTCTGCGGTGATCGTTTTCAACGCCTCGCCAATCTCGCGCAGTATGCGCTTACGCGTGGCGCCCAGGATCCCGCTGCAGCTTCTCGCGGTGTTCAACCTTGAGAACCCGCAGACGTAGCAATATATTGCCCAAGTGGTCAATAAAGTCAATATATATTTACTCTTTCGGTCAGTATTGTACCCGGCCGGCCTGCCACTTGCCCAATCTCATTGGCGCTGCGCGCTGCTTTGCCATTAGAATCAGTCACACGCGTCGAGCGGCCAGGGGACCATCATGAAAACGCACACGCCGATAAAGTTCGAGAAGCCGATCGTCCAGCGGCACCGGCGTCAGCAGCGCAGCATCGAGACGCGCGACAGGATCCTCCAGGCCGCCGCCACCGAATTTGCGGAGCACGGGTTCGAAGGCGCTTCCACGCGGACGGTCGCCGCCAACGTCGACGTGCAGCACACTCTCGTAACCTATCACTTCAAGAGCAAAGATGGGCTTTGGCGTGCGGTTCTCAGCTCCCTCAATGAGCGCTTTGCCGGCATGTACCGCTCGCGCCTCGAGGGCCTGCGGGGCGTCGATGCGTCGACCAAGCTGCGGCTGATCCTCACCGACTTCATCCGCTTCAGCGCGGAGAACCCGAGCTTCCATTGGCTCATGTCGCTCGAGGCTAGCAAGGGAGGGCGGCGCATGAACTGGCTGATCGACGAGTACGTGCGAGAGTTCTTCACGACGCTCACCGATCTGATTCGCGCCACCCAGAAGGCCGGCCGGTTCATCGACGGGGATCCGCACCATCTGCTGTACCTGTTCATCGGCGCAACGACCCATTTTTTCATGTTGGCGAGCGAGGTTAAAAAGGTGTCGGGAAGATCGCCCTCGGCGCCCAGTTACGTCGAGGAGCACGTACAGCTGTGCCTGCGCCTTTTCTTTCGCGAGCCTCCGGGTGAAAAGCCGTGATTCGGCTCAGCCCTCGTCGGTGATGACCGCGATGACGTCGCATTGGACGAGCATCTTCGCCGGGAGGTGATCGTTCTGAAGCGTATGTCGCGCCGGCCTCGAGGTGGGGTCCGGAAACGCCGCGATCCAGTGCTCGTTGATCGCTCGGGGGTATCGGACCGACTCCGTCCACGATTGACTTGCAATCGGTCGGGTCGCCGAATCTGAGCTCGCGCTCCTCGATCCGCTCACCCGTAGCCAGGTCGATAAACGTCGCGACACTGATCCACTCGGGACGCTTGATCTGCGCATCGTTCGCATGCGCACATTGAGTGAACATCAGGCCCAACACCATAGCAACGCTATTACGTTCTTCATTTACGCCGAGGCTACGACTGACTTGCATTCGCCCGGGGCGAGCGATGGCGCCAGCCAATGTCAGGATTTGTCAGCCTCACGCCAAAGATTCCAGTGCTCGCTCGCGATAGGGTTGCCACGTCGAAAGAGCTTTGGAATCGAACAGATATGGAAAGCCACACATGCCGCGGACCGTCCAGACGCGACAGGCTCCTGACCACTAGTCATGAACCACCTTTGGGCGCGCACGTCGTGACACCACGCCGGGGCTATACCCATCACGGTATCTATGCGGGTAACGACAGGGTCGTGCAATACCGCGGTCTCGCGCGCGGCCTATCTACCGGTCCGGTGGAAGAGGTTTCTCTGGCGCAATTCACCCGCGGACACTCGGTGTGGGTCAGATCCGAGGACTCGCCTTGCTTCGATGGCGACGAGGTAGTCCATCGAGCTCGCTCCCGGGTGGGCGAAGACCGCTACCATCTGTTAACCAACAACTGCGAGCACTTCTGCGAGTGGTGCCTCCGCGGTGAGCACCGCAGCTATCAGGTGGACGCGTGGCTCTCTCGTTCCCGGCCGGTGTTACGGATGACTGTCGGTTTGATCGCGTGGTTGCTCGGTGTTCGGGAAACGCTCGACGCTAAAGTCCATAGCCGACGGATCGGCCTCCAATCAAGAGGATTCCTTGTATGGGGGTCGCGTACCTTCCGCGCAGAAAGTAACGGTTTCTCCACTGCGCCGCGGTAGGATGCTCCTCAAGCGGCTGTAGGTACAAGGCGTTGAGCATAGCGGTCCACAGGGAAGCGGAATGTCCCTCGGAAGTTGATATCGCGGTGGCCGACGGGCCCAATGCCTTTACTGGACCTAGCGTGAATCAAAGAGATTATAAGCTGTCATATCCCTCTTATAGCGGTGGTTCGGGTAGTTCGGACAGATTCCCCTGACCTGACGTAAGCCTGCCGACGGCTTCAGGACGCCCCCGCAACCCTGTGCGGGCGAA
>WNFD01031505.1_pt1 | contig 12769 bp, 9 predicted proteins | sample 5400491 | NCBI WGS metagenome assembly WNFD01 (sample SAMN13153343, study PRJNA577476) | soil metagenome | isolation source: 120 cm saprolite under Douglas fir tree site 2 hole 2 replicate 2 | place: USA:California | collected 2015-04-18 | reverse complement strand
ATCGACGAATTGGCGAGCATGTCATCGAGCAGAACGCCGGACTGGCCTCCCAGGCGCTGAACTGCCGGATCGAACCGGCCAGGCCATTGCTGCCCGCCAACCCCGCGGCGGAACGCTGGGCCGATGCCGAGATTGCCCGGCTGGGAATCGCGAGCTTTGTGATGATGAATCCCGGGGCCGGCTGGGGCGCGAAGCAGTGGCCTTCGCAGCGTTACGGCGAGGTGGCAAAGGCGCTCGCGGTGCACGGGCTGAAAACTCTGGTCAATGCCGCTCCGGGCGAAGAGACGCTGGCCCAGGAATTAATGGATGCGGCCGGCGGCCAGGCATTTATGATCCGATGCACCATCGGCGAGCTGACGGCGCTCACCCGGCGCGCCCGGCTGTTCGTGGGCGGCGATACCGGACCTCTGCATCTTGCGACGGCCCTGGGCGTTCCGACGGTCGGATTGTTCGGCCCGACCGACCCGGCGCGCACCGGCCCGTTCGGCGAAAAATGCATTGCGATACGGCATCCGGAAAGCCAGACGACGTTCTCACACCACAGGGAGATTGAACAGGGTTTGCTGAAAATTACAGTTGAAGAAACAATTTCCGCGGCGCGCTTTCTTCTGGGACAGCGATAATGGCCTCCTGGAGCCGCATCGCCACGCGCTCTCGCGTCCCCCTCGGCTTTCTGTTTGCCGCCGGATATCTGTGGCTGGCGAAGCCAAGCTGGCCGCTGATCGGCGCGGGCGCCGCCGTGGTGGCTGCCGGCGTGGCCGTGCGCGCCGGAGCCTCAGGACACATTCGCAAGAACGCCGAACTGGCGACCACCGGTCCTTATGCGTATGTCCGCAACCCGCTTTATCTGGGATCGATTCTGATCGCCATTGGCTTCATCGTCGCGGCGCGCAGCTGGTGGATCGGGCTGGGCGCGCTGCTGATGTTCCTTGCGATTTATCTGCCGGTGATTCAAGCCGAAGAAGATTATCTGCGCTCTGCTTTCGCGGGCTACGCCGAATACGCGAAGCACGTCTCTCGCTTTCTACCCCGGCTGACCGCCTGGCGAGCAGGCTCCGCATTGATAAAGCCTCGGCCTACACTGACTGCGATCATTCTGCTGGCGGGGACAGCTCTGCCGCAGGGCAAGCCGGCGCCGGCTGCTCCGCCGCAGAAAAGCACACCTCCGCCGGCCGCTGTGGCGACAGCGGTGAAAACGCCCATTCTCGCGCCACCCGGGCCCACCTATCGTCCGTCCCTCGACCAGACGCTGGTATATGCGGGGCAATGGCGCGTCTTTCCCGCGGGCACCGGTACGCTGAAGATTGAACAGGCGGGCAAGGAACTGCGCGTGCTCGGATCGGCGGATGCTTCCGGAGCGATCGGCCTGCTCTATCACGTTCATGACCGCTTCGAATCGTTTCTCGATCCCGCAAGCTTCTGCTCGCACAACACCTCGCGCAGCATGGAAGAAGGCTTTCGCCGGGTCAACATGAACATCACCTTCGACTATCAGCGCGGCAAGGCCATCCTCGATCAAAAGAACCTCAAAAAGAACGAGACCCGCCACACGGAAAACGAGATTCCCAACTGTGTGACCGATGTGATTTCAGGAATCTACTATGCGGGAACTCTTCCCCTCGAAGCGGGCAAGACCTACTCATTCCCGGTGAATGATGGCGGCAAGACGGTCGCCGTCGAACTGCACGTGGAAGCGCGCGAGCAGATCAAGACTCCCGCGGGAACCTTCAAGACCATCCGCGTGCAGCCCGATGCGCCCCGGGAAGTCTTCAAAGACAAACCGAAAATGTGGATCTGGTATTCCGACGACGCGGCCCGCATTCCGGTGCAGATACGTGTCCGCATGGCCTGGGGGATGATGACGTTTACTCTGTCGCGGGTGGATAAGAAATAGAAAATCAAAGACATTTCGCCGCAGATTTGCGCAGATGAACGCAGATAAAGAAAAAAACGTTAAAAAAACATCTTCTTTTTCTTTATCTGCCTTCATCTGCGTGAATCTGCGGCAAATCTTTTCTTTTGGTTTTTGTTATCGAAACATTTCCAGTTTTACCTCTATATCCTTCCCGTCGAGCAGAAATCTGATCACTCCCAGCTCATCCGTGCGATAGGTCCTGACCCGGGCCGCGCCCAGCCGTTCCAGCACTTCGAGGCGCGGATGTCCAAATGTGTTATGCGCGCCCGATGAAATCACCGCGAAACGCGGCTGCACCGCCGCCAGCAGTTCCGGCGTGGTGGAGGTATTGCTTCCGTGGTGAGCGACCTTGAGCAGGTCGGCCTGGGGAGATTCCATGGCCACCTGGCGTTCCATCTTCTTTTCGAGATCGCCGGTCAGCAGCGCCGAGGTATGTCCGAAGGCCATCAGCATAGCCAGGGAGTCGTCGTTTTTCGCGGTGGGCTTCGGCTGCCAGTCGGGCGGCGGCGAGAGCACGCGAATATGAGTCCCGGCCCAGTTGAATTCGTCTTCACTTGTAAGCTGAAAAATCTCGGTGCGGACGGCCCGCGCCGTTTCGAAAAGATGAATCAGCGCCGGAGATTCCGGGTTGATGCCCACCCAAAGCTCTTTGGGGCGGAAGTTCTGGACGGCGCGGGGTAGTCCGCCGAGATGATCGTCATGGGCGTGGCTGAGGGCCACAACGTCCAGATGGTCGAAGCCGCGCCACCACAGATACGGCGAGACGACGTCTTCACCATAATCGAACTCTCCGCGAAACGGACCGACCGGGCCGCCTCCGTCAAGCAGCATCGTCTTCCCTTCGGGCGAGACGATCAACAGCGAATCGCCCTGGCCAACATCAATCGCTGTAACCTCCAGTTTGCCGCGCTCGATTCGGGGCGCGGGACGGTACAAGGCAGCCACCGAGGCGGAGACGAACAGAACAGCGATTCCCGAGGCGACAACCCATCGTCTGCCTTTCACGGCCGCCAGCGCGACTGCAACTCCCGCAACCGAAACGAGGACAATCATCAGATCAGGATCGGGGATTCGCCATTGCGAGATGTTCCAGCGCGAAAGCGAGACGATGCAAGAGAGTGTCCAGTGCAGGGTCATGGCGGCGATGGTCGCGGCGATGTGAGCGAGGAAGGCCGACACATAGCTCAGGGCAATGGCGACCACAGCGGAGTTCATGAGCAGGCCCGCCAGAGGCAGAACGAGAATGTTAGCGGGCAGACCGACGATCGCGGCCCGATGAAAGTACAGGCGCATCGGCAGCACCAGCACCGCCTGGGTGATCGATGAAACGACAATCACCTCGTAGATGACTATACTCACGCGCATCAGGCGGGTGACCAGAAAGTCCGCCACCCGCCTGCCGGTCAGCCGGGCGAGGCGACCCGCGATCATCCGCAGATCGAGTCGGAACTGGGCAAGGCGCGGAGGCAGCGTCAGATCGTAGCTGGTTGCGTCGAAGTGGGCCAGGGCCCGCCCCACAGGCGTGGAGGTTCGATCGAGAACCGGGATGCTGATGCCCGCAATGGCCAGCAGCGCAAGAAAAGTAAGCTGAAAGCTCGGCTCAAACCATGCGTGGGGCGTGAGCGCCAGCACCACAAGGGCGGCGAAGCCGGTGGCGTTGAGCGCGCTCCGGTCGCGATAGAAGACGCGCCCCAGCAGGTAGATCGAGAGCATGAAGACCGCGCGCAGAATGGGCGCGCCCATTCCGGCAACGAAGGCGTAGAACACCGAGAGGGCGATGGTGATCAGAGCGGCGATCCACTGAGGGACGCGCAGCAGGCGGGCCATCCAGAAAATCGCGAGCGCCAGCAGGCCCACGTTCATGCCCGACACCACCAGCAGATGATAGACGCCGGTCATCTGAAACTCTTCGCGCACCTGCCGGAACAAGAGCGAATCGTCGCCCACAATCATCGCGGCAAACAGAGCGGCATCCTCGGTTCCCCACAGAGCATGCACGTGCCGCAGGATGCTGGTGCGGCACTGGCTGCGCCAGAATCCCAGCCGGTCTCCGGTCTTGCCCGGCAGCACTTCGACAGCGTCCGCCCTGACCGAGGCGAGCGTGGTGATGCTCAGGGCGCGCAGGTAGCCTTCATAATCAAAAGCATTGGGATTGCGGAAGTTGCGGGGCATTCGCAGTTTGGCCGAGAAGCGGACGCGGTCTCCGTAGGCGACTTGTGGAAAGCCTCCGTTCTGCAAATCACGTTGCGCTTCCCACTCCTGCGAGAAGAGCGTGGCCCTCATGCCCAGCGGCTGCGTGAAGCTGATGTCTCCCATACGCAGGCTTTCCGTCTCAAAATCAAATCGCTCGCGCGGACCTTTGCCCGCAAGCATCGCGCCATCGCTGGTCACGTGTCCAATGATTTCAATCTTTTCGCTGTAGAGAAACTCCGGGGGCGCAGTCGTCATGTTGGGCTGGGGCATCCACACCCATGCCAGCGCGCCCGCGGCGGCCATGGCGAGACCCGCGGAAGTATATCCCAGCAAGAAATTGTCTTTGACGGTCGCGAGGACGGCGCAGAGGACAAGAATCAGCGCCGACACAAGCCAGACTGCTGCTGACCGATGGATGAGTGAAGCCAGCCAGATTCCCAGCCCGAAGGCGACCGAGGCGGCCGCAAGCGGTGCGCGCGGATTGGATTGCTGAACAGCAGACCGCTTCTTCGGCGTTGTCATTCGTGGCCAGGAATTCCCGGCGGGAATGGTAACACTTTCGGCGAGGAATGCGAATTAAAACCTCTCGGAGATGGTTCGTCATTTTTGGCCGCAAACCAGTGCGATTGGGTGATTGATCCATGGTCAGGAGGACGAGATGCACAGTCACGCCAAATCCAGGCCGGAATCACGGACATAACACGCTGCCAAACTTTCTTCTCAGGCGTCCAACCTTGCATAGGGAGGAGCTTATGAGTACGCAACCTCATGTGGATCCCGAACTGGTTACAGTGTTTGACACCAACCAGGAAACCGAAGCCATGGTCGTACAGGGCCTGCTCAGCTCGGCCGGAATCGATTCGATTGTCACCAGCCTGCAGGCGCAACAGGATTTCTGGCCTGGAGTTGGCGGAGTCGTTGTGCGGGTCGGCGCCGCGCAGGCGGATGAAGCCCGGCAGCTGATCACGGAATATGAAAGCGCTCCTCCCGCGAATGCGAACGACGTGGCCCAGGCAGAGGGAGAGGGCGGAGAAGATCGGAGTTCTTAGCGATTCCAACATGTCAGCGCGATAACCTGGTCCCGTGATGATGCGCCGGCGGTAAGCAGAAAATGATGCTGATTTTTACCAGTTGACCTCAAATATGCTCCTGTAACATCATTCATTCATGAGGACGACAATTAATCTTGAAGATGACATCATGCCGGCGGTGAGGCAATATGCCAAGAGCCGTTCTGTAGGGCTTGGAAAGGCGGTATCCGAACTGCTGCGTCGGGGAATCAGCGCGGTCCGGCCCATGCGTATGGTCAATGGCATCTATGTTGTCGATTTGCCTGAAGATTCTCCCCGGATAACATCGGAACAGGTCCGGGCGCTCGCGGCTGAAGACCGATGACGGTCCACCTGCTTGGACGTCAGTACTGAACATAGTCAGGTCCACGGGAATGGCCTAGAAATGGCGGATATTCAGCGTGACAATACCAAAGCCAAGATGCAAAGCCGTAGCGCCGATCAGCAAGTCCTCGAATGCATGCTCACACCACGGGCGGCCTGCTCTCCTTCAACCCGACCGGCAAGCTCTGCGATGTCCACTGTAATTGGATGAACCACCATATCGCGGCGAAGCTCCGCTGCAAACGCACGCCGACGCTCACGGTCCGCATCATTCCGGGCGCGGTAAATTCCGTGGGTGAGCTCTGCAATCGTTACCACCGAAAGAGCGGACTCGACTTCCCCGTGTGTAGCCTGAACACGCCTGAGGATTTGGCGCAGGCTTTCTCCGCGCCGCTCGCCTGCAATGAGAATGCTGGAGTCGAGGATCAGTCCCATGGGGAAATGTTGCGTGGCTTGCGGCTCTTGATGATGAGAGCATGCGGCCGCGCTCCGATCCGGCACGATGCAAAACTGCCACTGGCTGGGCGTCCCGCTCGATGATTACTTCGGCGCCGGCCCGCACCTCTGCCATGAGCGAAGCGAAGCCGGTCGCTGCTTCTTCCTCTGAGATGTGGATTACATGCCTGGCCATGGCGCGATTATACAATAGGCGGGCGGCCCGCCTTCGAACCGCCGCAATGCGGCGGATGGACTCCGGGGGTACCATCTACCGCGCCAGCCTCACCATACTCTCAATATGAAACGTCTGCGGAAACAGATCGAACAGATGCACTTCCTCAACTCTGTAGCGCGATCTGATCAATCCATTCAAATCCCGAGCCAGCGTCGTCGGGTCGCAGGAGAGGTAAGTAATCCTCGGCACGCGCATCGCCGCCAGCAGCTTCACCGTCTTCTCTCCCAGCCCCGCGCGGGGAGGATCGGCGATCACGATATCCGGGCGCAGGTCCTGCGATTTCGCCAGGAACTCTTCGGTCGTGCTGCGGATGGCGGTTACATTCTTCGGCGCGTTGAACTTCAAATCCGCGGCGGATGACGGAGACGATTCGACGGCCAGAACGCGCTTATAACGACCGGCCAGGCGCAGGGCAAAGAGCCCGACGCCCGCGTAGAGATCAAGGGCCGTACTGCCTGAGACATCGGCAACCACGGATTCCGCCAGCTCGGCCACGAGAAAGCGATTGGTCTGGAAGAACGATCCGGCGCTCACCCGGAAAGAAGAAGACCCTGCCTGGTAATCGAGCGAACTGTCGCCAAAAATTCCGGCCTGATTCCCGGCGGTAAAGAATGCGACTCCCCCGATCTCGGGCAGTCCGGCTTGCAGAGCCGCGGCGAACTCCGGCGACTCCGGGCCCTGAACTTCGAGCAGTAACCGGGAATCGTCGTGATTGGCAAAGATCTCGATTTCGCCGACGTCCTGCGGAATGCGCCGCGCTCTGCCCAGGTCCCACAGGTGCGCCAGAACCGTGTTGATGGCCGGCGAACTGATCGGACATTTTTCCACCGGCAGCAGATCATGCGAAGCCATGCGATGAAACCCGATGGCGAATTCAGGCGCAGGTCGGACCCTGAAACGCGTGCGGTTGCGGTATCCCCATGGCGCGGCGGAGTGAGTCACGATCTCCGGCTTCCAGTCGAGTTTGGCGCTGCGCAAAAGAGTTTCTCGAAGAATGGACTTCTTGAGTTCCAATTGGTTCGGATAATCGGTGTGCTGGTAGTGACATCCGCCGCATTGGGCGAAGTATGGGCACGAAGGCTCAATGCGCCTGTCGGAGGTCTTCAGCAGTTCCTGAGCAATGGCCCGCGCATATCCCGGCTTTTCTTCCGTGATCGCAGCATCCACTTCTTCGCCGGGCAGCACCAGAGGCATGAAGACAGTCTTACCTCCGGGATTGCGGGCAAGTCCGTCGCCGCCGTAGATCATTTTGTCGATGGTCAGGTTCATGTTGCCGGCTTCTGGCTGCCAGCTGCTGGCTTTTGGCTTCCAGCTTCTGGTATTTGGTATTTCTTTTGTTTCCCTTTGCGCTCTTCGCGTCCTTTGCGGTGAAAAAGTTTTTGCCTGCCAGAAGCTAAGAGCCGGCAGCTAATAGCCATCCTGCGCTACATGTAAAACAAACTGAGCCGCGGTATCTTACCCAGATCGAAGAGCCGCTTATGCGTGAATTGCTTGATCAATTGTTGAATCTGGGCCGCCTGCATCTTGCTGCGGTAGGGCGCAATCTCACGGTCCGCCTGAGCGCGAATCGCCAGCAGATCGCTCTCTTTAGCGGTCATCGTCATGGAGGCCAGGAGCTTTTCCTCGAGGATTGTAAGGTGGCGTTCCAGATCTTCGAGACGCGGCGCGGCTGAGGCGCTTTTCATGCTTTCCGCCAGTTCGAGAAGCGTCGTGGCGCAATCGGCGGCGGTCTTTTTTACAGCCGCGGCCGCTTCAATGACCTGAAGTTTCGCCGCGCAGGCGCCAAGGAATTTTGCGATCTCTTCGGCTTCCAGGCCGGGGATCGCGGCTGCCGCTGAAGGCCTGGTTCCCACTGCGGCCTCTTTCATCTCCTCGGCGGCGCTCATAACCTCCTGAGCGCAATAGCCCAGGCCGTTGATTCTCCTGGTTTTCTTCGGGCGGCGCTCCCATCTGTCAAATACGGTATCAATGCCGCGCAGGGCGGCTTCGAGCGGAATGCCCGCGTCCTTCCAGGTCTCAATCAGGGCCCAGTCAAGCGTCGAAAGCAGCAGGCCGCTGCCGCGGCGGCGCAGGTAATGCTGCTCGATCTCGGTAAAGTAATTGAAGTAGTTGTCCACGTGCGGGATGCCTGAGTTGATATTAACAGGGCGCTAATCCTGAAACTCTTGCGCCCACTCGGGAGTTTGTGGCTATACTGATGGCCGTGATCAATGGTAGTTCGTCGGCCGGAGGTCTGAATGAAGCTTCAACGTTTTGCTCTGATCGCGCTTTTGATGGTCGCGGGCACTGCGGGCGCCCGTGACGAAGGGAAACAACCAGGAACGGCGGTTTTGTCGGCTGCCCAGGCTGAGCTCTCCCGCTCCTTCGAACATCTCGGCAAGCAACCCGTCCCTCCCTACTTCCTCAGTTACGCAATCACCGAGTCCCACTCCGTCAGCGTCATGGGCTCATTCGGGACCCTGAGGCAAAGTCATGAGGCGCGCAACCGCCAGCTCGATATCGGCCTTCGCGTCGGTGACTACACTCTGGACAATACGCGGAAGGTCCGCGGGGCCTTTCCGAATTTCATGGACCAGTACTCCAGCGTAGCCATGCCCCTGGAGGACGATGCGGATGACGTCTCGGCGGATTTTTCCAGGGAAAAACCGGAAACCGCCTCCGAGGCCATTACGCCCATTAAAGTCGACCGGAAACTATGGGAAGAGAAAGTGCGCAGGTATACGGCTCCTTTCAAGGCCTATGGCGACATCTATGACGCCAATGCCGGGCTCTCCGCCAGCCGTGAGACCCGCTGGTTCGTCTCCAGCGAAGGCTCGGCGATCCAGACATCGCGGACTTATTACCGGCTCTTCATCTCCGCCTCCACCAAGGCCGACGATGGCATGGAACTCCCCCGCTACGAGTCCTTTTTCTCGTTTACTCCCGAAGGCCTCCCCGACGATGCTGCCGTGCTCAAAGTCGTGGAAAAGATGATTGCCGATCTCCGGGCGCTGAAAATCGCTCCGGTGACGGATCCTTACACAGGTCCGGCAATTCTCTCGGGGCGGGCAACGGGTGTTTTCTTCCACGAAGTGTTCGGTCATCGCATGGAAGGGCACCGGCAGAAAAATGAGGACGAAGCGCAAACATTCAAGAAGATGGTTGGCCAGGCTGTGCTTCCCGATTTTCTCTCCGTCTATTTCGATCCGACCGTACGGAAATACGGAGGCACTGACCTGGTCGGGTCCTACAGCTTTGATGATGAAGGGGTCAGGGCCCGCCGGGTGACCGCGGTTGAAAACGGAATCCTGAAGAATTTTCTGATGTCGCGCAGCCCCATCGAAGGCTTTGCCACCTCCAACGGCCACGGACGCGCACAGCCCGGCTTCGCCCCGGTTGCGCGCCAGTCGAACCTCCAGGTTGTGTCTTCGAAAGCGATTTCCAGGGAGAAGCTGAAAGATCTGCTGATCGAGCAAATCAAAAAAGAAAACAAACCTTATGGATTGCTGTTCGACGACATCCAGGGAGGGTTCACACTCACCGGCCGCACCATCCCCAACGCCTTCAACGTGCTGCCGGTCATGGTGTACAGAATCTACCCGGACAGGAGAGAGGAACTGGTGCGCGGCGTGGACCTCATCGGCACGCCCCTGACCGTCTTCAGCAAGATCGTCGCCGCCGCAGACGATATCTCGATATTCAACGGCATCTGTGGCGCAGAATCCGGAGGTGTGCCGGTCTCCGCCGGCGGACCGGCCATTCTGGTTTCTCAGATCGAGGCCCAGAAAAAACAGAAATCGCAGGAGCGCTCTCCCATTCTGGCTCCGCCCACGGATGACAAGTAAGGAGAATATGGCATGAAATGGACAGTTGCCTTTGGCCTTCTGCTGGCCTCCATCGGCCTCCAGGCCCAGGATATAGTCTTCCGGGCCATGCAGGACGAGTTACAGCGCTCCATGAAAAAGCTGAAGCTGGAGCAGCTGGACCGACCCTACTTCATTTCCTACAGGATGGCCGACATCGATTCGAAGGACATTTCGGCAAGTTTTGGAAGCCTGCTCTCCAGCTCCGAAAATCGCGGCCGCACGCTGACCGTCGAGGTAAGGGTCGGCGACTACGCGCTGGACAACACTAACTTCTTTTCGATGTCGATGGGCGGAACCGGTGTAGCCCGCATGTTCGGAGGCGTCGTCCAGATGCCGCTGGACGACAACTACGATGAACTGCGCCGCCAGCTCTGGCTGGCCACCGACGGGGCTTATAAGAAAGCGCTGGAGGATCTGTCGGGAAAGCGGGCCGCTTTGCAGAACAAGACCCGGACGGACAACATTCCGGATTTCAGCAAAGAGAAGCCCCTGACGGTGTCTGACTTGTCGCCGGCCGCTGAAGTCGATATGCGTGAAGCCGAGCGATTGACCAGGAATCTGTCGGCGGTTTTTCGACAGACGCCTCCGGTCGAGGTTTCGCATGTGCGGCTCACCGTGGCCAACACGCTGGAGCGATTCATCAGCAGCGAAGGCAGCTCTTTCACCCGCCGAGCGCCCCTGGTTGCGCTCACGGTGACCGCCTCTGCGCAGGCGGCGGACGGCATGCCGGTCAGCGATTTCATGGCGGCTTATGGCCGTTCGATCAAAGATCTGCCCTCGGAAAAGGCTCTGTCCGCGGAGATCGCGGCGCTGGGGGAGCGGATCGGCAAACTGCGGGCAGCTCCGGTTGAGGACCGATATAACGGGCCTGTACTGTTTGAGGATGAAGCGGCGGCTGAACTGATCGCGCAGGTTTTTGCCAGACAGCTTCCCGCTGTGCCCGGCATGATTACAGACAACCCGCAGCTTGAGCGGGCCCTGGCCGGCCGGGGAGAGAGCAAACTGCTGGAGAAAATCGAGGCTCGTGTCCTTCCTGACTTTCTCAGCGTCGTCGACAACCCCACCGCCACCCAGGCGGAGGACCATCCGCTCCTGGGCACCTACAAAGTCGACGAAGAAGGCACGTCCGCACGGCAGACCCAGGTGGTCGAGAACGGAGTTCTAAAGACTGTCCTCACCTCGCGGGCTCCGGTGCGCGGCGTCCTTCAGAGCACCGGAAACCGGCGGCCCCAGGGCGTGGCCCCAGGGAACCTCTTCGTCACTTCACAAAAAGCGTCTTCTCCGGAGGAAATCAGAAAGCAGTTTCTTGATATGGTGAAGCGTCGCGGCAAGGCCTACGGGATTGTTGTTCGCCGGTTGGCAGACCCGGCCTTTCGAGTGACCGGAGATCCATTCGCGGCGATGATGGCGGCCCAGTCCGGTCAGGACGAGAAGATAGCTCCGGCCATTCTCGCCGTCCGCGTCTACACGGATGGGCATGAGGAACTGATTCGGAACGCCAACTTCTCCGAATTCTCCCTGGCCGGGTTGAAAGACATTCTGGCGGTATCGAACACCAGGACCGTGTTCACCGCTCCGTTTGCCGCACGCAGCGGATCGCCGTTTCCATTCTCCCCGTCTGCGGCGCAATCCCTGGTGTCTTATGTCGTGCCGTCCATTTTGCTTCTCGACGATGTTGGGATCCAAAAGCCGACTGGCGAGATTCCAAAGCCACCGGCCAGCGGGCACCCGTTTTTCGCGAAGTGAGTCTTCTGAGAGGAAAAACCTGCCGCCGATTCACGCGGATAAACGCCGATAACTTAAAAGGCAGATCAAAGTATTCCTGCCTTCCAGGCTTTAATCCGCGTTCATCAGCGTAAATCTGCGGCAAAATGCTTTCTTCCGGCGCGTCGTTAGTGCCGGCGGTCAGCGTCGCAGTCGGGGCCTCCGCTGACTCCCGTGGAGGCGTCGCCAAAGCACAGCTTGCCACCGCCTTCATCGTCACCGCTGCGCGTGCCAAACTGCGTGCCATCAAAGGCGGCAAACAGACCGCGCCCTCCGACCTGGCGCGCGATGGTCGCCAGCGCATCCTGCGCGCTGGCCGGGCCGGCGGAGGCGTTCTGCGTGGCATCGGTCACGCATGTTCCGGTGCAGCCGTCGGCGTAACCCACGAGCACGCGTCCGAACCGGTCAACGGTGATGTCGTTGAAGTCGAGCAGATTGCGGCACGGATTGCTTCCTCCTCCGTTCCAGATGCATCCGCGCTGCACCGGGTCGGAAGGCGTTGCGTCCGTCGTCGTCCACGTCCGGCCGCCGTCCCAGGTGAATGCGATATAAAGGTGCCACACTCCCGTAAAATCCGCCGATTGAGTGTCGCCCGCCGTCGGAGTTCCGAGGAAAGCGAAAGCCGCGCGGTTATCGTCGCCGGCAATCACCTCGGCGAACTCCGCCTTCTGGACGCCGAACGGCGTGCCGGCGTCCCGGGATTTCGACCAGTGCTGCCCGCGATCATGCGAGACCGCGATGCGGGCGCGTCCGTCGCCGTTTACATAGCCGAAATAGATCGTGTTGCCGGCTCCGGCGGCGACGGAGGGATCGGTGTTGGGGCTGATGCTGGTGGCATCGGGCACCGTGCGTACTGTCCAGCTCATGCCGTTATCGATGGAAACGGCCACGCCGGGATGATTGACGCCGTTCGCGTCTTTGCAGGTTTCATTGGGCACATAGACAGTACCGTCGGGTGAAACGCGAACGTGACCATGGAGGCCGG
>WNFD01016240.1_pt1 | contig 12769 bp, 11 predicted proteins | sample 5400491 | NCBI WGS metagenome assembly WNFD01 (sample SAMN13153343, study PRJNA577476) | soil metagenome | isolation source: 120 cm saprolite under Douglas fir tree site 2 hole 2 replicate 2 | place: USA:California | collected 2015-04-18 | reverse complement strand
CGACGCTGCATTTGCGTTGTTCACCCGGGCGGCGGCGCAGCTCAGCCGCCTGGCTGCCGGCGAAATCACGACAGGCCGCCTCGCGGACCTTATCGTGCTGCCGGCCGATCCTGCCAAGCTGCACGCGGCTGAGCTGATGAATCTCGCCGTTGAGACCACCATAGTTGGCGGTCAGATTATTTATGAGCGGGGACGTCCAGTAGTTTCGCAAGCCGCAGGCCTGCCACTGTTTTCTTCATAATCCCTGAGCTTTTCGGCGTTCAGCCATCAGCGTCTGAGTTTTCTCGACTCTGGCTGAACGCTCATCGCCGACCGCTGAAAGCTCTATCTGAACCTTGCTTTTCGACCCATCGTCCGAGTAATCCCTTCCGTATGGTGGCCCGGCAAGACTCTGAGCGCGCAAGCTCCGGCGCCCCTGCTGTGCTGTATGAAAAACGCGATAACATCGCGTGGGTGACACTCAATCGGCCCGATCGTCTCAACGCTTACAATGTAGTTTTCAACCGGGGGTGACGTGAGCGAATTCGGCCAGGCACCGTCGCCCACGGCTGCGCGCTGGATTCGGTTCCGGCGCGACGTCTGGGGCCGATTGCGCAGCCTGCCGATTCCGACGGTGGCTGCGGTACATGGCTTCACCGTTGGCGGCGGGATGGAAATGGCGCTTTTGTGCGATATTGCCATCGCGGCGGACGACGCGCGTTTCTGTTTGCCGGAAACCGGGCTCGGGATGATTCCGGGCGTCGCTGGAACGCAAACCGCCGCGCGCCGTCTGAGGTTCGGATGGGCTTTGGACCTGTGCATCACCGGACGTTGGATTGATGCTCGGCAGGCGCTAAGTCTAGGGCTGGTGGTCAAAGTAGTCGGGCGTCGAACTCTCTACCGCGCTGCGCACGAATGTGCTTTAGGGCTGAGCCGCCTTCCCCGCGAGCATACCGCGCTGGCCAAGCTGGCGGTGTGGGAAGGATTGAACAGCTCGCTGGCCGATGGCCTCGACCTCGAACGCCGGCTGGCGAAGAGAATCGCGCGGATGCGCAGATCGCAGCCAGGAGGTGCCTAATCTTGTGAATACGGTTAATTTCGTTTCGATTCCGGCGTCGATCGTGCCGGATCAAGAAGTTCTGGTGTTCGGCAGCGAGCGATTGACGTACGCCGCCCTCAGCGGCCTGATTGGCAGGCTCTCGACCGCCTTCAAGCAACTGGGGCTGCAGCAGCGCGACGTGATCGCGATCCTCGATACCAACTCCCATTTTTACGTGGCGAGCTATTACGCGGCGGCGAAGGCCGGATTGACCTTTCTGCCGTTGAACTACCGAGCCAAGGACCCTGAGCTCGAATACATGATTAACACGGCCAAAGCGAAGATCCTGCTGACCGGCGATCGGTACATTGAGCTTGTCAACCGTATCGCTGCCAAGCTGCCGGCGACGCGCCTGGTCGCTATCGGAGACGGCGATGGCAAGATGGTGCGCCTCGGCGGCCTGCTCGCGAAGGCCGAAGCCGACGAAACCGAGGCCGAGGTCGAGGACGAAGACGTTTCAGTCTTGATGTACACCAGCGGCACCACTTCCCTGCCCAAGGGCGTGATGCTGAGTTTCCGCGACTTCACCGCGTACGTGACCGCCAACGTCGAGATGGCCGACGGGACCGGCCGGAAGATGATCGTGATGCCGCAGTTCGAGCCCAAATCGTGGCTGGAGCTGGTCCCGAAGGAAAGCGTCACGCATGCGTTTATCGTCCCGACTATGATGAAGCAGGTACTCGACGAGCCGGCTTTCGCTAAGACCGACTTTTCATCGTTGACCAATCTTGCCTACGGCGGTGCGCCGATGCCGATCGCGGTAATCCGGCGCGCGATTGAGGCATTTCCAAAAAACGTCGGCTTCGTCAACGCGTACGGCCAGACCGAAACAACGTCGTCTTTGACGGTGCTCGGTCCCGATGACCATCGCATCCAGGGCTCGCCCGCGGAGGTGGAGTTGAAGCTTAGGCGGCTTAATTCGATCGGCAAGCCGCTGCCTGATGTCGAAATTCGGGTGCGCGACGAAGGCAATAATCTTCTGCCGGCGGGTGAGGTCGGAGAGATCATCATCCGCACGCCGCGCATCATGAAAGGCTACGCCGGGCGCGAAGATGACGCCGCGTTGGCTGATGGATGGCGCGCGACTGGAGATCTCGGCTGGATCGACGGGGATGGTTACGTGTTCTTCGCCGGCCGCAAAGACGACATGATAATCCGCGGCGGCGAAAATATCGCGCCCGCCGAGATCGAAACCGTTCTCATGAGTCATCCGGCAGTCGACGAAGCGGCGGTCATTGGTGTGCCTTCGGTCGAATGGGGCCAGACCGTCAAAGCGTTTATCGTGTTACGGCCGCGGCAGAACGTGAGTGCGCAGGATTTGCAGGAGTTCTGCCGGACTCGTTTGGCAAGTTTCAAACGGCCTGAGGAAATTGCTTTTATCGAGGCTCTGCCGAAGAATCCATTGGGCAAAATCCTGCGCAAGGAATTGCATGTGCGGGAACAGGAGCAAACGCAATCGCAGCAATGAGCGCATCGTCGAGTGAAGCGTAACTCACGCCAATCCCCTGGTGCGAGGGTTTCGAATAATACGGCCGCCGTTCGTGGCGTGCCGTCCCGCACGCCGGCACGGCCCGGTTCAGTCGAAATCCGACGTGAGGGCTGCTGCCTGGTAGCGACCCTAACACGGCCGCCCGCTCGCAACCGGGTAAGCGCGGCAATGGCGCTCGCGCTGATAGAGCTGGCCGAAGCGGTCGAAGATGACGACGCAGTCCGCGCATTGGCGATAACCGGAGCCGGCGATTCGTTTTGCACCGGATTCGACCCGGACGTCGATTCGCGTACGGTGGAAGTGCTCAACGCCATTTCCAAACCCACCATCGCGATCGTGAACGGCGACACCTTCGACGAAGGATTGGAACTCGCGCTTGCACTCGACCTGCGGGTAGCTATAAGCGGCTCGCGCTTTGCGCTCACTCAGCTACGAGGCGGAGTCCTGCCCCAATTCGGCGGAACGCAGCGTTTGCCCAGACTGATCGGAGCGGCGCAGGCTTTAGGGATGATACTGACTGGTGAAGCGATCGATGGGGACGAAGCGGCGCGGCTGGGATTAGTAACCTACCTGGCGCCTGATCGAAAGAGACTGGAGCGGATCACCCATGATTTGTTCGCGACTATCGAAAGCCGCGGCCCGGTCGGTGTCCGCCTGGTCAAGGAAGCAATACGTAAAGGATTCGACATGACACTCGAGCAGGGCATCAGGCTTGAAGAAGACCTCTATGCCTTGCTACAAACCACGACCGACCGGGCCGAAGGTGTCCGGGCTTTTATGGAAAAACGAAAACCAATTTTCAAAGGCGTTTAAAGATTTTGGGGCAATACTTATTCATGGGTCTGCGAGCTGGCCTTGGCACGAAAGTGGGACACGCCACTGGCCGCAGCGGCCGGCTCTGGGGTTCTGGTTGCTCTATTGTCTACTGCGAAAGGAACCCTGGCTTCGAACCTCAAGCTACTTGGTCTTTTGGAGAACGCATCGAACAATGGCTAATCAGCTCGGTAAGGTTTATATCTGCGGAACATGCGGCTCGCAGGTGATCGTCACCAAAGGCGGGACTGGTACAATCAAATGTTGCGGCGGCACGATGGAGCAGAAAAAGTGACGGCTCGATGCACGCGATTTCCGCGTGCTGCGTCCTCATAGCAGGATACGCTTTCCTGCTTGTCTCCCGGTGGCGCGGATTTTTCTGGACGGAGTCCAAGAGAAGCAACGCGCAGTGCGGCCGCACTACAGCCGTTGCCTTTCTGTCATAGCAGTTGGCCATGGGCCTGCGACCGACCCGCGCCGAGGTGAAAATCCAATCCCTCCTCCTGACCAGGGGGAGGTTAGGTGGGGGTTGTCTTCTATTTTCACAACAGTGATGCACAGCGCGCGCCGACAGAGGTGACGCCTGCGTTATTTCCGGGGAACTGCAGAGCGAATATCGGTCTGGTCGAAATCCTCGCCTTTGAATAATAGTGGCCGTTCGTAATTCTTTGCTACTGCGTAAGCAAAGCAGTCACCGAGATTAAGACGGGCAGGATGGCCCCGTCCCTTGCCATAACGAGAGAACGCGGACAGCGCGGTATGAGCCTCCCTTGCGGTGATCGGCACCACTTCAATGCTGGCCAGCTCGAGAAATTCCCGAACGTCCCGTTCGGCTTCTTCGACCCTCGAGTGCCGCTTGCGGCAGACGCCTAATGTCGCCTCGAAGACGGCGACCGGTGATGTTACCGGCGAGCGTGCAGTCTGCAAAATATCGGTTAGCGCGTCCGCTTCCGGCTCACTCGTAACGATAGCGATGATCGCTGACGCATCGACGAACATCATGGGTCCCCGCTGAGTTCATCAAAAAACGCCTTGTCTGCCTCGAGCCCGGTCGCTGGTCGAGCCAACACTCGCTTCTGTAATGGACGAAGCCGCTCGCGGAGGGGCTGCGCTTCATCGAGTCGGCGCAGTTCGTTCTCCAAAGCCATCCTCACGGCGTCTGTCTTGGTAATGTGTTTGCGCGCAGCCAGTCTTTTGGCCAGCTTGTTGACTGTTTCGTTGCGTATGTTTAGCGGCACGTTCGGACTCTCGTGTAGACACGGAGAGAATATCGTCTACACAAAGGAACGGCAATCCCAGCGTGAAGCTGCCGAGGCAAGCGGTTATGGAAACCCCTACGGGTGCGGCGGCTTTAGCAACATGCCCAGGCCGGATTCGGCCGCGCTTTTCGAGATGTTCGAAATCGTCTCCAAAAAGTTGTTGCGGCCGCGCCAGAAAGGAAGGTTTCCCAGCCGGCGGGCGAGTGGCGCCCCATCGGCGGAAATGGCTATCTCTCCGTGCTGAGTGTCGGGAAGCCGGCCGCCGCGCCAAAAAACTTCCGGGTCGGCCGCCAAGCTTCGCCTTGCACTCACGCCCGCTGATTGGCCGCCGTTACCGGCGGATTGACGCGTGCTCGTGGCGGTTTTCGCGGCGCCCGCTGTGCCAATCATCGCAACGAATTCCTTGCGTTCCATCCCGCGCAGACTGAATAACAGGAATGGGTCGCGATCGAACTGCTCGGCGAGCAGGTAGTAAACTGCCGCGACATGTTTGCACGGGTTGGAAGAGTCAGGGCAACTACATGCGGTTATCAAATCGTCTTTCTTCCGGGGAAAAAGAGCCACCCCCGCCTCGCTGAAACATCGCTCAGCATCGGGCGGGATTTCTCCGGCAATCAGCCTGGCGGCGACGGCCAGGTTTGACGCAATCAGCCGGCCCACTCTACGCCATTGCGGATCGGGAATCCGTTTGAGTTCGATCGTCACGGTATAGGGCCTTGGGCGAGAGCCTTGCACCGTAGCGGCAACCTTTTGCTGCGCCAGCACGAGCTGCAGCACCTGTCCGCGGCGGGCGTAGGAGCGGCCGCGATTGAGGCGCGAATGCAACTGGAACGACTCCAGCGTCTCAATCCATCGCTGTCCCCACCAACTGCTGGCAAATTTTCCACGGCGGCTGTGTGCCCGAATCCCGCCTTTTGCCGGCAGCGGAATTGAAGGCGTGAAAAATCGGTCGAAGTCGTCCTCGATGATCGCGTCGATCTTCTCCTCGAGGGTGCCGGCGCAAACAAACTTGTGGACGAATACCTGGCGATGCTGACCGATACGAAAGGCCCGATCGGTCGCCTGATCCTCGACTGCTGGATTCCACCAGCGGTCGAAACGAAACACGCGGCTGGCGGCGGTCAGATTGAGTCCTGTGCCCCCCGCCTTGAGCGAGAGCACGAAGATTGCCGGACCGCCGCCGTTCTTATCCTGGAATCGCGCGACCATCTGGTCGCGCCGCTCTTTGGGTACGGCTCCGTGCAGGAACAGCACCTCGCGCCCAAAGACCAGTTCGAGATGGCGCTTGAGCAACGCACCCATCTCGGCGAATTGGGAAAAAACCAGCGCCCGCTCGCCGCTCTCGCTTATCTCTTCCAGCATTTCGACTAACCGCGCCAATTTGCCTGAACGGCCGGCAATCGCTGAATTATCCTTAAGGAATTGCGCCGGATGGTTGCAGACCTGCTTGAGCTTGGAGAGCGCCGCCAGCACCATCCCTTTGCGCTGGATGCCGCGGGCCGACTCCAGTTCCGGCATCGCCTCCTCGACTACCGCGGCATAAAGCGAGGCCTGCTCGGGGGTCAGCGTGCAATAGACCTTCATATCGAGTTTGTCGGGCAGATCAGCAATTACACTTTGGTCGGTCTTGAGCCGCCGGAGGATGAAGGGCGCCGTCAGCTTTTTCAGCCGTTCTGCCGCGCTACGTTCGCCTGAAGTTTGAATCGGAACAAAAAACTTCCGCTTGAACTCAGCTTGGCTGCCAAGCAAGCCGGGGTTGAGGAATTCCATCAGCGACCACAGGTCGCCGACGTTATTTTCCACTGGCGTCCCCGTAAGCAAGATCCGATAGTTGGCTTTGAGTTGACGGGCTGCCCTGCTCTGCTTGGCCTCGGGATTTTTGATGTTCTGCGCCTCGTCCAAGATGACCCCCGACCAGCCAATCTGGTTGAGTGTCGCGAAATCCCGTTGCAGAAGGCTATAGCTCGTAAGTACCAGGTCATGCTTATGGGCAGCCTCAACGAACTCGGTTTGTTGTTTGGCCCGGGCGCTGCCATGATGGACGAATACCGACAGACCCGGCGCGAAGCGTACCGCTTCGTGCTGCCAATTGCCGATCACCGAAGTGGGGCAGACCAGCAGAACCGGCGGACCAGGCGCCGATTCACGCTCGCGCACTAAGTGGGCCAGGGTCTGAACGGTTTTACCCAAACCCATATCATCGGCCAGGCAGGCGCCCAGTCCCCACCGATTGAGGAAAGCGAGCCACCAATAGCCCCGCTCCTGATACGGGCGAAGCGTGCCGCTGAAGCTTGACGGCACTGGCAGCTCTTCGAGCTGGCTCTCTCCGTGGAGTCCTCGAAATAGCCCGCTGAGCCGGCCGTCCACCGCTACCCGGTCGACCTCGAGGCCATCAAGCTCACTGGCGCCGAGCGCCATCTGCACGGTCTCGCGAACGGTCATGGGGCGTGGTCCGCGCTGGAGCAGCGTTATCGCGCATTGAATCTCGTGAGCGTCCAGCAGAACCCATTGGCCGCGCGCGCGCACCAGCGGCGCTTTGAGTCTAGCCAATGCTCGGAGCTCGTCGTATGAGACAACCTGATCGCCCAGCGCTATCTTAAAGTCAACCTCGGCCACGGCCTGCAGCGAGAGTCCGCTGGACGCCGTCATCTTCGGCGTTTTTACGTTCGCCCGCGCGACCAGATGCAGCCGCGAACCCCTGCTGGTCAATCCGGCCGGCAGCATCACGCCAAACCCGGCCTCCTGCAGCAGAGCTGCGTGCCGGGTTACGAACTCAACCGCGCCGGCCTGGTCGATTTCGAGACCGTCAGGCATTGCCCCGTGAAGGCTTTCCTCAACCAGCGGACAGAGCCGAGCCGCCTCACCCAGCGCCCGCAACAGGTACTCGCGGACGTCAAAATCGTTATGACTGATGAGCTTTGCCGCAGGTCCCGACGCTGACCACGCCTCCCAGGCCGGCAGCAACAGACTCGGATCGTGATGGGCCTGGAGCAGATAGCGCACACTCCATGAACCGGCTGGCAACATCGGGCGACGGTCTTCCAGCGGTACGTTCTTCTCCGCACCGGCGGGCGGCGACGAACCAGCGAGCGCAGGGGATCTGGCGAAATCGGGTTCTTCGAGACGAAAACACAGTCTGAATGGGCTGGATGCATCGAGCGTAACCGGCCGCCACCACTCGCGCACCCTCTGCCTGAGCTGCTCCAGTGCGGCAGGATCATCCGCGAGCATCGCGTCAGGCCGGGTCAAGGCGTCGAGCCAACGCTCGTCGGCGCTGTCGAATGACGCTCCGTTCTGCGTGTGCAGGGGCGCCGGCGGCGCTGCCGATCGCACCAATTGATCCACGGCGCCTTCCACGAACTCGGATAGCAGCACTTCGGGCACCTCGACGTCGCGCGACAAAGATGACACCGGAGGACCGCTTTTCCGCTGGAGGCCCCGGCATACGTCGGGCATCGCGGCCGCAAGCTCCGCCAATGCCTGTGATTCGGTATGCGACGCAACCGGCCGCCATCGCGCAAAATAGCGGCTCCCCTCTCCGACTACATCCGGCAGAAAATGCTGCCGGGCGACCATCACTGCTGCCAGGTGCAAAGCCGCAACCCAGTAAGCTAAATCGTCACCGACGACGATGCCCTCTGCGATGAGCCGCTTTCCTGTGCATGCCGAGAGAAGGTCGATGGCGTCCGGCCACCGGAGAACGACGGCCGTAATACGCCACGGATTCATCGCAGGCTTCTCACGCCCAGCCGGCGGTTCACCGATCAGCGGACTCGAAGAAATCGGTCCTCCCTCAGAGGAGGGCAGCAGTATGACGGCGGCCTCCGTGCGAACAGTCGTGGGTGTTATGCCAGTTGAGCGGATTGCGGCAAGAAGAACTTCCTCGCCGGGATCGAAGGGCGAAGGCAACGCATACCTGAGATCCCGGATTGCGCGCGTCGCGTTGCCGCGCTGGGCGTGAGACGAAGATGCGGATCGATTAACGGCCGCCTCTCCCCACAGCACGAACCCATCCCGCCTAAATGCCCCATGCAAAACTAACGGCGAAGCGTAGACCTCAGGGGCGACACCGCCTGCATTCGATTTCTCCGGCCGTCCCGGATATCTGGGTGCAGCATCTCCGGAACTCTCAACTTGTTCGATGGGTATCGCTCGGGATGTCATAGGGGAAACCGCCAACCTCCCAACTCGATCAGCTTTGCGCACGAAATCTGTAGGTTGACTGACTCAGCCTTGCCTCACAATTGGAGCGCGCCCTCAAAAGTGAACAGCCTGTGGAAAGAGAGCGGTTGTCAGCGGCGGGAGCCAATCAAACCCACTCAACCCTCGAGTTCGAAATACGATACGTCAATGAGCTGATCGGACGGGATTTGCAGCGCAGCAAGGATTTCGGTGACTTCGAGGCGAGAATTAGCTGGAGCTTCCCCCTCGTTCAGGACCGCCTCGATCTCGCCAAAGGCGCCATGATTGTCGACCTCATCCAGATGGAGCCGGAGGTTGCCACGCCGAAGCAAGGTTCGCCGTTTGCGGACCTCCGCGAGCAATCCCAGGGCTGCGGTCAGCAATTCGCGGAGCTTGAGCGGCTCTGAAACCGCGACAATCTCGTAGTTGCTGAGTTCGAATCCTTTTTCGTGATGGCGCCGGTAATGGATCAGCCACGCGCCGTCTGGTTGTTCGCGTAGCTTGAGTTTGCCGTTCGGCACCACAAAAAAGCTATCGTGCTGAATCAGCGTGCCGACGTATTCAAAGCCAAGCGCCACGGCGCGCTGGTATGCGGCGGCGAGGTCCGGCAGCGGGAATTTCGCTTCCACATTTCGCATTGTTCACCGGCTAACCGGCCCTGCGTTCCGGCTGCCCTCCTCGCTTTGCTGGCGGGCAGCATCATGCCATGCCAAGCTTGACTCCAGCAGGAGTTGCCGAATAGGCTCGCACGATTTTGACAGCTCTTGGAACCGATTGCCGATGATACCAGCGAAATCAACAGAAGCTTCAATCTTGCAACTGCGCGAACTCGGCTTCAATCCCGACCTTCCGCCTGCCGAGGCTATCGCGAAATTGGCGTCGCTGCGGACGAGCGCAAACGAGATTGCAATCGCGCGTGCATTGGGCCAAATCGCGGCACCAGAGGCTGCTGCGATGTTGGCCGAGATGGAAGTGGGGACAAGCGGCGGGCTGCGGCGCGAAATTCGCCGCTCTCTGTTCCGCTTGCGCCAGCATGGGATCGAGCCGCCTGTCATCTCCCAGGCAAGCGCCATTGCCGCCCGGCCCGAGGGCGGCGACACCGGGCTCAGCGGGATGATGTCAATCGCAGACGCCGACGGGGCGCGCATCGTGTGGATGGTCAAATCGCGCACGGGCGGCGGGTTGAAGCGGCTATGGGCGCTGGTCTCGGAAAAAGAAGGGCTGGCCGCGGTGACGGCCGAAAGCCTTTCGCGAAAGGAACTCCGTTCCGATCGCGCCGAACTCCAACAGCGCGCCGGAGCTCCGATGGTGGAAGCGGATTGGCGCCTGGCCGATTTCATCATGTGCGAAGCGTATCGGCGCACGCCCGACGAACGCCGCGCGCGAGTCGGCAACTTCCTGACACTGCGCATCGAGATGGTTCCCGTTGCGCCACCGGCCGACTTCCATCATCCGGTCTATGACGAATTCGCCGCCGAAGCGGCCCGCGACCCGTCGCTCGATTTAATGAAGGAGCCGGATATCGCCGCGTACAAGCTGCCGCAGGACGCGATCAAACCATTTGCCGACGAAACGGCCCAGCTTCAGCAAAGCACGCTCGTGCTCAACCGGATGCTGCAGGAGGAGCGGGTGAATGCTGTGCTCGAGCGCGCGATTGAGCAACTCCTCACCGGCGACCTCGGCTATCGAATGCGGCGGCGGCTCGAGGATACTGCCTACTATTTCGCGCGAAGCGGCAAGCGGGCGCAGGCCGGCTGGGCGGTAGCCGCGGCGGCGAAGCTCCGCGACCACGTGGAACTCAAGCGTATCGCGTTTTTCCAGCTCTTTATGCGCGCGCAACTAGGCGCGATTCTCATAGAACAGGAAAAGCAACAGGAGCAACCGCGCCTGATAATGACACCGGCTGAAATGATGCGGGCCCGCGCCGCCGCTCAGGCGCGGATGGCCCAACGCGGCCGCCTACGGTAGTGCTTAGTGGCATAATTTTGCGCAACAAGAGGTGCGGGCCCGGCCCCTTCGCATTCTGGTTGGGCGCCGGAACGTGGTTTGACCCCTCCCACTGCCATGAAAGTAGCGGTTTATGATGCTGGCATTCTGTTGTGTCATCCCGGTGAGCCGAAGCCCTGAGCGAAGCCGAAGGGGAAGCCGAGGGATCAACGCGGAGCGATTTGCCCGGACGCTAGGGCAAGCAGATAAAGAGACGAGACCGGTCGCAAGGAGCCGTTCGCTTCGGATTTTGTCGTGCAACGTGGCGGGTCTAACGGACCCGTGGATATCTGACAGGGGGAGGGCGCGCATGGCCGGCGCCTGCGCTAGGAGCGACCAGCTTAGACCGTGAAACGACCTTGTAGGGGCGGCTCTCGAGCTGCCCTCTGGGTAAGCCCCTTTCTATGGCACTTACTTCCCCTTTTTTTGCGTTTCTCGCTTCGTTTCACAGGTACATCCTTAGGTGGTTGAGAAAATGATTGCTCAAAAGCCGCTGGCCGGAATTCGGGTGCTTGATCTCAGCCGCGTGCTGGCCGGTCCGTTTTGCACGATGAACCTGGCCGATCTCGGCGCCGAGGTGATTAAAATCGAACTTCCCGGGCGCGGGGACGATTCACGCAGTTATGCCCCGCGCATCCCGCACTCCGGCGACTCCGGTTACTTCTACAGCATCAATCGCGGCAAGCAGAGCCTTACGCTCGACTTGCGCAAGCCCGAAGGTGCAGAACTCCTGTGCGAACTGGTCAAGTATTCCGACGTCGTGGTCGAGAATTTTACGCCGGGCACTATGGAGCGTTTCAGTCTCGGCTATCAGCGCCTGCGCTCGGTTAATCCGCGCATCATTCTCTGCTCGATATCAGGATTCGGTCAGACCGGGCCGATGGCTTCGGCTCCCGCTTACGATATAGTCGCCCAGGCGTTGGGCGGCACCATGAGTATCACGGGCGCGGCCGGAGGGGAGCCCACACGCAACGGCGTTTCGATTGGCGACCTCGCCGCGGGTTTGTACGGAGTCGTGGCGGTGCTGGCCGCGCTGCGCGCCCGCGAGTCGGCCGGAGTGGGACAACATCTCGATGTTGCGATGCTCGATTGCCAGGTGGCTTTGCTGGAGGCCGCGCTTGTGCGTTTTTCAACCACCGGCCAGGTGCCCGGCCCAATTGGCTCGCGTCATCCATCGCTTACGCCGTTTCAGCAGTTCCGCGCCGCCGACGGCTATTTTGTGGTGGCCTGCGGGAATGAGGCGATTTGGCATCGCTTCTGCGCCGGAATCGGAATGAGTGAACTGAAGGCCGATGCCCGCTTCGCCGTCAATGCCGATCGCGCCGCGAACCACGCCGAGTTGGAAGCGATTCTGGCGCGCCTGTTCGCCGCGAATCGGCGGTCGTACTGGCTGGAGCGTCTGCAACAGGCAAACGTCCCGTGTGCGCCGATCGCCAGTGTGGATGAAGTCGCTGCGAATCCGCATCTGCACGAACGTCAGATGATTCTCCACGCGGACCATCCCGATTTCGACGGCCTCATTGTGCCTGGCTCTCCGTTGAAAACCGTTGGTGCGAACGCTGCCCCGAACACGCGCGCCCCGAGGCTCGGCGAGCACACCGACGACGTGCTACAACGCCTGCTCGGCTATGATTCGGCTCGCATCGCAGAATTACGCGCAAAGCAGATCATCTGAGCAGCCTACTCTACGTCGATGCCAGCGCTTATTCCTTCGGCAATGATTCAAACGGGTTGTGCGCCCACACACCCAACGGCGTGAAATGCCGCAGATTGGCGGTTAACACCGTCAGACCGTGAGCTGCTGCTGTGGCGGCGATTGCGACATCCGCGAACCCTGGGCTCCGACCTTTGCTGCGGGCGCGATCGGACAGCGTACCGGCAACTCGAGCTGCGGCCACGTCAAACGGCAAAACGCGGTTGCCGTAAAGATGCAGGAGCGTTTCCAGCCATCCTGTTAGACTG
>WNFD01005413.1_pt1 | contig 12770 bp, 7 predicted proteins | sample 5400491 | NCBI WGS metagenome assembly WNFD01 (sample SAMN13153343, study PRJNA577476) | soil metagenome | isolation source: 120 cm saprolite under Douglas fir tree site 2 hole 2 replicate 2 | place: USA:California | collected 2015-04-18 | reverse complement strand
CATAGCGGTTGGAGTCCAGCCGTAAGGGGGATAGTTAAGCTGGATAAACACTTGGTACCGCGACAGGAACGCATCGTCAATCTTGTCGGTATCCTGAATGTAGTCGACTGAAAAGTTATGCCAGCCGCTTGCTTGTCCAGCCATACTTTCGCGGCATCGACGAAGGCCGATGGATCCCGCCAGCTTCCGCCAGAACGACGAGCTTGAATTTAGGGGTGGCGTTCTCCGCCATGCTGGTACCTGTGGAGATGATCAAGAGCAGGGCGATGGTCCACAAGCAACGATGAAAGGTAATCCATAAAAACCACCGGGAGAATAGCATTTCGATCTCCATATTTACGATTCGAAACCTGTCGATGCGGAACCACCTAGAGGAGTTCTGCCAGGAACTCAACCGTATTGCACGTCGATCATAGGCGTCAAGGTCAGCCGCCATTTCCATTAGCAGCACTGAAATATGTCCGTCGGTCAAATCCCAGCCTCCCCGATCTCCCGATCCAGCGCCTCCCAGACCTCACTCCCACTGCGTGGGTCGCCCAGCATTCATAGACTCAAGCGACGGGGGTGTTAGCGTGAAGGTGATTTTGCGACAACAATCCCATAGTTGTCCTGTTTGCCGACCACACGTCCACAAGTAAGTTGATGGTTTCGGCATTCAGTTCTGACAGGGGGAGTTAAGGTTTCCAATCCAAGAAATATGCCGAGAAAGAGGTAGGGCGCAGCACGTCAATCTGGACATGCATCGGTTCTTCGGACTGGGTGAACGCCAGTTCCAACTTCGTCTCACTACCAGGTGCAGCGTTAGGCAAGTCAACCTCCTGTCGTTCGACCGGAATGTTGCCTTCGCCGAAGAACAAGCCTCGCAGCCTGTAGCCTCTGAGTGTGTACATCGGAAGGTCGTGCCGCACTCTGATCAGCACCGCAAACTTGTTCCGTTGGTGTTCTACCGTGAGCGATTCAATCGGGCTGGACTCAAGACGGAGAAGCTCGTATGACGCCTTGTGCGCGCCATAGAGATCTACGACTCCGTGGACCCGCTGCTGCAACGAACCGACACCACGGTCGCCCACGTGAGTACGGTAGTCGTTGTAACAAAAGAAAATGGCCGCGCCGACGAAATCCTTTGAGCGGATTGCCGCGTCATGCGAACGCAAGGTCTCGATCCTTTGCTCGTCTCCTTCGGGCCGTTCGGGTGTGCAGGCACAATATCCATATTCGGAAACTACAATCGGTTTGCCGGGAAACGCGCCATGAAGTTCATCCAGATAACGCGCCGCGTCCGCCGCCGTTCCAGGCGCCCATGTTCCGTAGTATTCGTTGGCCTCTACAAAATCCATCAGTCCCGCGACGTCGCGTTGCGGGGTACTGCTCAGCGAGTTCGAAGCGTAGGAGCAGAGACGGCCCGGATCTAGCCTCTTGGCTTCTTCCAGCATGCGCTTGGCAAACTGATACGCGGGCGGATTCTGTCCCCAAATCTCATTGCACAGACCCCAAACTACAACCGATGGATGATTGCGGTCACGGGCAATCATCTCGCGCAGTTGTTCCAGGCCATTTTCCATGAGGTCTGCATCGGGCTGTGCGCCCATGCCATCGAATGTCTCCGACCCCCATGCGGGGACCTCAGTTTGCATAAGGATGCCGTGACGATCGCAGTAATCGAGAACACGTTTGTCCTGAGGCCAATGGACGCGCGCAAAGACGCAGTTCAGATGTTTCATGTCGGCATGGTCGTGGACGATCCATTCCGTCGGTTCTGCCATGCCGAACTCTGGATTGCTCCCCGCCATGCGCTCCACACCCATAAGTCGCACATGCTCGCCATTGAGGTGGAAGGCGCCATCTCGAATCTCCAGCTTGCGCACTCCAAAATTCGTCGTGAAGCGGTGGGTACCACGTTCATCCGAGATGGAAAACTGGAGGCGGTACAGATTGGGATGATCAAAGTGCCAGAGTTTGGCCTTGGGCAACGTTGCTTGGAAGATGAGCTTCTCGACTGCTCCAGCCTTGACAGAAAGAGCCTCACCGGTTGAGTCAGTCAGAGCGTTTAGAGAATCTTCTTCCGTTATGCGGAAGGAAGCCTTGCCACTCCAGGACTCCACACTGGTGTTGCGGATGTATGCTGCAATCGTCAGCTTCCCATCCCCGCTGGCGAGGTCGGGCACCGCGTCGATGTCAACCCGTTCTATGAATGTCTTCTGCGTAACTAGCAACTGGACGGGACGAAAAATGCCTCCGTCATTCGCCCAGTCGCTTGAGCGGCCGCGCGGCACCATGTGTGAATTGAAGGCGTTGTTCACTCGAACCGCGATGCTATTGGTTTGGCCCCAGTGCAGCAGGTGCGTGATGTCAAGAGTGAAGGCGGTGTAACCCTTGCGCGCATGTTCCCCGGCGAGTTCGCCATTCACCCACACCGTGGCGCTGTGAAAGACCGCCTCAAACTCCACTCGCACTGCGCCCTCGTGCCACGCTGCCGGGGTTTCAAATGACCTCCAATACCACGCGATTCCGCGATAGTCAGCCAGAGGCGCTTCTACTTGCCACGTGTGAGGCACGGTGACTCTTCGCCAGTCTCTCGCGGGAACACTCATGCCGTACCAATTTTCTTTTGTACCTGCATTCTGGGGGTCAGTGCGAAAGAACCATTCGCCACACAGGCTGGCGATTTCCGCGGTACAGGGCTGAACGGTTGTCTCGGCCCCGGAGGATCCACGAGTGGCAAGGGCTGCCGCAACTACGCCGGCTGAGCCGGTAAGGAATGTCCGGCGGGTAGACATAGAAAGAGTTCGGTGTCGATTTTCAGCACGAAGTTAACCAGTCGGGTGTTTCTAGTGTCAAACAAAAAAACGGCGTGAGGCAGAATGTCCTGGCGCCTACAGCTTGTGCGGGCTGGTAGCATTCCCTGAGCGTTCTCACTACCGGGTTGGAGCCAGCGACTATGAGTAAGCGGGTATGGGCAGTCGGAATCGTCGTTTTCTTCCTCACGCAGTTTGCAGCTGCGCAGGCCACGCCATCGAAAACAGATGTAGAGAAGCGCGTCAATTCGATTCTCAGCAAGATGACGGTCGACGAGAAGATCGAGATCATCGGCGGGATCAACGACTTTTACACTCGCCCCATTCCGCGGCTCGGAATCCCGCCGCTGAAAATGTCTGACGGTCCGATGGGGGTTCACGACTACGGGCTCACGACCGCCTATCCTGCAGGGATTGCCCTGGCGGCTTCCTGGGATGTAGACCTCACTCAGCGGTTCGGCGTCGCCATGGGTAAAGATGCCCGAGCGCGTGGAGTGCATTTCATTCTGGCGCCCGGTATGAACATTTATCGCGCACCGATGAACGGCCGCAACTTCGAATACTTTGGGGAAGATCCGTTCCTGGCCTCGAGAATGGCCGTTGCCGTGATCAAGGGAATTCAGAGCCAACGCGTCATTGCGACGGCCAAGCACTTCGCGGGGAATAACTCGGAATTCGCGCGCATGACGCTCAGCTCCGACATCGATGAAAGAACCTTGCGCGAAATCTATTTGCCGGCATTCGAAGCCTCCGTCAAGGAGGCAAATGCGGGCGCGGTCATGGATGCCTACAACCTTGTAAATGGCGCATACACGACGGCAAACAATCATCTGAACAACGAAATCCTCAAGAAGGAATGGGGATTCGACGGCATTCTCATGTCGGATTGGGGCGCCACCCACGACGGCGTTGCTGCGGCGAACGGCGGCCTCGACCTTGAAATGCCCTCTCCCACCTTCATGAACAGAGACACTCTGCTTCCAGCCCTCAAGGACGGCAAGATCTCAGCAGCAACCCTGGACGACAAAGTCAGAAGAATTCTCCGCAAGGCGATCGAGTTCGGATTCCTCGACCAGCCGCAGACGGATACAGACATCCCTTCCTATAGTCAGGAAGGGCGGCAGGTCGCGCTCGAGGCGGCCAGGGGCAGCATGATTCTGCTGAAAAACTCCGGCAATCTACTTCCGCTGGACGCGGCCAAATTGAAGACCATCGCTGTAATCGGTCCCGACGCCTACCCCGCTGTGATCAGCGGGGGCGGAAGTGCTGAAACCAAGCCGTTCAATGCGGTCAGCTATCTGGAGGGCATCAGCAACCACCTGGGGACCAGGGCCAAAGTCCTGTACGCAGTCGATGTTCCTCCTCTCGACGAAGTGTTCGAGAATTCCGAGTTCGTCACTGCACCCGATGGCGAGACCGGTCTCAAGGGAGAGTATTTCAGCAATGAAGACCTGAAGGGCACCCCGGCTCTGGTTCGCACGGACAAGCATGTTCACTTCGACTGGGGAGAAGGCAGTTTTGCTCCGGACCAGCCGATCGATCATTTTTCGGTTCGCTGGACCGGCTATTTCGTACCGGAAAAATCTGGAGACTACAAGTTCTTTACATCCGCAGACGATGGAGTGCGTCTCTACATCGGCGACGAGACCGCGATCAACGACTGGCAACCTCATTCCCAGACATTGGATACCGCTGCCCGGCATCTGGAAGCCGGCCAGGCATACAAGATCCGCCTCGAATACTTCGAATCGGTGGGCAGCGCCATTGTTGGTTTCGGCGTGACTCGGGCCGAGGCGTTCATCGGCCGCGAAACCAGGGCTCTGGCGGCCAAGGCTGATGCTGTGATCATTTGCGTGGGGTTCGATCCCAAGACGGAAGGAGAGGGTTTCGACCGAACCTTCCAGCTTCCGGGCGGACAGGACGAACTCATTCGGCAAATCAGCGCCGTGAACAAGAACGTGATCGTTGTGCTGACCGCCGGCGGCAACGTGGACATGACTCGATGGATTGAGAATGTTCCAGCCATTCTGCACGCATGGTATCCGGGGCAGGAGGGAGGGACGGCATTGGCTCAAATTCTTTTTGGCGATTGCAGCCCATCGGGGAAGCTACCTGCATCCTTTGAGCGCCGGTGGGAAGACAACCCGACGTTCCACACCTATTATCCTGAAAAAGGTGAAAAGAGGGTTCAGTATTCGGAAGGCATCTTCGTAGGATACCGCCACTTCGATCGTTCTGAAACGAAGCCGTTATTCGCTTTTGGTTACGGCCTTTCCTACACGACATTCGGATACAGCAACCTGTCGGTGACGCCACAGACGGGAAACCCAGGCGGGCCTGTCATGGTTTCGTTCGACGTTAGAAATACAGGCCGGCGTGCGGGAGCGGAAGTGGCGGAATTGTACGTCGGCGACGCCCATGCCAGTGTGCCACGTCCCGTGAAGGAATTGAAAGGGTTTGCAAAAATAACCCTGAAGCCGGGCGAGACCAAGCCAATAACGCTCACGCTAGATCGCAGGGCCTTTTCTTTCTACGACGTCAAGAAGCACGATTGGAGTGCTGAGCCGGGTGAGTTCACAATTTCGGTTGGCGGGTCATCGGATAACATCCAACTTCGGGGGAAGTTCACTCTGACTCGCTAATTTACTTCCATGCAAACGTGGCAAGAGCTCCGGCCGGCAGCGTTTAGGTGAATGACTGACCTTTGGAACTGACGGTGGACCTGCCGGCGTTGCTTCCAGAGTTGAGCACCAGAAGGACAATTGATCCTTCGGGGCTCTGGAAAGCCACATCTTCGGTGCTTCCGGGACCGAGAGTATTCGAATCAATCCGGTGCGCACCCGGTTCTGCGCCTGCAGAAATTTGCCAAAGGTGCTACTTCCACGCCAGTGACGTTAGGGAATTACCCGCCAGAGTCAGGTCCGCCATCATCGCGCCCATCTGCAACACCACTGAACGCGTCGCGCCTGCGTTGGTCACTACTAAAACTCTCTGGCCGTCTGGATTCTCGCAGGCCACATGATCCAGGTCCGGAACAATGCCCCGAGAATCGAAGCGGAGCGCGCCACGGCGAATCAGGCGCGAGAAATGCGCGAAGGCCCAGTACTGTCCGCTGCGCGTGATTTCTTTCGTCTGCGAATGAATTGTGACCAGTCCACCGCACGGGAAGGGCCCGATGTTCGGACGGCCCTTTTCGTCGAGCGCGAGATTCCAACCTGTGAGCGACTGGCACCAGTTGCGCAGTGCCTCCGTAAACGTGTGACCCCATTGCACCCAATCGATGGCGTAGGTAGGGCTCGTGTAGTCGGGGCCGCCTTCCGTCCAATGCATGTCACCATCGGGATGTGCGTCATGAACCTTGGACATCATGTCAGCTCCGCCGGCATAGCCGTGCCACGCGACCGCGTTCGCGTACTTGCGCAACTCTGGATCATCGAGCTCGCAAATCACGCGGCCCCACAAGTTATAGTTGTGATCAAGCAGCCAGATCTTCGCGGGAATCCCATTGGCTTTTAACACGGGACCCAAGTGATGTTTCACAAATTCGATTTCATATTCTTGTCCCCACAAGCAGGCAGGCATGCGGCCGTCCTGATCGGTATCTACTTCGTTCTGTGAAGTGACGGCCTGGATAGGGACGCCCTCGGTGGCATACGCCTGCAAGAACTTCAGGAAGTATTGCGCGTAGCTGGCGAAATATTTCTTGCGCATCGAGCCGCCGAGCATGGACCCGTTAGCTTTCATCCAGCCCGGCGGACTCCAGGGAGAAGAAAACAGAAACAGATCGGGATTTACCTCGCGAGCCTGCCGCAATGCCGGGAGGAAGTACGCACGATCGTGATCGATGGAGAAACGTTTCAAATCAGGATCAGGTTCGCCTTCGTCAAAGCTGTACAGCTCAGTCGAGTAGTCGCTGGCCCCGATGCAGGTGCGACAAACGTTGAGTCCCATCTCCGAAGGGTGAAAAAGTTCGTGAAACAACCGCCCCCGCGCGTCTGCGGACAGCTGGTTGAACATGTAGCAGGACGCATCGGTGAAGGCGGCTCCGAAGCCGAGAATCTCCTGGAATTTCTTTTCCGGGTCCAGCGCGATGACCTCCGCGGCGGGCTTGGCGGAACCCTGCCGCCACGACAGAGCAGGTACGCGCTCAAATCGCCGCTTCTCATCGGTTACCCGCACGGTGATCTCACCCGTTCCGGAACTTGCTGAACGAAGCGAACCCCGGGCCGGTAGTGCATCGAAAGCCATGCCTGCCACCAGTCCGACGCCGGACAGTCTCAGAAAGTCGCGTCTCGTGTGCTCCGACATTTTGCCTCTCAATCTCCAAAGTAAACGTCGCTGACAAGAATCTCATGCGTGTCAAATCACCTTATGACGTTTTCCACGCCGCAAGGGTCAATCCTGCTGCGGGAGGGTAGCCCTGCATTTAGCCGTGAGCTTCCCCCGGCCGCTGGTTTCGGCTACCCTAGGGCGAGCACACGATCAGTGGGCCCTTTGCGAAGGCCTTCAGTGTCAACCCTACACTTCGTATCCATACCGAAGCAGGCAACAACGCGAGCGTACGGCGTTGGTGCGCTAGGCACTTGCATTTTGGGGCCGATCACAGTGTCCGTCTTGCTGGTGTGTTCCCTGAGCGCCGGCGCTCGGGCTCAGCTGCGGCCTCCTTCGCAGTGATCTCACGAGCGCCCTTGTCCAAAATCGAAACATTCAAAAGGCGCATGGGCTGGCGGTTCACATGGGTCTCGTCGTTCGGAACCGACTTCAACTACGACTACCGCGCTTCGTTCACCCCGGACGAGATGGCCCGAGGCAAAGTTGACTACAACTTCGATCTGGTGGAATTTCCCAGCACACGACTACTCTGGAGTTAAACGGCGGGTGGTTGCGCCAGTGGGGTAGGCGAGTATGAATCGAGAAATTGCTTCAGATAGGGCGCGGTGCGGTTGTTTTTTCGAGACATCAGGGGGCCTGGCTCCACGCCCCGGAAAGTTTTTCGGCATGAACCGTGTGCTACAGCGTTGGTGGATTGCATTCTTTTGTGCTTCCGCCAGCCTAGCTTCGAGCGGGGAGACCGCCACGCTTCGGACCACTGACACTCAGATCGTGGTTGAGGCGGGAGCCGCTGCTCCCCGGCTGGTGAGCTTGCAGATTCCTGGCCAGGCCAAATGGGAAGATCGAGTTTCTGAGCCTTTGATCAACGCCATTGAGATTGCCGATAAGTCCACGCCGCTGCACTGGCAGTTCAATCGCGATGCAAGCCGCGTGGACGAACAGAACGTGTTCAGCAACACGATGACCGTCATCGATGGGGCAAGCAATGTTGCGAGTTCACTCAAGGCTGGTGTGCAAGCGGATGAGATTGTCGTCAACCCGGCCACGAACAAGCTCTACCTCACCAGCTATCAGAGCCAAGACGTGACGGTGATCGATGGCGCTAGCGACAGAGATATGAAAGTTGCTGCAGGAACTCACCTTTGGGGAATCGCTGTGAATCCCGTAACGAACAGGATCTACGTAGCCAACACAGGCAGGTCGAATGTAACGGTGATCGACGGGAAAACCAACGCCACAACATTCGTAAACACGGGAGAGATTCCTTGCGCGCTTGCCGTGGATTCTTCCAGCGGCCGAATCTATACCGTGAACTATGCGACCGATAACGTTACGGTGATCGATGGCGGCAGTAACTCGGTGATTGCAACGGTCAGGGTAGGAGCGCGACCCCAAGCTATTGCGATCGATTCGCTAAGTCACAGGGTCTATGTCGCGAACAACCGCGGCGACACAGTAACCGTAATCGATGGTACGAACAATTCCGTGATCGCAACGGTGAAAACCAGCAGTGGCCCATATGCAATCGCGGTGGACAGCGCCACCAATCGGGCTTTTGGCGCAAACCTGGCGGGCGGCAGTGTCACGGTGATTGACGGGCGAACGCTGACAGGAACTACGGCGGCCATGCCAACCGTCGAATAGAACACGCATTTCGTCAAGGAATGCCTACAAGAAGGAAGAGGTCTAGATGAGAATTAAACAGTCGGCCCTCGGGGCCATAACGGAATGGTCGTCTGAGCGAGCTATCTCTTCAGCCAACAGTCTGACTTCGCCTAGCCTCTTACCATCGGAGATCCTGTGAAAATGAAATGCCGCCTCTACCTGTCGATGTTCATTCTTCTGATTGTGGCATCATCCATTGTTTGGGCCGGGGACACGATACCTAAAGCTGCGTGGCGTCGTCCGCTCGGGCTTCCGCTCGATAAACCGGGAGTGACGCGAGTAACCGGCAATATCGATGACGGGTATTGGCAAGGCGCGCCGGTGGGCGGATTTGGCTCGGGAACATTCTCGCGCACGTACCGCGGAGACTTCGCGCGCTGGCACATGAAAGCGGGGGTGCACAAATACGCTCCCGTCTATGCCAATCAGTTTGCGATGTTTCAGCAGTCCGAAGGCGAGGCCAAAGCTACAGCTCGGGTCTTAATGACCGATCATCCGACGGACGGTACTCTGGCAAGCTGGCAATGGGATTATCCCGTGGGCGCGGGAGAATATGCGGCCCTCTATCCGAAGGCGTGGTACGACTACAAATGGGATAAGTTTCCTGCGCATGTCGTGCTCGAACAATTCTCTCCCGTATTGCCCAATAAATACCGCGAGTCGAGCTATCCGGTCGCCGTATATCGCTGGCACGCGGAGAATCCCACCAAGCACGCCATTACCGTCTCCGTTCTTCTTTCGTGGACGAACATGGTCGGCTGGTTCCGCACGTTCACGCGCGATTTCCAGGGCGCCCCCAACCAGGGCAATCACAATCAATTCGTCAGCGAGAAGGTGGACTCCGGGACCATGAAAGGAGTGATCTTTGATCGCAACCGGGCGAGTGCCGTGCCACGCGAGGCAGATGGACAATTCGTAATCGCCGCGCTGGAGTCGCCAGGAGTTGAGGTTAGTTACCACGCTTCGTTTCCGGCGGAAGGCGATGGGAAAGCAGTTTGGTCGCGCTTTGCCAAAGATGGACGTCTAGCGAATAGCGATGTCTCTTGGGTAAGCGATAGCGAAAAATTGGCAGGCGCGGTGGCCGTGCGCTTCACTCTTCAGCCGGGAGAGAAGAAAGTCATTCCCATGGTAATTGCCTGGGACTTTCCCGTCATCGAATTCGGAGAAGGCCGCCAGTGGAATCGCCGCTACACTGACTTTTACGGCGCAAGCGGCAGCAATGCCTGGGCAATCGCTCGCGACGGGTTGCGTAACGCCACGGCTTGGAGCGACGCCATCGACGCCTGGCAGACTCCGTATGTAAACGATGAGAGCAAGCCGCTCTGGTATCGCGGCATGCTCTTCAACGAACTCTATACCTTGACCGATGGAGGATCGTTCTGGGGCCGTCCAATCGGATCCGACAGCAAGGTTGCGCCTTCATTTGCCTTACTGGAATGCTTTGACTACGCCTATTACGGAACTTTGGATGTACGTTTCTACGCTTCGCTGCCGTTGGTGAAATTCTGGCCGGACATCGACAAACAAGTACTGCGCGAGTTTGCGGACACTGTTCCCAAGGAATGGCCGGAAAAAGGCCAGTGGGTCTGGAAGTCGCGGCAGACAGGCGACATCACATTGCACATGCGAAAGAAGAAGGGGGCTGTGCCGCATGACCTTGGCGTGCCCGAGGGAGATCCATTCATTGCTGTGAACGAACCAGGCTGGCAGGACACGAACGATTGGAAAGATCTGAATTCAAAATTCGTGCTGCTGGTTTATCGTGACTACGTTCTCACGGGCAGCGAGGACAGGGTTTTCTTGCGCCAGATGTGGCCGGCAGTGCAGGACGCAATCGCTTATTTGCGGCAATTCGATCACGGTGGCGGAGTTCCTGAGAATAGCGGCTATCCCGACCAAACCTACGATTCGTGGGTCGTACGAGGGGTGAGCGCTTACTGCGGCGGCTTGTGGTTGTCGGCCCTGCGAGCCACCGAAGAGATGGCGCGGGCGCTAGATGAAAACGAGGCGGTTACGAAGTACCACCAACTATTTCTGAAAGCCCAGCAGACATACATCGACAAGCTTTGGAACGGTGCGTATTTTCGCTACGACACCGACAGCGAATATCGCGACAGTGTACAGGCCGATCAGTTGGCCGGGCAGTGGTATGCCAACATGACCGGGCTCGGGGACTTGGTGCCTCGCGAAATGCAGTTGGCGGCGGCCCGAAAGATATTCGACTTCAATGTCATGAAGTTTGGCGACGGCAATATGGGAGCGGCCAACGGCATGGCTGCGGATGGGTCGACCATTCGCGATAACGAGCAAGCCCCAGAAGTTTGGGTAGGAACCAGCTTCGGCCTCGGTGCTCTGCTGCTGAGTGAAGGGATGCGAGAAGAAGGCTACCGCACGGCTTGGGGCTTGTATCACGTCATCTACGAAAGCAAGGGATATTGGTTTCGTACTCCCGAGGCTTGGGATGTGCGTGGGAATTTCCGGGCCTCGATGTACATGCGCCCCGCGGCGATCTGGGCGATGGAGATGATTCCGCAACCTCGCGCCGGCACACGGCCGGCAACGACGACTGCTCCACTCAAAGCCGATCATGCAAGTAAGTAAGGTTTCGCAGAGCAACAGCGCTTTCGTCGCGGGCATCGTGCCAGATTTCCGCGATGTCTCCTGGTGTTTCAAAGGAGGTGTTGGAAATCTTCACAGGGAGCGCGGGTCAGGCGCAGAAGCTGGCCGATGACTTGGGAAAGCGTTTCCCCGCGGACACATTGGTGGCTTTCAAGTACCTGCCGACAATTCGCGCTCAGCTTGCGCTTAGCCGCAACGATTCTTCGAAAGCTATCGGAGGTCTCCAGGCAGCAGCCCCTTATGAGTTAGGGGTTTCGGGCGTAGGTGCTTTCTCGCCTACTCTGTATCCCGTCTATGTGCGGGGAGATCGTATCTCGCGGCGCATCAGGGCAACGACGCCGCGGCTGAGTTCCAGAAATCCTTGACCAGCGTGCTGTTGTCCAAAACGAAGCCATCGGGGCACTCTCCCATCTCGGCCTCGCCCGCGCCTATGTCCTGCAGGGCGACACCGCCAAGGCCCGCGCCACCTACCAGGACTTCCTCAATCTCTGGAAAGACGCCGACACCGACATCCCATCCTGAAGCAAGCCAAGGCGGAGTACGCGAAGCTGCAATGACTGATCTTGGTCGGTTGTTTGGAAGAGATCGGGCGCTTCAGCAAATGGCATAGCACTCAAAACCCGGCCAGTGCTGTTTTGAGTTATTTCGCGTGATGCAGTTGGTGCCGCAGGGTTGCCACGATCAGACCGACCAGCGCATACGTAACGGCATTCGCCGCTAGAACCTCGTAGAGACTAATAGGGTAATGCATGCCAGCTATCGCAATGGGGCAGGTTAAACTGACCAGAGTCCAGACATCCCGCATTCGTTCGCTTGTAGATGGGAAGGTTGCGATGGTAAAAAGTGCCCAGAAGCCCGCAACTAGAAAGCCTGCACCCGCCCACATAGCAATTCGGTATTTCATGGTGCCGCTCCTACTAGCATCATTGTATGACTCTCCGCTCCCGAAGCGTAACTGCTGAGAACAGGCCTCTCTGACAATGTGGATCCCTGTCAAACACTTATCCCGGCGAGCAGTATCCACGTGTGGGTGAACTGGTGGATAATTAGATAGTGAAGCATAATTACAGCAATCGGCGACTGGACCGGTCTCGGATGAACCCGTCGTGGCACGGACTTCGCCTCGCAAATATGCCAAGGCCGACATGGCTAGTGCTGCTGGCACTTCTGCTCGGCGGCCTTCTGGCAGTGCTGCTCCACAAGTAGTCCACTGGTGTAATCAGGCCTCTCTGACAATGTGGGTCCCTGTCAAGCACTTTTTGAGCGTACCGCTCCGTGCACTCCGAAGAGCGCGCCATTTCGCTCTCGTTGAAGGTTCTGCCATACCAACCAAGGCTCGCTCGTAATCGTTTCAGGTCA
>WNFD01005411.1_pt1 | contig 12774 bp, 6 predicted proteins | sample 5400491 | NCBI WGS metagenome assembly WNFD01 (sample SAMN13153343, study PRJNA577476) | soil metagenome | isolation source: 120 cm saprolite under Douglas fir tree site 2 hole 2 replicate 2 | place: USA:California | collected 2015-04-18 | reverse complement strand
TATCTATACTTCCGGATCAACCGGCAGGAGCAAGGGAGTGACAGCCCGCCACTCCTCGGTTACCAACCAGATCCTGTGGATGAAGGCCGCCTTCGGTCTGACCAGTTCCGATCGAGTCATTCACAAAGCTTCGGTCAGTTTCGACGCCTCTGTCGCTGAAATCTTTGGCCCGCTGGCCGCGGGCGCTCAGGTAATTGTCACCAGACCAGGCGCGCAGAATGACGTTGATTACCTCGTGCAGGTCATGAAAACCCGGCAGATCACTTTCATCGATCTGTCTCCCACCCTGTTGCGCGCCCTGCTTGAGCATCCTGAAATCCGGCAATGCAGCGCACTGCGGCAAGTCGTCAGCGGAGGAGAGGCGCTGGCGACGGACCTCGAAAGTCAAACCCTGAAAGTGTTGAAGGCGCAGCTGTATAACACCTATGGACCAACGGAAAGCACGGTCCAGTCGACATTCCATGCCTGCTCCGCGGCCGCGCATGGCAGCAGTGTTCCCATCGGACGACCCATTGCGAACACCACGGTCTATGCGCTGGATTTCAACGGTCAGCCAGTGCCGGTGGGAGTGGAGGGAGAGCTTTGCATCGCAGGCGCCGGACTGGCGCGCGGCTATTTGAATCGTCCCGCGCTTACGGCAGAACGGTTTGTGCCCAATCCTTTCAGCGCCGAACCGGGCGAGCGCATGTATAAAACCGGCGACCGAGTCCGGTGGCGCCGTGACGGAGCCCTGGAATTTACAGGCCGAACGGACCAGCAGATGAAAGTCCATGGATTCCGCATTGAGCCGGGCGAGATTGAATCCGCCTTACTGGCGCACCCGAAAGTCCGGGAGGCAGCGGCGATTGCCCGGGAAAACGGTTCCGCGGGGAAACAAATCGCAGCATTCGTGGTGACGGACAAGGATTCGCCGCCGGACATTCACGAATTGCGACAGCATGTGAAGGACATTTTGCCCTTCTACATGAGGCCCGCCCTCTATGTTCTGATGGAACAATTGCCCCTGAACGCGAATGGCAAGGTAGATCGGAGCGCACTCGCTGCGATCGAGCCCGGCGAGGAAACGCACAAAGATATCCTGCCCCGAACCGCAACTGAGAAAGTTCTTTGCAAGCTCTGGGCCGAAATTCTCAATCGTGAGGAAGTTGGGGTTGAAGACGATTTTTTTGCTTCAGGCGGCCATTCTTTCCTGGCTGTGAATCTGGTCTCCCGGATCACGCGCAGTTTTGGACGCGATCTGACCCTCGACACGATATTTCAGCATCCGACTCCCCGAGAAATGGCGCGTTTGATCGACCAGGGCGCGAAAGATACCGGGACCTCGGGGGTGGTTTGCATGAACAAGGGCACGGCCGAGCTGCCGCCCCTCTACCTCATGTATCCCGTCGGAGGCAACGTTTTATGCTACTCCGATCTGGCCCGCATCCTGCCCAGGGGCAAGCCATTTTATGCAATGCAAGCTCCGGCAGCGGACCAGTTAAAACATGCCACGTTGGAGGCGATCGCGGCCTACCACCTGCAATTCATTCAAAGACGAGACCGCGGAGGCGGCTACGAACTGGGAGGATGGTCGTTTGGGGGGATGCTCGCATTTGAAATGGCACAACAGGCGGCGCTGGCCGGAGATCCACCGGCGGCGCTGTACCTTCTCGATCCGCCGGTCATTGAAAACCTGCCGTCGGAAACCCCATGCGATGAGGAGATAGCCAGCCTCTTTGTCCTCACATTGGTTGGCGATTTCACGGGAGGAAAGCCCCTCGATCTGGACGAGTTGAAGAAAGAATTTGGTCCGAGAGACAGATCGCTCGAAGCTCAGTTCCGCAAAGCGGCGGAGTTTGGCCTGCTGCCGGCAGGCACCGATGCCTCAATGCACGCTCAATCCTTTGAAGTCTTCAAACGCAACATGCTTTCGGCGCAGATGTATCGGCCTCAGAAATACTCCGGCCAAACCATGCTGGTGCTGCCGGACACGCGCCATTCAGAAATATGGCCGATGTTGCTGCCGGACAACAGCGCCATTGTTCGGGTGCCCGGCAATCACTTTACGATGCTGCGTGGTTCGAGCGCGGCTAAAATCGCCGGACTGATTGAGTCCGGCGGCAGCGAACTCTCGCCGTGAATCCGCGCGGGAGTTTACTTTTACCGTCAATATCTATTGCGGAACAGGTGGTCATTTGCCGGCAAATACTGACAGCACGACTCTGAGACTGCGCACCCCGCGATGTCTCCACCGTGTGTTCGAACAGCAGGTTGAACGAACTCCCGATGCCCGAGCGATCACGGCCCAGGATGGCCCGCTCAGCTACGCGGAGCTCAACCACCGATCGAATCAGCTTGCCGCTTATCTGCAATCGCTGGGGGTCGGGCCGGAGATACGTGTAGGGATTGCCCTTCCGCGATCGGCGGAAATGGTGATAGCCGCTCTGGCTGTGCTGAAGGCCGGCGGCGCTTATGTGCCTATTGACCCCGCCTACCCGCTCCAGCGGTTCAGATACCTGGTGGAAGACTCCGGAGTGTCTGTGTTGCTGACGCACCGCGCGGTACCGGAAGGTCTGAATTCACAATCAATCAGGATCATTCCGCTGGAAAGCCACCGGGGCCGGGTTGCAACGCTTTCCGGGAACAACCTCGATTCGACAGCCGATAGTTCCAACCTTGCCTACATCATTTACACCTCCGGCTCAACCGGAAAACCCAAAGGCGTGATGATCAGTCACGAGAATGTGATCAACTCAACCGATGCGCGCACCAGCTATTATGCATCCTCGCCGGACCGCTTCCTGGTGCTTTCGTCCTTTTCGTTTGACAGCTCTGTGGCGAGCATTTTCTGGACTCTGCTCAGCGGAGGAGAGCTGTGGCTTCCGCCTGAAGGCGCCCAGCAGAACATCGGGAGGATCACCGATTTTGTTCGCCATGGCCCCATCACCCATCTGCTGGCTCTGCCGTCACTCTATCAATCGTTGCTTCTGAATTCCACCAACGATCAACTCCGGTCTCTGCGGACGGTAATTGTAGCGGGCGAGACTTGTCCCGCCGACCTTGTGTCCACGCACTTTCGCCGGCTGCCCGATGTCTCATTGTTCAACGAATATGGACCAACCGAGGCGACCGTCTGGAGCACCGTATACGAAGCCACCCCCGCACAGCACCCCGGCCCTGTTCCGATCGGCACACCAATCGTGAACGCAGAAATCAAAATTCTGGATGCGCAGATGAGACCAGCGCCTCCAACGGAGCCCGGCGAGGTCTACATCGGCGGACCTCAGCTGGCGCGTGGATATCTGGGCCGGCCCGATCTCACCGCGGAGAGATTTCTGCCACACGCTTTCACCAAAGTTCCGGGCACGCGCTTATATCGCACGGGAGACCTGGCGAAGTACCGCGCGGACGGCAACATCGATTTTCTGGGGCGTGAAGATCAACAGGTCAAAATCCGCGGATATCGGATTGAACTGGGCGAGATTGAGTCGGCTTTACGGGAACATCCTCAGGTGCGAGATGCAGCGGTGGCGGGCAGGAAAGATGCGGAAGGCCATCAAAGGCTGGTGGCCTACGTTGTATCCGGCGCCGAAAAAATCGATGCTGTGGCTTTGCGCCGGTTCCTCCGCAAGTGCCTGCCGGAGTATATGACTCCGGCAACGTATGTCACCCTTGAGTCTCTGCCCATGAACGCCAACGGCAAGCTGGATCGCCAGGCACTTCCCGACCCGGCGCCGGCAGAATCGCAAAACACCTATGTTGCTCCCCGAACCCCGGTCGAGCGGACACTGGCACAAATCTGGGCAGATTTGCTCGGAGTTAAGCAAGTGGGAACTCACGATAACTTTTTTGAACTGGGAGGCGACTCTATTTTGGGGCTGCAAATGGCGGCCCGCGCCAATCAAGCCGGAATCCGTCTCAACATTACGCAGATCGGCGACCAGCCTACCATCGCAGGCCTTGCCGCGACCTGCACATCCGCAGACTCTGCGCTGGAAACGGCCACCAGACCGTAATTCGTCGTTCCTGCCCGCTCGTCTCCACAGAGCGGCAGGAATCAACCTGAAAGCAGGTCCTTATGAGTGAAGACGTGAATGAGCGGGAAAACTTCGATGTCATCGTCGTAGGCGGCGGGCCTGGGGGGTCAACAGCAGCATCCTTCATAGCCATGGAAGGACATAAGGTGCTCCTGCTGGAGCGGGAAAAGTTCCCCCGGCATCAGATCGGCGAATCGCTGCTGCCCGCGACCATCAATGGTATCTGCGTGATGCTGGGAGTAACGGACGAACTGGCCAAAGCAAATTTCACCTACAAACTCGGGGGCACCTATCGATGGGGCAAGCACCCTGAACCCTGGAGCTTCACCTTCGGGCCTTCCTCCATGATACCTGGAAGCCAGGCATTTGCTTATCAGGTTGAACGAATGAAGTTCGACCACATTCTTCTGAATAATTCCCGCAGGAAGGGCGTGGATGTCCGGGAGCAACATACCGTGACGGAGATACTGGAGGAAGGAGGCCGCGTTGCGGGTGTCGGGTTTACCGACGATCAGGGGCGCAGGAAAATGGCAAGCGCTCGTTACGTCATCGACGCTTCAGGGAATACAACGACTCTTTCGAGGACGGTCGGCGAACGAATCTACTCCAGGTTTTTTCAGAATGTCGCCGTTTACTGCTACTTCAGAGGCGGCAAACGATTGCCTCCTCCGTATTCGGGAAATATCGTGTCTGAGGCATTCAGTGACGGCTGGTGCTGGTATATTCCGCTGGGCGCGGAGCTCACAAGTGTAGGAGCGGTAGTTGCGCGCGAACATGCCGACAAGTTAAAGGAAGGCCCGGAAGCGGCGATGAAGCATTTCATCAATTCCACGGTCATGGTGAAGGATCTTCTAAGCGCCGCCACGCGAATTACCGAGGGCCCTTACGGGCAACATCGCGTCCGCAAAGACTACTCATACTGCAACACACGTTTCTGGGCCCCGGGCGCCCTGCTGGTTGGCGATGCCGCGTGCTTCGTCGATCCTGTCTTCTCTTCCGGTGTACACCTGGCCACATATTCCGCTCTGCTGGCGGCGCGCTCGGTGAACAGCTGCCTGCGCGGCGAAATCGGGGAAGAAAGAGCGTTGAATGAATTTGAGCAGCGCTACCGCCGTGAATTCGGCAATTTTTACCAGTTCCTTATCGCTTTTTACGATATGGACAAAGACATGGATTCATACTTCTGGAGCGCCCGGAAGGTGCTGAATACCGAAGAACGGGCGAATGACGCCTTTATTCGTCTTGTATCCGGGACTTCGTTCACCGGGGAGCCTCTGTTTTCAGACGCAGCGGAATTCTTTCAGGCGCATGCGGGAATGGGCGATCTGTTTCGCAACGCGTATGAGGAAGCCGCCAATCCCATCGACGACGGCAGTTTCGATACGACGCGGTTCGACACCGCGAAATTCAATCCCAAAGACTTTATTCGCGACTTCAGAAAAGGAATCGCGGGCCTGATACGACAAGCCAACACTGAAACCCGCAAACGCGAAGCACCCATCTTCGATGGCGGATTGGTTCCTTCCGCGAACGGTCTTTCCTGGACGGAGCCGGTGGAAACCCAGTTCTAAGCCGGATTTGGTAATTGTGTAATTTGGTAATTGGGTAATTGAAGGCCGAACCGGTGTTTCAATTACAAAATTACCAACTTACACTTACACAATTACCAAATCTTCTCTAAGGTACGAGCACGGTCGGAACATCGCAGTCAAAAAAGCCTGCCGCCTAACACTGCCTCCATCTCAGGAACAGCCAGTGCTGTGCCTTTTCCATGAGTGGGCACGCCAAGAACCAGAACTTCAGAAATATGCTTTCCGATCTGACGTGGTTTGAAATTGACAACAGCGAGCACCTGGCGTCCGATCAGGGTTTCAGGCGGATAGTTAGTGGCCTGTGCGATGCTGCGACGGACGCCGATTTCCGGCCCAAAATCCAACTCTAATTTGTAAGCAGCCACGCGGCATCCCTCAGCGACTTCGACCGCGGTGATGCGACCCACACGGACATCAAGCTGCTCGAAAACCGAGAATTCAATGATGCCTGGTTGTTCAACCATGCTTCAAATCCTCCGTAATCGTCCCCAACCATCCGTCTGGCGCGGAGTCCTGGTTCACCTGAGTAACATCCCGATCTCGTCAGGCTGCGGCGGTTGAGCGGTCTGCCGCGGTGGCCAGCGCATGATGAAGCCCTCGCCAGAAATGGAAAATCAGGTCAAGATGACGATGATAGCCCTCGGTCATTATAGCCAGACTTTCAGCGCTGGTGGCATAACGCCTGACGGCCCTCAGGGATTCGTCTTTGTGCTCTTTCTCCGTGGCCCCGATATGAGCATAGAAATATTCACAATTCTCGTGGAATTCGTCCGGGTTACTCCACAAAGAGAGATAATTTCGAGCGCCGTCGTAGAGCTTGCGCAGCATGGTGTAGGCCTGCCACTCCAGGGCAAGCTGCGCGCCGAACGACATTTGCGGATCGCGATAAAGGTCCTGTTCGCCCCTGATTAATTCCTGAGTGGTCGGCAGAAGGTTAACACCCCGCTGCAGGCGGTCCCAATCGATCTCGCCTTCATGTCCCATTCTGCGGGCCAGCTCTTTAAAGAAACTGCTGAGCAGCACCGAATGGACTTTCGCGGAATTCCCATACCCCATCTCCGAATAAAGGGTTTTCACATATTCGGTTTTTGCATCAATGTCATTGGTGGTAACCAGCAGAATCGAAAGCGCATCGGGAAAAGACTTCACCCATGCGCCGTAGTTTTTGGCGAAGACCGCCAGTTCGTCGAGCGTGAGTTGCCGGGTCATCCATTCGCGATAAAAATCGTTATTTAAAGCAGGATGGTTGGTGATGTCTGTCAACAACATCTCGAGAGCTTCAGTCATAACCGAATTTCCTCCTTAAGTTTTTCTTTCCTTTCGTTTTTCACTCAGCCCGCCCCCGAAACAGGCGTTTCATCTTCGGGCGCCTTTGAAAGTTGCACCAACAACTTCGCATGGCGCTCGATCGTTCCGCGTTCGTTTTCGTCTTCGAGCATAATGCGGGCCAGCCCGCCGATCGTTGGCTCTTCGAAGATCCTGCGCACCGGCAGCTCGATATGAAGAGATTCGCGGATCCTGGATGAAATTCGGGTTGCCAGCAGCGAATGGCCGCCCAGTTCGAAGAAGTCATCGAAGATGCCTACCCGTTCCGCCTGTAAAACCTCGGAAAAAATCCCGGCCAGCACCTCTTCCAGGTCCGTTCGAGGCGCCACCCAGCCTTCGCCTGAATCCGTCTTTTGCTCCGGCGCAGGCAGCGCCCGGCGGTCAATTTTGCCGGAAGGCGTGAGTGGAAACGCATTCAGCGGGACAAAAACCGAAGGCAGCATGTGCTCGGGAAGCATTTCACGAAGAAACTCCCGCATTTGCCTGCCGCTGACGGTTTGTTCCTGGCGGAACACCAGATAAGCAACGAGCCTGCGGCCCTGATCATCTTCATCTTTTGCCAGAATGACGGCTGCCTCAAGCACGGCCGGATGCCGCTTCAGTTCCACTTCAATCTCGCCTAACTCGATCCGCATCCCGCGAATCTTCACCTGAAAATCGTTGCGCCCCAGGAACTCCAGATTGCCGTCCGCAAGATAGCGGACCAGATCGCCGGATTTGTACATTCTTGATCCCGCCTTGTCACTGAACGGGTCGGGGATGAATCTTTCCGCAGTAAGGCCCGGCTGTTTCCAATATCCATGCGCCAGACAAGCGCCTCCGATGTGCAGCTCTCCGGTAACACCGACCGGGACCGGCTGGCCGCAGGGGTCGAGCGCATAGACCTCGGTATTGGCGATCGGTCTGCCCAGGGGAGGAAGAGCCGGCCATTGATCCGATTTACCGGGAAGCAGGAACGAAGTCATTACGTGGGTTTCTGACGGACCGTAGTGGTTATACAGCAGGCAGCTTTCCAACTGACTGAAGAGCTCGATCATTGGTCCGCTGATCTGAAGTTGCTCACCACCAACCATGAACTCACGCACACTCGAAAGAGTCCGGGGATTGCCGCAAAACTCTTCCGCCAGTTTTTGCAGTACCACCACCGGTAAGTGAACCCTTTCAATCCCGTTCTGTTCCACATAACGTCCCAAAGCAGCAGCGTCGAGCCGAACCGATTCAGGCACCGGGACCAGCGTTCCACCGGCGGCAAGTGTGGAGAAGATTTCCTGGAAACTTACGTCGAAATTCAGTGAAGCAAACTGAAGAGTGCTCCCGCTTTGCCGGGCCGAGCTCTGGTGCCAGGCAACCAGATTCACCAGCGCACGATGCGGCAGCAGGACACCTTTCGGTCTGCCGGTTGAGCCGGAGGTATAGATTACATAGACCCAGTTCTCGGCTGTAACGACAGTCTTCGGATTACTCTCCGGCTGCTGAGCGATCGTCTCCGATTCAGAATCAAGGCAGACCACCTGCGCGCGCCCCGGCGGGAGGCGCGATGCCAGCCGCTGCTGACACACCGCGATGACAGGTCCGCTGTCCTCAAGCATGAATGCGAGGCGCTCTTTCGGATAGGCCGGATCAAGAGGGAGGCACGCAGCGCCTGACTTCAGGACGCCCAGCACCGCCACAATCATTTCCGCCGAGCGCTCCATGAAAATGCCGACGAATTCTCCCGGCCGGGCCCCCAGAGAGCGCAGATAATGCGCAACCTGGTTGGCGCGGGCGTTCAGCTCGCCATAAGTCAATTCTTCATTTTCAAAGACAATCGCGCGCGCCGCTGGCGTGCGCCGCGCCTGGGCCTCAAACAGGTGGTGCGCGCAGAGTTGTTCCGGATAGGGTGCGCTGGTCGAATTCCATTCAGTCAGAATCTGATACCGCTCGTGGCGTGTTAACAACGGCAAGTCCGCAAGACGCTGCCCAGGGTCGCCGACAATTCCCGAGACCAGCGTCAATAAGTGACCGGCCATTCGCTCAATCGTTGCCCGGTTGAACAGGTCAACGTTGTATTCAAAGGTTGCGACCACTTCGGACCCATGATCCGTCGCAAAGAGGGTCAGATCGAACTTTGCCGCTTTGTTTTCTTTGTTCAGGATTTCGACGGTCAAGCCGGGTATTTCGGCCGCTCGTTCGGGCGCCGCCTCGAAACTGAACGCCACCTGTACCAGGGGACTGTGACTGAGATTGCGGCCCGGCTGGATTTGTTCAACGAGGTATTCAAAAGGCAGATCCTGGTGAGCATATGCGCCGAGCGCCGCTTCCCTTACGCGTTGCAGATATCCGCGGAACGACTGGTCTTCGGAGACGATGGTGCGTAACGGAAGGGTGTTGATGAAGAACCCTATTAATCCTTCGAGTTCCTTCCGTTGGCGGTTGGCAATGGGTGAACCCACAACGATTTCCCGCCGGCCCGTGTAACGATAGAGCAGAGTTTTGAAGGCGGCCAGCAGCGCCATAAAGAGGGTGACTCCCTCCGCGCGGCACATAGCTTTGAGCGACCGGGACAACGCAGGTGAAAATGCGAATGTAAAATCAGCTCCGCTATAGGTCTGCACCGCGGGGCGGGGTCGGTCCGCGGGCAGCTCCAATATCGACGAGCCGGCGTCGAGTTGCCGCTTCCAGTATTCGAGCTGTTGCGCCAGTTCATTGCCTTGCAGCCAATCCCTCTGCCACACGGCAAAATCAGCGTACTGCAACGGAAGAGGCGGGAGATCGGGCGCATATCCGCCGGAATAAGCTCGATAGAGCGCTATGATCTCCCGAACAAGGACCTTCATCGACCACGCATCGCTGACAATGTGGTGCATGGCCATGATCAAGACCTGCTCCTCAGCCGCGAGCTGAATCAGGGTGAGGCGCAGAAGCGACCCCAGCTTTAAATCAAAAGGCCGGCTGGCTTGTTCACGGAGCAAATCGCTGAGCCGGCTCTGCCGCTCCGCTTCCGGCAGATCGCTTATCTCCACACGGCGCAAAGGGATTGAATGCGGATCACCGATGATTTGCACAGGCCGGCCATCGCGAAAGTCAAATGCAGTCCGCAAGGTTTCGTGGCGCGCCACTAATTCACGAAAAGCGTCCTGCAATGCCGGGATGTCCAGCCTGCCATGCAGCGAAACGGCGGTAAGCAGGTTATAGACGAAGCTGGCAGGCTCAAACTGGTCAAAGAACCACAATCGCTGCTGCGCAAAGGACAATGGCGCCGGACCGCCCTGCTGCCGCCGCGGGATTCTGTCCTCGGGGTGTGCGATGCCTTCCTGGCTCAACAGAGCGTCCAAAATGGCTTTCTTTTTGGCGGAAAGCTGAAACTTTCCCTGGGAATGACTGCTCATCACAACTGCTCCCTGCTTACCGGCCCGACGGCCTGCTCCAGCACGCTTTCCGCCTGATCGTCCGATACCGATGCCAACTTCACCATGAGTTCGGCGGTGCGCTCGACACGCAACCGCTCGCTCTCCTCTTCCAGCAGGGCTGCAGCTACCCCGGCAGCCGTAGGATCGTCAAAAATCCTTCTCAAGGACACTTCCACCTGAAATGTCTCGCGCAGACGGCCGGCCAGTTGAATGGCAAGCAGTGAATGTCCCCCGGACTCGAAAAAATTGTCCAGGATCCCCACTTGATCTCTCTGAAGGACTTCCGCAAAGATGGCGGCCACTATTTCTTCCGTTGGGTTGCGAGGCGCAACATACTCCTGCTCCGGCCCGAGGGTTTCATTGGTTGGAGCCGGCAGGGCGGTGCGGTCAATTTTGCCGGTCGAGCTCAAAGGAAGTGAATTGAGAACCACGAACCACGAGGGCAGCATATAGTCAGGCACATGCTCCCGAAGATGATTGCGCATCTGTTTTGCGGTAGCCGACTGGTTGGGTCTAAGCGTTACATAAGCGGCCAGCCGCCTGCCTCCGATTCCATCTTCATGGACCGCGACAGCCGCGTCCTCGATCGCCGGGTGACGGACAAGAATGCGTTCGATTTCCTCTAACTCGATGCGGAATCCGCGGATTTTGACCTGATGATCGATACGGCCCAGAAACTCGATTTCGCCATCGATCAAAAACCGTCCCAGATCACCCGTCTTATACAACCTTGCCCCAGGAAGCCCGCTGAATGGATCGGGGACAAATCGATCTGCCGTCAGGCCCGGCTGGTTCACATAGCCACGAGCCGACGCTATGCCGCCGATATAGATTTCCCCGGGCACGGCCACCGGAACCGGCTCCATCGCGGCATCGAGCAGGTAGATGGAGACATTTGCCAAAGGACGACCCATCGGCACGCGAATGCGATCGTTCGGCCACAGCGCTGGTAAATCCTGCCGGTAAACGGCGGCTGTGATGGTCGCCTCCGTAGGCCCATACATGTTGCGAAACGCCACGCGGCCGCCGGTGGCGCTGTTCCAGGCTGCAAGGTCTTTTGGCGAAGGACTCTCTCCCCCCACGGAGAGCGTTCTCACATGCGGAGGAAGCGAAAGACGGCCACTTGAAAGCTCTTCCACAAGACTATGCCAGAGCACCACCGGCAAATGGAGTGTGGTGACTTTATAACGCTCGCAAAATGACAGCAGTTCAGAAGGCGAATAGGCAGGGAAATCAGAAGGACAGACCAGGATCGCACCACTCAGAAACGATGGGAAGATATCTTCAGCGGAGGCGTCAAAACTCAAAGGAAAGAACTGCAACATGCGGCAGTCTGGCCCCAGGCCGTAAAGATCGATCATTTGGGTGGCATGGTTGACCAGTGCACGGTGCGAAACCATGCTGCCCTTGGGCTTACCTGTAGACCCGGAAGTATAAATCAGATAAACAAGGCATTCCGGCGCCATCAAAACCGACAAATTGGATGCGTCTTCGCCTGCAATAGCTTCCGCATTCGCGTCAACGCATATCACGCTCACGGAGGATACGGGCAACGCTTCGGCCAGGGATTGCTGCGTCAGAATCAGCGCAGGGGCTGCGTCAGCGATTACAAACGAGGTCCGCTCGATGGGATGCCGAGGATCGAGCGGGACGTAGGCAGCTCCCGCTTTCAACACAGCCATGACGGCCACAAACATCTGAAGCGAGCGGTCCATGAGGATCGCGACCCGCGATTCGACACCAACTCCGTGTCTCCGCAGATGATGAGCAAGCTGATTCGCACGGCGGTTCAGATCGCGATATGTGAGGTCGCCCTGCGCGGTCATAATGGCCGGACCGTCGGGTGTCCGCTCAACCTGCTGCTCGAACAACCGATGAATACACAGATCAGACACACGGTGGGACGCGCTGGTGTTGAACTCCACAAGCACCGTGTGCCTCTCAACGGGACCGGTAATCTGCAAATCTGAAATCGACGTTTCCGGATTGCGGGCGGCGGACTTCAGAATCGTGTGGAGCCTTTCATTCAACAAACCGATTTCGTCCCGCTTAAGATAATGAGGATCGTAGAAGATACGAAGCAACAAGCTTCCATTCTGTTCCTCACAAGAGAGCCTGATGCGGAATCGATCAATGCACGCCCAATGCTTTTCGACCCTGCAAGCGATATCCCCGGCGGTCCAGCGCCGGAATTCGGGAACATATTCGAAACTCAGCCAGAATGCATCGGGCTCCGGCGCGGAAGGCTGCCAACTGAAGCATTCCTGCCACCTGTAGTTGGCCGTGACTGCCTGTTCTACCGAGCTCAAAACATTTGCGAAAGTATCTGCTTCCCGCCACGATACGGGCAGCGGCAGGATCTTTGAGAATGGCCCGACAACGTATTTCAACTCTTCGTATTTACGGCCGTCACAGGCGACGCCCATCACAATCTCTTCAGAACCGCTGCTT
>WNFD01008458.1_pt1 | contig 12775 bp, 16 predicted proteins | sample 5400491 | NCBI WGS metagenome assembly WNFD01 (sample SAMN13153343, study PRJNA577476) | soil metagenome | isolation source: 120 cm saprolite under Douglas fir tree site 2 hole 2 replicate 2 | place: USA:California | collected 2015-04-18 | reverse complement strand
CTCCGGGTCGAACGTGGATCTCCAGGTCCTGAACCTCGCGGGCCACAGCGACTGCTGCGTCGCATCGTTCACCTATCCCAGGCCCATCATTGCCCTCAGCCCCTCCAGTGGGCCGCCCGGGACGCCGGTGACCATCAGCGGCTCGGGGCTTACGGGAGGCACCGTGAGGTGGGGCTCGACGACCATCGGGTCGCCGAGCGCATCCGACAACTCGATCAACGTGACGGCGCCCCCTGGCTCCGGATCCGTCCAGGTGACCGTGAGCTCCCCGGCGGGGACCAGCAACGCTGTGACGTACACCTATCCGGTGCCGCCGCCAACCATCGCCACCATCATGCCGGTCACCGGGCCCGCCCTGGGCGGCACGGCCGTGACAATTACCGGTACCAACCTGGCCGGATCGACGTGCACGATCGGCGGTACGGCGGTCGCCTGTGCCGCCACGGCCGGCAGCGTCATGTTCCTGACTCCCGCCCACGCCGCCGGCGCCGTCTCGGTGGTGGTGACGACCCCGACCGGCTTCGCAAGCACGACCTTTACGTACGTCTAGCGCGCGCCAGGTTCCCGGTCCCGGCCCCCACCTCCAGCACCCTCGGCGACCGCCGGCCACAGTACGCCAGCACGTCGTCGACGAGGGGCTCCGGATAGCCCGGACGGGAACGGTCGTACAGGTCGGCGACCTCCCCGAACACGAACCGCTGCTCCCGCCCTCCCATCTCCTTCCCGGTGTATCACTTCGCCCGCAGCCGTATCTAACTAAGTATGGAAACTCCAGTTGCGCAGATCACGTCGCTCCTCGGCGAGCACGACCGGGGCACGTTCCGTCACTCCTGGCGGGTGTCCCGCCTCGCGGTGGCGATCGCAGTCCGCCTCGACGCCCCGCCGGCGCAGTGCGAGGCAGCCGGCCTCGCCGGGCTGCTCCACGACGTCGGGAAGCTGACGGTGCCGACGGCCCTCATCACCAAGCCGGACGCCCTCACCGAGGCGGAGACCCGGATCATGGAGGCGCACGCGGCACGTGGTGCCCGGATCGTCGGGACCTTCGTGCCGCCGGCGATCACCCACGTCGTCGCCCATCACCACGACCGGGTGGACGCATCACCCACCCTTCCGTGGATGACTCGCCTGGTCTCGGTGGCCGACACCTACGACGCGCTGGTGTCGGACCGGCCCTACCGCCCTGGCCGCACCCTCGAAGCGGCCGCGCGAGAGCTGCGCCGGGTGGCCGGCACGCAGCTCGACGGGGACATGGTGGAGGCGCTCATCGCAACGCTCGGCATCCCGCGTCGCCAACTTGTGGATGCGGGCCGCTAAGCTCGCCTAGCATTCTTTGAGCGTTCCTTGTGTGAAATCCAGTAACAGTAATAACCGCAGGTAATCACACAAAGATTGTTGGATCAGAGGATCGTTGTATCAGATCGTCAGGGAAGCGGTGACGATCTCGATGTCCGGCTCCCCGCCCGGCACGTCGCTCAGGAGGCGGAGCCTGATCCGCATGTATCCCCTGGGGATCCCGTGGGCGGAGAAGCGACCCACCTCATCCACCTCGACGGCGAGGCTGCCGCCCGGGTGCTGGACCTCTGCCGTTCCCCGGCGGGCCGGTATGACCTGGCCGACGAGGCGCACGCCCCGGTCCGTGGGGCTGGCCTCCAACTCGAGGGCGGTGCCCCCGGGTACCTCGAAGGTGACCAGCCGAGGCTCCTGGCCCCCGCGTGTCCCCGCCAGGGCTGTCTCGAATACCGAATCGGCGACCAGTTCCGCCAACTCGGCGTCGATGAGTCGCCATGAGAACGCAGCACGAGCCGCCTCGAGAACGCTGGCTGGTACGGGCTCTCGCACCGCGGCAGCCATCCGGAGGTTGGCAAGCAGCACGTCGTCGCTCACATTCCCCTCCTGGTCGGGCTTCTCGTCCATAGGCTCCTCTCCCTCATGAGAGTCGGCTGCATCACATTTGATAGCCCCGTAGCGTCATTCTTTCCCGGATTTGGCCCAGACACCGCCCCCGCGTGGGTCCAATGCTGCCGACGCTCATGCCGGTGGCAGCCGCAATCTGCTCATACGTCGGGGATGGGTCGGCGAAGAGCAGCCGCAACAACATCTGGCACTGCCGTGCAGAGCTTCGGGCTCAGATCTGGGCGCGCTGGGGGACGGACAGTTCCCGCCTGCGGGCCCGCCGGGCCATCCACGGGGGGTTCCAGCCCCGGTCGGCCCGCTCGACGATCGTCCCCGGGGTAACGATCCGGTCGATGGCGTCGAGGGTGTCCGGGTCCAGGCGGACCATCGCCCCGCCGAGGAGGTCCTTGAGCTGCTCCAGGGTCCGGGGGCCGAGGATGGTCGTGGTGACCGCCGGGTGCACAAGGGTGAATGCGACGGCCATGTGCGTAAGCGAGATCCCGATTTGCTGGGCCACCTTGCCGAGTTGTTCCAGCATGTCGAGCTTGCGCTGGTTGCCCGGGCGGTCCAGGTGGTAGCGGGCGGCGCCCTTGGGGCCCCAGGTGGCGGCCCGGGCGATCCGGGAGTCGTCAGGGATGGGCTGGCCTCGCTGGTACTTCCCGGTCAGCCAACCCCCGGCAAGCGGGCTCCACACCAGTACCCCCATCCCGTAGCGCTGGGTCACGGGGAAGACGTCGCGCTCGGGCTCCCGGGCGAAGATCGAGTACGGCGTCTGCTCGCAGACCCGACGTAGCCGATCTTGCCCTGGCGGACGAGGTCGTCGAGGGCCGTGAGGGTCTCCTCGATGTCGGTGAGCGGGTCGGGCCGGTGGAGCTGGTAGATGTCGATGTGGTCGGTCTGGAGGCGGCGGAGGCTGGCCTCGACGCCCCGCATGATCCACAGGCGGGAGTTGCCGCGCTCGTTGCGCTCCTTGCTCATCGAGCTGTACATCGAGGCCAGGATCACCTCGTCCCGGCGACCGAGGAGCGCCTTGCCGATGATCTCCTCGGACTCGCCCGACCCGTAGGTGTCGGCGGTGTCGATGAAGTTGATGCCGGACTCGAGGGCCAGGTCGATCATGCGGGTGCACTCGTCGACGTCGGAGTTGCCCCACGACCCGAACATCATGCCCCCGAGGCCGTAGGCACTCAGGCGGAGGCCCGTCCTCCCCAACGTGCGGTATTCCACGGGGCACACCCTATCGCGTGGCATCGCCAGCGCATGGCGCCGGCGGCGGGCAGGCGCGGTGTCCAAAACCCGGGTTCAGACCGTCTTCATCTTCAGGCCCGTGGGGGACTTTTCTTAGAGCGCCGTTTGGGTAAGATTGCCCAGACATGGGCCGCCGGACGATCCTCGCAGTCAGCAGCCTGCTGCTCGCTGCGGTTGGCGTCCTCGTGCAGGCCATCCCGTCGGCGGCCGTCCCCGGCTCCACCGGCTCAGCCCCGGTGGGCCCGTACGTCGCCCTCGGCGACTCCTATGCCGCCGGCCCGCTCATCCCCAACCAGGTCGATACCGCCTGCCTTCGGTCCGATCACAACTACCCGTCCCTGGTGGCCTCGGCCCTCCACATCACCGTGTTCCGGGACGTGTCCTGCTCGGGAGCGACCACCGCCGACATGACGGCGGGCCAGCACCCCCTGCTGGGGTCCGTGCCACCGCAGTTCGACGCCCTCACGCCGGACACCAGGCTGGTGACCCTCACGATCGGCGGCAATGACATCGGGTTCTCCAACGTCGTGCTCACCTGCGGCCTCCTGAGCCTCCTCAACCCGTTCGGGGCGCCATGCCGCGACCACTACACGGCAGGGGGCACCGACGCCCTCGCGGCGAGCATCGCGGCAACCGCCCCCAAGGTGGCGGCCGTCCTTCAGGCGATCCACCTGCGGGCGCCGCAGGCCCGGGTGGCCGTCGTGGGCTACCTCGACATCCTGCCCGCCGCCGGCGGCTGCTGGCCCCTGGTGCCCATCGCGGTCGGCGACGTGCCGTACCTGGGCGGCATCGAGGTGCAGCTCAACCAGATGCTCGCCACCCAGGCGTCCCTCAACCAGGCCACGTTCGTCGACACCTTTACGCCGTCGATCGGCCACGACGCCTGCGAGCCCATCGGCGTCAAGTGGGTCGAGGGCCTGCTCCCGACCTCCCCGGCGTACCCGGTGCACCCCAACCTCCTGGGCATGCAGGCGGACGAAGCCGCGGTCCTCAGCGCCCTGCCCTGACTGACGGGCCATGATCGGGCCTCCATGGCTGTTTCGCCGCGAATGACGCGGTCAAATAGCCGTCGAGCTTCGGACGGGGAGCTCTTCACGGGACCGAGAAGCTTTCGGAGCCCGCTACGGTCCGGGCGAAGCGGGCACCCGGGTGGCGGGAGGCCAGGCCGGCGAGCTCGAGGCGGGACAGGACCGCGGTCGCGGCGGACGCCGGCATGCCGGCCAGGCGGGCGATCCGGTCGAGGAGCATGGGCTCGGCCTGCAGCACGCTCAGCACGATCCGCTCGTCCGGGGAGAGGACAGGCATGCGCGGCGGCACGGCGTCCTGGGTCCAGGCGGCCGTCGAGAGCGGGGCCCCCAGGCCGAGGTCCTCGACGACGTCCCGGGCCGAGGTGACGAGGCGGGCGCCGTCGCGGACCAGGGCGTGCGGACCCTTCGAGCCGGGTGCGTGGACCGGGCCGGCGACGGCGAAGACCTCCCGCCCGTACTCCATGGCGAGGCGGGCGGTGATCATGGCGCCGCCATCCGGGCGGGCCTCGACGATGACGACGCCCAGCGACATCCCGGCGATGATCCGGTTGCGGGCCGGGAACCGCCACGGCGCGGGGGCGGTGCCCGCCGGGTACTCGGACACCAGGCTCCCCCGCTCGGCGATCTCCTGGTAGAGGGGGCCATTGGAGCGGGGGTAGCAGACGTCGACGCCGCTGCCCAGCACAGCAACGGTCAGGCCCGTCGCCAGTGCTCCCCGGTGGGCAGCGGCGTCGATGCCTGCCGCCATCCCGCTCACGACCACCACCCCTGCCGCCGCCAGCTCACGCCCCATCCACGTGGCGACCTCCAGGCCGTAACGGGACGCCCGCCGCGTCCCGACCACCGCCACGTAGGGCGCAGGTTCCAGCGACCGCCCAGCCACGAAAAGGGCCGCTGGGGCACCGGCCGCCTCCACCAGCAATGGCGGGTACCCCTCGCTCCCCCGCTCGACCTGCCGCACGTCGAGGACCATCACGCCTCCCAGACCATCCGGCGGAACTGCAGGGCCTCGGCGATCTGGGCCTCTCCCACTGCCTCGGCCCCGTCGAGATCGGCAATGGTCCGGGCGACCCGGAGCAGCCGGTGGAAGGCTCGGGCCGACGCGTGCTGGTCGGCCAGGGCGGTCCGCAGGAAGGCCCGGCTGCCGGCGTCGAGGCAGCAGGCGTCCTCGATGTCGTTGCCCGCCACGCTGCCGTTGAGCGCCTCGGTCCGGCGAAGCTGTGCCCGCCGGGCTTCCAGCACCCGAGCCCGGACTGCGGCCGATGGCTCGGACGGCTCCATCTGGAGCAGCTCCTCCTCGCTGAGCGCCGCCACCTCGACCTGGAGGTCGATGCGGTCGAGCAGGGGGCCGGAGAGGCGTGCACGGTAGGCGTCGAGCCGCCCGGGCGAGCAGGTGCACGTGCCGGAGCGTTGGCCCTGCCGGCTGCACAGGCACGGGTTGGCGGCGGCAACGAGCGCCGTGCCGGCTGGGAACCGTGCGGTGGCCCCCCGCCTGGCGATGGTCACGAAGCCGTCCTCCAACGGCTGGCGCAGGCCGTCGAGCACCGCCCCGCTGAACAGGGGCATCTCGTCCATGAACAGCACACCGTGGTGGGCGAGGGAGACCTCGCCGGGCCTCGGCATGGGGCTGCCCCCGCCGATGACGGCAGCCGCCGATGCATGGTGGTGTGGCGCCCGGAAGGGCCGGGCGGTGACCATGGGCTCGCCCCCGCCCAGGAGGCCGGCCACGGACCACACGTGGGTGACCTCCAGGGCCTCCTCCACCGACAGCGGCGGGAGGATGCCGGGCAGCCGCCGGGCGAGCATCGTCTTGCCGGAGCCGGGCGGGCCCACCATGAAGAGGTTGTGGCCCCCTGCTGCGGCAATCTCCAATGCCCGGCGGGCAAGGGCCTGGCCCCGGACCTCCGAAAGATCGGGGCCCCCGACGGCAGCGCGGGCAAGGAGCTCCCCGACGAGTGGCGTCGGGGTGACGACGTCGAAGGTCCCGTCGGCGATCGCGACCGCCTCGTTGAGGCTCGCCGCGCCCGCCACCCGCACGCCCGGCACGAGTGCAGCCTCCGCGGCGTTGGCCTGGGGGAGCACCAGGGTCCGCACCCCCAGTTCCCGAGCCGCGAGCGCGGCCGCGATGGCGCCGCGCACCGGGCGGAGCGCCCCGTCGAGGGCCAGCTCGCCCAGGAAGAGGCATGGCCGGATGGCATCAGGGGTGAGAAGGCCCGACGCGGCGAGGACACCGATGGCGAGTGGCAGGTCGAGGAGCGCCCCCTCCTTGCGGAGGTCGCCGGGGGCAAGGTTGGCGGTGATGCGCTGGTTCGGCCAGGCGTGCTTGGAGTTGATGAGCGCCGCCCTGACCCGTTGCCGGGACTCCCGGACGCCGGTGCTGGGCAGGCCCACGATCTGGAAGTCGGGCAGGTGCTGGTCGAGGGCGACCTCGACTTCAACCGGCCGGGCCTCCATCCCCACGAGTGCAATGGAGGATACCTTAGCGAACATGTGTTCACCCTAGCGCGAGGTACTGACAGAAAGCCCTTGATATTTGTAGATGCGGAAAATTCCGCGACGCTTGGCGAGCCATGGCGTTCTCATGGCTCGATCCGCCCGAAGGCAACCTTCCTATGAAAGGAGCAGAGGCCATCACGTTCCCAGGCCCGTCGGGTGCATCCCGGCCAGGCGCAGGCCAGGGTTCCGGCCATCGCGTACACCCGCTCCAAGTGCCTTGTGCAGATGTTGCCGTGCTGGGCGGGGGAGCCGCAGGAGTTGTGGCAATTGGCGGGCCAAACGCATCCGATGGGCACGGGCGATCACCCCTCTCTCTTGAGGGAGCCCGAGCCGCCGCCCTTGCCCAGCCGCCCAGAGGGGCAGTAGGCTGGGGATGTGGATCGGGTTCCTAGTCCGGACCGGCTCTACACTCGGAAAGGTTCGCTCTGACTAGCGGGCCTTTCTTCATTCCTGCACCCACCCCTTCGGCATCACCCCCGTCTCGTACTACTCGTCTCGATACCTGTCGGGTACAATAGATCATGGGACAGCGTCCTGTGTCAAGTGTGACGACACAAGTCGTCTGATACGAGTTCGGAGAGTAAGCATGCCCGTCGATCACACCAGCGGTGTCCCGCTCTACCGCCAGATCGCGAACGATCTGCAGGAAGCGATCCGCAAGCGCAAGCTCGCCCCGGGCGAGAGGCTGCCCAGCGAGTCCGACCTGATCGACCAGTACGGCGTAGCCCGTACCACCGTGCGTCTCGCCATCCGTCAGCTTGTCGCCAACGGCCTTGTCTACACCAGCCACGGCCGGGGGACGTTCGTCAGCGAGCGTCCGCCGCTGCGCCTAGATGCGACTCGCTCCCACTCCCGGGATCGCCTCCGTCTCACAACGACGGACACCTACCAAGCCGACCTCAAGGCGCAGCCGATCGAACGGACCGGCTACCACACCATCGAGGTAGAAGTCTTGGACAACCCCTCCGACCAAGTTGCCGCCCGCCTGGAGGTTGAGGAGGGTACGAAGGTCTTCGTACGAAGGCGGGTCCATTTCGTCGACGACCTGGCCAGCCATATCGGCGACACCTACTACCCGTACGATCTCGTCCGGGGCAGCGATATCGAGACTCCTGGCCAGCTCGACCGGGGCGGCAACCGCGTCCTCGAAGAACTCGGGCACGCCGTCGTTCGCCGAAACGACGAGATCTCGGTCCGCATGCCGACACCTCAGGAGGCAAACCTCCTCCAGATCGCTGGGGGCGTGCCCGTCATGGAAACACTGCGCACCGGCTATGACGCTGGCGACCACCCGGTAGCGCTCTACCACGGCGTCTGGCCCGGCGACCGCCACGTCATGATCTACGAGGTGCGCACCTAATGCATTCCTTCGTGGAAGCCTCCTCACCCCCCACTCCTGAGGCCATTCGCATCGAGCTCGTAACTCCGGACGTAACCAGGCCCCTCCGCAAACAATTTCTCATGCAGCACAGGACGCTCGACGACCTCGCACGCTCCGACGGCCACTACCCGGACGCCGGCTACTATGTTGCCCGAACGTCCGACGGCCACATACTCGGCACCGCCTCCACTCGTCCCGAGCGCCCACCCTGGGCCTCAGACACGCCGAACGCTTGGCGCATTCGAGGAATGGTTACGGTCCCTCAGATGCGCGGTCAAGGCATCGGATTCCGCTTGCTCCAAGCGGTCATTGCGCACGCTTCGGCTCGCGGCGCCCGTCTGGTTTGGTGCAACGTACGGAGCGAGGCCATACCCTTCTACCGGCGAGCAGGACTCAGGACCACCGGCGACTCATGGCAAGACCCCGACACGGGACCTCACATCGCCATGTACCGGGACTTACGTGAACCTCCCTGACCTTGGCCGCCGTCGTGGAGAGGGGAGCCTGACGATGCAACTTGCAGCGCAGGACGTCCGCGACGTCGTTGCTACGTACATCCGGGCGTGGGTCGAACAGGACCCCGACTTGATCGTGACCATCTTCACGGATGCGGCCACGTATCACGAGAGAGTGCTCGAAGCGCCAATCCGGACCCGGGACGGAATCCGCGCGTACTGGCAGGCGAAGGTCGTTGAGTCGCAGGCCCGCATCAGCTGCGATCTACTGAATCTGTACGTCGATGGGAACACGGCCATCGTTGAGTGGGAAGCCCAATTCGACGACTTGACTGACAGAGTGCGCAAACGAATGCGAGAGGTCGCGATCCTCGTCTTCGAGGGCCAGCTGATCGCCAGCCTCCGGGAGTACTGGTCATCCGAGCAAATCGCTAACCTCTGTCCTGGAGGGCATCATCCGACTGCCACGTCATGATCAGTGACGTGCGGACCTAATGCATTCCTACGGGGAAACCTCCCCATGCCCCCTCCTGGGGCCCTTCGCATCGAGCTCGTAACCCCGGACGTAACCTGCCCTTTCTGCGCCCTCTCGGTCCTCAGTCCGTCAGGTGGTCACGACCCTCGGCACTCATTCGACGCGCTGCCGTCAGCAGATCCCGCCCGTGATCGGATGAGCCCGCGCCTAGCTCCGCTTAGCCGCTAAGGGCCTCCACGACGGTGGGACAAACAAGTTGGCCAAGCTGGATTGCAAGCGCCAGTAGGAGGCTTCCCTCTTGCCCTTCCTCGACAAGCGTGGTCTTGAGCCAGTAGGCGAAACCTGCGTTCAGGACGCCGCAAACCGCCAACCCCGCGGCCTTGGCAACCTTGGAGTGCTTCAGCACATGCACTATAAGAGCAAGGTCCTGATCGATAATCGTGAGGGGATTGAGACCAGGTGGGCCCAGTAACTCGACCGAGGCAGCATGAAGCCGGGTGAGCACGTCTTTGGCGACGGATACTGGGGGCGAACTCGACGCAGACGGACCAAGCGAAACAGCGTTCGGGGAAGCGTCCGCATTCGCCCGCCCAGCCTGAGAACGTGGGGCAGCCTGCGTAGCACAACTGGCCCCGAACAGAAGAACCAGTGCTAGAACGAGCAATGGCCTTCGGCTCAACGAGCCTCCCCTCGAGTCCGGTGACGGACTCCTCCCCCAAACAGGGGTCCCCTTCTAGTCGTCGGCAACTGTGGCTCCTCGCTTGTGTAAGACGTTAGGCTCTTCAGCGCGCGGCAAAGGCAGCCGAAAAGGGATTGACAAAAAGTGGCCTGTTTTCTACTCCCGCGAAATTATTGCGTGAAGGCCGTCCAGCCGGTGACGCCGTCGTTTGAGCCGTAGACCACCCGCTCCGTCGTCACGGCGAAGAACTTCCCGTTCTCCCACGACAGGCCGTGGACGTCCTTGCGCAACGCGGTGAAGCGCCACTGCAGGCCCCCGTTCTCCGAGACCAGCACCCCGCCTGGGCTGCCCAGCAGGATCCGTTGCGGGTTGGAGGGATCGACGAGCACGGCCTGGGTGGGGGTGCCGAGGATGCGCTGCCAGGTGGCGCCGCCGTCTTCGGTGCGCCAGAGCCCCTTGACGCCACCGACCAGCACCGAGTTCGGCGTGTCCCGGATCACGGCCATGGCCAGCGGTTCGCTCAGGGGCGGCCCGGGCAGGCTCGGGAGCCGGGAGCCGTCGACGGCGAACCGGTCGATCGCTGCGCCGGCCACCACGGAGACCGTGCCGGCCGGGCCCGCAGCGATGACGGTGCCGGTGACCCCGGCCACCCTGGTGCTGAACGTCTTGAGGTCCGTGGTGTCCTTCAGGATGCCGCCCGCAAGCACGTAGGCGGTCACCCCGTCGGACGCCACGTGGACCGGTTCCCTCGGGATATTGGTGGCGGGCAGCCACGCCTTCCCGTCGGGGCTCTCCAGGACCCCACCGGTGGTGCCGACCAGGAAGCCTTGGTGGATCGCCGCCAGCGAGAGGATCGAGTCGCTGCCGGTGATCGACCCCTGGAGGTGCCGGGTGGACAGCAGGGCGAGCACCAGGCCCCCAAGGAAGAACACGCTCACCATGACGCCGACCCACTGGATGCCCCGGTGCCTGCGGCGGGGCGGCGCCTCAGCCGCCATGCAACGCAGTCATCAGAACGCCGCCGTCAGCCGGGTCACCTCGACGCCGGCCTCGCCGACGACCACGCCAATCACATCGAATCGGCACTCCCGGAACACCGGCTTCTCCAGGGCGAGGTACGCCTCGGCCACCCGCCGGAGCTTGCGCTGCTTGCGCCAGTCGACGCCGAAGGCGGGGTCGACGTAGGCCGGCGCCTGCCGGGCCTTCACCTCCACGAATGCGAGGCAGTCCCCCCGCCGGGCAACGATGTCGAGCTCGCCGAGGCGCAGGCTCCAGTTGCGGTGGAGCACGGTCCATCCCTCTTCCCGCAGCAGGGCAGCCGCCGCATCCTCACCGACTTTCTGGACGTCCGAGTTCATGGGTATACGGTTCCCCCCCGCCGGGGCTCAAGATAGGCTGTCTGCATGACCTCCGCGGCTCCGGCCAAGCCGGAAACCACAGATCGGCCCGATGTCGACGCCCTCACCGAGCCGCAGCTCCCGTGGATCGTCATCGTCTGGAACGACCCGATCAACCTCATGTCCTACGTGGTCTACGTGTTCCAGAAGCTCTTCGGCTACTCCAAGGAGAAGGCGACCAAGCTGATGCTCGACGTCCATCATCGCGGGCGGGCCGTCGTGTCGTCCGGCCCCCGGGAGAAGGCGGAGATGGACGTCTACCGGCTCCATGCGCACGGCCTCTGGGCGACGATGACCAAGGACGCCTGACCAGTTGTTCCGGCGTCGCCGGGGTCAGGTGCGGGCCGTGCTCAGCGAGGAGGAGGGCGAGCTGCTCAGGGGGGTCGTCCGCGAGTACCTCGAGCTGCTCGACGCCGACCGGGCGCCCGGCGACCCCGTGATGGCCCGCCTGTTCCCCTCGGCCAGCCTGGACGACCCGACCGTCGCCGCCGACTTCCACGACCTGTCGGCCGACGACCTCGACCAGCACAAGCGCCAGACCGCCAAGCGCGTGCTCGACTACCTCGAGCCGGGGGACAACCGTCCCCTCACGGACGAGGAGCAGGAGGCCTGGCTGGTCTTGCTGACCGACCTGCGCCTCGCCATGGGCGTGCGCCTGGGGGTCACCGAGGAGACCTTCAACACCTTCCCCAACCCCAACGCCCCTGCCCAGTGGGCACTGGCGGTCCTGCACTACCTGGGGTCGCTGCAGGAGAGCCTGGTCAACGCCATCAACCCGTGACGAACGGGGCCCTGAACCAGCGCACTAGTCGTTCAACGCCTCCAAGGGGTCCCTGCGGTCCGAGTGCTTCAACTCCTCGATGTTGACGTCGCGGAACGTCCGGACGCTCACCTGCGAGACGAAGCGGGTGGGCCGGTAGACGTCCCAGACCCAGGCGTCGTTCAGCGTCAGCTCGAACCAGGTGTCGCCCCCGGCCTCGTGCTGCTCGAGGTGGTAGCCGTTGCAGAGGTAGAAGCGGCGGGCGGTCTCGACGACGTAGCGGAACATCGGCAGGACGTCCCGGTACTCGCGGTAGAGGGCCAGCTCAAGGTCGGTCTCGAAGCGTTCCAAATCTTCAGCACTCAACTGTCGGTCTCCCTTCTTCAGGGGGATCGCAGCCTTTGGCATGCCTGCCCAGTGACCGCGGTCCGGGGCTGCTACTCCCCCCGAACCCCCCTTCCGGAGACCCCAGACTATCCGCTCCCGTTGCACACGCTCCGCTCCGGCAGCAGCCGGCCTGGCACACCCTCGTCGAGGAGCTTGCGGATGGGGGCGTAGAGCCGCCGGTGGATCGGGGACGGGCCGTAGGCCGACAGGCCCCACAGGTGCCGGGGGGCCGGGTAGCCCTTGTTGGCCTCGAAGGCGTAGTGGGGGTACAGGCCCGCCAGCGACGACATCAGCGCGTCCCTGGCGACCTTGACGACGATGGAGGCGGCGGCGATCGAGACCGACTCGCAGTCCCCCCGGACCACCATACGGGCGCGCTCGCCGACGAAGTTCCATTTCCCGTCCACGAGGAACACGTCCGGCGACACCGGGAGGGCCGCCACCGCCCGGGCCGCAGCCCGGCGGATGGCCTCGGAGAGTCCCACCTCGTCGATCTCGTTCGGCCACGCAAGCCCGACGCCGTGGCCGACGCAGCGCCCCCGGACCCGCGCGGCCAGCCACTCCCGCCGTGCAGGA
>WNFD01029751.1_pt1 | contig 12777 bp, 10 predicted proteins | sample 5400491 | NCBI WGS metagenome assembly WNFD01 (sample SAMN13153343, study PRJNA577476) | soil metagenome | isolation source: 120 cm saprolite under Douglas fir tree site 2 hole 2 replicate 2 | place: USA:California | collected 2015-04-18 | reverse complement strand
CGGATATGGGGAGGCGTCGTGAGGCGTCGTGAGGGGCGAAGTGAGACATCGTGATATTTACCAATGGGGCCGGCGTGCATCGGTTGTTGCCCCCGCGATTGCGGTCGCACTGTCGATGGCTCCGTCCGGCGCATCCGCCCAAACGGTGCTGCCCGATATCAACGTGATCGCGCCGTCGCCGCTGCCGCCCCGCCGCTCTCCGCCCCGCCCGGCGACGGCACCACAACGCCAGACAAATGCCGCTCCTGCCCAAGCCGCTCCCGAGCCGCCGCTGACCGGAGGCATCGATCGGGACAGGGTGCCGGCCAATACGCAGGTGCTCACCACGGCGGATCTCGATCACACGCGGTCGCCCGATTTGCTTCAATCCCTGGTACGGTCGTTGCCGGGCGTATCCGTCAGCGACCAGACCGGCAATCCGTTCCAGCGCGATCTCCAATACCGCGGCTTCACGGCCTCTCCGGTGATCGGCACCCCTCAAGGTCTTGCCATCTATCAGAACGGCGTGCGCGTCAACGAGGTGTTCGGCGACACGGTCAATTGGGACTTCATCCCGGATGTGGCGGTGCACCGCCTGTCGCTGGTGCCCAACAATCCGGTCTACGGGCTCAATGCGATCGGCGGCGCCATATCGGTCGAGATGAAGAACGGCTTCACCTATCAGGGCAAGGAAGCCGAGGTGATGGGCGGCTCGTATGGACGCATCCAGGGCGCGGCCCAGGCCGGGTTCCAGGACGGCAACATCGCCGGGTACGTCAGCGCCGACGCGATCAAAGACGACGGATGGCGCCAATTCGCCTCGTCCTCCCGGCTCAAACGCATGTATGTCGACCTCGGCGCGCGCGGCGATCATGGCGAGTTCCACCTCTCCTTTACGGGCGCCGACAACACGCTTTCCGGCACCGTCGGGACGCCGCTCGAAATGCTCCAGCGGCAATGGTCGAGCGTCTTCACGTGGCCGCAGACGACGCACAATCAGCTCGCCTTCCTAACCGCGAACGGGAGTTACAGTCCAACCGATACGCTCACGCTCGCCGGCAACGCCTACTTCCGCGGCTATTGGCAACACCACCTGGACGGCAACAACACCGACGCCCAGCCCTGTGATAATCCGCCCACGACCGTTTGTTTTGGCGATGGCTCGACCCCGCTCAACGGCGCCGGCAGTCTGGCCATCCCGGCGTCCGCAACCCTCGGACAGCTCGACCGCACCCAAACCAACGCCGCGAGCTATGGCGGCTCGGTCCAGGCGACCAGCACCGCGAAAATCCTGGACCATCCCAACAACATCGTGGTCGGCATGAGCATCGATCGCGGCCACGTGCAATTCAACGCCGTCAGCGAACTCGGAACAATCGATCAGAGCCTGTTCGTCAACGGCACCGGCGTCATCATCAACCAGGACGATCTCGCGCCCGTGAGCCTGGTATCGAACACGACCTACACTGGGATATACGCGACCGATACCTTCGAGATCACGCCGCGGCTCGCGCTCACCGCGGGCGGTCGCTTCAACGTCGCCCAGATCACGCTCGACGACCAGTTGGGCGGCGCGCTCTCGAGCGACAACCGGTTCCAGCGTTTCAACCCGGTGGTCGGCGCAACGTTCAAGCTTCTTCCCAATACCACAGTCTATGGGGGCTATTCGGAAGCGAACCGGGCGCCGACGCCGCTCGAGCTTGGCTGCTCCGATCCGTCCCGCCCGTGCCTGATCGACAATTTTCTGGTCTCGGATCCGCCGCTCAAGCAGGTGGTGTCGCACACCGTCGAAGCCGGCCTGCGGGGGAATTTCGCGCCCGGCCCTGTCAACGGACAGGTGCGCTGGAATCTGGGCGTCTTTCGCACGGAGAACACCGACGACATCATCAATGTGGCGGTCAGCAGCACGCTCGGCCAGGGCTACTTCCTCAACGCCGCGAAGACCCAACGCCAGGGGGTTGAAGCCGGCATTGCGTATAATTCCAACCCCTGGAACGTCTACGCCAACTACACCTTCGTCGACGCCACGTTCCAAACTTCCATGACCCTGCCGTCGCCGAACAACCCGGCCAGTCAGGGGAACCCAATCTTCGTCACGCCCGGCGACCACATTCCGTCAATCCCGCAGCATCGCTTCAAGGCTGGCATCGAATACGCCGTCACCGACGCCTGGAAGATCGGCATCGACGTCAATGCGGTCGGCAGCCAGTTCGTGGTCGGCGACCAGGCCAACCAGAACCCTAAGGTGCCGCCCTACGCCGTCGTGAACTTGCACGGCTCCTACCAGGTGACCAAGAACGTCGAAATCTTCGCCATGGTGCAGAACCTGTTCAATCAGCACTATTACACGACCGGAACATTCTTCGACCCCAAGTCGGTCCCCCAATCCCTCGGCCTCACCGACCCGCGGATGTTTGTGCCCGGCATGCCGCTCGCCGCCTATGCGGGGCTGCGGGCGAGGTTTTGAGGGGTGGGGCGCGGCGGCCTCTTTTTGAAGAACGACTAGCGTAGGGTGGGCAAAGCGAAGCGTGCCCACCCTACGCTTTTCCGGTGGGCACGGCGCGAAGATCGCGCCTTTGCCCACCCTACACTTCCGCCAAAAGCGGGCGGGACGCCGCGCTCCGTCAGTCCTTGAAGATCGCCATGTCCTTGGTCGGAAGCGGCCCAGGCAACGTCTGAAGGAACGCATAGATATCCGCGATCTGCTTATCCGGCATGACGATCTCGCTATAGGCCGGCATCTCGTTGATGGGCTCACGGAGCTGACCCATGAAGCCGTCAAACGGCATTGCGGTCTTGGCGAGGATCGGGGCCGGACCGTTCAAGGCGCCACCTTGCCCGGAGCGCCCATGGCAGGTGAAGCACCCGGTTGCGAGATAGAGCCGCTTGCCCTCGGCGGCGTCGCCCGGCGGGGCATCCTGGGCCCGGGCCACACCGTGTCCCCCTGCACATAGGGCGACCGCGAACAGGGCCGCGCTGAACAAGCTCGAAGTTTTACGCATCAGGACGCCTCTTTGAGTAAGGGGGATTTGCTATCCCCTCCCCCGCAAGCGGGGGAGGGAATTCCGCTTACCGCGGATCAGTTACGACGTCGATCAGCGCCGGCTCACCCCGCTTCACGACGGCGATCGCCCGCTTGAGGGCCGGAGCAAGATCCTTCGGATCGGTGATCGGCCCTTCGCCGTAAACCCCGAACCCGCGCGCCACAGTGGCGTAGTCGACGTTCGGGTCTGTGATTGTGGTGCCTATATGGGCGTTTTCGATGCCGCGGCCATGCCGGTTCGCCATCGCCTGCAGGTACATGTATTCCTGGTGATAGGCGCGGTTGTTGTGCACGAGGTAGAGGATCGGAATGCGGTGGTGCGCTGCCGTCCATAGCGTGGTCGGCACGAACAACAGGTCGCCGTCGCCGTTGAACGTCACAGTCAGGCGGCCGTGTCGCTTGTTGGCGAGGGCGGCGCCGAGCGAGGCCGGCGCGTTGTAGCCGACGCCGGCGCCGCCCGAGCCGCCGTTCCAGCGGTGCGCCTTATCGATATTCCACAGCCGCATCGGCCAGGTGTTGCCGATGGTGTTGCCGACCAGCGACCAGTCCTCATCCTTGATGTGAGCATAGACTTCGGCGCACATGCGGCCGGTGGTGATCGGCGCCGCATCCCAGCCGACCGTGGCGTCCGACTTTGCCTGCTCGAGCATGGCAAGACGCGCCGCCGCATAGCGCTTGCCGCGCGCCTCGTAGGCAGATTTGCGGCCGGCATCGACGAGCTTCTTGACCGCCTCGGTGAGAGCCGGAAGCGAGGTTTCGCCGTCGCCCGCGACCGACATGTCGATATCGGAGAAGCGGCCGAAATCCTGGTAGTTGGCCTTCAGATACATGTCGCGGAGACCGAGCGAGATGATCTTGGTGCCAGGCTTGTAGAGCGGCTGCGAGGTCCGCACGATGCGATCGTGGAAGGCATTGAGCGCCGCCCAGTGATCGTTCATCTCGATCGCCAGGATCACGTCCGCCTGAGCCACCACTGCGTTGCGCCGGAACGTCTGGTTGAGCGGATGGCGGGACGGGAAGTTGGTGCGCCCGAACCGGTCCATGATGGCGCATTGCAGGACTTCGGCCAGTTCGACAAGGCGCGCCATGCCGGCCGGCGTACGCGCCATGCGGTCCACCACGATGAGCGGCGCCTCGGCGTTGACCAGGAGCTTCGCGACCTCGGCGATGGCGCCGGAATCGGCCTGCGGCGGCACCACCTTGGACAGCTTGGGGATGTGCAGCTTTTCCCCATCGCTGATCGGATTTTCCTGCAATTCGGCGTCGAGAGAGAGCAACACCGGACCCATCGGCGGGGTGGTGGCAATCTTGTAGGCGCGCACCGCCGACTCGGCGAAATGCTGCAGCGAAGCCGGCTGGTCGTCCCATTTGGTGTAGTCGCGCACGGCGGCCGCGATGTCGACTGCCGAATGCACCCACTCGGCGGTGCTGCTGCCGCGCTTGTTGGCTTCCAGGATGTTGCCGCCGATGCAATAGACCGGCACCCGGTCGCACCAGGCGTTGTACATCGCCATGGTGGCGTGCTGCAGGCCGACCACGCCGTGGCAGACCATGGCGAGCGGCTTGCCTTCCATCTTGGCGTAGCCGTGGCCCATCGCCACCGCGATTTCCTCGTGGTTGCAGGTGAGGATCTCGGGCTTGACGTTCTTGCCGTAGTTGATGACCGCTTCGTGGAGACCGCGGAAGCTCGACGCGCAATTCATGGCGAGATAATCGATGTCGAGCGTCTTGAGCACGTCGACCATGAAGTCGCCGCCGCTGGTGGTCTGGGTCTGCGGATCCTTTTGGGGCGGCGAGGTCTCAAGCGCCGTCTGGATCGGCCCGGGTGCGACCGCCTTGAGGTGCGGCGCAGCCCCTTGAGCAGCAGCGGCCACCGGCGGTGTCACGGCCGCAGCAGCGCCGGCGAGTGTCGCGCCTTTGAGGAACTTGCGTCGGCCTGGATCGGGCGACTGGCGGCGTTGCGACATGGTTTTCCTCCAAAAGGTGCGTTTCACACCAGGAACTGTTCCATTTCGAAGCCGATACTCGACTAAGCCGTCCTCTCTGGTCAAGGTCGCAGCCGAGATCGCTCGGCTGCGTGATTTGCACCGCTGGCGACGCCGGCACCGCCGGGCTCGCCGATGCCAAGGAATGGGATGCTGCTGCGGCTCAGTGCACCCAGTTTTGAATCTTCAGCCCCTGGATGCGTCGAAACTCGCTTTCGTTGGCGGCGACCGGATGCCGTTCCGCTCCTGTGGCGGGGTGTCGTGTCGACCCTCCGGTAAAAAGTCGTCCGGTAGATTGGCAAGAATCTCAAACGCCCTTGCCAAATCCCTTCCCCTTCTCGCGCAATACAATCTCATCGCCGCGGCGGAAAACTTCCACCTCCTTTGCACTCTTCTCTTTAGCCCTGCCGCGCCGTAATATAGGGCAAAACACGCCTACGAAATTACAAACGGGAGAACGCCTGATGAGGTGCAATGCTGGGATGGTCTCTTTGGTGCTCGCTGCCGCCGTTCTGGCCGCCGCGGCGCAGCCCTTTCCGGCAAGCGACACCCTCACTCCCCAGCAGTTGCAGGGCCGCAATCTGTTCAATCAATCCTGCATGGTCTGCCACGTGAAGCTGCAGATCACCTCGCCGGCCAAATACGGCCCTGATCTCTCGAAGAACGCGCTCAGCGGCCAGGAGGCCGTAATGCGCGAGGTCATCAGCAACGGCACGCCGAACATGCCGGGCTTCAAGTATCATTTCGAGCCCGACCAGATCGATGCCATCGTCGCCTATCTCAAAGCGCTGCCCGCCCCGGCGCCGAGCGCCAATCCGCCGCGCTAAATCTAAAATTCTCTGCCAACGGGAGAAGATGCCATGTCTTCCATTTTGTCTTTCGCCGCCAATCGGACCATCGGGGCTGCGCTCGCACTGTCATTGCTCGCGGGCGTCGCCATGCCGAACGCCGGCTGCGCAGCCGATCCCTCAATCCTCACCGGCACTGTCACGTCGCCCGCCGGCGAGAAGCTGGGCGGCGTCACGGTGTCGGCCAAGGCCATCGGCGCCACCATCACGACGACCGTCTTCACCGACGAGGCTGGCGCCTACTATTTCCCGACGCTTCCGCCCGGCAAGTACCGCGTCTGGGCGCAGGCGCTCGGCTTCGAGACTGCAAATGGCGAGGCCGAGTTGAAGACCGGCGCCCGGACGGACTTCTCCCTCAAGAAGATCGAGGACACAGAGCGGCTGATCCGCCAGCTGCCGGGCGACCTCATCCTCGCCGGGCTGCCGGAGGACACCGCCGACGACATGCGTATGAAGCGCATCGTCCACAACAACTGCACGAGCTGCCATACGCCAAGCTATTTCCTGCAGCACCGCTTCGACGAGGCGGGCTGGCACGCCATCATCGAAGCGATGAAGAGCATCAACGTCTACGGCGTCTATCGGCCGAACCAGCACAACCCGGTGCTCGACTTCCACCAGGATGCGCTTGCCAAATATCTCGCCAAGACCCGCGGCCCGAACGGTGGCGCCTTCAAGATCACCAGCCGGCCGCGGCCGTCCGGGGAAGCCGCCCGCGCGGTGTTTAAGGAATACGACGTGCCGCTCAATCCGGACCAGCAGTTGCCGTCGGCGACGCCGCCCAACAACGGCAGCGACTGGACCAAGGCGACCACGTCTCGCGCCGGCTCGCTGCCGCACGATGCAGCGCCCGATCTCGACGGCAATCTGTGGTTCGCGGCGGTTGCGCCAAACAAGACCATGTCGGTCGGCCGCATCGACGGCAAGACCGGCGCGCTGAAATCGTTCCGGATCGACGCCGCGAACGGCAACGCCGCCAATGTGCACGGCCTCATCCGCGACGGCGAGGGCGTCATCTGGTTCAACGCCTGGATGCCCAAGGGCGGCCTCGCCAAGGTCGATCCCAAGACCGAGAAGGTTGCGGTCTACATGCCGCCAGAGGGGATGTCTCACATCGACGGGCCGGTAACGCTCGATTACGACAGCAAGGGCGGCATCTGGGCGGGCACCAATGACGGCGCGCTGCGGTTCGATCCGGTGACGGAAAAGTTCACCGCGTTCAAGTCCGTGAACCCGCGGGGAGCGAACGGCGCCATCGGCCAGACCTACGGCATCGTCGGCGACAAGGACGGCAACGGCTACTGGTCGCAGATGGCGTTCGACACCATCGTCAAGGCCAACCTCGCGACCGGTGAGACCACCGAACTGAAGCTCCCACCCCTGAAGGACGAGATGGCGCGCGCGACCGCGGCCGATAACAAGTTCTACGCCACCTATGGGCCGCGGGAGATCGGCACGCCGTTCCCGTGGTCGCAGGGACCGCGCCGCATGGGCATCGACCGCGAGCGCGGCATCATCTGGGTCGCCAATTCCTGGAGCGGCACGCTCGGCCGCGTCGATGCCAAGACCTTGCAGACGACGCTCATTCCCTTGCCCAACACGTTCACCAATCAGCCCTATGCGGCGATTCCGGACAAGCATCAGAACGTGTGGACGCCGCTGTGGACGACCGACCAGATCGCCAAGTACGATTCCAAGGCCGGCGCGTGGACGATGTTCGACCTGCCAACGCGCGGCACGGAAGTCCGCATTCCGGCACTTCTTGAGCGTGGCGACAATGTCGAAGTGGTGTTCGCCTATGCGCGGTCGAGCAAGATCGCCGTGCTGTCGGTGCGCAGCGACGCCGAAATGACGGCCGCGAAGGCTCAGGCGCAGTAGGGGGGGAGACTTGTAGCCCGGATGGAGCGCCAGCGAAATCCGGGACCGCCCTATCAACGCGCCGCCGGGTTTCGCTGACGCTCAACCCGGGCTAGAGCTGCCGGAGACGCTTTATGACGCGGCTGCGGGTCACGTGCACGCTTCCATTTGCGCGCACCTTCGACGTCCCAGTCGGAGCGCTTATCGAATATGCCGGGATATCGAAGTGGTTGTATCACTCGCCGACGACTGGCCGTGCAACGGTATATTTTGATAGCCAGCCGAACAGCTACGCGCGCGATACGGGAGGAATGAAAGGAACATTATGGACCGTGGTTACGGTCGTAAACGGGATGACCAATGAATATCAGGTAACACTTTGTCCCGCTCGGGCTGGCGAGGATTGATCCCGCCTTTGCGGCGGGCCCCCTTTCTTAGGGATTGAAGGAACCGCGCCGTTTATCGTGCGGTGAAGTTATCGCTTGCTTTGATTTCGAATTGTTCAATGCTGTCATCGACTAAAAGCTTGAGCAGTGGGCAGGACGAGACACCCATGGCAACGCTGACCATCCGCAATCTCGACCACGCCGTGAAGGAACGGCTGCGCGTCCGCGCGGCGCAACATGGACGCTCCATGGAGGCTGAGGCGAGGCGCATCTTGCAGGCCGCTCTCAGAGAACCCCTGCACCCGGCGCAAAGCAATCTTTACGAGCGCATCCGTGCCCGCTTTGCCACCCTGGGCGGCGTCGATCTCTACCTACCCCCACGCGCGGAGGTTCGCGAACCCCCACAATTGTAAGAGGGGCAAAACTCGTGGCGGCGGCCGATTCGTCATCTCCGGGCTTGTCCCGGCGATGTCGATCAGGAAGGCCCAGTGCGCCAATTATCGAGATGCCGGGACAAGCGCAGCCAGACCAAGTAGAAACCCCAACGAATTTTACCCCTCTTACTTTGGGGTGCGCATAATCCCTTGATTCGACGCTATTTTTTAGGGGTATTTCGTTTTGCTCAAATGGCGCTGGCCGACGTCAGAATCCTGACTCACAAAGTTATAGGAATAAAGTCCTGCAAAAGTTCTGTAACGGAAGGCGCACACGCCGATTATCGAGATGGCCGGGACAAGCCGGCCATGACAAGTAGAAACCGCCACGAGTTTTGCCCCTCTTATTCACAATTCTACTAAATGTTTGATCTTGATACGACTGTTCTTCTTCCATAATGCGCCTCCATTCGAACGGCGCAACCCGCGGACCTTCCCCATGCGCATTGTGCCGGTTGTGGGCTTCGCGTTCAATTCGACCGGCCGCTATGCGTGCGGGGCGCAGATGCGCGAGCGGTTCATTCCCCGCATTTTGCGCGCCGATCCGTCGACGCTTCTAAACGATCGCGGCGATAATCTCGATCCCGCACGGGTGCTGGAGGCGATGACGGCGCGGGAAAAAATCGGCGGCGATGCGGAGCGCTCGATCCCGATCGGCACTATCGAGGTGGCGGTGTGGGATGCGGTTGCCAAGATCGCCGATCAGCCGCTCCATCACCTATTGGCCGAACGGTATAGTGGCGGCCGGCTGTCCGACAAGGTGTTTTGCTACGTGGGTGGCGGCTGGTATTGGCCGGGACAGACGATTGCGGACCTGCAGGACGAGATGCGCCGCCATCTCGCGGCCGGCTACACCATGGTCAAGATGAAGGTCGGCGGCCTGCCGGTGGCGGAGGATTGCAGCCGCATCGAGGCAGTGTTGAAGGTGCTGGGGGGCGAACACCGCCTCGCGGTCGACGCCAATGGCAAGTTCGATCGCGCCACCGCCCTTGTCTATGCCAAGGTGCTCAAGCCCTTCGGCCTCAAATGGTTCGAGGAGCCATGCCATCCGCTCGACTACGCGCTCTATGCCGAGATCGCCGCCGCCTATGATGCGCCGCTGGCAACCGGCGAGAATCTCTATTCTACCGAGGACGTGCAAAACCTCGTGCGGTTCGGCGGCCTGCGCGCCGATCGCGATTTCATCCAGGTCGATCCGCCCCAGGCCTACGGCATCACGCAATACGGCAAGACCGTCGCCATGCTGGAGGGGCAAGGCTGGAACGGGGCGCACCTGTTTCCCCACGGCGGCAACCAGATGTCGCTCGCCATCGCGGCGGGCTTCGGGCTCGGCGGCGCCGAGTCCTATCCGGGCGTGTTCGGCCCATTCGGCGGCTTTGCGGATGACGCCGAGGTGGAGAACGGATTTATCACCTTGTCGAATCGGCCCGGCATCGGTTTCGAAGGGCAGGCCGGGCTGTATCGGCTGATGCGACAGTTAGTCGAGTAGGTGGTGCTGGGACCTCGGGCGTCCCGCCCGCCCCTTCTCTTGCTTAAGAAAGAGCGATTTGCCTTCGTCGCCGCCTCGCGGCAGTTTCCCGGCAACCGGAGGAACCCATGGCGATTCTCGACTCGCCGGTTGACACCAAGAGCCTCGAATTCCGCGCCAATGCGGCGCAGATGCGCGCGCTGGTGGAGGAATTGAAGCGGCGTCGCGCCGCGGCGGCGTTAGGGGGCCCCGCCCGGGCGCGGGAGCGTCACGTCGCCCGCGGCAAGCTGTTGCCGCGCGAGCGCGTGCTGCGGCTCATCGATCCGGGCTCGCCATTCCTTGAGCTGTCGCCGCTCGCGGCGAACGGCATGTATGAGGACGCCATCCACGGCGCCGGATTGATCACCGGCATCGGCCGGATCGAGGGGCGCGAATGCGTCATTGTCGCCAACGACGCCACCATCAAGGGCGGCACCTATTTCCCCATCACCGTGAAAAAGCATCTGCGCGCGCAGGAGATCGCATTCGAAAACCGGTTGCCTTGCATCTATCTGGTCGATTCCGGCGGCGCCAACCTGCCGCGCCAGACCGAAGTGTTTCCCGATCGCGAGCACTTCGGCCGCATCTTTTATAATCAGGCCAATCTTTCCGCCGCCGGCATTGCCCAGATCGCTGCCGTGATGGGCTCGTGCACCGCGGGCGGCGCCTATGTGCCGGCAATGTCCGACGAGACCATCATCGTGCGCAATCAGGGAACGATCTTTCTCGGCGGTCCGCCGCTCGTGAAGGCCGCGACCGGGGAGGTGGTGAGCGCCGAGGAACTGGGCGGCGCCGAGGTCCATGCGCGCCGTTCCGGCGTCGCCGACCACTACGCGGCCGACGACAACCATGCGCTTGCCATCTGCCGCCGCATCGTCGCCAATCTCAACGTCCGCAAGCGCGCAGATGTTGAGTTGGCGGCGCCGCGCGAGCCCGTCTGCGAGCCGACGGAGCTTGATGGCCTGGCGCCGGCCGATCCGAGGAAGTCGTTCGACGTCCGTGCCGTTATCGCGCGGCTGGTCGACGATTCCGTCCTGGACGAATTCAAGGCGCTTTATGGCACCACGTTGGTGACCGGATTCGCGCATCTCGCCGGAATTCCGGTCGGCATCGTCGCCAACAACGGAATCCTGTTTTCCGAATCGGCGCTCAAGGGCACTCACTTCATTGAGCTGTGCTGCCAGCGTCGTATTCCGCTGCTGTTCTTGCAGAACATTGCCGGCTTTATGGTCGGCAGCCAATACGAGGCGGGTGGCATCGCCAAGGACGGCGCCAAGATGGTGACGGCCGTCGCCTGCGCGCGGGTGCCGAAGATCACCGTGATCATCGGCGGTTCTCATGGCGCCGGCAATTACTCCATGTGCGGCCGCGCCTTCGGACCGCGCTTTCTGTTCACATGGCCCAACGCACGCATCTCGGTGATGGGTGGCGAGCAGGCCGCGAGCGTGCTCGCAATGGTCAAACGTGAAAACATTGAGGCTGAGGGCGGCAAGTGGTCGGAAGTCGAGGAGGAAGAATTCAAGCAACCGATCCGCGAACAATACGACACCGAAGGCAATCCATACTACGCCACCGCGCGCCTGTGGGACGATGGCATCATCACGCCCGCCGAGACCCGCCGCGTTCTGATGCTGGCGTTTTCGGCGACGCTGAATGCGCCAATCCCGCGCACGCGGTTCGGGGTGTTCCGGATGTAGCGCCAGGCGCCGCGATCAGACGAGCTGGAGGAAAATCAGAATCAGGCCGATCATGGAAATGACCCACACGCCGGTCCTCAGCCACGGCAGGCCGATCACGTATATGATGCCGTAGATCACGCGCGCCCAGAAAAACAACTGTGCGCCGAACCCCGTCATGGCGTTGTTCTTGTTCGCGATTTCTGTCACGAGCACAAGCACCCCGAACAGCACGAGGTTTTCGAGCATGTTGTGGTGGGCGCGCTGCGCGCGGCCGGCCCAACTGGTCGCCGGCGGCATGTTCTCCCGATTGCCGGCAATGTCCGGCAGCCCAAATTGCAGAATGGCCCCGGACACGGCGACGAGCATCTGGACGAAGGCCAGCCCGACTGACCAAATGAGCAAGGTCAATTCAAATGACATTGCCGTCCCCCCAGTTTTGGCAGGCCTTTTTGTTGCTATACGAATCCCCCGCCACCCGGGCGTGGGCCATTCGCCGCAGCCGCAATACTGGGCATGCGCGTTTGTAGGGCATCGCGAATTTGCCGGGTTGCGACCGCCACGTTCGTCACTTATGTGCCGCCCTCGTTCCTGGGAGCGCGGGCGTCTCGCCCGCTCGTCTGCGGGCGGGCGGGTGCCCGCGCTCCCAGGAGGAGGATAGAGAGCGGGGCGAGGGGGCTCAGTGCGAAAGGAGCAAGCCTCATGACATTCAAGGTCTATAGCGGTCCGGCCGGGACCGACGCCGTTTTGCCAATCCACAAGGATCGCATGCTGTTCAAGGAGTTTCCGAATTTCGACGAAGCCTTGTCATGGGCGAGCCATATCAAGGATACCGGGCGGGTGGCGGTCCTACTCGAAGACGAGACCGGCCGGACTTTCAACAAGCGCGAAATCGCAGCGGCGCTCGCGGATCGCAACGCTCGTGACGTGCGTGGCGTCACGGCGCAACGCGGATAGGTGTGCATCTCGCGTAGAGGGGCAAATCGCCTGCGAACGCGATTGCAAATACCCCTCACCGCAGGCGCGATTGTGGCCCGCACTGTCGCGTTTTGTCCTTCCGAA
>WNFD01005408.1_pt1 | contig 12778 bp, 9 predicted proteins | sample 5400491 | NCBI WGS metagenome assembly WNFD01 (sample SAMN13153343, study PRJNA577476) | soil metagenome | isolation source: 120 cm saprolite under Douglas fir tree site 2 hole 2 replicate 2 | place: USA:California | collected 2015-04-18 | reverse complement strand
TGTCGGCGAAACATTCCGACGTGCATCTGTTCTGGGGCGATCTGCCGGAGCGGATCGCCGCGAACATCGCCGAGATCAGGGCGCTGGCCCGCGCGCATGATCGCGAGGACGAGATCGGCTTCGGGATGCGGCTGCAGGTGATCTGCCGCGAGGACGAAAGCGAGGCGTGGGCGGCCGCCGATCAATTGGTGCGCCACGCCAGCGAGCGGCAAAAGCAGGACGTGCAGACACTCTACTATAACTCGGTCGCCAATCAGCGCGTGCAGCAGCTCGCGCGCGAGCATGGCGATCTCCTGCTGCCGCATCTATGGACCGGCATCACCAAGGTCCGCCCCGGCGCCGGCATCGCCGTGGTCGGCAACCCCGCGCAATGCGCCGCGACCCTGCAGCAATTCATCGACGCCGGCTGCCACTCGTTCTGCCTGTCCGGCTATCTGCATGACGAGGAGGCGGAACGCTTCGGCCGATTGATCCGGCCGATTCTCGCCGCAACCAACCGTGGCCGGCTTGCGGCATAGGCTTGGTTCGCAGCCTCAAGGGTCGCAGCTTAAGCTGGTACGATGACCTTGCCGATCGGCCAGAGCGCGATGCCGGCGAGCTTGAGATGCGCCCAGGCGAACGGGATGCCGATGATGGTGACAGCGAACAGCACCGCAGCGATGAGGTGTCCGAGCGCGAGCCACCAGCCTGCCAGCACGAGCCAGATCAAATTGCCGATCAGGCCCAGCGGGCCGGTGCCGATATCGCTCTCGCCCGTGAGCTCGTCGCGCCGGACTGCGCGTGATCCGAACGGCAGCAGGGTGTAGACGGCGATATTGAAGGCGGCCCGCGCCCAGGGCAGGCCGATGATGGTGATCGCCATGATGATCGCAGCGACGAGCCAGCCGAACGCCATCACGGCGCCGCCGAAGAGAATCCAGAGCACGTTCAGAAGGATGGATACCGGTTCCATGCGATGACCAGTCTTGCCGCGTGATGTCGAGGCCGATTATAGCCCGCTGACGGTGGAGACGATAGCGAGCGCCGCGAGAAAATCGTCACGCAGCCGTCATGTTGTCGGCCTGCCCGCCGGCGAAAGCGGGTCAGGCCACCGCCGCGGCCTGTGCCGACGTCGCTGCGAAGAGCTTCTTGACCTCGGCGGCCGGCTTCGCGGCGCTGAACAGATAGCCCTGCATCTCGGTGCAGCCGAGCTCGCGCAGCAGCGTCCGCTGTGCCTCGGTTTCGACGCCTTCCGCGACCGTCGTCGTGTCGAGCGCGGCGGCGATGTTCACCACCGCCTGCACGATCGACGATCCGCCGGCCGCGTCGACATCGCTGACGAAGCAGCGGTCGATCTTGATCTTGTCGAACGGGAAGCGCTTCAGATAGCTCAGCGAGGAGTAGCCGGTACCGAAATCGTCGAGCGCGATGCGCACGCCGATGCCGCGGAGCTGGTGCAGGATGGTAAGCGCGGCCTCGTCGTCGCGGATCAGCACCGCCTCGGTGATCTCGAGTTCCAGCCGGTCAGGCTTGAGGCCGGAGGTCGCGAGCGCGCCCGCGATCCTGATCGCCAGCGTCTGGCATTTCAATTGGATCGGCGACACGTTCACGGCGATGCGGATGTGATCGGGCCAGGTGGCGGCTTCAGTGCAGGCGGTGCGCAGCACCCAATCGCCGAGTTCGTCGATCAGGCCGGCGTCTTCCGCGATCGGGATGAATTCGGCCGGCGAGATCATGCCGCGTTCGGGATGGCGCCAGCGCAGCAGAGCCTCGCAACCGCAGACCTCGCCGCTGGCGAGATTGACCAGCGGCTGGTAATGGATCTCGAAACCGCCGCCTGCCAGCGCCTGCCGCAGATCCTGCTCCATGGTCAGGCGCGCCTTGGCGCTCGCGTCCATCGCCGGCTCGAAGAAGCGATAGGTCCGGCGTCCGCCGGACTTTGCCGCATACATCGCAAGATCCGCGTTCTTGATCAGTTGGTCGAGCTCGGTGCCGTCCCGCGGCGCCAACGCGATGCCGATGCTGGCGTTGGTCGAAAGCTGGTGGCCGAGGCACTGGCAGGGACTGCGGATCGCCTCGTAGAGTGGCGCGACGAAGGCTTCGACTTCGGCCGTGCTCACGATGCCGGTCTTGAGGACGGCGAATTCGTCGCCACCGAGCCGCGCGACCATGTCATCTTCGTTGACGCAGGCGCGCAGGCGGCCCGCCACCGCCTTCAAGAGCTCGTCGCCGACATGATGGCCGAGCGAATCGTTGATGGCCTTGAATTCGTCGATGTCGATATAGAGCAGCGCGAACGGCTTGCCCTGTTCGGCCTGCTTCAGCTCGCGTTCGATCCGCTCGCGGAACAGCACGCGGTTCGGCAGGTCGGTCAGCGCATCGTAATGCGCGAGGTGCGCGATCTTCTCATGGGCGCGGCGGCGGTCGGTGACGTCCTCGACGACGTTGATGATATAACGGGGCTCGGCGGCCTGATTCCTGATGATGATGCGCTTGGACGTGATGAAGCGGACGCCGAGAGCCTTGCTCTCCCAGCGATGCTCGTCGATGAACAGGCTGTCGCTGGATTGCAGCGCCTGCTCGTCATCGGCGGTGATCGTCTCTGCCAGCGCCGGATCAAACAGTTCGGACGGCGTCCTGCCGATGATCTCCTCGCGCGCGAGCGCGAATTGGGCTTCGGCGACCTTGTTTGAGAGCACATAGCGCCGGTCGCGGGCATCCTTCACCGTGATCTGCGAGGGGATGTGGTCGATGATCTCGCGCAGGAACGCGTAGCTGCGGTCGCGCTCCTGTTCGAGATTGCGGCGCTCGGTGATGTCCTCGATGGTCGCGACCCATCCGCCCTGCGTGAGAGGCTTGTTGACGATCAGGAACGCGCGCCCGTCCTCGGATTCCAGCAGGCGATGGTGAACCCGGCCTCGCGCGACTTCGTGCATGACGCTGGAGCAGAATTCATCGACGTCGCCATCGAAGGTTCCGGTGTCCTTGCGAAGCTGGATCAGCGCGCGGAAAGGCAGGCCCGGTTTGACGAGATCGGTCGACAATGAATGCAGGTCGAGATAACGCTGATTGGTGGTGACGACCCGCGCCGACGCGTCGTACAGCACGAGCCCCTGCGTCATGTTGTTGAGCGCGGTGTCCAGCCGCTGCTTTTCCAGTTCCAGCCGCTGTTGCGCCTCGCGGCTTTGCCCGGCGATCTGCCGGATGATCAGGAAGAGGATGAAAGCGATCACCACCGCGCACAGGATCGCGGCGGCGACCAAGAGCCGCGTTTGCGCACCCCAGTCGGCCAGCGCGGCCGAGACGGTTTTCGTGACGACGATCGCGATCGGAAAGCGGCCCAACTTGGCTGCGGCGCCGAGCCGGTCCATTTGATCGATCGGGCTTTGCGCGCGCTGGGTCTGCCGGCCGCCATCGGTCAGGATCCGCTGCAGCATCGGCGCCGACGTGAATTTCCGCCCGATCATCGCTTCGACGTGTGGAAAACGCGCCAGCAGCGTTCCGTCGGTGTGGAACATGGCGATGGCCGCGCCGTTGCCGAGCGCGACGGAGGCGAAGAATTTCTCGTAAGCCGCGGGATCGATGCGCCGCGCGATTACGCCAAGGAATACTCCATCGGGCCCGCTCAGCCGATGAGCGACGATCGTGGTCCAGCGGCCGGTGAAGGCGCTCCGGACAGGCTCGGTCAGCACCGTCACCTGCGAGTCGGACTTGAAGGTCTTGAAATAGTTTCGGTCCGAAATGTTGATGGGCGGCACGGGCCAGGTGTCCGATGAATTGACCAGCTGTCCGTCCGCATCGAAGATGTTGACGCTGCCGATATAGGACGAGACGCTGGTCTTGGAGCGCAGCATCTCGTGCGCTTCCGCCGTCGACATCTGTGCCTTGAACCGCTCGGCCGAGGGAATCGCGGAGACCTGCATCTGCGCGATCAGGTTGGTCGCGATGACGTCGCAATCCTCGAATTGCTGGTCGAAATGGCGGGTCAGCAGCAGGACGGTATTTTCGAGCTCGCGGGCGCTGTTGCTCAGCGCGCGCTCGCGGGACTCGCCGACCATTGCGATGGTGCCGATGATGATCGCGACGACGAGCAGGCCGCCGCAACCGACCAGCCAGACGATCGGGTCACGGCTCCGCGCGGCCGCGATCCGCCGCGACACGGTGATCGCGACGTGGGACATTCTGTTCCGGAGGTTGGAAAGCAACTCGCGCACGTCCCCACTCCCAAGGGGGGACATGCATACGATGCAGCAAGGGCATAAGCGGTTAGCAAATCAGGTTACCGGGGATTTAACCCGTAATTTTTCGCAACCATGCGGAGCGTTAACGCAAGCTTAACGGCGCGGCTGGCGGCGAAGGTGGCTGGCCGCCGGTCATGCGCCGGCTGGCGAACCAGCTCTAGCGCCGGTAGCGGCTGCCACGCGAGTAGGCGACGCGATTTTGCTGGACCGGGCGGCTCGCAAGGCTCGATCGCGATTCGCTCGCGAGCGGAGCCGCCGGCCTCAGTTCCTCGAGGAAGATCGGCCGGGAGAAATAATAACCCTGCGCGTAGCGGATCTTGGTTGCGGCCTGCAGGTAGGCCAGCTCCTCGAACGATTCGATGCCCTCCGCGATCACGGTCATGCCGAGCGCTTCGCTCAGGGACTCGATCGCCCGCAGGATGCCCTGGCTGCGCGGGCGCTTGTGAATGTCCGTGATGAAGGAGCGGTCGATCTTGATCTCGTCGGCGGTGATGTCGGCCAGCGCCGACAGGGACGAATAGCCGATGCCGAAATCGTCGATCGAAATGCCGACGCCGAGCTTCCGGAACAGCGGGAGGATATCCTCCTGGAAATGCGTCTTGGTCACGAACGCGTCTTCCGTCACCTCGATCATGAAGCGTTTGGGGAAGCCGGTCGCCTCCAGGGCCAGCGCGAAGGAGTGCATGAACTCGGGATTGACGGCCTGCTTGGCGGCCACATTGATGCTGATCGTGGCGCCGTGGCCGAAGGTCTCGTTGATCAGGTCGATCGATTTGACGATCTCGGCCAGGACCAGGTGCGTGAGCTCGTCGATCAGGCCGAGCTCGACGGCCAGATTGACGAAAGTGCCCGGCGCCTGGATGACGCCTTCGTCGTCGCGCAACCGGACCAGCGCCTCGATGCCCTTGATCTCCTGGGTGCGGACGTCGACCTTGGCCTGAAAGGCGCAGCAGAAGCGTTTTTCCAGAATGGCAAGCCGCAGCGACTGCTCGATCTTCATCCGAGCCAGCGCCTCATGCTCCATGGCGGCGTCGAAAAAGGCAACCGCGCCCTTGCCGTCGTTCTTGACGCGGTACATCGCGAGGTCCGCGTTCTGGCGCAGCACGTCGTAGCTGCGGCCGTGATCGGGATGGAGGCTCACGCCGATCGAGGTGGATGCGAAGATTTCCGATCCTTCGATGAAGAAGGGCGCGGCAAGGCGGCTCAATGTGGACTGGAGAAATTCCTCCACTTCATGCGGGCCCTGGATCGGGCTGAGCAGCAGCAGGAATTCGTCGCCGCTGATCCGCGCCAGCATGTCGGAGCAGCGCAGGTCGCGGGCGAGGCGCTTTGCGACCTCGACCAGAAGCGCGTCGCCGACGCTATGGCCGTAATAGTCGTTGATGTGCTTGAAATTGTCGACGTCGAGAAACGCAAGCGCGAACATCGCGCCGTCCTCGTCGCGTTTCAGGAGGTTGTTGGCGCGATGCTCGATCACCCGCCGCGTCGGCAGGCCGGTCAATTCGTCGTAATAGGCGGAGCGGAAGAGCTGGTCCTCGAAGGCTTTCTGCTCGCTGATGTCGGCGGAACTCGAGATCAGCAGGGTGCGGTCGGCGATACGGACCGGCCGATGGGCCGTGAGCAGGATCTGCCTGGCGTGGCCGTCGTCGACGCATTCCTCGATGATGGCGGGCCTTCCGCTGCGCAGGAATTCGAGGCCGCTTTCGCCGCGCTGGCTCAGTTGCGGTGACCGCGCCGCGGCATGCCCGTTGTCGCCGATGCCGAGCTGCAAGGCGGCGGCGTCATTGATGAGCAGGAAATCGCCGTGCTCGTCCTGCACCGTGACGCCCGCCGGCAGCATCTTGAGCACATCCCGCAGCAGGCTCAGCTCGGATTGCGCCGCGCGCCGTTCGTCGGCGTCGGTCGCCGCGGTCTGCGGGTCATGGATGGCGTGGCTTGGCATGGCACGCGAATACTGGCGGGTTCCCGCTTAGTTTTAGTTAAGCCGTGCGGAGAAATACGGGCCCTTTCGAGCGCGCCGGCCGAGCCGATTTGACGTCATGCGCCGCAGGTTAACAGCGCATCAACGGCCGTTCTGAAAGTGCCGTCGGGAACGTCGTCGCTCCAGGCCTTGAAAATCGCTCTAGGCCTTGGGAACGCGGCACTGCATGGTGCAATGAACGCCGCTCTTCAGGAAGGCGATTTCGGTCTTGCCGTCGAATGGCGATAGTGCGGATTTCAACAGCTTGGTGCCGAAGCCGGCCGCGCCGACATTGTCCACCACCGGTCCCTCGGTCTCGTCCCAGGTCAGGTTGAGACGATCGTCAGAGAGCGTCCACGTTACCTGCAACAATCCGCGCGCCGAGGAGAAGGCGCCGTATTTTCCGGCATTGGTGGCGAGCTCGTGGAAGATCAGCGCCAGGCTGACCGCGAGCTTGGCCGGAAGGAACAGCGGGTCGCCGTTCAGGTTGAACCGGACATGGCCGTAGGGGCCGAGTTCGGACAGCAGCAGATCCTTGATGTCGCAACCGCTGCCGTCGACCCGCGCGATCAGGTCGTCGGTGGCCGACAGCGAGCGTATCCGGCTGTCGATGCTGGCCCAGACCTGCGGCTGGTTCTCCAGCACCTGGTGCAGCACCGCATGAATCGTCGACGACTTGTTCTTCAGCCGATGCTGCAGCTCCTCGACCAGGAGCTTGCGGTACGATTCCTCCTCTATCAGGCGTTTCGCGATCTGCCGCTGCCGCGTGACGATCGAGCGGTAATGCTCTACGCCCCAAATCGTGAGGCCGCACACCACCCAGAAAATCAACATCAGGACAATGCGCGGGAGGTCGGCCGTGGTGTTACCGAAGTTGACGATGATCCCAAGCGCACTGGCTGCGACCGCGGTCAGGACTCCGGTCCGCAAGCCGCCAAGCGCGGTGGCAAAGAACACGGCCGGAAGATACGGCGTGAAGAACACATCGGGCCGGATCTGGGCGAGGCCCCAGCGCGCCGCGGTTGCAAGCGCGAGGCAGGATGCTGCAAAACCAAGACTGGCGAGCGGTGAGACATCGGATACTCCATGCCAGCCGCGGCGAAATTCATCCATCAAATTCCTCATCGGCTAGCATCAGCCCGATCAGCCAATCCAAAATAAGGCCAGGCTGTGGGAAAATACCCGCTTCTGTTTTGCAAGCCTAGCTTGCATCGTCTTGCGGTGGTCGCGAATATTGGTTCCAATGCTCCGGGTTCCGAAGGCGCGCGGCGACCAGCCGGGTGATGCGGCCGGCCAGCGTCAGATGGACTCCGGCTTATCCAGAACAAGGAGAAACGACATGGGACGGCTCGACGGCAAGGTCGCGGTGATCACGGGCGCCACCAGCGGCATTGGATTGCGTACCGCCGAAATCTTCGTCACCGAGGGCGCGAAAATCGTCATCGCCGGCCGCCGCGTACCGGAGGGCGAGGCGCTGGCGAAGAGGCTCGGTGCCAATTGCGTCTTTCGCCAGACCGACGTCACGGTCGAGGACCAGATGCAGGCGCTGATTGCGCTGGCGGCCGAGAAGTTCGGCAAGATCGATTGCCTGTTCAACAATGCCGGCGGCCCGGCGCAGACCGGCGGCATCGAGGGACTCGATGTTGCGCGGTTCGACGCCGCGATGGCGACGCTGGTCCGCAGCGTCATGCTCGGCATGAAGCACGCGGCGCCTTACATGAAGAAACAGGGGTCCGGCAGCATCATCAACAACGGCAGCATCGCGGGCAGGCTGGCCGGGTTTTCCTCGTCGGTGGTCTACGGCGCGGCCAAAGCCGCGGTGATCCACCTCACCAAATGCGTCGCCATGGAGCTCGGCGAATCCGGCGTGCGCGTCAATTCGATTTCGCCTGGCGCAATCGCCACGGGTATTTTCGGCAAGGCGCTCGGTCTTTCGGTCGATGCCGCGGAAAAGACCCCGGCGGTGATGCGCGAGGTCTACAAGACCGCGCAGCCGATCCCGCGTGCCGGCCTGCCCGAGGACATCGCCTACGCTGCCGTATTTTTGGCCAGCGACGAGTCCAGTTTCGTCAACGGCCACGATCTGGTGGTCGACGGCGCGATCACCGGCGGCCGCAATTGGAGCCAGCAGCAGCAGGGTTATGTCACCCTGCGCAAGGCGTTTGATCAGAATGCGGGGTGAGCGATGACGGAAATGTTCGATATCAGGTCTGCCCGGGCGGAAGCCCGGCCGTTGCTGATGGCGGTCGTCGGCGGCCTTGCCTGCGCCTTGGCGCTCGGCAAGGCGCTGCCGCTGACGATAAATGCCATCTCAGCGGCGGTCGAGCCGCTATGCATGGCGAGCGAGGCCGCGGGCTCCGCGCTCGATACCGTCGAGCCGATTACCTCCCACGCGCTGCCGAACGTGCCGGGCAAGCGCGTCACCATCGTGCGCGTGTTTTATGGCCCTGGCGGATTCACCCGCGCGCACCGGCATGCGGGCTCGGTCACCGCCTACATCACCAAGGGCGAGATCCGTTCGCAATTGGCGGGCGGCCCGGTCGAGACCTTCAAGGTCGGGCAGTCGTTCTTCGAGCCGCCGGGCGCGACGCACCTGGTCTCGGCCAATGCCAGCAACACCGAGCCGGCCGAGTTGATCGCGGTGTTCGTCGCCGACGAAGGCGCGCAACTCACGACCTTTATCGAGTGATAACGCGTTCCTCAATTCTCTTCGCCGTCATGGCCGGGCATAGCCGTCCGAAGGACGGCGTCGCTTCCGCTCGCCTATGTCCCGGCCATCCACGTCTTGTTGCTCGGTCCAAAACGTGGATGCCCGGCACAAGGCCGGGCATGACGGGTCTACGGAGAGCTCGAGTTCGGACGAACGTCCTCACACCGGCTTCACGGTCACGCGCAGGCCGTCGCGCGGCTTCGGGATCGGCCACATCTGCCATTCGGGCTTGTAGCCCGGCTCGAGCGAGACCGAGATATTCTGCAGGAAATGCCGCGCGAAGCATTTCGCCTGCATGTAGGCGAAGTGCAGTCCGAGGCACATATGCGCGCCGCCGCCGAACGGCACCCAGGCGAAGCGGTGACGGTTGCGCTGCGCGTCCTCGGTGAAGCGCTGGGGATCGAAGGTGTCGGGCTCGGGCCAGATCGCCGGCATATGGTGGGTGAACAGCGGATTGACGCCGACCATGGTGCCGCCCGGGATCGCGTAGCCCATGAACGAGAAATCGCGGATCGCCCGCCGCGGCATCGACGGCACCGGCGGCTTGAGCCGAAGCGCCTCCTTGAACGCCATCTCGGTCAGCGGCATGGCCTCGAGATGATCGAAACTCGTCGCAGCGTCCGTGGCGAGGCCGAGCGCGAACACCTCGTCGCGCAATTTCTGCTGCCATTCGGGGTGGGCTGCGAGTTCGCCGATGAACGAGGTCAGCGACGACGTCAGCGTATCGTGCGCCGCCATCATCAGGAAGCTCATATGGTCGATGATGTCCTGGGTCGACAGCAGCCCGCCGTCTTCATGGGTGGCCTGGCAGAGCTGCGAGAACAAATCGTCGCCGCCACTACCCTTGGAGCTCTTGGCCCGGCGCAGCGGAATCTGCTCGGAGAAATAGGCGATGATGCGCTTGCGGCCCTTGACGCCGCGCGACATCTGCGTGCCGGGCAGGGGCTTGCGGATCGGCGCGACGGCGGCCGCCACCATGTCGACGAAGGCGCGGTTGATCTCCTCGACCTCCGGCCCGATATCGGCGCCGAGAAACGAGGTTGCCGCGAGGTCGAGCGTGAGCTGCTTCATCGCGGGATAGAGCAGCATGTCGCCGGGCTTCGCCCTCCACTGCGCGACACGGCGCGCGATGCCCTTGTCGAGTTCGACGAGATAGGACTTCATCGGGGCGGACTTGAAGGCGACCGAAAGCGCGCGCCGGTGCAGCCGGTGTTCCTCGAAATCCAAAAGCATCAGTCCGCGGGGAAACAGCAGTCCAAGGATTCGGCCCCAGCCGAGTTCGGAGGAGAACAGCTTGGCCTGATCGAACATCACGAGCTCGTTGGCTTCGGGCCCGAGCAGCACGATGCTGGTCTCGCCGAACATGTGGCTGCGGTAGACCGAGCCATATCGCGCGGCGTTCCGCTCGATATGGCCCTTGGGATCGGCCAGCACTTCGAGCGTCTTGCCGATGATCGGCCAGCCCTCATCGCCAGGGATGTGGGTCAGTGAATTGCGCTTCGGCGGCGTAAATTGAATCGCGGGCGGGGCCACGCTTTGCATCGACATGACAGTTGCTCCGTCAGGCTCGATCGGCAGTGTTGTTCGGGTTTCCTAAATAGACCGTTGCCGGCGCCGGCGCAAAGCCTGCCTGTCGTGCCCGGCAGAGTTGCGCCGGTCAAAAAGGCGCGACAAACCCGCGCATCGTGCTAATTTGGCTCAAAACAACAACCATCAGGGAGCTTAGACATGTCCGGAATTTTTCGCGTGATTTTCGTCACGCTGGCGGTGGCCGGCTGGGCCGGGGCGGCGCAGGCGCAGACCAAGCCGCAGGTGACGAGCCTGGGGCCCGATTTCCCCAAGCGCGAAATCTTCATCGGCAACAGCTTCTACTATTACAACAACGGCCTGCCCAGCCATGTCAGCCTGTTGGAAAAAGCCGCCGACCCCGAGCACAAGCAGGACTATCGCGCCACCATGGTGACGATCGGCGGCTCCGGGCTCGACTGGCACGACGTCGAGAGCTATTTCCGCCCGAATGGCATCGGTGCCTATTCCTTTGACGAGCAGAACAACGTCGTCTTCAATCCGCCCGGCAAGATGTTCGATGCCGCCGTCATGATGGATTGCAGCCAGTGTCCGATCCATCCCAAATTGAAGGCGGCGTTTGTCGAATACACCAAGAAGGACAGCGACATCGTCCGCGCCCATGGCGCCAAGCCGGTGTTCTTCATGTCGTGGGCCTATGCCGACAAGCCGGAGATGATCGCGCCGCTGTCGGAAGCCTATACGGTCGCCGGCAACGCCAATAACGCGCTGGTGATTCCCGCAGGGCTGGCGTTTGCGCGCGCCAGGGACAAGCAGCCGGAGCTCAATCTTTACGCGCCGGACAAGCGTCACCCGAGCCTTGCCGGCACCTATCTCGCCGCCTGCACGACCTTCGCGGCGTTGACCGGCCGTTCGCCGGTCGGCAACAGCTATCATGCCGGCATCGACGAGCCGACCGCCAAATTCCTGCAGCAAACCGCCTGGGACACCGTGCAGGACTATTACGGAAGATGATGCAGATGCGAGGGCGGCGCGCGGGTCGCGCGCCGTCCGCTTACGCCTTGGTCTTGTTACGCTTTGGTCTTGCGCTTCTCGGCTTCCTTTTGCAGGTCCGGCGCGTTGACGGTCGGGATCGCGACCCGGCCCGGGCCGGTCACTGACAGCGCCGCCGCTGCCTTTTCGTTTTCCATGATCTTGGCCATCACGGCCTGGCCGGCGCGCTCGAACACCGCGCGGTTGTCGATCACGAATTGCCGCGATTTACGCAAGCCGTCGATGTAGCCGTTGACCTCCGGAATCACGTAGCGCGCCACCATGTCCCAGCTTCGGCGCGTATTCTCCGGGTTCGCCCAGTCATGCGCGAAGCCGACGATGGTGCCGACGCCGCCGGACACCTTGATCAGGTTCTTGATGGTTTTCACGAGATCGTCTGGTGTGCCGATGGTGGAGGCCGCGCTTTCGCCGCCGGCGGTTTTCTCGATCGCGTCTTCGGGCGAGGTGAAGGCCACCAGGCCCGGCCGCATCAGGGTGCCGACAGTATATTCGTTGTGCCAGCGCATCAGTCCCGCGCCCGCCTCGCGATAAGCCTGCTCGCGGGTCTCGGCGATGTGCCAGGAGAGCAGCACGCGCCAGTCGGCGCGGCTGATCGTGGTGCCGTGCTTCCTGGCGGCGTCCTCGGCAAACTCCCATTGCTGCGGCAGCGCCATCAGGCCCTGGGTCGACATCGAGCCCAGCGAAATGATGCCGATGCCGTACTTGCCGGCCAGCGTCATGCCCGAGGGCGAAATCTGCGACGCCACCACGAACGGCATGTCTTCCTGCAGGGGCAGGATCTGCAGCGCGGCGTCGTTCATCGTGAACCAGTCGCTTTTGGCGGTGACGCGCTCGCCGTTGAACAGGCGGCGGATGATCGCGATCGCCTCGTCCTGACGGTCGCGCTGCGTCATCGGGTCGATGCCGAGCGTATGCGCGTCGGAGGCGAGCGCCCCGGGGCCGGAGCCGAAGATGGCGCGGCCGCCGGTCATGTGGTCGAGCTGCACCATGCGCTGGGCGACGTTGAAGGGATGGTGATAGGGCAGCGAAATCACGCCGGTGCCGAGCCGGATGCGCTTGGTGCGCTCGCCGGCCGCGGCGAGAAACATCTCCGGCGAGGCGATGGTTTCCCAGCCCGAGGAATGATGCTCGCCGCACCAGAACTCGTCATAGCCGAGTTCGTCGAGCTGCTGGACGAAATCGAGGTCACGGCGGAATTGAAGCATGGGATGCTCGCCGATCGGGTGATGCGGGGCGAGGAAGGCTCCGAATTTGAGGCGCGCCATGAGGTATTTTCTCCCGAGCGGAATTTGTTGTGATTGCTGCGTC
>WNFD01005406.1_pt1 | contig 12782 bp, 9 predicted proteins | sample 5400491 | NCBI WGS metagenome assembly WNFD01 (sample SAMN13153343, study PRJNA577476) | soil metagenome | isolation source: 120 cm saprolite under Douglas fir tree site 2 hole 2 replicate 2 | place: USA:California | collected 2015-04-18 | reverse complement strand
CCGCGCCGAAACTTAGCCGCGGGAGCCATGGCCGCGGTCGTCGTGATCCAGCTGGCGGTCGCGCCGCTCACTCTCGCACTAGCCGCCCTATTCGTGTGCATCAGCAGGTACGGCCGGTGGCGGCCGCTGTGGCTGATCATGCCTGCCATGGCAGGGCTAGCGTGGGTTGCCGCCGCCGGTGCCGGCCGCACCATCAGCAGCTACCTGGCAACCGGCAGCCGCCTGATCGGCTTCCTCGCGCATCCTGGTTCGGTGCCTCCGCATCTGTTCAGGCCTGGCGCGGCTCTCGCTGACTGGCAGCACCGGCCTGCCCAGTTACCTCTGGCGCTGATCATCGCAGCGGCCGAGGCGTGCGCCGTCGGATGGTCGGCCGGCGCGGGGGGATACCGGCCGGGATTGGTTATCGCGGCTCGTCGCGCGTACCTGCGGGCAGCACACCGCCGTGGCGAGATGGCGACTCCGGGCGGCGGCTGCGTCGGAACTGTCATGCGGACCGGCAGGCGCGCCGAGATCTCCTGGCGGGAGGCGCAGGGCGGGGTCCTCGTCACCGGCCGGGACGCCACTGGCGTTACCAGGACCGCGCTTGAGCTGGCGACCGCGGCGATCCAGCACCGGAAGACGGTGATCATTATCGATCTGACCAGCGGCGCGGCGCCCCGCTACGCTCACGGCACCGGGGGTGACGGCCACGGGGTGGCGGAGGCGGTTAAGGCGGCCTGCGATGGCGTGCACGCGCCCCTGGCGGTGTTCGCCGCCGAGCGCGGACACTACGAGCCGTTCTCGGGTGCCAGCCCCGACCGCGCCGCTGGCCTGCTCACCGCCATGATCGACTGGTCCGGCGTCGGTCAGGAGCAGTGGTTGCTCAGCGCGGACCGCCAGAGGGCCGCCTTCGAGCTCCTCGCGTCGCGCTGGCCAGCCGCCGCTGGCCAGCGGCGATCAATCCTCGATGAGCTGGCCGCGCAGCTGGACAGCGCGGCGCCAGCGACGAGAGCCGTAGCAGCTCAGCTGGCCGGACTCCGCTCTGCGGCGATCGGGGCCGGGCTCTGCCAGCCCGGGCCTGGGGATGAAGAGCCGATCATCCTTGGCCGGGCGGTGGCCGAGCGGGATGTCGTGCTGTTCGCGCTCGACCGGCTGACGCACGGCCGGTGGGCCGTGATGGTCGCGCAGTTGGTGATCGCGGACCTGACCGGGATCCTGGCGGACCGCGCCAGACTCGGCGCGCGGGCCGACTGCCTGCTCTGGATCAACGGCTTCGAGGAGACAGCCCGCGGTCAGCTTGAGGCTCAGCTCGCTCTCGGTCCCGGCGCCGGGGCGGCCACGCTGCTCAGCACGGCAGCTGGCGCGGCCGCCGGCTGGCTCGCCGGTCAGGTCAACGTCGTTGCTGTCCGGGGACAGCCGCCGGCCGGCTCGGCAGCCCGGGCGGCATCATCGGCTGGCCTGGCGGGAGTTGCGGGAGAGATCTCGTTAAGCCTGGAAGACGGCCAGGGATGGCCGGCGGCACTGCTGGCGGAGCAGCGGCCTGACGGCCTGTCGCTTGCGGTGCGGAACCCGCGGCCGCGCCTTGTTACCGGCTGCCGGGCTGCGCGGTGAATGCCGGGCCGCGCGAGGTCTGTCTGGGCTGGCACTTCGCGCCCATACTGGCCGATCCAGGCCCGGCGCCGCCCAGGCCGGCTCCCGGGCCCGCGGACCGGCTCGACCAAGGCTGGGTGCAAGCGCAGGCGCGGATCGCTCACATCGCCGGCCGGCCAGCGCGGGCCGGCCTGACCGCGGGCGCCGCCATCGCCGCCCTGTCGGGCGCCGCATGGCTGGCCGGGCTGACCGGCCAGGAGCTTGGCTGGTTCGGCACCCTGGCGGGCGCCGCTGCCATGGCCGGGTGCGCCAGATCGGCATGGCGAGGCCGGCGCAGGCTCGCCGCATTGCTGGCCGGCGAGCGACGGCGGGTCGAGGCCGCGCGCGCTGCCCATTCCCGCCTGCTCGAGGCGCAGCAGCGCGAACACGCCAGCGACTACCGTGCGTGGCAGCGGCGCAGAGCGGTCTTCGACCGCCAGCCGTCCTGGTTCGCTGTCGGCCTGCCTGCAGGAATCGACCGGGTAGACGTCGCGGGCGGTACCCTGGCCGGCTGGTCGGCGCTGGTCACGACGATCGCGGCACTGCAGCTGAGCGGCGGAGGCGAGGTCACCGTCGTCGACCTCACCGAAGCGGCGGTTGCAGGCGAGCTAATCCGCCTGGCACAGCGCGCCGGGCTGCGGCCGCTCGTGTGGGCGCTCCCGGCCGACCTGCACAGGCTTGACCTCGGCGCCGGGCTCGAGGCCCGCGCCCTTGCCGACGTGCTGGCGCTGGCCGCCAGCGCCGCTGCCGACCGGCCGGGCGGGCGGGCGGGCGATAGCGTCGCGGCGGATGCCGCAGTCGACTGCGCCCTGCTCGAGCGCGTGCTTAGCGCGCTCGGCCCCGACCCGGGTATCGCCTCGGTGACCGCGGCGCTCCGGATGCTTGGCGATGTCGGCGACCCGCGCGCTGACGTGGGTTCCGGACTGCTGACGACCGGGCAACTGCAACAGATCGGGAGGCTATTCCGCCACGGTGCGGCCGAGCGGATGGTGCTGGAGCGGGCCTTCGTCCTGGAGTCCAGGCTGCGCGCGCTTAACGCACTCGGAACCGGCGAGCCGCCCGCGCCGGGGACGTTGACCCGGCTCAGGGTGGCGGCGCTCGACCGGCGGGCCGGCGTGATCGGTAACAGGGTTCTCGGCACGTACGTCGTCGCCGCGCTGACCCACATGCTGCGGCGGGCTGAGCCTGGCGAGCCGTGGGCGCACGTGATCTTCCTGCTTGGTGCCGAACGGCTCGGCGGCGACGCGCTCGACCGTCTTTCCGACGCCTGCGAGGTCTCGCGGAGCGGGCTGGTGCTGGCGTTCCGGTCGATCCCCGCCAGTGTGCGTGAGCGGCTGGGCAGGGGCAACGCGATGATCGCGTTCATGCGGCTCGGCAACGGCGACGACGCGCGGGCGGCCAGCGAGCTGATCGGAACCGAGCACCGCTTCGTCGTCGGCCAGCTCACCGACACCGTCGGGACGTCGGTCACCGATACCTTGGCTGACTCGTACACCAGCACCGTCGGCACGTCTGACTCGGTCGCGGACTCCGTCACGGCCGCCAGAAGCAGCGGAGGCAGCCGGGGCCGCGGGCGCGGCCGGCAAGGGCTCGGACCGTTCGGCGACTTCAATTCCTCGTCCAGCAGGGACTCGAACTATTCCCGCAGCGGGTCCGAATCGATTTCGCTGACCGAAGGCATCAGTTCGGGCACTTCGTGGGGCATCAGCCTGTCCAGGGCGCTCGGCGAGAACGCCTCGTTCGGCCACACGGCGCAGCGGTCGCGAGAGCTCCTGGTCGAGCCCGACGAACTGCAGCGGCTGCCGCCCAGCGCCATGATCGTCAGCTACCCATCACCGGACGCCAGGATCGTGACGCTGGCCGACGCTAACCCGGCCCTGATGACTCTTCCCGGCGCGGCGCTGGCAGATAGGCCTCCGACGACAGCATGGTGAGCTGCCGAGGCCCGGCCGCCCGCGCGATCGCGAGCCGGCCGGCCATGGCAGACTCGGACGAATGCAACGGCCATTCAGCCAGGTCGATGTTTTCAGCCAGGAGCCCTTCGGCGGCAACCCGGTCGCGGTCGTGCTCGACGGCACCGGCCTGACTACGGCGCAGATGCAGCTGCTGGCGCGGTGGACGAACCTGTCGGAGACCACCTTCGTGCTGCCCGCCGACGAGCCTGGCGCCGACTACCAGGTGCGGATCTTCACGTCGGAGACGGAACTGCCGTTCGCCGGGCACCCGACGCTCGGCACCTGCCACGCCTGGCTGGAGTCCGGTCACGAGCCGCAGCGGACCGATCAGATCGTGCAGCAATGCGGCGCAGGCCTGGTCATGATCAGGCGGAGCGCGGGCCTGCTTGGCTTCGCGGCCCCGCCGCTGCTGCGTTCTGGCCCGGTCGATGAGCCGCTGCTGGGGCAGATCGCGGCCCAGCTGGGGATCGCCCGCACGGACATCGTGGACGCGGAGTGGGCCGACAATGGGCCTGGCTGGATCGCGATCCTGCTCGGCAGCGCCCAGGCTGTGCTTGACGTCCGGCCCGGAGACGGTGACCTTGTCCTTGGACTGGCTGGCCCTTATCCGCCAGGCTCGGAGCTCGCCTTTGAGGTGCGGGCGTTCTTTCCCGCGGCCGGGCGGCCGATCGAGGATCCGGTCACGGGCAGCCTGAACGCGTCGCTGGCCCAGTGGCTGCTGTCAAGCGGTCGCGCTACTGCCCCGTATGTCGCCAGCCAGGGCACGGCGATCGGGCGGCGCGGCCGGGTCCGCATCGACGCCGGCGAGGACGGCACGATCTGGGTTTCCGGGGCTACGAGGACGAGGATCACCGGCACGGTAGATGTGTAGCCGATTCTTGGGCAACTGGTGGCACACCCGACTGCGCGCCTGATATGCACGCCATATGAACGGCGATCCTGGCATCGGGGCCAGCCCCAGCGCGCCCTGGTACCGGGTAGTCGCGATTCCCGATGTCTGCTACGGCGGCACTGCGGAGCGAGACTACGCTTCTGTCCTCCCGGCGCTGCTTGACGCGGCACAGAGCCGCCGGCCGTTCGTGACCGGCTGGCTCTCACGCGGCGGAGGGGCGCCGCTTGAACTGCTCACTAACGCTGGGCCTTTGCCATCGACCGCCGCGCAGACCCCGGTCAGCGGCACCGCGGCGGCCGGTGAGCAGCCCGCGCGCTCCGGCCAGCGCGCCAAGGACGGCGAGCACCCGTATGGGCCGCCCCCGGATCTCCTGACGAAGCCGTCCGGCCAGCGTGCCCGGCCAGACCGCTGCGAGCTGCTGTTTCCGTGGGGCGCCAGAGGCGTGCCCTGCCCGGACGGCCTGATGGCCGATCTTGATGCCATGGTGTGGGCACCGTGCCCAGGGCGGCAGGGCGCGGCCCTTGCTGTCGACCCCGCGGGGCAGCGATCGCCATCGTGGTCGCCGGGCGGGCTGGGCGGTTTCGGCCAGCCCGCTGGCCAGGGCCTGACCGGCGCCCCTTGGCTCGGCGGCGGCACCGGCCTGGCTGCCGCGGCGCCAACGCTGTTCGAGGCCGCGCTGACCACGCTGATGACCCGCCCCTTCGGCTGGCTGGTCGCGGCTGAGCCGACCCAACTGATCGACGCCGAGATCGCCGAGTTGCGCAGCGAGCTGAATGTGCTGCGGCGGTTCGACGAGGAGCAGTCACGCTTCGAAGCCCATCGCGCCGCCAGCCGCCTGGCCGAACTAGATGCCTTCCGCGAGGCCGGCCTGCTGAACGTCAGGGTGCTGGTCGGAGCCGCCGACGCCGAGCAGCTCAGCTTGATCGGCCCGTTGCTGGTCGGGGCTGCCGACCTCAGCGCGCATCCGTACCGGCTCCGCGTCCCTGAGCGGGCGAGGGACCTAGCGGACGCCCTTGCTGCGAAGAGCGCGGACGAGGCCGACGGTTCGGCCGTCCCTTTCGCCGCGACGGCCGGCGTCCTCGCCGCACTCGCCGGCCTGCCGCGGCGTGAGGTGCCCGGGGTGCGGGTCCTGGACGTCGGGTACTTCGACGTCACGGCCGAGCCGCCAGGCGCGGACGACGTGATCGTCGGCACGATCCTGGACGGCCAGGACAGGCCGGTGGGTGAGTTCGGCGTGCCGTTGGCCACCCTGAACAGGCATGCGCTGATCACCGGCGCGACCGGGTCTGGTAAGTCGCAGACGGTCAGGCACCTGCTCGCGCAGTTGACCAGCTCGGGTATCCCCTGGCTGGTCGTTGAGCCAGTCAAGTCGGAGTACGCGGCGATGGCCGGCCGGATCGCTGCGGCCGGGGGAGCGCTGACGCTCGTCAGCCCGGCGGATCCTGACGCAGTGCCGCTGGCCGTCAACCCGCTCGCGCCGGAACCTGGCTATCCGGTCCAGGCCCATATCGACATGGTGCGCGCGCTGTTCCTGGCGGCGTTCGACGCGCACGAGCCGTTCCCGCAGATCATGTCCCAGGCGCTGCAGCGGGTCTACGAGTCCTGCGGCTGGGATCCGGTCAGCGGCGCGGGACGGCCAGGAGCCGTGGTGCCGCCCGCCGTTCCCACCTTGGCGCAGCTGCAGGCTGCCGCGCTTGAGGTGATCACCGATGTCGGCTATGGCCCTGAGCTCCAGGCGGATGTCAGGGGATTCGTGGACGTCAGGCTGCGCTCGCTGCGGACCGGGTCGGCCGGCCGGTTCTTCGAAGGCGGCCACCCCGCTGACATCGCGGAACTGCTCAAGCGGAACACTGTGCTCGCCATCGAGGATGTCGCCAACGACGAGGACAAGGCTTTCCTGATCGGCACGCTGACCATCAGGATCATCGAGCACCTGCGGCTGCGCGAGCGAGCCGGCGCGCAGCGCGGCGGCGAGAGTTTGCGGCACGTCATCGTCATAGAGGAGGCGCACAGGTTGCTGCGGGCCGGCCGGGAGGGTGCCAGCGCGCATGCCGTCGAGCTATTTGCCGGCTTGCTGGCCGAGATCCGCGCCTACGGTGAGGGCCTGCTCATCGCCGAGCAGATCCCGGCCAAGCTCGTGCCCGACGTCGTGAAGAACACCGCGCTGAAGATCGTCCACCGGCTGCCCGCGCACGACGACCGGGAGCTTGTGGGCGCGACCATGAACCTCGACGCCGAGCAGTCCAGGCAGGTGGTCTCGTTCCCGCCAGGAGTGGCCGCGGTGTTCAGCGACGGGATGGACCGGCCGATCCGGGTCAGGGTGCCGTTCGGCGGCCACGCCGAGCGCCAGCCCGAGCCCGGCGAGCTGGCGCCGCCCCCGATGGCCGCCCGCCGGTCCGCGGCGTGCGGCCCTGAATGCAAGGGCGCCCGTGCCTGCACGCAGCTCGAGCTGCGGTCGGCTGACCTGCGCGCCAGGTCCGGCGAGTACGCGTGGCTCAGGGTATGGACCGAGGCGTTGGTACTCGCCTTCCTGACCAATTCAGCCCTGCCCGTCGTGCCGTCGGCGCTGAAGTCGCGCTGGTCCGCGCTCGATGCGCGGCTGCGGGAATGCGTGCTGGCCACGATCATCGAAGGGGCCGTCGCTGGCCGGTCCCAGGCGATCCGTGATCACTTCGCGCCGGAAGAACTGACGGCGGCAGTCGGCGAGACCGCGCGGCGGATTCTGGGCGGCGGCAAGGGCGCGGGGACGCAGGTCGGGCGCGACTGGGTCATACCTCAGCTGCAGTGGCTGCACGAGATTGAGCGCGCGCTGCCGCTCAACGGCCCGACGACCGACCCGTTTGAGCCCGCGCTGCCGCTCGAGTTCGAGCTTCCTGGCCTAGTCGACCGGCCCGATATCAAGGTCGGGCAGCGGGTGAGCGCGCTGCGCAGGCACCCGCTGTCGATGGAGCTTGACAGCAACAGGCTTCCGGCCTGGACCGCCCTGCTGGGCGCGGACGATCAGCGCGCATTCTCGGCCGACCTGGCCCTGCTGGCTGTTGGCTCCAGCCACCGTGGCCAGATGCTGCAGGCGGCCGGCGAAATGGGCGTGGTCGGCTGGCTCGAGCCCGTGCTCTCCTGGCCGCGGCGCTTCATCGTCGGCTATGACGCGCAGACAGATCTGGATCGCCCCAGATCTGTTTCCGCGGCTGCCGGGAATCGCAGCGCCCGCTAATCGATCAGCGTATTGCCAGCCGGAATACGGCGAGCGGATTTGGCTTGTCCGGCACGCAACCGATGGCCACCGCGTACGTTTGTCTGGCCAGGGCAGATGTGCCTGCCAAAGGAGGACGGAATGGTCTTGCCGCCAGTCAAGATGTTCGATGCCAGTGTTCCGCCGGCGTCTGCGCCCGCTGGCTACCGGGCTGTCGCTGGATACATCGGCGGCGACACCCCGCATGTCTGGACCGAAGCCGAGTGGAGGCGGTTCGAACAGCTACACAAGCTGCCGATCTGGGTGAGGTCGAACCCGACGCAGGTCGACGCCGAGACCGACGCATTCGGCGCGCTTCAGCGGCTCTACCAACTCAGAGTCCCCCGCGGGATCACGGTCGCCATTGACCTAGAGACCGCCGTGGACTCTGGCTACGTGCGAAGGTTCCACAGCGTCATGAGATGGGCCGGGTTCTACGCCTGGGTATACGGGTCGGCCTCGACCGTTTTCGGCAACCCTTCAGCGGACGGATACTGGGTGGCCGATTACGCTGGCAAAGGGCCGTTCCTGTACCCGCACCGGTTTGTCAAGGCCACCCAGTACGACAACGGGCCGAACTATGACTCTTCGCTGGTCAAGCACTGGCAGTACGACTGGAGACTGTGGGAGTAGCGCGGGTTGCCCGGGCGGCCCGCGGGGAAACCGCGAAGGCCGGAGAGGTCGGCGAGGCCGCAGGACACGCTGAGGTGAGCTCCCGGGCATCGGGTTCGGCCAGCCAGCGCCCGCCGCCAGATCCGTTCCCATCGCGTTCTAGCCGCGCAGTATCCTGGATGCCGTAAAAACCCAGAAATTACCTCCGTTTAGGAACTAGTTTGTTCATTATCGGAAGTAACGAAGATCTGACCTCGGCTGCTGCGGCGCTGTCCGCGCCAGTGGCTAGATAGCATCTGCGCCCATGAGCAAGCTTCCGATCAGGGCTCGCGTCGCGACCACCCTCGGCGAGGCCGCCGGGAAGGTATCGCGGCTGACCGGCCGTGGCGATGGCTCAGTCATCGGCGGCGTGGTCGGATTGCGGGTCGCGCCTGACCTGCTCAGGCAGCTCGCGGCGGGGCGCCAGATCGTGCTGGTGACCGGCACCAACGGTAAGACCACGACGACCCGGTTGGTGACGGCCGCGGTGGCGTCGCTGGGCCAGGAAGTCGCGTCGAACGCGTTCGGCGCCAACATGGAGAGCGGACTTGTCTCCGCGCTCAGCGGCTCGCCAGATGCCCCGTACGCCGTGCTCGAGGTTGACGAGCGGTACCTGCCGTCGATGATGAAGGCGACGCACCCGAGGGTGGTCGTCCTGCTGAACCTCAGCCGTGACCAGATGGACAGGGCGGCTGAGATCTGGCTGGTCGCGAGGCGGTGGCGGGAGGCGTTCGCTGCCATGCCGGACTGCCGAGTGGTCGCCAACGCCGACGACCCGCTGGTGGCGTGGGCGGCGGGCTCTGCGGGCCATGTCACATGGGTGGCGGCCGGGCAGCGCTGGCACGATGACTCCTGGTGCTGCCCGCAGTGCGGTTCGCACCTGCGCAGGGACGAGCTCGGCTGGCGGTGCGGCGATTGCGGCCTGTCCAGGCCGCCAGCCCGCTGGGTGCTCGATGGCGACTCGGTGATCGACTCCGCGGGTGTCGTGCGCGACCTTGACCTGTCATTGCCAGGCCGCGCGAACAAGTCCAACGCGGTGATGGCGCTGGCCGTTGCCGGCCTGTTCGGAGCCGATGTCGATCAGGCCCTGCCGAACCTGCGCGCCGTGGTATCCGTCGCTGGCAGATACACCACAGTGCAGCGCCGCGGGCGGATGCTGCATCTGCTGCTCGCCAAGAACCCGGCGGGCTGGCTGGAAGCATTCGACGTGCTCGATCCCGACGGGCGGCCCGTGCTGCTCGCGGTCAACGCCCAGGTCCCCGACGGCAAGGACACGTCCTGGCTGTGGGACGTCGATTACCGGGTGCTGCACGGCCGGCCGGTGCTCCTGGCCGGCGAGCGCCGGATCGACCTGGCGGTCAGGCTAGAGGCGGACGAGATCGCGTTCGACCTGGTGGATGGCATCGACGCCGCGGTGGACATGGTTCCGCCAGGCGGCCTCGACGTGATCGCCAACTACACCGCGTTCCAGCAGATCAGGGCGACCCTCGGACGAACCGCATGATGTGCATCACGTCGCGCCCGCGCGGTGGTAACGATAAGGAGCTTGGCTCATGACGGTGCCGAACTCCGGTGGCCAGGCGTACTCCGCGAACGGGCACGAGGTGGCCGGCGAGATGCTGTGGACGGCCGGTGGACCAGGGCACCCCGGCAGCCATCAGGAGGAGCGTGATCAGGCCGTCCGTGGCGAGCGCGCCGCGGAGGGCCCGAGCGCACTTCGACTGGTCTGGATCTTCCCGGACCTGCTCAGCACCTACGGCGACCGGGGCAATCTGATCATGCTGGCTCGCCGGGCGAGGCTGCGCGGCCTTGCCGTCGACCCGATCCAGGTGAACTCCGATCAGCCTGTGCCACGCCAGGGTGATATCTACCTGCTCGGCGGCGGCGAGGACCTTCCCCAGGTACTGGCTGCGCAGCGGCTGCGGGCTGGCGGCGGGCTCGCCGCGGCTGCCGCGAACGGGGCGGTCATCTTCGCGGTGTGCGCGGGTTACCAGCTGATCGGCACGGTATTCGGCGGCGCCCAAGGTGAGCCGGTGGAGGGGCTAGGCATCGTAAATATCAGCAGCGGCCGCGGTGAGCGGCGGGGCGTGGGCGAAGTACTGGCGGACGTCGATCCGCAGCTTGGCGTCGATCAGCTGACGGGCTTCGAGAACCATCAGGGCGTAACTAGGCTCGGCCCGGGAGTCAAGCCGCTAGCGCGAGTCATCCTCGGGGTCGGTAACGGCGACGGCACGGAAGGGGCTTACGCGGGCCGGGTACTCGGCACCTACCTGCACGGCCCGGCCCTGGTGCGTAACCCAGGGCTGGCCGACCTGCTGCTCACCTGGGCCGCAGGCCCGCTGCCGCCGATCGCTGACGCAGACGAAGCCTGGACGAGGCGGCTGCGCGCCGAGCGCCTTGCCGCCGTCGCAGCCTAACCCCGACCTGAATGCCACCCGCATCACCCCGTTGCTCGATTGAGCGGAGCGGCGAGTTCGTGACGCCGTTCGAGGTCTGGCAGAAGGGAGCAGGGACCTTGGGCACGGTCACCCACCTCCGCGGCCAGATGGGACCCCGGGCCGCATGCGGCATCCGGAACACCCGGCAGCTGACCGACGACCTCGCCGCGGTCACCTGCCGCCGCTGCCTCAGGATGGCCGCCGCCGAGCTATCCGAGCACCGCCGGCAACGCGGCTACGTCACGCTCGCCCGCGGCACGTGGCCGCAAGCCGAATGGATCGCCGGGAACGGCCGCTACGCCAGCGCCGCCTACTGCGGCACGACTACTGTCATGCTCTTCGCCTCGCTGGCCGAGGCCGAGCACGCCAAGTCGCTGATCGACTCGACCGGCTGCGGTCACGCCTGCCGGGCGGAGCACGAACTCGTCGACCTCGGGAAGTCGCCGGCGGCCGTGCCATGAGCCGCGGGCCGGGCAGCATGATGGCTCCGCGCATGCCTGACGCGCGCTGAGAGTATCACCCCGAGGTTCAGGAATCAGGCGGGCTGCTCAGTGGGCATTGCGGCGCGGAAGAGCTGCCCGAGCCCCTTGAAGTACCTGGAGTGAGTGCGGGCCAGGGCCTCCGGCGAGCTGGCGCCCAGCACTACTACCTCGATCTGATCGTTGCGGCGGAACTCACGCTCAGCATCGAACCGCGCGTTGAGAGCAGCACCCCGGGTGCTGAACGGCTCGCAGCGAACCACGTTGCTCTCGGCGCGGTCGAACACGATGAGGTAGTGGTTCATAGCTACGTCTCGCTCACTGTCGACAAACCGAGCATACCCAGGCGCGTTCTCACGGCCGCATGGCACTCTCGCATATGGCGCTCAATGTCCGCTATCGCTTCGTCGCCGGGAGGAGTGCCCGCAGCAATCAGCGCGCGCGCTGCGCTCAGATCCAGATCCAGCCGCTCCATGTCATAGATCAGCTCGGAGAAACTAACCCATATCTCCACGACCCGCGCCCTGGTCAGGCCCTCAGCGAAAGGCTTCCCGGCTGGCGCGTCCGGGTCGTCCGGGCCCGCCCCGTAGCGTGCCTGCGGCCCCACATGTCACCGAGACTCTCCGTGAATTGAGCCCAGCCGTTCTGAAGGTTCGTCCGTATCTGAATCTCTACCGGCATGTTTTCGGGGAACACGATTACCTGCACGGCCCGGTAGCCGTGGCTGGGCGTCTACCTGCGATCCTTCTCTACCGGTGGCCGAGGGCATGAAGCGAAAGCGTCGATGACGCGGGCTTTGGCCGCATCCTGATCGTCGAGGGTTCCGTCGATGACGATACGGGCGCCTGCGAGATCGTGGATGGACCTGAGCTTGAGCGTCGGGTCTCGGCGCAGTTTGTCGAGCAATGTTCCCGTGGTCTTGACGCGGGTCGTCGCCTCGAAGCCGAGTTCCCGGAGCCGTCGCTCGACATGATCGAGGACCGCCTGGTAAGCGTCCGCCACCTGCGCGAAAAGGGCATGGTCAGCGTCCGAGGACGTGCCATCCGCAAGGCGCTGGCCAAGCGCGTTGAGCTGGCGGCCTGAGCACGGGACCGGCACACAGGTCACCGTACTGGATAAAGCCATGGCCAGCGCTCGGGCGTACCCGCCGAGCGACCGTGACCCCTGCGTTACGCGAAGTCCCGCCGGACAGCCCGTGTAGCTGATCTCGGCGATCTCGGCGTCCGACACCCAGGCAGCCAGCTGGTCGTCCCAGATCGCCCGCGGGTAGCGGATGGCAGTCCACGCCTGCTCGGGTATCGCGGCGATCGCTGCCTTCACTGCGGCGTCCAGCCGGGCGGTGACGGAGAAGAACGCGCCCGCGCGGCGGGCCGCCCGGCACACCGCGGCGCTGTAGTAGCCGGAGTCCATCCGGGCCACGATGATCCCGGTGCACCCGGCCGCCCGCGCGGTGCCGATCGCCTCGGCGAGCAGGCTCGCAGCGCCGCGGCCGGTGTTCGCGCTGCCGCCGCGCAGCCGGGTGGCCGC
>WNFD01012692.1_pt1 | contig 12788 bp, 14 predicted proteins | sample 5400491 | NCBI WGS metagenome assembly WNFD01 (sample SAMN13153343, study PRJNA577476) | soil metagenome | isolation source: 120 cm saprolite under Douglas fir tree site 2 hole 2 replicate 2 | place: USA:California | collected 2015-04-18 | reverse complement strand
TCCCGGTGGTCAGAAGCCAGTCCTCTGGTCGGCGAATAAAAAGCGGCACCGGCCACAAAGACAAAGGCGAGTAGGGCTATTGAGAATCGGCCCAAGGGGCGCCTCAGAGAGAGGCCATGGGTCTTGTTTGTTTTCACGTTCGAACTCCTCCTTAAGATTAAATGTGTGGGCGGCGGGACAGTTTGCACCGGAATGCGAGTGAGACAGATCCCCCATCATATTAGGTACTCCTGATTCGGTCAAACGGATTTAGACCGTCAATGATTTTTTTTCGATGTGAGGAAGAAAGCTGGAAGAGGCGGAGGAGGACAGTAACCTAAACGCCGTTTCCGGACTATGCGGCGGCTACGCTTTGGTAGCACACCACACCGCTCTCGAATTGGTATCAGTAATGAGTAGCCGCGTTGTGCTTACCTGTTCCCAGTACGCAAGCGGCAAGGGTCTGGATGTGCTGTGCGCGACTATTTTTCAAGATTTTCCGATGTCAGAGGGAAAGGTAATGGGCCAAGGCAAACTGTATGCAAGGATGTGCTAGGGGAAAGTGATGTTGGTACTACGAAACGGGGCCGACTAGGACGAGCGGGCCTGTCGGCTGAGGCCTGCCGCCGGAGGGCTCGAGCGTCACGGCAAATGCTTTTGCTATGGTGCCTTGCGGGAATTTCATGGTGAAGGCGTTTGTCTGCGCAGACTCGGGATTAAACACTGCCGCGCTGATCGGGTTGCCACTGACGGGGACAAGCCACAACTGGTAGCTCTTGCCAACAGGGGCCGGCCCAAGCTTTCCCTCGTAGAACATGACGCCCAACCGAGCGTTATACAGAACGAGCGCGCTTCCTTGCGGCATGTTGCGCTGCGCCGCGAGCGCCACGACGACTGTGTCGTGCGCGCTCATGAGGTCCTCGGCGGCGCGGGCGTCGTCAAGCTGCTTTTGCAGCTGCTGCATCGAGCTGCGTAAATCGGCGAGTTGCCGATCGAGCTGCATTTTTTGCGACCACAGGAAAATTGTCGCGAGCGCGAGTGCAGCCGCCACGGGTACCAGCACGGCAGCCCACCAACGGCCGAAGAATCCGCCCGCGCGTTCCGGCTTGATGGGCCCGCGGCCCACACCTGGGCCTTCGACGGTGGCATGGAGCTGGCGCATTAATCTTTCCTTTACGCGCGGCGAAGGCTCAACGCGTGGGACGGCAAAAGCAAGAAGGGCCATGCGCCCCTGCGCATGCGCGAGCTTCTCCGCGCACTCAGAGCACGAGGGGACGTGCGATTCGATCGCATCCTTCTCGTCGCCTTCGAGCGCGCCGAGTGCGTAGAGATCGAAATCTTCTTCCCGAATTGGATGTACGTTCATGGATGAAAATTCCGTTTGAGTGTCTCGACCGCTGAGCGAAGCCGCGTTTTCACGGTGCCAAGCGGATCTCCAGTCCTGCGCGCAATTTCGCTGTGCGTCAAACCTTGAAAGTACGCGAGCTCAATCGCATCGCGCTGCTCCTTCGGAAGATTTTCAAGCGCGCCCTTCACGCGCCCGAGCAATTGCTGCTGCGCCACGGCACTCTCAATATTCGTTGGAAGCAAGACCATATTGTCAACTAGCTCTTCGCCCTGACTTGGATTGTGACGGCGCAATCGCGAGATCGCGCGATTGCGGGCGATCACGAGCAGCCAGCCGGGCAAGGACCCGCGCGACGGATCAAATTGCGAAGCCGTGCGCCAGAGCTGATAGAAAATATCCTGCAAGATTTCTTCCGCCGCCTGCGTGTCGCGGAGGATCCGGTTCAAAACGGACGAGAGCATCCCTGCATAGCGGTCGTACAGCGCTACAAGCGCTGACTCATCCCGCGCGACAATCCTCTCGACGAGCGCCGCGTCCGTGGCCATCAACTCCGCTCCGGTATTTGCACCCACTAGGTTCTGGCGGCTTCATTAACTATGATACGCGCGCGGGCGGCTTGCCGGATTGCCCAGCGCTGCAAAACTTGTTTCTCAATGCTTGGATATTGCAATGAACTGCCATGGATAACTCTGGCAGCCTAACCTGCTCGCAGGATAGCGGTCAACGACGCTTTGAAGACGCTTTAGCTGTGGACACGTGCGTGTCGGAATTCAGCCTAACGCCGACTCGCTGGTTATCGGTAAAAAACCTGTTATCTGATACTTATAGGCGCAGCGGAAGGTTTCATAACGCCGAATTGCGCTCAGAGCTGGTTGCTCGACTTCATGCTTAGTCAGTGGTTTTGATTGGCATGCTTGGTGGCTTAGGCTCAGTGAAAGCGCTCTTCTCTTCTGTTGCTTTCATTTCTGGGTGAGGAAGTATTCGCACTATTCGGCCAACATGTAATTTGTTGGTGGCGTGACATATGTTTGGACAAAATGATGCATGCTTGCAAACAAATCCTAGCGGGGCGTATGCAGCAGATGGCGGTCAGGAATCTCCCATTTCTATTCCGGCCAAAGCGAGTGTCGCTCAGAGAGATCCGACCCGAAACCCTTTCTTTCGCAGTCATCCAATGGGCATCGCTAATTCAGACGGAATTCCAGTCTTGCGAATTTACTCGATCTCCTCACGGCTGATCTTTGGGCCCCTGGAGTGGAATATGCAGCCCCCAATTCAGCCATTTACCTACAGGGCGAGGGAGGAGGGGGGATCGATGGATTTTTGCGACCTTCTAATTGATGGATATAGATGTCCGTGACAGACAGAATGGAGCACCCAGCACAAACCGTGACAGAACTTCGGCAAGACACGACCGACGATATGAGGTTGGTCGCTGAGGTATTGCGCAAGGACCGCAAAGCCACGGCCGAATTCGTATCCAAATACAGTGACTGGGTGTATTCCTATGTGCGCCGTCGTGTTATGCCCCAGACGGAGGTGGCGGAAGACCTGGTACAGGAGGTTTTTGTCGCCGCCTGGCAGGGCCTGAAGACCTACCGTGGAGATGCGAGCTTGCGCAGTTGGCTGCAGGGGATTGCCCGTCATAAGGTTGACGACTACTACCGCAAACGTTTGCGTACATCCGACTGGCCGGATACGGATGACGAATCCGTTGCGGAACCATCAGTCATCCCCAAATACGAGGAACAAATGGATCAGGTGCTGCTGAAGGAGAAGGCGCACCGTATCCTGGCCGGTCTTCCGGAGGCGTATTGCCTCGTCCTGCTCTGGCGTTATCAGGAGGACCGAAGTGCTCGGGAGATGGCACAGCTCACCGGCAAGACGGAAAAGGCCATCGAGCGATTGCTTGCGCGGGCTCGGGAACATTTCAAGCGGAGGTGGAATCATGCCGGGGCATGAACGGGACGACGAGTTGTTTCGCATGTTCTCTGAGTCTGACGAAGCGGCGTTCGAAGAACGCGCTCCTTCGCGGGTGAAGGCGCGCATCTATTCCGCCCTAATCCGCGAGCAGCAAGAGACAGGGCCGCTGCAGAGTCTTTCGGAAACCCGGGCGGCAGGACGCGGATTGTGCATCTTTGAAGAGCTGGTACAGATCGCTCCCGTCGGAGAAAAGGCGAAATCGCCCTTCTTCTGTTGGACTTGCCACGCGCGGCTTCTTGCGGAAAATCTGGAGAATGCGCCGATCTTCTGGGCGCATTGCCCGTACGTGGCTTTCCAGAAGCGGTAACCAAAGCTCAGAAGCGGACGACGAACCCAAACAAGTTCTGAAAATTAGCGAGGAGCCTCTCTCCGGAAGGGGAAAGCTGTGCGCTTATGTCGTTATGCCGAATGGTTTCACCAAAACTGTAACGTAGCGCCACGCGATGAGTAAGCGCTACGTCAATGCCCACGGCGACGCGCAGCGCGGGCCGGGTTGACGAGAAACGCGTTTGCGGGAGCACAGGCGTGCCACGAAGGGCGACCAGGCGCTCCTGCGCGCTGGAGAAACGGACGACGCCGGTGCCTGCTGAGAGGTAGGGACGCAGGCGGTCGTCCAGTCGTCGAAAATAGACCAACAAGTCAAAAAGAACGGCTTGTTGCGAGCTCTTTCTCCGCTCCTCATAAAATGAATTCGGACCTGAAGAGCTGGAGCTCAATGTCAGGCCATTGCGGTTCCACACATAACTCGCTTGGACACTCAAATACTGATTGAGGTGAACGCCTGCGATAAGATTCACGGCGGGGCCGTTTTCTGGCTTGTACAATGACACATTCAATCCCTGTGACGTAGGCAGCGACCGCGCGTCAGCCGAGAGAGTCGCCACCCCGCCGAGCGCCCCAGCGAAGGGCGTGACCTGCGCCAAGGCCGGCACCTGAAAACACACGCATTCGAGAGCCACCACCAGAATAAATCGCAACATGCCCTATCCTTTGTACCATAAGAATAACGGACTCTAGCACGGCGAGTATCTCGCAAGTTTTATCCCCTCTGAAATCCCGAGGGGGATTTCCCAACGCAAAACGACATTAGTTAGCGTGAAGTGAGGTGAATACGCTCTGGGTGGCGGATATGCTTTATATCAAGAGAGCAGCAATCTTTCAAACGGTCAGGCGGCGACCAATCGCTTCCTCAATCGGGGCGTGTTTGATTTTGGAGGCGACCTCGATTACCGGTTGTTTTGGTTTATTGGTCTTCGTGCTGAAGTCGGAGATTTTTACACTGGCGATCCGAGCGTCAGCGCCGTGCTGAATTCGAGTGCACACCACAACGTTGTATCGAGCGGGGGTCTTATCTTTCGGTTCTGATGAACTGCAAAGGAAACGGCAGGCTAGGCCCGTAATGCCGGGCAGATTTTGGGATCAATAAACGTTATAACTTCATTTCGCCTGACTAATCAGACAAATGTATCGCGGAGCTTCAACTAGAGATTTTAACGTCACTGAATTTGGTTGGGGGGAGAATGAAATTCGGGGTTGCGATCCTGTTTTCTTTCGGGTTCCTTGTTTTTGCGAATAGGCAAGAAAATTTATCGAGCAAGGAGACTGTTTCAGTCACTATCGGATTGCAGGTGGGGCAGAAAGCGCCCGCCTTTGCCGCACGCGACCAGTTTGGTCATGACCAATCAAACGAGACGTTGACTGGATCGAGCGGCACTGTTCTCCTCTTCTTCCGATCCGCCGATTGGTGACCCTACTGTAAAGCGCAGCTCGTGCAGCTGCAAAACGCCAAACAAAGATTTGAAGGACAGGGAATCAAGCTGGCTGCGATTAGCTACGATAGTCCGACTATCCTGAGGGACTTCACTGACCGGCACAAAATCGAGTTTCCGCTGCTTGCAGATCCTGATTCCAAGATCATTCGGAGCTTCAGCGTTCTCAACGCAGAAGCGAAAGGGATGACCAAAGGGATGGCGCACCCCGGATTCTTCTATATCGACTCGAGCGGCGTTATTCGCGAAAAGTATTTCGAAGCCAAGTACACGGACCGATTCACGCCGAACAATGTCATTGGAAGGGTTTTCCCTGAACTGACCGAGGAAGTGAGCCAGAATATCGAAGCGCCTCATCTTCGGCTGACCCTTGCACAATCCGATCGCGCTGTGGTCCCCGGTAGCAGGGTTAGCTTGATTGCTGAAATCGAGCTTCCGCCAGATGTCCACGTCTATTCCCCGGGAGTTGAGGGCTACAAGCCGATTCGGCTCACATTGCATTCGTTCCCGGGAATCGAACTCACATCATTGACCTATCCGAGTTCCAAGGTGCTCTATTTGGAGGCAATCCAGGAACATGTCCCGGTCTTCGAGGGGAAGTTCCGCATCACCCAGGATGTCACGGTGGCTCCCTCTCGAACTCGAGATATCATCCGATCGGTGCTCTCTGCGGGGAAGACGATTTCGATTAGTGGAGAGTTGAAGTATCAGGCCTGTGACAGAACAATCTGCTATCCGCCCACAGCCGTGCCTGTAATGTGGCGTTTGCAGGTTCTCCCCCTCGATCTCCACCGATCCCCCGGAGCCATTCGGCACAAGTAGCTACCGAATGATGGAATGGGATCGTTTTTGTGGCCCGGAACGGAGTTTGAAGGCGGCAGGAGAGGCGAGGTGAAGGCGAGATGGCGCGTATTGCTCCACTGCAGCGCGAAGGCAGCAAGGATTTCGAGACGATCTTCAAGATCACCGAGGCGGTGATGGGCTTCGTGCCAAACAGCATGCTGATTATGGCGCGCGATCCTGAACTGCTGTGGGCCTTCTCGGAGCTTTCAGCGGTGATTGTTATTCGGCCGGGCCGCATCGATCCTGGCTTGAAGGCGCTCATCATGTACGTCGCGAGTTGCTCGGCCGGCTGCCAGTATTGTGTCGCCCACACCGCGCAGCTTGCGGCTTCGCGCGCTATTCCGGTGCGCAAGGTCGAACAGGTCTGGCAATACGAGACGAGCGTGGAATTCAACGACGCCGAACGCGCGGCGCTGCGGCTTGCGCAAGCTGCTGGTCAGGTACCAAACGCGGTGACGGATGCCGATTTCGCCGAATTGCGGCGGCACTTCAACGAAGATGAGATCCTCGAGATTGTCGCCGTCGTCGCATTCTTCGGCTTTCTCAACCGGTGGAATGACACGTTCGCGACGCCGCTCGAAGCGACGCCAAGGGACTTCGCCGAGCGGCACCTCGCGGCCGCGGGCTGGACGCTCGGAAAACACGCGGGCGCGACCGTCTCTGATCCGCTACCGCGCCGTGCTGTCCCACTCAAGATCCGCTTTTTCCTCTGGCTCCTCAGACGCTGGGGTCCGAAACCGCGGCGAGGGTAGTCTAGTGTCGGCGATTGGCTTACCGTTCTCTTCGAGCCAGCCTTTGAAGCCCGACCTGATGCGGAGTGCTTGCGGTTCTTTTGGAGCATGCAGTGGATTCTTAGTGAAGAACGCCTGCTCTTGAGAGCACAGAAATCTAAAGTCTTATCGAAGCCATGATCCGCTGTAACGGCAAGGAAAAAATCAGAAAGCACTACGATCTGGTCAGCCACTACTATCAGACGTTGTGGGGCGAGCCTATTCATCATGGCTATTGGATTCGGGGAGACGAAACAAAAAAAAGAGCGCAGATTCACCTCATCGAGCATCTCGCTCAGGTCGCCGGGATCAGGCCCGGCTGCAGGATTCTTGACATGATGCAGGCCGTGCCACCGTTCTTCTCTTATCTTCTCGGCGTTTCCGGCGGCATGAGGCGCCTGTTCGGCCGCCGGGCCAGCACCAGAATAAATCGCAACAGGCCACGCCCTCTGCACGGCAAAAGTGCAAAATTCCAGCGCGACACACGACAGCTATCAGGCAGGTTTTGCCCTCGGGCTAGATTTAGAGGGGGATTTCGCAACGAAAAACGACATTAGTTAGCGTGTGGCGGGTCTTGTTCCCGCAAAACACACAATCCACTCATTTGGAGCGGCCTGTACCTTCGCGACCGCTGGAAAAGGAAAATAGGAACATGCAACTCATGGCAAGTCTCCTACGTCGGTTTGCATTACTTGTGGCTGGTGTTTCGTTGCTCTGCCTCTTTCAAACGGCGAGTGCAGTCGCCGGAGAAGATGATGGTGGCGCGGTTTATGTTCTCACGAATCAGTCCACGGACAATACCGTGGTGGTGTACCAGAGGGCCGAGAACGGCGCCCTTGTGCGCACCCAAGAAGTTTCTACGCATGGCCAGGGCAGCGGCGGCGGCCTGGGATCGCAAGGCGCGTTGACATTGAGTGATAGCGGTCATCTGCTGTTCGCTGTCAACGCGGGAAGCAATGAACTCTCCGTCCTTGCGGTGAGCGAAGATGGTTTGCGCTTCGTGGAAAAGGTCGCTTCGGGAGGTGTTCGTCCCATCAGTGTGACTGTGCATGAAGACATCGTCTACGTCCTGAATGCGGGTGGGACGCCTAACGTCACGGGGTTTTCCCTCAGCCGCTCCGGCAAATTGCGCCAGATTCCAAACTCGACGCACACCCTGGCGGGGGCCAATGCCGCTGCCGCCCAGGTGGAGTTTAGCCCTAACGGAGATTTGTTGCTGGTGACAGAAAAAAACACGAACTTGATCGATATCTTCCAGGTGGACGACGACGGACGTAATCAGTGCCGGACACGCAGGCGGCTGCGTGCTGGGTAGTGATTACCCGCAGTGGGCGCTTTGCGTTCACGTCCAACACCGGAAGCGGGACCGTCTCATCCTTCGGAGTCTCACGCCGCGGCGAGCTGTCACTGATTGCAGCAGTGGCGGCTAGCCTCGGAGCCGGCAGTGGTCCGACCGACATGGCCCTCTCCGGCAACAGCAGATTCCTCTATGTGTTGAATTCCGGCACAGGAACCGTCGCTGGCTTTCGCGTGCAGGACGGTAATCTGACGCCGGTGAACGAAGTCGTCGGACTTCCGCTAAGTGTCGAGGGGATTGCGGCTCAATGAGCTGTAGGTTCGAGGTCTGGAGACGACCAGCCCCACGGAAGGCGTCTCGCAAACGAACATCACGCCTGTCAGAAGAGAGGGCAGCCTAGAGGCTGCCCTCTCCAACTTGGATCAGGCAGGAAATTAGCTTCCCTATGTGTTTCGAGCCGGCCCGTCAGCTCGGCGGAACTGATTCTCTATTTTGGTAAACCCAAGGACTTGATCGTGGCTTTTAGGGGCTAGGGCCGACATTTACACGATTGTAAAAGTTCTAAAATCGTTTCTAGCCGCTCTTGGGAAGTTAGAGAGCAATATAGCGTCTTGCCCTGGCCGGCAAATCGGCCGACGGCGCATCCGGAAACTATCCCCACGGACCGGCAGCGGTTAGTGGACACGGGAATCTCAAAGTTTAGATCGCGGCGGAGAAGGTTGTGACTCGTGGATTCGCTGTCCGGCCTGCCAAGTCTCTGAATGGCCTTTTGGGACGAGTTCTAGGTACAAGTTAGGTACAACTAAGAGGGGGGAAATAACGCTTCTTGTCCCGTAAGCGACGCCATATAAAGCGTTTATGGGATTCAGATGTCTGGTTCGGGACCAGGAGGTCGATGGTTCAAATCCATTCGCCCCGACCACTTCTTTTAAAGCCAACAACTTACAGCGAAGAAAAGTGCCGACGACCTCCTGGTTGTGTGCCAAGAGATCGGTGGTTCCAATGTCCTCGCCCAACGATCTCCATTTCCCTCTGCAAATTGGAGTTAAGTGGCGTGACGCTGCGACTACATTTTCCTCATTTTGTAGCCCACGTAGCCCAAACAGGACGGGCTTCGGCATGGGCAGGTTGAAACCGAGGCCTACTTTAGCGACGATACGTCTCACAATCTCATCCACTTCCAGCGGCTCCTTGGACCTAACGCAAATCAGACGGATATGATCCAGCGCAGTTTGCTTTCCGCGGACACGCAGCTTTGACCTAACCGAAGTTCGTCACGGAGCGCGCGAATTCTGCGATTTTGATGTCGAGATCCGCGGAAGTCTTGTCTTTACAATCTGGGTTTCAGAAAAAGTGATGTAGTGCAGACCTACCCTCTTGAAGCCATCTAGGGCGGATGACAAACTCGGCCAGAATGTTTCTGCGGCCGCATCAGCGTAGCAAGGATGGCAAGGATCACACCTATTGGTCACTGGTAGAGACGGTGCGGACGGCCAACGGTCCGCGCCAGAGAACACTCTGCTATTTGGGTGAGCTGAACGGATCGGCCCAGGCGCGGTGGTTGAAAAGCGTGGAGGTGTTCAACGAGCAGGGCGAAGCCCAGCAACTGAAACTATTCCCTTCGCATGTTGAGGTGCCGGACGATGATCCGCAGGTGGCTCGCGTGTTAGTGAATCGAGTCCGCCTGGAGAGAGCTCGGCAGTTCGGGGCCTGTTTCCTGGGCTGGACGTTGTGGAAGCATCTGGAACTGGATCGTTTCTTTGAGCAAGCCGTGGATGACGATCCGGCCGAGGTAGCCTGGTCGCGCGTGGCTGCGGTGTTGGCGATCAATCGGCTGTGTGCACCCGGCAGCGAGTTGGCTGTGGAGGAGCGCTGGTACCCAGCGACGGCGTTGGATGATCTGCTGGAGATCGCCGAAGGCAAGATCAACGACACGCGCCTGTACCGCTGCCTGGACCGCATTCTGCCCCACAAGACGAAGCTGGAACAGCATCTCAAACAGCGTTACGGGGAGTTATTTGGAGCCGAGTTCGATGTGCTGCTTTACGACCTGACCAGCACCTACGTGGAAGGGGCGGCGGAAAAGAATCCGATGATGGTCCGCGGTTACTCGCGTGATCATCGCCCGGACTGCGAACAGATGGTGATTGCGCTGATCGTTAACAGCGAGGGATTTCCATTCAGCTATGAGACGTTCGATGGCAACCGTGCCGATGTGTCGACCATGGAAACCATTCTGCGCATGGTGGAGCGCAAGTACGGCAAGGCGCGGCGCATCTGGGTGATGGATCGGGGTATCGTGAGTGAGGAGAATCTGCAGGCGATTCGCAAGCGCGGTGGGCAGTACCTGGTGGGCACACCCCGCAGCCAGATGAAGCAGTTTGAAGCCGAGTTGCTCCAGGAGGACTGGACCAAGGTGCGCCCGGATGTGGAGGTGAAGCGGGTCGCGATTCCTCAAGGAAACGAGACCTACATCCTGTGTCGCACGACTGGCCGCAAAGAGAAAGAGAGGGCCATCCGGAAGCGCTTTTCCACGCGCATGGAGGAGGGTCTGAGGCGCCTGCAAACGACTATCGCGGAGGGCCGGCTGAAGGACCGCAACAAAATGGAGCGCCGGCTGGGGAAAATTCAGGCGCGACACTCGCAAGTAAACGATCTGTTCGAAATCACTTTGCGTGACACACCTGCAGGCGTACGTCTGGCTTGGGAGATGAAAGCAGAACGAAAGGTCTGGCGGGACTTGCGGGAGGGCGCCTACCTGCTGCGCACCAATCTACAGGCGGACTCGGCCGAGGAGATGTGGTCCAAGTACATGCAACTGACCGAAGCCGAGGCCTCGTTTCGCGCGCTGAAGAGTGAGCTTTCTATCCGGCCTTTGTTCCATCAGAAGGAGCCGCGGGTCAAAGCCCATGTGCTGGTGGCTTTTCTCGGGTATGCCTTGTGGGTGACCCTCAAGCATCTGCTGAAGCGTCGGCCGGCCATCGTTCCCCAGCCCTCTGCCAGCGGAGTCGATAGCGCTCAGCCGTTCTCGCCTAGGAAGGCGTTGGCTCTGCTGTCCACCTTGCAGAGCGCCGACATCGTCCTTCCCACGACGGATGGGCGCGAGATCCGACTGCGTCGGATCACGGAACCTACGGCCGAACAGAAATCCCTGCTTCACCAACTTGGACTCAGCCTGCCGGAACGGCTGAAATCCCTTTCAAAATGTAGTGCAGACTCGGCGATCGCCTGAACTGATTCTGAAAGGGTTAGGCGGTTTCCCGACCGTTCCGTGACGAACTTCGGCTAATCGCTTTGCTGGTCGTCCTTGAAGTTTGGGCTGCCTCGGCCAAATGTTTTGACCGTTTCCCGGGAAACCGATACCAGCGTCGGCTTTGTCTCCTTCTGGCGCTCCCAAAGCATCTTTGCCCATTGTCCTAGCGCTCTCGGTCAACAGTTGCCGCACGATGCGCCGTCGACCTGCGCCGAGGGCACTGCGAAGAGCGATCTCGCGTCGTCTCACGGTGGCGCGCGAAAGCAATAGATTCGGGACATTCGCGCATGCGATCAATAGAATAAATGCGACGGCGACCAAGAGGACGATGAGTCCTCCGCGCACGTCCTGGATGTCCTGCCGCTGAAAAAAGGGCGGTGCGGCACGATGACGCACGATTACAAGCGCAACGGAACCACGGCGCTCTTCGCGGCGCTCAGTTATTTGGACGGCAAAGTCATCGGGCAGTGTAGTAGCCGGCATCGGCATCAGGAATTCCTGAAGTTTCTGCGCCGACTGGACCGAGAATTTCCCGGAGACCGGGAACTGCACATGGTGCTGGATAACTACGGAACGCACTCGACCCCCGAAGTGCAGAGTTAGCTGAAACGTCATCCTCGTTTCGTGCCGCACTTTATTCCCACCAGTTCCAGTTGGGTCAATTTGGTCGAGCGGTGGTTTGGGGAGCTGACGCAAAAGGCGGTGCGCCGGGGAGCGTTTGCCAGTGTGCCGGATTTAGTGCAGACCATCGAAGAGTTTTTGGCGGCGTGGAATGAGAATCCGCGGCCCTTCGTCTGGACAGCCAAACTGGAGGACATCTTGAAGAAAATTGAGCGTGCCCGCGCGAAATTAGAATCGATAAAACCGGGCAGCACCCAACCCCGACGCCGCCAAAAACCAGAAGAATAATCTGGCTAGTTATTTAAGGGACACTAAACTAAATTCTTTCCCGAGCGGGCAGGATAGGATACTCGGCCGAAAAGAGCGAAGCGAATGTGAAAAAGTTCTGGCGAAAATCGCCGGGCGTTACATGATTGGCCATGAGGTTCGGGATCACCGTAATTCTGAAAATGCGCTATATAGGCACGGATTCCACCGGGACAATAAAGTGGAATCGCGCCTCCTTCGCCCGTCTGATGCGCGCCGCGGGGCGGTAAGGAAGCAGCCATGGATACGATGGATTGCAAGGAAGCGTTGGCCAACATGTCCTGCTTCATAGACGGAGACGTTCTGCGGAACTTCGCAAGTCGCTCGAAGAACACATTGCGCGCCGCCGCCGTTGCCGCGTTGCACAGTTGATCTACGGATTCATTCTCGAATACTACGAGAACGGCGTATTGGAGTGCGCCCCAGGACACTTTAAGCTCCCAGTCGCGAACCTTGGCTTAGACTATGGAGAGCCGAGCAGATGGATGTCTCTATCGGTACCGGGCGAGGCATGAAAGGCAAGCGTGACAGGTTCGAAGCGGAGGGAAGATCCCGGGAGTTGATTGTCTTCTCCCTCGTCCGCGAATCCAAATGCTCGGAGTGTAACAAGGAACTGTGG
>WNFD01006130.1_pt1 | contig 12788 bp, 5 predicted proteins | sample 5400491 | NCBI WGS metagenome assembly WNFD01 (sample SAMN13153343, study PRJNA577476) | soil metagenome | isolation source: 120 cm saprolite under Douglas fir tree site 2 hole 2 replicate 2 | place: USA:California | collected 2015-04-18 | reverse complement strand
GCAGAAGCACGAGTCATATATGAAGCAGGCGTCATGTGGTTCGCAGCGCCACTCAGAGGCGCAATCACATGGGCAGTTAGAGATAGGGAGGGAGTTAGTACGACGCGCCTTGTCCCGGACGAGGCGCCATTGATGCATCTCAGCTGCCAAGTCCTGAGACCACTGCATGTACCACGGAAGCAGTTCGGCCGCATGCTCAGGCGGTAACAGGCCCGTTGAAAGCCGGCTGGAAGGTGAACTGAAGGGACTGGTTAGCGTAAGGGGCCAGGTTGATCCTAAAGACATTGCTTGGGTCGGGCTGTTGTGCCATGGCAAGACAAGCATGAGCAAAACAACTTAAAGAAAAAAAAAAAGACTTACACTTAAGACAAGGCTAAACACACACGGGAAATCAGGCAGATCTCATAAACTGCGTAAGATTAATGTCAGATTACCAGGGGGGGAGGATGTAAAAGAGCGGGGAGGAAAATGATGGGATTAAGTGGGAAGAAGCAAAGAAAAGCTCACTTTTACATAGAAAAAAGAACAAGTTTGGACCCTAAAGTCACTTGGTAAGATTACAGTCTGATTATTGTCAATTTTTCCATCGAGTCCGTTTATGGTGTCATTACATAGTATTAAGATGCAGATTTACATCAGCCTAAAAACTCATTCCCATAGTGAATCCAGTGCTAGAAAGTTGGATGTAAGACTGTCTGGGTGAGTTCACATTTTTACAACTGGCCTGTAATGTGCTTTGACTTGTTAGCTTTGACTTGTTAGCTAACTCTGTGTACAGTATCACCTCCAGTGCATTCAAGTTGGGTACAAGGATTTATGTCTATGAAACTGGACCTGTGATGCTTATGCATTAATAAAAAAGGCTCAGCAGTGTTACTAGCTTATCTTATACTTTTTTATATATTTTGCAAGGTATTTTGCACCTATGGAATATGCTCATGTCTCAAAACAACAATAGGGTTTATTGGTGCAAGCATTATCATTAAAATCTAATCTTATCTACCCTCAAAAGGAAATATTAATGATTATATAAGTAGTTAGTTTAGCTCCCAAAGCCACTTTGAAAAGAACCAACCCCCGGTTGTCTATTGCAATTCCAGCATCCCCTTGAGTAGTAGTAGATAATAAAAGATGACATATCATATATATACCTACAAGTTGCATGATACCTATAGCACTTAACCTGCAGAGTGTGGGTAGATACCCCAATCTACAAGTAATTGCCAGATTTTATACCTATAACTTTAGGTATGGGTTTTGGTGGGTATAGATATGAGTATCAATGAAGATACCTATAGGTTATCTATATTAATCACTATCTATGTTTCTAATCTTTCATTCTCTTTCTAAATTTAGTAACAGAATGTGACTCATAAAAGATGTCTAGGGTACTTATTCTATACTTATAAAAAAAGCAATGTTTGTAGCAGCCAAGCCTTAAGCTTGGCTTAGTCTGTAAATCACAGCTGATTCCTTATCTTATCTTATCTCCTAAAAACTCGAAAATTGTCTACTCTCTTCTATTCTATTAGAGCTTTACAGTTCTGATATTTACCTTACTTTCTATTATAATAATATAAAGGGTAGTATTCCTTCTTTAAGGCAATTTGCTACCCTGATAATGTTACAAACACTTTCTAGAAATCAGATCCTCTAAGAGTACATCTTTTAGGAATATCCTATAAGGAAACATGTGTGACATGTTGCTTAGTCAGCACTTTCCCACATAATACTTGGAAGGCCCACTATAGCCTTGATAGAAAGGGAGCATATGAGGAACTGGAAATGATTGGTTTTATCTAGAATGGGCAGCTTTAGAAACACTAGCTAATCAACAGTTTTTTGAGAATTATGTATGGATTCTTAGTCATTAGAGTGGTCTTTTAAACTGGTCTTTCAAAACTTTATCTTAAGTAAATGTGTTCCATAGTTTTGTTCCATGTTCCATAGATTTAGTAGAGATTAAAATAATAAAAATAAAAAACTAAATAATTCAGTGAGATTGTGGTATAGTTGGCAACCACAATGTAAAGGAGGGAACATACACGTTGCCCTCTCCCTCGAGGGCCTACTAGGCCCCACTACTAACTGTAACAATACTAACATGCCCCCACCTTGCTATATCTCTGCACCTGCACTCACCGTGTTGTTGTGCTCCTTGCATCAGCTTACCACCTACTTGTAAGTTTTCTTTTTTCTTTTTTCTACTAACTTTCTCTTTTATAGTCCAGTCATCATGCTCTCACTACCATTAGTGCAACAACTATAACTATAACTACAACACCATACAGCCTGACAACAGCACCTGCGACGCTATATATAGCATAACAACTATGCCCACGACACCTATATAGCATAATAACCGTGACTGTGATACCATATACAGCACAAAAATAGCAACTGTGACACCCACATAGCACAATGACTGCAACTGCAACACCATGCATAGTATAACAATAGCACCTATGATACCCATGCAGTGCAACAACCACACCCAGGACACTACATACAGCATAACGATAGCAACTACAATACTAAACATAGTACTGCAACTGCAACTGTGTGCTTAGGATCCTGTAGGGATTGTATGTGCTTATAGATTAGCTTGGAAAACTTTGTAGCAATTACTTTAGTCTTAATATAAAATTGTGCCTCTAGGCATTACAATCCCTATACAAGCCCTTGTGTTTGTGCCTCCTCCCACCTACACTTCTAGAATTATACCTTTAGGCCTCACAATCTCCCCACTTTTACAAGCACTCACTTTGTAAGCTGTGGTGCCCCCATTTGAGTTTACCACATTCATATAATTTCCCAACTAATTACATGACTTGATAAATCTATATTGTTCTTAATAAATGACTTATTAACATAAATGTGTTATAAAGTTAAATTGCTAAGTATAAAAAGCACTTAGAGTTCACAGTATGTGCTATATGCAGCCTAACTAGTAGGTTTCTAAGGCATGTGAGGTTTAAAAACTGCATGCGGAAACTATGCAACTCTAATCAACAGGCCAATGCCAAACCATTGGCCTATCATTTGTCAGTATTTGATATAACACTCAGGTGTATTTAATACTATTTGCTTAAAAGGTATTATATATTTAAATTAGTTAAAGTTATATTTGTTTTAAGATTTTTATTCAAAGTATAGAGATTTGTAAGTGTTTTCTCTTTAGACTTAATGCTAGTGTTGGTAGTAAAAGATATAAATAATCTTTATGATCTGGATTTATTTCAATGACTTTATAACCTTTATGATATAGCCATCTATTTTCTGTTGAGTTAAAGAGATCTAATAGATTATCTTTACTGCTAGGCAGTTTATATCTTTCAATAAGTTCAATGAGCAGATCTAGATAGCAACTTGCATCTGCTTCTGCATTATGAGAGTTTGAATTATTTTGAAGATTATATGCTTTAATTGCATCTTCTAGTTTTTGTTTCTTATTTTTCTAGCATGCTAGATATATAGTAAGTCTATAGAGAATTTATATAGAAAGGGTTCATTAAATTTTGCAAAGTATCTTTTTAGAATTAGAATATCAAAGCTATTAACATTATAGCCAACAATAACAGTGTTAGATAAATAACAAGCTATCTCTATAACTACATCATCTATTTCTATTGCTTTTGCTAATTCTTTATCTCCTATATAATTAATATGAAAGGCTTTATTATCTTTTTGACTATAGCCTTCATAAGGGAGAATATATCTAGACCAAGTTGTAATATAGCTTAGAGTATCATGCTAAGGGTTAACAATTGGTTTAATTATTGCAACTTAAAGAATATTAGCAGTTTCTATATTTATGCCATCTGTTTCAATATCTATAAAGGCAAGCTGTGGTAGTGCTTGTAGAATGTTTGCTGATGCAGATAGTTTGGCTCTTTACATGAGTGTATTATTAGTATACAGTTTTATAGATTTATCTATTGGATATTGATCCCTTGTGATAAATTTCTTTCTAAGATTAGTTTTTTTTAATTAATCTATAATATTAGATTTAAATGCATCAAGGCATCTTTCTACTTAGTATTCTAAGTAGTTAGATGGAATAATATTTGTAGAATTTTCACAGTCCATTTTATGTATTTGGATTTGTTTATCCATAAGTTGGCTAAGCTGTTTAATGCTTATTTTAAGTTGTGCTGTGGTTTTTGATTGAAACCAAGAATTAAAGCTGATAGGAGTATCTATGGTTTTTTTTTGCTAAAAAGATAATAGTTTCTTTAATTAGCAAAGTTTTATTTTTATTTTTATATAGGTGGTAAGATAAAGAATAATATTAACATTAAAATCCTTTTCTTTTTCTTGCTTTTAGAATTAATTTGTGTAATTTATTAGGCATTTTGTAGCAAATTGTGACTTTCTGACTGATAGATGGGTGGGTATTGGCAAGTTTAAGAATATTAGCAGTGAACTAATTGAGAGCAGTTCTAAGATTATGGTGTGACACTATTGGGTTATATTTAGTTTTAAATAGTAAGGGTATAGTCTTTTTCTTATTTTCTGATTTAGTTGTAATAGTATATTTTTGTCTATCTTTATGTTATACTTGCCCTAAGGCTTTATTAATAAAAGAGAGAGAATATCCTCTTCTTTAAAGTCTTAAGATAAAGAGTTTGATTATAAGTTTAAAGTCTATTCCACTAGTGCATATTCTAGCATATCTTATTGCTTCTCCTTTAATAAATTCTCTTTTTTAAGCTATTGTATGATAGGAATGAAATGAAAGATATGCATATGTATTAAGTTGTTTTTGATAGACATTAGTATGTATTTTACTATTTTTAATAAATACTGTAAGATCTAAAAAGTTACAGTATTTGGCTGGTAGAGACCATGATAAATTAATAAACGGTTTTAGAGTGTTTAGTTCATTCTGTAGATCTGTTATATGGGCATCTTTAGTAATAATAAATATATCATCTATATATCTTTTAAATAATAAGAGTGTTTCTAAGTTTTTATATTTATATACTGTCTGCCTTTCTAATTGATATATAAAAATATTAGCATATAGAGGAATTATAGGACTTCCCATTGCTACACCATTAGTTTGTTGGTAGACTTGATCTTGAAATGTTACATATCCTTTAGTTAAAACAAATTCCATTGCCTTAATAAGAAATTCTCTTTTTGTGCTATTTTCCTAGTTAAGTTCTTCTATAAAGTCTTTTATTAATTGCAAGCCAGTATTCATATCTATACTTGAATAGAGTGCATCTACATCAGCAGTAGTAAGTTTTATAGTATTTAGCATATTTGTACAATTAATTTCTTTTAGTAATGTTAAGAGGTCATATAAGTCTTGAAGAACCCATTCAGTTGCTAATAAAAGTGGATTGAGTTGATTTGCTAGCTATTGTGATAGGTGAAAAGTCATCTAAGTCATGCTTGGTACTATTGGTCTTCCTTTAATTGGTTTTTTATACACTTTGGCAGTAATATAAAATCTCATTAGTTCTCACTATATTTTTGGCTTTTGTAGGATCCATTTAATTTCATTAAGGCCTAGTTGATATTTATATTCCATTACTAAGTCATTAAGGCTATCAACTAGATGTTGAATAATAGTTTTGCCTTAAATTCCCTTAGAATAGTCTTTAGTAACTTTTATATATAATAAGAAGTTTAAATGGTCAAGACATCTATCTATATACCATAATTTTATAACAATAGCATATTCTAAGTTTTTGTCTGCTAAAATTACTAGTATATTTTTATTATATAAAAGATTATTATATTGTTGTATATCTCTTTTGTTTATATTAGATTTGATTAAAGTTGTGTTTGGTATTATTAATTGCTATAGAAGTGTAAGTGTTGACTCAATATCTCTTCTTTGATCTAAAAAGGGTGGTTTCCATTCTGAAGGAATCTAGTATTGAGGTATTATATTATTATTTTCCTCATTTTGAAATATATGTCTAAGTCTTATTATTTTTCTAAACTTTGGCATGCTTTCTAATATAATTTCTAGTTTAACTTTAGATACTGGTATAAATTTAGTTCCTAAAGCAAGACAGTTAAGTGCCCCTTCTAATATTAATTTACCAGTTAGATTATGTACTAATTTTTGTGCTACACCTATTTGTCTTAAGTTATACTTTATCATTTGTAACTCTTTTCTTTCATCTTCTAAGTTATGAGTTATTTTATTTCTAACTTTTATTTTGTTTTTCTGAGATTTAGAAAGTCTTTTATTTTTAGACTTTAACTTAGTATTTACTATATTAGTATGGCTTGGCTTTAACATATCTACATTCCTCTTTCCTTTTCTGTTGCAGTTCCTCTGCCTCTAAATGTGCCTCTATAATTGCCTCTAGGGTTGGCTCTGTATCCTTCTACAAATGTTCCTCTGCCTCTCTCTCTAATTTGCTGAGTGCCCCTTTAGAAGTAGGGGTGATATCTGGGACCTTAATAATAACCAGTAGTTGTCTATAGAGAGGTTAGTATCTATATTATTCTTATATTTAGAGTCACTCATATTAGCTTCTTTGTCACCGCCTAAGCATATGGTTAAACTGCCTTACTGGTCTAGTGAGTGGTATCACCGGTATTGCCAAAAAGTTGTATATTATATGTATGTTTCTATTGTAAATCACCTTATATCCTATTTATCTCTATCTTATATTCCTTACTTTAGGTTAGAGAATATGAACCCTTATCTCTCTATTGTTCCATACTATCATGCCTTATATTGTTATTCTTGATGGACAGTTTCCTATTGTCTCAGCTCATAGATATTCTGGCTTATTGTTAGCTACGGCACAGCCTTCTCCTTTCTATTGTCTTACTATCCTCGTAGATATAAACCTATTGTCCTTATTGTTCGGACGCTCTACCTACCCTTAACTTAGGTGTAGTATAAGTAGCACTCCATTGTACCCATATTCACTAAGTAGAGTCTCTTATGCAATCTAGCATATTATACTCTCACTTCTTAGAGTCTATTGTGTGCTTCACCTTAGGCGAATACCTCTAGGAGTTTCCCTCTTTATTTCCTACTTTACATCACAAGCAAATCTACCTACGCATCAGATAGCTCACAGAGTTGTCTAATTAGGTTGCCATCTTGGTGGTAACATTCTTTTAAGGCCTGAGATTCATTTGCCTTCTTTTAAGCTTTCTGCCTTTGAAAGTGGAGCAGAGCTTATTCTCTTGCTTGCTGCTTTCAAAAAGTGGTACTAGAGATAAAGAGGGAGAAAGCAGCCTTCCCTTTTGCCTCAAAGAAGTCTTTATGTGCAGGGTCTATAGTTGACTTGTCTGTAATGAGCTTTTTGGTGTCTGCCACTAAGCTCTTAATGATCTCTTGTTTAATTGTAGAAGAGTACTGAGTGGCCAGCTTTTCCTCCCTACTAATGATAAGGGCCTAATAAAGGCTCTCCTTGTAGTGGGTATATATTTCATTCTACTTTGCTTGGAGGCTGAAAAGTCCATCTAGTGCCTTAGGGACAGCTAGATCTACTATAAACTTAGGAAGTTTCCTAGCCTCATACTTTTCCTTCATCTTTTCTAAAAATAATTGAGACTGATAACTACTCTGTACTGCTCCAAACACACTCTTTTTGTAATTGTTGTAAGTGGGGGCTAGCCACTCAACTATAGTTGTAAGGCCTTTTGCAGGAGAGGCTTTAAAAGAATAAGTTAGAAAAGGGATTGGCTAACTAAGTAAAAAAGAGTACTTACTTTCATCCTAAAGGGATTGAAACTCTTGACCCTCTTGAAGAAGAGTGGTTATAGTAGAGATAGAGGCTACTTATTCTATTTGAGCCATTTCAAAATGCTTTTATTATGAGTGATTCTATAATGCCATTAGGTTAGTTAAGTCTAAGTCTTCATTGAGACATAGAGAGCAAAAGAATCTTAAGGCAAAGTAGTAGAGCACTTAGTGGTAGACATAGCCAGTAAAGTGATACTACACTTTTCTAACTTAGACCAGTGCTTTTAAAAGGACTACTGGTAGGCCTAAATAGAACCTAGAGACTTGCAAAGTCTCTCCTTTCTAGCACATGTCATGACAGAGGTGTAGAAACTAGGAGCAAAGTGCTCTACTAGGCAGAAAAGGCCTATTATAATAAAAGAGCTACAAAAAAAAAATAGCAATATAAAAAGAAGCAACCACTCACTTTGATTAAGGGAAAAGGTGTTTTTTCAGTCTCTAATAAAGGAATAGAGTGTAGAAATGAGAGTGTAAAAGTTAGAAAGAGAAGAAACCTAAGTTCTAATGTTTAGTTTGGCTCTAGAATAGGGGTTTATATAGTATATGTAATTTGCCCCTCTTAAAAAGAAAGAGACATTTTGTGCAAATTTAGAGGAATTTTTTCTATTAGGAGCAGATCTATTGGGGTAGATGGGAGAATAAGGCAGAAAAAAACCATTAAGGGTCCTTTTGACAGTTGATAGGCAGTTGCTTAATAATTGATAGGTAGTTGTCTAACATTTAACAGATAGATATCACTAGTTGTTAGCAACCTTAATAGATTGATAAGTAATAGACAGTTACTTAACATATGATAGACAGATGACAGACAGTTGTCTAACATTTGATTAATAGATTGATGGTTGCTTGATAGTTAATTGATAGATGTTAGCAACCAGATAGTGTTTCATAATAAGATTTTGATTAGGTAAATTGAAAATTAAAGTGTATATATACTAGGGTGATTTTACAGTAAAGATATATCATTTCCTTTTGCCCTTTTTTATTTTTCCCTCTTTTCTCCTTTCTTCATAGCTGGTTTCTTTATTAAAACCATGCCTTCTCTCTGTATGCTATGGCTTGTCTATTTTTGTTAAGACTATGCTCTTATTTTTAACTTATTTAGGGTAGAGGGTAAGGGTTGTCTCTTTGTTAGAGAAGACTCTGCCCTTTTTCCTAGTGAGTGTTATCTTATCTTATCTTATCTCTATGTTTGCCTTTCTGTATATTTTTTATATATATAATGTAATGTAATTTTTACTCCCCTATGTTGTGTTTTTATTTTATTTTTTGTATGTCTTTATTTTTTTTTGTTTATGTTTAACCTTTTTTGACTTCCTTCTATAAATAGTTAACATATTAATGTCAACCTCAATTTCTAGAGGCAAGTTGCCAAGGTTTGCAAACCTAGTCTCAGTGTATCTGCTTATCATATATCACTGCCTTTAGATATGCTAAATCTTTGTCTATGTTTTCCAAGGGGGTGCTAGAATTGCAATAGACAACCAAGGGTCAGTTCTTTCTAAAGTGGCTCTAGAAGCTAAACTAACTACTTATGTAATCACCAATATTTCCTTTTGAGGATAGATAAGATTAGATTTTAATGATAATGCTTGCACTAATAAACCCTATTGTTGTTCTAATATATGAGCACATTCCATAGGTGCAAAATACCTTGCAAAATATAGATAAAAAAGTATAAGATGAGCTAGTAACACTACTAAGCCTTTTTTATTAATGCATAAGCATCACAGGTTCAGTTTTATAGACATGAATCCTTATACCCAACTTGAATGCACTAGAGGTAATACTGCACATAAAGTTAGCCAACAAGTCAAAGCACATCACAGGCCAGTTATAAAAATGTGAACTCACTCAAACAGTCTTGCATCCAACTTTCTAGCACTGGATTAATCTCTCTTTATTTGGTTTAGCTGTATCACCATACAAGCATCTCATATTTCTACATTTCTGCCTTCAACCAGTGCATGTTAGTTTAGACTCAAAGAAGACTGGGTCTGCTAGTGGGTCAGATACCCTCGCAGATGCCTCACTTTTAGTTTGCATTGGCTCTAAATTGACTAAGGCAGGCACTGTGATAGGTCAACAGCAATATCTTGAGAGATGCTTGCTTCCTACAATGTCTTAAGCTTAAGTTCAAACTTCATATATTGTAGATGGTAGCAATCTGTATATCATATTGTTCCATAGGCTATAGCACATCCCTAAGAGTCATGTACAGTGACAGTAGTACACATAAGAGTGCACATATAGATAGAATTGTTAAAGTGCTACAGATATTAAAATAAGGGACTTTAATTACGTGAGATCTAAATATGGACTTTTAGCATAATTCAGACTAAATATAACCATTTTAGTATAGTTTAGACCACATCTGATTGTTTTAGTACATAAATTTCCCTTTTTGTAGAAGGTTAACTTTTTTTCTAACATAATGGTAGACCAAACTAACTATGTATCCCTTAGTCCCAGATTGCTAGTCTGGCACCCCCTTGCTACTACTACTACTTTTTTTGCTTATGGAGTTGCTGCCTAGCCTAGTTCTCTTCGTGATAGGTGCCTATCTGACTGATATTAAATATAGAATATCCAAACAGCATGCTGAGCATTATACATCTTCATATGCTTGTGCTGCTGAGTGTATTTGCAGGTGTCACCATTAAACTGACCACAATTATAGGTGAGTCTCCAACAATGGTAATGGTAATGGTAATACTAGATGTGAGGTGGTGGTGGTGGCTTCTTGTATATGCTGGAGCACAGCTAGATTAGTGTTGCATTGTGCACACAAGTATAGCTGTATGGGAGAGGCAGAGAGCTGTGGTGTAAGGGTGGCCCATGGTTTTTTGAGGCCTTTGATGGTTTGGATGTTGTGGTCTATAGTAAGGGGTTAGAGCATGTAAGCATGAATCAAGCATCTAAAATGAACTAAAGGTGAAACAACAAGAAACTTGTCTCAATCGTAGCCAAAAGTGTCGAACATCATATCCTTAATGCTGTGGGGCTGAGCTAAGCTCTAGGCCATAACGTTGAGCTAAGTGTGCATCTATGGTGCAAAGAGATATGTGTGGAAGGTGGTTAGATATGGATAGGGCATAATGCAGCATAGTGCAGAATGCTGATGGTGTTGGCTACAGTAAGACTTAGGAGGGCGCAGGGAGTGGAGAAGGAGGGTGCTGTTGAGATTCAAAATAAGGAGCTTGGTAAGCATTTTGAAACACATCAATACAATTATATATCACCTACTATGACTTGGTGTTTCTGCTTATGTGGCTGCTTGACCTGCCAGGCCAACTCATGCCCAAGTGGCACCCACAGCTTCTGCTGTGTGACAGTGTAAGCTAGATATCAACAATGAAGATGAACTGTGCTTTATGCAGATGCCTTCATTGCATAGATGTCATAACTTCTTGGACACCCCACTTAAAATTCTTACCTAACATTTCTTTCATTATTTTTATTATTTTCACTTACTTCCCTTTCAGAGCCTAGTCTGATCTCCCATCACTGATTGATGGAAGCACCTTTGTTAAATCTACAAAAGCAAAAGCTCACCTATCATTAATTAATAGGTAGCACTCTTTTCACAAAACATATGTTTCCAGTTTATTAGTAACTCTACAAACTGTTAGGGGACTGGGCTTAGAAGTGACTAGGATACTTCTAACTTCTTATAAATAGTCTGTAACTGAGCCTCAAACGCCTTAAGCTTAACTTGGTTCTATAATTACAACTCTTTATCTTATCTTTTAAAATCTTGCATAGTGTCAGATCACTCTCTGCCACTAATTCCACTCTCTTCTATCCCATCAGAGCTTTATAGCTCTAATCTTAATCTAACCTTATATTGTGACGACATTGTGGGCACTGTGCCTTCTCTAAGGCATTTTGCAACAATTGCTGCATCTCAAATCCTGGTTAGACATTAGGTAATCAAGAATTACCTTTTTTAGGAATACCTGGTCCAACAACGTGCCCAACGTACTGCTTAGTCAGCACTCATCCATGTAAAGGCCTGTTGTGGCCTTAACAATAGAGCTGCATGCTATCTATTGAGAACATAAGGACAATGTCATCCTCTCTAATGCATGCATCCCAGAAAGCCTCAATAAGATCTATGCTGTGTAATATATCGCTGTATCTGTCAAGGCATCCCTTTCTGTTGATATTTGAGAGGATGCACACACTCTCTCTTCACATAGATAGTGGGTGTGTGTAGTGCTCTCTAGCTTGTGATAGAGTGCCTGAAGCTGAGGCCTGACAGGAATAGTATGGAATTTCTGGCAGGCAATCCACTTCTTCCCCCTCTTCAACTGAAGCTTAAACTGGTCGTACTGTGGCTTCAAACACATGGGACAAGCCTCGAGATTGAGGAAAGGACTGGTGTATATAATGCATAAATTAATGCACATATTGTGTACCACCAACTCTACACCTGTGATCTCTGAGATGAGGTGTGTTGTTCTGTAGTATGATGGGAGATCAGCATGCAGGGAATAGCGCAGAATGGCTGCATGGTTGGCTTTATAAGTTGCCTCTGAAGGGTTGACAAGATGCAGCTTGAGTGTGAGCCGCAGATCTGAGTCAGAAGGGGAGGAGGATTGCCCATGAGAAGGGTTGCGAAGTCATACAACTGCCTCTTTAGATAAGCTGAGAGAGAGGTTAGAGAGTGTAGCCACTTTAAGGCACCTTATAAATTCAGTACATATCTTAAGATCATGCAGGTGAATTGTTTCTTGAAGCCAAAGGTCCTTAACATCACTAGGAGAAAGCCTAGTAGATCACTCAGGGAGGGCAGTGTTATAAGCCTCAGGATCTTTGCACATGTGTGCAGCAGTGCCCGGTAATGGCAACTGCAAGGAGTTAAATACCTCACTATCATCAGAAAGCTCATCTTCTTTAGAGATAGGTATGCCATTAGAAGGAGCATCTAAGATGCCAAGCAGTTCTTCAGGAGATCTAATGGGTGGACCTTCACTTGGTGGTGTATTGGGCTGTACAGATAGCCTAGGAGGAGGAGCTGCAGGGACAATCTCACTCTAGAACATACTGATTA